>WNFT01003427.1_pt1 | contig 13710 bp, 13 predicted proteins | sample 5400191 | NCBI WGS metagenome assembly WNFT01 (sample SAMN13153359, study PRJNA577476) | soil metagenome | isolation source: 80 cm saprolite under Madrone tree | place: USA:California | collected 2016-06-14
CCGCGGCGACTGCGCGAGCGGTCGATACACGGTACCGCGGGCATCCCCGTGCAGCCCCGAGTGCCGCACGTCGCCCACCACGCCCACCACGCCCACCACGGTCCGCCAGTCGGGCTCGTCGAGATTCAGGGTCAGCCGGCGGCCGATCGGGTCCTCGCCCGGCCACCGAGCGCGAGCCAGGGCCTCGCTCACGACGGCCACCTTCTGCTGCTCGGCCCCGTCCGTGTCCAGCAGCACCCGGCCGCGTTTCAGGGGAATGCCCAGGGCCGCGAAGAAGCCGGGAGTCACGACCCGGTCGTCCACGTAGATCTCCTTGCCCGGCTCGGGCTTGGGCCGCCCGAAGACCTCGATCTGCTCCAGGTTCTGGGAGCCGCTCATCGGCAGCGCGGTCGTGGCCCCGGCGGCGGCCACGCCAGGGAGGGCGCGCAGGCGATCGACCAGGGAGGCCGTGAAGTTCCGGGTGGCATCTCTGCCGTACTTGCTTCCCGAAAGCTCCAGGTAGAACGTGAGCAGGCTCTGCCGCCGGAAGCCGGGGTCCCGGTCCATCAGCCGCGCGAAGCTCTTCAACAAGAGCCCGGCCCCCAGCAGGGGGACGATGGTGAGCGCCACCTGGGCCGCCACCAGCGCGCCCAGGGTGCGGCGGCTGCGGGCTGGGCCGGCCGAGCGCGCCCCTTCCTTGAGCGCTTCTCCGGGATCGGCACCGGAAGCCTGGAGGGCCGGGGCCAGACCGAACACCAGGCCCGTCGCCACCGAGATCGCGGCGGTGAACGCCAGCACGCGCAGGTCCAGGGACAGGTGGCTCGCCCCCGGCACCGTGGCGGGAATGAGGGCCTCCAGCGTGCGCAGGCTCGCGAAGGTGGCGAAGAGCCCGAGCCCGCCCCCGGCCAGGGCGAGGAGCAGGCTTTCGGCGAGGAACTGCCCGGCGAGGCGGCCGCGCCCCGCGCCCAGGGCGACCCGGATCGCGACCTCCCGCCGGCGGGCCAGGGCCTGGGCCAGCATCAGGCTTGCCACGTTGCCGCAGGCGATCAGGAGGACGAGGCCCACCGCTCCGAGCAGCAGGACCAGTCCCGGCTTCACGTCGCCCGTGAGCTGCTCGGGGAGGGGGTCGATCCGCACGCCCCAGGTCTTGTCCGACTCGGGATGGGCCTGCTGCATGCGGGCGGTGATGGTCTCCAGCTCGGCCTGGGCCTCGCGCCGCCGGACGCCGTCGGCCAGGCGGGCGATCGCCACCGACCCGCGGTTGCCCCGGTTGCGCCGCCGCTCGGGGGAGAGCGCGAGGGGCACCCAGGCGTCCGCGTCTGCGGCGAAGCCGTAGCCCGAGGGCATCTCGGCCCCGCGCGGGAACGCGAAGCCGTGCGGCAACACGCCCACGACGGTGGCGGGCGCGCGGTCGATCAGCACGGACCGGCCCACGACGCCGGGATCGCCCCCGTATCGCCGCTGCCAGAGGCCGTGCGAGAAGACCACCGCGCGGGGAGCGTCGGCCGCGTCGTCCTCGGGGAGGAGAGTGCGGCCGATCGCGGCGTGGACGCCCAGGACGCGGAAGAGCTCGCCGGTCACGTGGACCGCGCCCAGCAGCTCCGGGTCGCCGTCGCCGCTGAGGCTCACCGGGTTCGGCCGGATCATGGCCATGCGGGCGAGGGTCCGGCTCTCCCCCTGCCAGTCGTAGAAGATGGCGGGCGAGCAGGGCAGCTTGTCGGGAAACCCGCTCGAGCGGGCCAGCTCGGGGTTCGAGGCCCAGACCACCACCAGCCGCTCGGGCTTCTCGAAGGGCGCGGCCTTCAGCAGGACCGCGTTCACCACGCTGAACATGGCGGTGTTGGCGCCGATCCCCAGGGCCAGGGTGAGCACCGCCACCGCGGCGAACATCGGTCGCTTCAAGAGGACGCGGAGGGCCAGGCCGAAGTCGGGCATGAGAGACACCTCGAGTTGACCAGGTAACGCACGGAGCCGGGGAGAGGTTCCTTTAAGGCGCGATGGGTACCGCGGCGGACCGGGTCTCGGCGTCGCGGCCGTCGCTGAGGGTCACCCGAAGCTCGTAGGCGCCGGGGGCGAAGCCTTCGAGGGGCAGGCTGCTCGCGAGCTGGATGCGGCCGTCCGTGTCCGGTCGCAGCTGGGTCGCGCGGGTGGCGCCGACCCGCTGCCCGTCGCGGATCACCTCGACCCGGGCCTCGATGCCGGGCCGCTCGACGGCCGGCCACGCGGTCACGAAGAACGTCAGCGCTTGGCCGGGCTCGCGCTTCAGCGGCTGGCCCAGGTTCGGATACAGCAGGACGCCGCCGTACTGGAGGGGCATCGCGGCGCCCCCGTCGGGGCCCAGCTTCTCGGCCCGGCCCACGATCATCAAGCTGCTCGCCCGCAGGCGGCCCGCGGCCACCGCGGGGACGTCGAGGACCGAGGTGACGGCGCCCGCCGCGCCGGACCGGAGGTCGTAGGCGATGGCCTCGAGCGAGTACGTCCCCGGAGGCAGGCGCGTCTCGCGATAGAAGAGGATCGGACCCGCCTCGGACCGGGCTCCTGGCTCTGCGGGCGGATAGCGCTGGCTCATCTTGGCCACCACGCGGCGCGTGGCGTCTCGCACCAGGACCACGACCGCGAGGTCCTGGCGGCCGCGCGAGGCCACGCCAACCACGATCGGCACCCGCGAGAACGGCGGCTCCTCGGGGAACTGCAGGCCCCGGAGGCGCAGGGGCACCGCGGTGGGAAGGGGCCCCACGTCGAGGCGCGCGAGGGCGGGGGCCTCGTACTCGAGGGCGGGCACGGGGAGGGCCGTCTTGACCGCCAGGTAGCCCTTCCGGGCCTGGAGCCGGCCATGCGGACGCTTCAGCTTGACCGAGATCGCGCGGAAGCGTCCGTCGTAGGCCTGGTTCTTCGGTGCGTACGAGAGCGCGTAGTAGGCGCCCAGCTCCTCGTCCATCTCGGCCAGTCCGGTCGACAGGTCGTTCGTGTCGCGGAGCAGGAAACCGCCCGTCTGGTCGGCCAGCCGGCCGAGGCCGCTGCCAGGGGCGAAGCGCAGGGTGTCCTCGTTGCGCTCGAGCAGGGCCAGGCCGCTCATCGGCTGCATGGTGGTGATGGAGCCGCGGGCGAGCGGGTTGCTGTTCTCGGGCTGCAGCCGGCCCTGAAGCGAGTCGATCGTCCGCCGGGTCTCGTCGGCGGCGCTGGTGGCGCGAAGGCCCCCCGCGTCCACCGTGTAGATGCTCACGTTCGCGCGGTTTGCGGCCGCCACCACGGAGCGGAAGGCGGACTCGACGCCGGCCGGGATCGCGAGTCCCTCGGAGAAGAGCACCACCGCCTTCCGTCCGGGAACCGGCTCCAGGCCGCCCACGAGGGCGAGCAGGGCGTGCAGGACGGCGAAGCCCTGCTCGTCCCGCTCCAGCGATTCGAAGGCTTCGACGAGGCGGCTGTCGAGGATCTCGAGGTTCCGGATCAGCTCATCCTCGGCGTTCCGGCACTCGGGCACACCGGCCAGCTCGGCCGCGGCCACGTGGGCCTGGCCGATCCCCGTCGAGAGGCCGGCATAGGCGTTCCGGATGGAATCCCTCTCGCGCGTGCCCGCGACCGAGGTCGAGGCCAGGGAGAGTGAGCGGTCCAGGGACCGGCGCAAGGCCTCGCGGTCGTCCGTGAACTGCTGGAGGGTGCTCAGGCTCCGGTCGATGGAGAACACGCCCATCCAGGACTTCGAGGACAGCGCCCGATCGAGGTACCCGAGCACCGCCTGCTGGGCGAAGCTCCGGGCGCCGGGGCCGAGGCGGTCGAAGACGACGGCCACCACCGCGGGGGGGGTCGCGGACGGCGTCGCCGGCCCCGGAGCGACCGTCGCTTCACCGGGCAGCCGCTCCACGAAGTCGAAGGACTCGACGTCCTGGCGGACGGCGTCCTCGTAGACCTCGAGGTCGGCCGCGGTCAGGCCGCGCAGGATCGCTCCCTTCTTGTCCCGGACCACGAGGTCCACCTTCACGCGCTCGGTGCTGACCGCGAACGTGGTGGTCGGGACGGCCGCGGGGATGGAGCGATCCTCGTCGGCCGGGGCGGCGAGGGAGGCTCCCGAGAAAAGCCCGGCGAGCGCGAGCAGGGGTACAGGGGACCTCATGACCCCATGATAGGCCGATTACCGACTCAATAGACGTCCAGATCGCGTCCCACCACGACGTGTCCCGAATAGCGCGAGGAGACTTCGCTCAGCAGCTCTCCGGGCGACGAGGCCTTGGGGTTGACGGCGGGGCGCAGGGCGATCGACGCGTGATAGAGGATCAGCAGGCGCGGCTTGGCCTGGCTGGCCAGCTCCGCCAGTTGCGCGGTCGTGGTGTGGTACCGGGCCGCATAGGCCTGGAAGTCGGGTCGTTTCGCCAGCCACCCCAGGGTCTGGACTTCGTGGATCAGGACGTCGCAGCCATGGCAGGCGTCGATCGTGGCCTGGGTCGGGTTGGTATCGCCCGAGATGACGATGCTGCGGTCGGGGGTGTCGAAGCGATATCCGTAGCTCTCGATGGCGTGCTTCGTCGGGAACGCGGTGACGGTGACGTTGGCGTCCTTGTAGACGACGCCGGCACCGATCTCGTGCGCGTTGATTCCATGGCCTTCGGGATACGAGCCCACGGTGTAGAGGCCCTCGCCATGCTCCTTCGTGCGCGCCTCGAAGTCGGCGCGGTAGGCCTCGAGGAGATGCTCGGACATCGCCTTGATTCCGGGCGGTCCATAGACCTCCAAAGGAACGCGCCGTCCATAGGTCCAGGGAGTGAGGAGCAGGTCCGCGTATCCGATCGTGTGGTCGGAGTGCAGGTGGGTGACGAACACGACTCGGAAGTTCGGCGGCTCCAGGGCGGTGATCCCCTTGTCGACGACCGCCGCCTTCGCGCGCCGCATGACGCCCGCGCCGAAGTCGACCAGATACGGCATGCCGTTCACCACCACCGCCGTCGCCGGCCCCGCCCGGTCGGGGTCCGGCACGGGATTGCCCGTTCCGAGCAGGACGATCTGTGTCCGGCTCGCGGGCGCGGGGGGAAGCGGCGCTTGCGCGCTCGCGGGGGGCGTCGTCATGACCGCCACCGAGACGGTGACGGCTCCACAAAGCTTGCCGAGGGCATACCTGCACATGGATCCTCCGCGAGCGGTGATTCTAGCAACGCGGAGAGCGATCAGCGGAAGCAGTACAGCCGGCCGTCCTGCGACCCGATCACCAGCCGGCCCGCGGCCAGGGCCGGGGAGGCGGACAGCGGCGCGCCCGCGTCGAACCGCCAGAGCGGCTTGCCGGTCGCCAGCTCCAGGACGTACAGCCGGCTGTCGCTCGAGCCGACGTACACCCGGCCGCTCGTGATCGCGGGGGAGGACTCGACCCGGCCCTGGGTCGCGAACGTCCAGAGCTCGCGCCCGGTGGTGGCGTCGAGGCCGTGCACCATCTTGTCGCGCCCGCCCACGACCACCTTGCCGTCCGCAACCGCGGCCGAGGAGTAGAACGGGAACTTGCGCTGCGGATGCTCGTAGCGCCAGACGATCCGGTGCGCCTTGAGGTCGACGCCCAGCACCTCGTTTTCGAAAGTCCCGAAGTAGGCCCGGTCGCCCACGATCGCGGGCGAGGCGCCGGTGTAGGCGTCGGAGGAGACCTCGAACGCCTCCTTGCCGTCGGCGATCCTCACCGCCCGCAGCCGCTGATCGCACCCGGTGACGTAGGTCAGCCCGCCCGCCACCGCCGCGGTGGCGTGGACCGGGCCTTCGGTCTCGAGCTTCCAGGCGAGGCGCCCCGTCCGGGCGTCGAGGGCGTAGAGGTGCTGGTCGTACGAGCCGACGATGACCTTGCCGTCCGCCACCACCGGCGAGGACTTGACCTCGCCCGCGGTCTTGAACACCCAGACCCGCTTGCCGTCGGCGGCCCCCACCGCGTGGACGTTGCCCTTCAGGTCGCCCACGTAGACGATCCCGTCGGCGACGGAGGGCGACGATTCGCCGATCCCCTCGCCTTCGACCGGGTACCGCCAGCGGAGCTTGCCCGTCTCGAGGTCGAGGGCGAGCAGCTCGCCGCCCATGCGGCCCACGTAGACGGCCCCGTCCGCGATCGCGGCCGAGGACTCGATCGACTCGCCGGCCTCGAACGTCCAGGCCACCTTCAGCTCCGCGGGCAGGGGAGTCGGGGAGACGCCGGTCAGGGTCGGGCTGCCCCGGAACTGCCGCCACGCGTCGGCCGTCTGGGCGGCCGCTCGCCCAGGGAAGGCTGGAAGGGCGGCGACGAGCGCGGCGGCGATCGCGGGGAAGGGGGCGCGGCGCCGCCTCATGCCCTCTCGAGCACGATGTCGAAGGTGCTCCGGGTGGGGAAGGCGTCGGCCCGCAGCAAGAGAGCGCCGCCCGTCGTGGCCGCGAGACCCAGCGAGGCCTCCCGCAGGAACGTCCGTCGCGTGTGGTCCGTCATGGCCGTCCTCCTCGTCAGAACGCCCCCTGGTACAGCTCCAACGCCCCCGCCGCGTCGAACGGCCGCGGGTTGAAGCGGCCCGTCCACTGCTGCGCCGCGTCCTCCGCGAGCGCGGGCAGGTCAGCCTCGCGCACGCCCGCGGCCCGCAGCTTCCGCGGCAACCCGCCCGCCACCGCCAGCTCCTCGAGCCGGTCCGCGAGGGTGGCTGTGGAGTCGCGGCCGATGGGCCGTCCCGCCGCGGCCAGCAGCTCGGCGTAGCGGCCGTCCACCGCCCGCGCGTTCCAGCGCACGACGTGGGTGAGCATCAGGCCGATCGCTACCCCATGCACGGTGCCGTAGCGGGCGGTGAGCGGGTTCGCGCAGGCGTGGGTGGCCCCGAGCATCGAGGCCTCGATCGCGATCCCCGCGTAGTGTGCGCCGAGCAGCATGGCGCCGCGGCCGTCCAGGTCTCCCGGATCCGCCAGCACCCGCTCGTAATGGCCGTCGAGCAGGCGGAAGGCCTCGCGCGCGAACAGGTCCGAGAGGAAGTTGCCCTTGGTCGTGACCCAGGTCTCCACCGCGTGGGAGATCGCGTCGTAGCCGGCGGCCGCGGTCACGGTCCTGGGCTGTGACAGGGTGAGCGCCGGGTCGAGGATCGCGGCCCGGAAGGCGGCCTTGGGATCGCCGCAGGCCATCTTCACGCGGGTCTTCGGGTCCGAGATCAGGGCGTGCGTCTGGGCCTCGCTTCCGGTGCCCGCGGTCGTGGGGACACCGATCATCGGCAGCAGGGGCTCCTTCGCCTTGCCGTATCCCCAGTAGTCGGCCATGGAGCCGCCGTTGGTCAGTACGAAGTTGATCCCCTTGGCGCAGTCCATGGAGCTGCCACCGCCCAGGCCGACCAGCGAGTCGATCCGTGCCTCCTGGGCGGCCGCCGCTCCCAAGGCAACCATATCCGAGTCGGGGTCCTGGTCGAAGTCATGGAAGCCCACGACCTCGATCCCGCCGTCGTTCAGGAGCGCCCGCAACTTCTCGAAGTGTCCCGAGGCCACCAGTCCCGGGTCGGCCACGAGCAGGGTGCGCCGAAACCCGAGGCCGCGCGCCAGCTCGGGCAGGCGGGCCAGGCTGCCGAGCCCGAAGACGATGCGCGTGCGTGCCTCGAAGTCGAAGGGCCGCATCAGGACGATCTTAGTTCAGGCGGGGCGCGGCCGCGCGTTCAAGGCCCTGGATCGCCACCAGCCGCATGCGCGGCTAGAATCCTCCGCGGAGGCAAGAGCATGCGCTTCGAGGTGAGCCGGTTGGTTCGTCGCGGTCTTCTCGCCGTCTCCCTCGTCGCCGTCGCCGTCGCCCTCGCGACACAAGCCCTCGCGACGGACCTCAACTGGCCCCAGTTCCGCGGGCCCGAGGGCCAGGGGGTGACGCGCGAGACCGGGATCGCGCTCGAATGGACCGACACCAGGAACGTGCTCTGGAAGACGGAGCTGCCGGGGCGCGGGCACTCCTCGCCCATCGTCTGGGGCGACCGCATCTTCCTGACCACCGCGATCGAGGGCGACGTCGTTCCCGGCGCGAAGGCGGTCAAGCACATCGTGGACGGCGAGGAGTTCGTCCATCCCGACGGGATCGGGGCGGACCGCAAGCACACGTTCAAGGTCCTCGCCCTGGAGGCGACGAGCGGCCGGATACTCTGGGAGCGCACGTCCTGGGAAGGGACGCCCGTGGACACGCGCCACCGTCGCGGCAGCTTTGCTTCGCCGACTCCGGTGACCGACGGCAAGCGCGTCTACGCCTACTTCGGCTCCGAGGGGCTCTACGCGTACTCCTTCGACGGCACGCTGGCCTGGAAGTTCGTCCCCGGGGTGGTGGCCACCATGGGAGTGGGGGTGGGCACGTCGCCCCTTCTCTACAAGGACCTCGTGATCCTGCTCTGCGACGAGGACAACGGCGACAAGTCGTTCGTTGTGGGGCTCGACAAGAAGACGGGCCAGGAGGTCTGGCGGGTTCCGCGGAAGGTCCAGGTGAGCTGGGCCACCCCGGTGATCGTCACCGCGGGCGGCCGCGACGAGCTGGTGACGAGCGGCACCGAGGCCATCATCGCCTACGACCCCGCGACGGGGAAGGAGCGCTGGCGCATGAAGGGCCTGTCGAGCAACGCGGTCCCCTCGCCGGTGGCGGGGAAGGACGTGGTGGTGCTGTCCGCGGGCTTTCCGGAGAAGCTCGCGGTGGCGGTGCGCCCGGGCGGCTCCGGCGACGTGACCGACTCCCACGTGCTCTGGAGGTACACGAAGGGCACCGCCTACGTGCCCTCGCCGATCCTCTACGACGGCTACGTCTACCTGATGACGGACAAGGGGCTGCTCACCTGCCTGGACGCCCGGACGGGCGAGGTGAAGTACGAGGGCGGGCGGCCCCCGGTCGCCGCCTCGTTCATGGCCTCGCCGGTGGCGATCGCGGGAAAGCTCCTGATCATGAGCCAGGACGGCGACACCTTCGTGATCAAGGCCGGCCCCGCTCACGAGGTGATCCGCACGAACCCTCTGGGCGAGCCGATCAGCGCCTCCGCCGCCGTCTCGCAGGGGCGGATCTACATCCGCGGCGAGCGGCACCTGTTCGCGATCGGGACCGCGGCAGGCTCGTAGGGGCGCGACGCCCGGCTACGTGCGGCCGGCGCGCAGGATCTCGTCGGCCCAAGACGCGTCGGGACCCTCCAGGGGTGGCTCGGGGGGGCGGCGGTAGTCGATTCGCAGGTCGTAGCCGGCGCGGTCGTGAAGGGCTGTCACCAATGGGCCCAGCTCGACGAGGGGCTCGGCCTCGCCTGGGCGCAGCGGCAACGAGAAGGACGGGATCGGATCTCGGACCCCGAAAGGGACGAGGTCGGCGCGCGGCCGCCCGGGGCCGCGGCTGATCAGAATTCGATAGTCGGAGTCGACCGCTGGACCGAGCGTGGGCATGCGCTCACCGGCACGCAGTAGATCGATCTCGACGAGGTTCGTCTGCGTCGCGAGCACCAGCAGGCGCTTCTCCATGTACAGCCGTCGCCCCGCCCCGGGGCGCTTGTTCGAAGGCGAGAGCAACTCCACCACCGTCACGACGTCTCCTTCACCCACCGTCCTCACCTCGAGATAGGTCTCGCGGCGTTGGTCGGCCATGGGCGTTGCCACCTCGATAGCCTTGACCGGCTTGCCGGGCTTCGGAGAAGCCTCGCTTCCTCCCTTGCCAGAGCTCACGAGAGCAACGTCTGGCCGACCGACGAAGACGAGGTCTGTCGGCTGATCGAGGTAGGTGCGCTCTTCCAGGGCCACGTAGTAGCGGGGACGAAGGATCGGTACGAGATGGTCTCCGATACTGGCGATCAGGCGGTTGTGAACGTCCGGCCACAGGTCGGGGTGCTGAAGGTACGGGTTCATGCCCGGGAACGGCGAAGGCATCGTGGAACTCCGTCCTTCGATCTTACACCCCGACCGTCCGGCGGACGGTCCGGCGTCCTCAGTTCTTCAGCGTCGCGGTCAGCGAGATCTGGGCCCCCGCGAGGACCTTGGACACCGGGCAGCCCTTCTTGGCCCCTTCCGCTTGCTCCTGGAAGGCCTTGTTGTCGATCCCGGGCACCTGGGCCTCCGTCGTCAGCTCGATGCGCGTGATGCCGAATCCTTCTCCCACCTTCTCCAGGTGGACCCGCGCCGTCGTGTGCACGCGCGTGGGCGGGTGGCCGGCCTTGGTGAGGCCCCCCGAGAGGGCCATCGAGAAGCAGCCTGCGTGGGCGGCTGCGATCAGCTCCTCGGGGTTCGTCCCCTTGCCTTCCTCGAAGCGCGACGCGAACGAGTAGCTCCCTTCGTAGGCCCCGCTCCCCAGCTTCATCTTCCCCGCGCCCTCGCGCAGGGTGCCCTTCCACTCCGCCTCCGCCGATCGCACCGCCATGGTCCCTCCTTGCGCCCCGCCGTCCGGCGCCGCAGCGGACAAGTATACAGAGGGACCCGCTTGGCGTTGATCCTCGGCTACAGATCCTCTGGCTTCAGACCCGTATGCTTCGCTACACGAGCGAGCATGCGCGGACCAATATCGAGAAGCTCTGGGCCCGCCTCACCGTGTTCGAGACGATCTGCCACCACCCGTACAGCGAGGGCCTGGACCTTCGCCTGCGCCTCTGAAGCAGAACTGCCGTAAGCCAGGACCCCCGGCAATTCCGGCACCTCGGCCATCCACCGGCCGTCCTCTTCCCGCTCGATCTCGACTCTGAACTTCAGTCCAACCGTCTATTCTACTCGCACCGCTACCCTACCTGCGCCACACCCCAAGGATGAGGGTCACGAGCAGGGTCTTCACGAGCGCGTCCCCGGCATGGATGGCGTAGAGCGTCCAGGGCATCTTCTCGTGAAGGACAGCGCCCATCAGGAGCATGGCTTGAAACCCGACCCACACCCAGAGCCCGAGCTGCAGGGCAGCCTTCCAGTCGGCGACATCGAGCCGCACGACGAAGTAAGAAAGCACGAAGGCCACGACGAGGTTCTTGACGAGCTCGCCGATCATCTCCCAGGCCGGCGGTCTCATGTCGGCCATGGCGTCCGGGCTCAGGCCGCGCGCCTGCAGATATGCCTTGCCGAACAGCAGGGGGCTGTACCACAGGGCGCCCACCACGAACGCCACGACCGCCGACACGGCGATGGCCCAGTAGTTCATTCGAAGCATGAATCAGCCCTCCCCTACAGGCGCTGGCTCACGGCGAGAATGTTCCCCTCGGTGTCCTTGAACCAGGCGGTCTTCGCGCCGCCGGCGGTGGCGATGCTGTTCTTCATCGCCACCCCGGGCATCTCGTACTCCTCGAACTTCACGCCCCGTGCTTTGAGCTCGGCCACGTCCGCCTCCACGTCGGCGACCTGCCAGTACGCCTGGCTGGCCTTGGAGGTGCCCGCGTTGCTCGTGGGGTACAGGAAGACTTCGGCGCCCCCGCATTCGTAGATCACCCCACCGGAGTATTCCTGCTTGGGCCTGAGCCCGATCGTCTGCTCGTAGAACTTCCTCGCCCGCGCGACGTTGGAGGCGGGGATGTAGGCGCGAATGGGTGCGGCACTCAGCATGACTGGCTCCTCTCCCGCAGCCGGCAAGTATACTGGGCGCCCCCATGGGATCGCCGCGGGTGGAAGACCCGGCCCGGATCCGCGCCCTGCTCGAGAGCGATCGGCCGTGGGCGGCCTATGCGCTGGCCGACCTCGAGCCCGGCTTCCGGGAGCGCTGCCTCTGGCTCGCGCGGGAGGACCCCCCGCCCGCCCTGGTCATGCTCTATCGACGCGCGGATCCGCCCGTGCTCTTCGCTCTGGGCTCGGCGGAGCGCCTGGCCTCGCTATTCCGGGAGATCGATGAGCCCGCTCTCGTCCTGCAGATGCGGCCGGAAGCCCTGGCCGCGATCGAGACGCGCTACCGCACGGCGGAGGTTCGGCCCCAGTGGCGAATGACCCTCGCGCCCGAGCGATTCCGCCCCGTTCCGCCGGGCGACGCGTCACGGCTTGGACCGCAGGATGTCGAAGCCATCCGGGCTCTCTATGCCGATGGCGAGCCCAGGGGCGAGGCCCCAGACTTCTTCGACCCTTCGATGGTCGGGCAGGGGATGTTCCGGGGCGTCCGGGAAGGCGGGGAGCTCGTCGCGGTTGCCGGGACTCACGTCGTCTCGCAGGCGGAAAGCGTCTGCGCGATCGGCAACGTGTACGTCCGGCACGACCGTCGCGGCCGCGGCCTGGGCGCGCGGGTGACGAGTGCGGTGGCCGCCGATGCCCTGGCCCAGGGCCTGCGCACCGTGGCCCTCAACGTCAGCCAGCAGAACCGTCCCGCCCTGCGCGTGTACGAGAGGCTTGGCTTTCGGCTCTACTGCCCCTTCGTGGCCGGCCGGGCATTCCGGCGTTAGGATACTTGTCCCATGCAAAGGATCACGCCGTTCCTCTGGTTCGACACCCAGGCCGAGGAGGCCGCCAGGCATTACGTGTCGATTTTCACGAACTCGAAGATCGTGGGCGTGTCTCGCTATGGAGAGGCGGGCCCGGGACCTCGAGGCAGCGTGATGACCGTGACCTTCGAGCTGGGCGGGCAGAGGTTCATCGCCTTGAACGGTGGGCCCCATTTCAAGTTCACCGAGGCCATCTCGTTCTCCGTCGACTGCAAGACGCAGAAGGAAGTGGATGAGCTCTGGAAACGGCTCTCGGAAGGCGGGGAAGAAGGGCAATGCGGCTGGTTGAAGGACAAGTATGGGCTCTCCTGGCAGATCAATCCGACCATCCTGGGAAAGATGCTCGGTGACCGGGATCCCAAGAAGGCCAGGAGAGTCATGGAAGCCATGCTCAAGATGAAGAAGATCGACATCGCGCGCTTGAAGCAGGCCTACGACCAGCGATAAGGCATGATCAAGCCGCCCGAGCTCAAGTCCGACGTCTGGGACGCGATCTGCGCCGCGGCGACCGGCGATGCCGAGGCGCTTCGCCGCCTTCTCGCGCGCGATCCAAACCTGTACCGAGCCGAGTACTGGTACACCCCGCCCATCCACTTCGCGGTGCGCGAAGGGCATCTCGAGGCGGTGCGCGTCCTGCTCGAGGCGGGCGCGGATCCGGCCGCGATGGGACTCAGCGGCGACAGCCTGATCACGGTGGCCCGCGATCGCGGCCACGAGGCCGTGGCCCGCCTGCTCGAGACGACGAAGGACCAGCGCGGCCGCACCGCCCCGGACCCGGCGCGGGCCGATCACAGGATCCACGCCGCCGCGGTGGCCGGCGACGCTGCTCAGGTGAGAAAGCTGCTGGATGCCGACCCCCAGCTCGTCCATCGGGGCGACGGCCAGGGGGGAACGCCGCTTCATCGGGCGGTAAAGGCATCGGCCCGCGAGGTGATCGAGCTGCTGCTCGAGCGCGGCGCCGACATCCACGCCCTCCATGGCGCGGGCGGCGCCAACGCAGCCGGCTATGCCCCGGTCGATTTCCAGCCGATCGACATGGCCCTGTGGGGCCGCCGCCGCGACGTCGAGACGGCCCGGCTGCTGCTGGCGCGCGGCGTCGACCAGGACACCGTGATCGCGGCCGGCCTCGGCGACCTCGAGCATGTGAGCGCCATACTAAGAGAGGATCCCGGCCGCATTCAGGAAGCCCGCCCCTGCGGCCGGCGAGCGCTGTCCGCGGCCGTCGAGTTCGGCCACCACGACATCGCTCGCCTGCTGCTCGAGCGCGGCGCCGATCCGAACTGGCCGGAGGGGACCGCCGCCCCCCGGGGGATCGCGCTGCACATGGCCGCGCGCGCCGGCGACCGGGCGATGGTCGAGCTGCTCCTGGACCACGGCGCCGACCCCAACGGCTCCATCGATT
>WNFT01003428.1_pt1 | contig 13708 bp, 12 predicted proteins | sample 5400191 | NCBI WGS metagenome assembly WNFT01 (sample SAMN13153359, study PRJNA577476) | soil metagenome | isolation source: 80 cm saprolite under Madrone tree | place: USA:California | collected 2016-06-14
CTTCACCTTCTCAGTGCCCTCTGTGTCTTACCTCCGTGCACTCTGTGTTAAGCCTTGCTCCTCTCACCACTCCCCTGCATCCCTTCCCTACTCATGCTCGACACGAGTAAGAAATCCAGGCTAGACCATTAACGAGATGACTTCTAAACTAGAACATTCTTCCCGGAGGAAAGTCCCTTGGCTCGAACACCAGGCAGTGCAACCCCGGTCGTCAAGAAGCGTGCAAGCCGCATCAAAGTCTTGTTGATGGACGTGGATGGCACGCTCACCGACGGAAGCGTCACGCTACTCTCGCAATCGGACGGCAGTGCGCTCGAAATCAAGAACTTCGACGCCCATGACGGCCAGGGCCTGACCCTGGCCGTCACCGCCGGTCTCCACACCGGCGTAATCACCGGCCGCGGCAGCGCCGCGCTTCGCCGCCGCTGCAAGGAACTCGACATTACTTTTGTCTACGAGAAACAGGGCCACAAAATCGCCGCCTACGAAGACGTTCTGCGAAAGACCGGCGTCCACGAATCCGAGGTCGCGTTCCTCGGCGACGACTTGCCGGATTTGATGGTTATGCGGCGGGTGGGGCTCGCCGTGGCCGTCGGAAACGCCACCTACGAAGTAAAACGCGCCGCGCACTACATCACCAAGGCGGTTGGCGGCAAAGGCGCCGCCCGCGAGCTCGTCGAGCTGATCCTCCGGTCCAAAGGCATCTGGGAGAAGATGATTGACAAAGCCCGCGCCTGACCCCCGGATTCGTCTGGCCCTCACGCGGCGTCAATCCGCTCCAGCATCAGCCATCTCATAGCAGACAAAGTACTTACGAATTATCATTTGACAAATGGTAAGGATACGATATAATGTTTTGATCGTGACGGCGTGATTCTTCCGCCCAGACGGCGATGCCCTCCCGCGCAGCAGTCCTTCTAACTCCTTTAGAATCTTTCCACTCCCGACCGTTACCTTTTTATAAACACGTCGCTCCCATAAGTCCTTTGTTTGCCACTCTTAGGAGCCGCCCGCAAATTACTGAAAATACAGATACATTAAGTCCTTTCCTTGCCACTCATACAGACTTCTCACCTGTAAGTCCTGTATTTGCCACTCATACGAAAACAGCCGGGGTGTACACCAACAATTCCCATTCTGGAACTCATCCCCTTCTCCTCTTCTTGCGTCTACCACTGCTCGCTCCGTCCCAACTTCTGGCGCTCAGGGCCATCTCGGGTCATAATGCCGTCCGGCGCCGCGTTCGTGAGGGCCCTTAATTATGCTCCATGCTTGGCATGACGTTTCCCCTGGAGATGAGCTTCCCCGGGATTTTCAGGCGGTGATCGAGATTCCTCTCGGCTCCAACGTGAAATACGAGTTGGACAAAGCGAGTGGGCTATTGAAAGTGGATCGCATCATCCATTCGGCGGTGTTCTATCCAGCAAACTATGGATTCATCCCGCAGACTTACGCCGACGACAACGATCCGCTGGATGTGCTGGTTTTGTGCCAGGAGCCGGTACAGCCATTGGCGCTCATCCAAGCGCGTGCCATTGGCTTGATGACCATGATCGATTCCGGAGCGAGCGACGACAAGGTCATCGCCGTGGCCACCAACGATCCGGAATTCAACAGCTACGTCGAAGCGAACGAATTGCCGCCGCATCGCTTGCTGGTCTTGAAACGGTTTTTCCAGGATTACAAGCAGTTGGAAGGCAAGCAGGTACAAGTGGAAGATATTCGCCCAGCGTATGCGGCGGTGAAAGTGATAGAACAGTCGCTGGCGCGCTACAAGGAGCAAAGAGAGACCCTTCGCGCGAAGGGCCACCACTAATGCAAATGCACTATTCTTACGGTTTGGGCTCGGTGCTAGCTTGGAGCGGCGGAAGCGGGCCGAGTTCCGGGTGCGCTTGCTACGCGTGGGGTTTGTCTTTTTGTAGCGGGCATAAGTCTATCTGCTGGAGCAAGACGGCATGAAGCGGTTCTTGAAATGGACACTCGGAGTTGTGCTGGTGCTTGTGGTCTTGGCCTTTGGGGCGCTTTCCTATATGGCCGGCAGCCCGAAGGATGCCATCTATATGGTGCGGTATGCGTTCCCGCACATGCATCGTGGCGCTTTGAAAGTGGGAGACGATGCGCCGGACGCCCGGCTCCTCGCTCTTGATGGTCAGACCCGTTTCCACATTCGCGAACGCACCGCCGGTCGCCCCCTCGTACTCGTTTTCGGCAGCTTTACTTGACCGCCCTTCCGTCGCCAGGTCGGCGACGTCGTGCAGATTTACAACGACTATAAAGACCACGTCGATTTCCTGACCGTCTACGTGCGCGAAGCGCATCCCACCGACGAATGGCAGATGAAATCGAATGTGAAAGACGACGTGTGCTATGCGCAGCCGAAAACTTTGGAACAGCGCATGGCCATCGCCAACGACTTTACCAAGCGCTTCAAGTATCCCCTGCCCTTTGGCGTAGATGACATGGCCAACACCGCCGATCTTGCGTACTCCGCGTGGCCCGAGCGTCTCTACATCATCGATGAAAACGGCCGCATCGCCTACCGCGGAGGAATGGGGCCCTTCAACTATAAGCCCGACGAAGCCCGCGCCTGGCTGGCGGGGCGCTTCGGCGAAGTAAAGCACCCGGAAAAAACGGAGACTGCGCCGAAGAAAAGCTGAGCCCATGAGGAATCGTGCCGGCAAGCCGGCTGCCCCTCGATCCAGAAATTCACGAAACATCGGTCTGGCTCGGGCGCTCTCCAAGCTTGGTGTTTGCTCGCGCTCGCAGGCCGCCGAACTGATCCGCGCGGGACGCGTCAAGCTGAACGGAACGTTGCGCCGCGATCCGGAGACACCAGTACACATTGGAAAAGATCGCATCGAACTGGATAGCAAGTCCGTTGGCAGCAGCGAAAGAATTTATTTTGCACTCAACAAACCGCGTGGCGTGGTAACAACGGCGTCGGACGAAAAAGGCCGCGAAACGGTTTACGAATATCTTCCCGCGGAACTTTCATGGGTTGCGCCCGTCGGGCGGCTGGACATGGCCAGCGAAGGATTGTTGCTCCTGACGAATGATTCCGAGTGGGGCGCGCGAATCTCGGCACCCGGGACGCATCTGGACAAAACGTATCACGTTCAGATTGGTGCAATCGTGGATGAGAATTTGCTTGACGCTTTGCGCACTGGAATTCATTCCTCAGAGGATGGCGAATTGCTGCACGCGAAACGCTCGAGCCTTCTGCGGCGCGGCGAGCGAAATTCCTGGATCGAAATTGTTTTGGACGAAGGCAAGAACCGGCAGATTCGCCGGATGCTGGAGCATTTGCAAATTGAAGTTTTGCGGCTCGTGCGCGTAGCGATTGGGCCGGTGACACTCGGCGATCTTGCCAAGGGCAAAACGCGCGTGATCCAGAAAGAAGAGAAGCAGGCTCTGGATCGCGCGATGAAAATGGCGAGCCGCGAACCTGCCCCTTCCGTTCGTTAACGAAGTCTATTTTGTTTTATACGTGAAGCTCACTTTGGTTTCTTCGTCGAGCACCAGCGGCCTGACGAAATGATAAGAATTGCCGGCTCTTGGCACATCGATGCGCACAGGCAGCACGCCGGAAACGCGCTGCTGGAGATTCGTCACGTTCGCGGAGGCCATCGTCTGCTGCTGGGCCGCCATTTTTCGCGCGTTGCGCTCGAGGCGCTCGGAATCTCGCGTGTCGTGCGGTCCGTTGGAAGCTTCGACAGCTACAGCTTCCGCCGCGGCTCCGATGCTCAGCGCAAAACTGAACGGAACCGGTCGGCCGCCGTCGTAATTGAGCTCGCGAACGAAATATTTGAAGCCGGGAGCAGAGGCAGCCATCTTGACGCGCCCGGAGGATAAATTGGAGACAACCCAACGGCCCGACGAATCGGTCACGACGTTTCGCACTGCTCCGGTCTCTACCTGGGTCACGGAGATTTGCGCGTTAGGAATCACTGCTCCGGAGGAGTCCACAATAATTCCGCCGAGTTGGCCGGGAAGCAACGCGACCATCGGGGCGTTGCTCATCGAATTAACTCTTCCGAAAAGTTCGAGGGTCTGGAATTCTTCCGCGCCGGAAACATCTTGCGAGGCCGGCGGCAAAAGATTCGCGGCGATGGCGTCGCCGCCAAAATCTTTTACTTTGTATCGTTCGGGGAGAAACACTTCCCACTGCAATAAGTCGATGGGGATGTCCATTTTCGGAAGTGAAATATCGGAGCCGCCTTTTTTTGCAAAAGGCGCGCCGGAATGGATGAAGACAAAAGACACGTTGTAAGAATTCGTGGGACGGAAGCCAGGGCGCAACAGAGGGACGCGGTTGCCGTCAGGACCTTCGACGGGTTTTACTTTTTCTCCCGCGACTTCGGCGGTGAGAATGCTTGCGTCCGCGGGCAGCGCGATTTTCAAAAATGGCTGGGCCTGGTTCTTGACGGACAGTTTCACTTCCGTCAGCGATCGCCCTTCAGTCGTTACGAGTGTTGTGACCACGGCGCGTTCCACAACCGCGGAGAGCACGCTGCTGTCCGGGAAGCGCGTCCATTCCAGCGCGAGACTGGGCTTTTCGCTGGGCTGCTTGTGATAGCGAAATGCCGCCTGCATCGGAAATCGCGAAAGCGAACGCAAGTACGGATTCGTTTCCTTGAAATCCATGCGCTTGAGGCCGTCGGCTTCCTTGGCAGTGAGTTCGATGGTTCCGGCGCCATCGACGAGCACTTCGCCGGTTTCGCGCTGCGCATTCTTGAAACTGAGAAATGGCGCATCCACTTTGGTGGCGGTGATGGATTTTTCCATGGAGATCAGGAATTGATGCGAACGTTGCGCGGGAGCGCTCACTCTTAAGACCAGAACGCCGGATTCCACTTCGCTGGATTCGATGGAAGCGCCGGTGGTTCCGGTGACTTCGTAGCCTGCAGGAATTTCGATTTCGAATTGAGCGGGTTCTCCCTGCACCACGGAAATGTCTGCGAGCGCAGCGATTCGAATTTCAGCTTCGCTGACGGAGACGAGTGTTTTCACGTCGGAAAGAAAGCGGACTTCTTTCGGCACGACGGGAGCGGCGGCTTCCCGAGTGGTCCACCAGATGTTGGCCTGCACGCCGGGAACGAGCGTGGCTTCGATGGAAGTTTGGCCGTTCGCGGAGGATCTCGCGGTGATCAAACCCGGGCTGACGCGCACATTGGTGTGATCGCCCGGGACGACGAAGGCGAAGCGCACGCTTCCTGCCGACGGCGCAGGAAGGCTGAAGGAGGCGCGACCCGCTTCGATGTTCAGCGAAAGACCGGCGTCGAGAATCACGGAAAATTCCGAGGGACCATTTAGAACGGCGGTGTGCGTTCCGTTTTCTAGCGCGAGAGGCAGGCTTTTGCCTTCCTGGCGGGCATCCAGAATGACCATGCCGGAGGTGAGCGGAACTTTCGTCGCGCCCTTGTGAAGAATTTCACCCTGCAACTGGACGGTGCCTTGCACCGATTGGTCGGTGACGCGGAATTTCAGGTCGGCGCGCTTCATCGAGTAAGGGACAGGAGGCGCGTCGGTTTTGCGCGCTGGTTTGCTCGCGAGCTCGAGGAGATGGTTGTACTCGTCAAGCGGAAGCGTGACGTTACCGGAAGCCGGGATGGGAGGAAGCGCTGACCCGTCTGCTTTGGCGAGCCCGGGGAGGACCAATATCCAGGCCAAGAGAATTGCTAGAAGCTTTTTCATTTGCCACCTGCCTTTTTGTCGCGCTGAAAAGTGATTTCCGCGGAAGGAGACTGATTTTCCGCCGTGAGTTCAGAAACGAGAAAGAGAGACGGACCGAACGCCGGGAAGGAGACGCGAATGGGAAGAATGCCCGCGCGCTTCCCTGCCAATGAATCGGCTCTGAATTTGTCGAGAAGAGAAAGCGTCGCGGCCTTCGCTTGTTTGGATTTGCCTTCGTCTTTGGAATCCACATCAAACGCCGATAGCGGCGGTTGTGGCGACGCCGACGGCGCCATCTCCAGCATGACGCGTGAACCGGTGGCGTCTCCCGCCCCGAGTCCGCCCGCCATGCCACGGCCCATTTCCGCGGAGTACACTCCGGGGTTGAGAGCGGCGGAGGAGGGATTCACGTAGGCGACGATTCGAAACGCTCCCGGTTCCGGCGTCACTTTGAAAAGCGGCGGATGATAAACGAGAAGGCCGGTGTGGGAGACGGGCAAATCGAGAGCGGGCAGCGAGAGTTTGAACTGCCCTTTGTCGTTCCAGGCCGTGCCGCGCGCCAGATAGACAATTTCGACAGCGAACTCCGGCGCTTCTTCGCCGGAGCGAGCTTTGTCGAGTGGAAGCAAGAGACTGCCATCGGGAGCTTGACCGGGCCGAACCGCGCGGCCGGCCAGAGAAGCAGTCCAGAGGGTGGCTCCTGCGGGCAGCGTGACTTTCAAGAAATTGCGCTGATTGTTTCGAATGGCGTAGCGCACTTGAACGAGGACTTTTCCTTCGCCGGTGATGAGCACCTGATAGCGCGCTTCCTCGACGTTGGCCATCAGGACCGCTTGAGGCGTGTATCGGGCAACCTCCACGCGAAGTGATCTCGCTAATTTCGTGGGACCTGGGCGAAACCGGAAAGCGTTGAGCGACTGCGACTGGCGGCTGGCGACCATTTCGCCGAGGTCGCTGGCGTCGGCGCTTTCCAAGCCCTCGGACTTGGCATCCTTGATCTCGCCAGCGCCCAGAACTTCTACGGCGACGCCGCCTGTTTCGCGCTCGGCGTTGAGGAGGCGAAGCAGTGGAATGTCAATCTGCCCTTCGCGGGAAGTGCGAGTCTCGCCGGTGATGACGAAGCGCGCGTTCTGCTCGACGGGTTCGAGAAAGGTTACGGAGAGTTCGCCGTCCTTCACGACCCAATCGGCCACCATCGCGCCGAGCACCTGATTGATCGTGACCCGGTCCGGGATCTGGATTTTTGCTTCGTGCGCCGCACCCTGAGTCACTTCCAGATTCACTTCGGCGTTGATGGAAGTTGAATCTTCGCCGAGACCCAGAAGTTGCGTCAGCGAACCGCGCAGGCGCAGCGGCTGAGTGGCGCGATGGTCCTCGGTTTTTCGCCGCCAAGTGAAAGTCAGCACTTCATTTCCGCGACCGTATGCGATCCATTTACTTTCGGCCGCGGTTTCGGATTTCTCGGAAAGAAGACCGCCCGCGAGGCGGATGTCCACGCCCTGGCGAGGAATCTGCACGGAAGCGCGAGTGACGCCTGAGGCGGCGGAAGGAAGCGAGATGCTTTCTTCACCGGCCGATGTGGCAACAGGGAGAGCGATCTCAAGCACGAGAACAGCGCGACCGGGATGAGAAAGAAGCGCAGAAAGCTGGCTGCCAGCCTTGCCGCCAATACTAGGTACGAGAGAGACGAGCTTGCCGTCCAGTCTGGCCTCGCGGACGAGCAGACCGGCGGGGATGGGCACGCGAACCCAGCCGTCTTTCAGAACATCCACGGTCAGGCTGGCGCGACCGGAGGCGAGATCGCCGTTGATGCGCAAATCGTAGTCCACACGCGTTAGTGTCGCTTCGACGGGAGGCGGCTCGGGTTCACGTTCGGTGGGGTACGCCCGGGCGTGCAGCGTACGGTACTCTTCGACGGGCAAAACGACCCATCCGGGAGAATGCACGGCGGTTTGTGCGGAAGAATTCGCCGCGCAAAGGATCATGACGGAGAGAAAGAAGCCAATAAACAGCGGCAATTCTGGACTTTTTCCTGGCATTAGTGCCGATTTAATTCGTGCGGGCATACAAGTAGCCTCCTGATCTCGAAGCCGACGAGCGCGTACATCCGTTGAGCAACCCGGGAGTGGAATGACGTGTTGATGGAATGGGATGTCAGTTTGCGAGGATAGGGTTGTTCCATAAAAACAATTCTTTCGCTGAAGCGATGCGCCGGGTCTTGCAACTACCGGTACCTCATGTCCTTAGAACAGCGGCGCGGGCTTTTCTTGCAGGGGTATTCGAGGATCTAACGTGTAAGGCGGATTTGGCGCATTGTTCAGGATTTCCGCGTCAAGCCATTTCGCAGAATGGCGGTTGGAATCTTGGAGAGGGAGAGAATTTCCTTCGCAGCTCCGCGAAGTATGGCTTCGCGTGGCATTCCGAAAACGACGCAGCTAGCTTCATCTTGTGCAATCGTGAACGCATCCGCCTGTTTCATCTCGAGCAGACCGTCCGCGCCGTCGTCACCCATCCCGGTCATCAAAATGCCTACCGCACTGGAGCCGGCGGCTTGCGCCACGGAGCGAAACAGCACGTTGACGCTGGGGCGGTGGCGGGACACCAGGGGACCATCACTCACTTCGAGAAAATAACCAGGACCGATGCGACGGACAAGCAGATGGCGGTTTCCGGGAGCAATGTAGGCTCGGCCAGGCACAACCTTGTCGCCGTCAGCGGCCTCTTTTACTTCGATGCGGCAAACGCCATTCAGCCGCTTGGCATAAGCCGCAGTGAAGCCCTCGGGCATATGTTGTACTGCGACAATTCCCGGGCAATCCTCTGGCATCTGTTCGAGTATGTGGAGCAAGGCTTCCGTGCCTCCGGTGGACGCTCCGATGGCCACAATCTTTTCTCTTCGCTGCGGGCCTGCAGGCAGGGCCACATGGGGAATTACCACGTCGGCGGAGTTGTATTTCGAGGAATTGCCACGGAGCATGCGAAACTTGTTCAGCTTGGCTTTCGCGGCCGCCCGCACGGTATCTTCCAACAGTACAGCGGACTCTTCGAGGAAACCGCGAATACCGACTTTCGGTTTGGTAATGAGATCCACCGCACCAATCTCCAGCGCACGGATGGCTTCTTCGGTCCGTGGGCCGGTCAAACCGGAACACACCACGACGGGAATTGGATTCTGAGACATGAGCTTTTCGAGAAACGTCATGCCGTCCATTCGCGGCATTTCCAGGTCCAGGAGAATCACATCCGGCGGGAACTTTTTCATTTTGTCCATGGCGATGATGGGGTCGGCAGCCACGGTGACGCGGAATCCGCGCTTTTCCGAAAGCACGGCCATCAGGACCTGGCGTACGATCGCTGAATCATCCACCACGAGGACATTCAATAGCCCAGCGTTCCCCGGCGCAGGAGCGGAGAAGGTATCGGCTGGATCAGGGTGCTTTTGAGAGCTCAAGTCTCTTCCTATTCTTGAACGTCCTGGTCGCATGTATGTCTCGGCTTCCAGCAATCGGCGACAATGGTGCCGCCCGTGGCAGCTCTTGAAGCATCTGCGGTATCCTTTGCAGGAAACTCCAAGCGGTGAAGTTCTTTCAATCCCGCCCCTCATATTTTGGGAATAGCCGGCGAATCTCCTCCATAAGTCTTTCCGGCATTCCACTCTTTTCCACGAAGCCATCGGCGCCAGATCGCAAGCACTCCGCCTGCAAGCAAGGACCGTTCAATTCCGTGAAGATGAGAATGCGCAATTCTGGAAAGGACTTGCGCAACTCCTTCGTCGCTTCAAGGCCGGTCATTCGAGGCATGCTGAGGTCGGTCAACACCAAGTCCGGACGAAAGCGCTCGGCTTGGTGTATGACCTGCACACCGTCAGTGGCGGTCCCGACGATTTCAAACTGCCCCTCGAATTCGAGGTACCCGCAAACGGAAAGCAGCGCGTTTCGCGAATCATCGCCAACTACCACGCGAATCTTTCGTTTGCTGGGCGCCATCGCACACTCCGGGGAACACCGAGTTCCCTACTTCACTGCAAAGTGTGCACTGTCCGGGGGCGCTCCGGTATTCGGCTGATTCCCTAGGGGGTTACCTGTAGAACTGGGCAGGTGGCCCTTAGACCAGGATGATGTGATTGCGCATTGAGTACCGCACAATTGACCTTGACCATGATTTTGGAGCGTGTTCCGCTGGTACGCTTATGGAGCGGGCGATGGGAATCGAACCCACGTCCGAAGCTCCACAAGCTATTGTATATACTGGCTTCCCTTCCCTTGTCCGCGTCCAACTGCGTCCAACTTCAGGGAATTTGAAACGTCCGCCATCGCTTGCTCGGTTGCTCCTCCGCGGAAATGTGTGTAGCCGAGAGTTGTGCGAGCGTTCGAATGACGGAGCTGCTGCTGGGCTACTTCGATGGAATAGCCAGCATCCACGATGAAAGAGGCGACGGAATGACGGAACGCATGGAGCCCGCACCGCCGGATTCCCAGCGTATCGAGGATCGGCCAGAGTTGATATTCCACGACTTTGTTAGATGACGGCGGCCGCCCGTTTCGCGTGACAAACAGGAAGCCCTCGGGATTCGGTTTCCAGTTCGCCTTGTACTCGGCCAGGACCACAGACAGTGCCGCGGGCAGCGTGATCGGCACTGCACTTCCATTGCTCTTTGTGGATTGCGCCTTGCCGTACCACGCGGAGCGGCGGATGTGAATGCACTGGTGATCGAAGTCTATGTCACCCCACTGTAGGCCCAAGGCTTCCCCCGCGCGCATTCCGGTCATGGTAAGCAGAATGAAAAATGTGCGCCAAGGATCTTGCGCCAAAGTGAAAATGGACTCAACTTGCGAGCGGGTGAAGTGGGCGGCGACGTGTGTGTTACGCTCGGGGAGAACGAGCTTCCGCACGTCAATCTCCCGACACGAATATCCCCAGTCTTTCGCGACGGTCAGCATTGAGGAGAGCGTGCTCAGAACGTTCAACACTGTTTTTCTCGATGCGCCGGTGAGCTGGTTAACAAAAACCTGTTGGTTCTCCGGTCCAATCTGGTCGAGGCGTAGTTTCCCGAGCTGGGGAATGATGTGCGAATTGAGATGAGAGTTTGCGGAGCAGACAGTTGAGGGTTTTCTCTTGGCTAGAACTTCCTCCCTCCACCTCTTTGCAAACTCGGCTATTGTTGCGATGCGGGTTGGCTGGTATGCGTAATCGTTGATCCGCGAAAGGATTTCATCGAGCTTGCGTGCCGCGAGTCGTTGAGTCGGCAGTTCCTTCTTTGTGCCAAGCACAACTTGCGGTCGCGTACGGATGACCGTTCCATCCGGTCGAATCGAGTCCTCTCGGTAGCGTCCCAGCCAAGCTTGACGGCTTCTGCTGAAGATAACGCTTCCCTTCTGATACCTGCGTCGGGCCAAGTCTCCTCCCTGGCCTGTTGACGCAGTTGGCGAACCCAACTCTAGCACAACGGAGCGAGGCGCGATTTGTGACGCGGACGACATTTACGCTGCCGTGGGCGCTCCAAGAGCCTGGGATGAGGGATAGTGCGAGAGGCGCGATTTTTGTGCCTGTAAGTCCTTTGTTTTGGAAATGCTGCAAGGGGGTTTTCCGTTACGCTGGACTCTTTCTCGAAAGGCTCTCTGTCTTTCCGCGTTTTGCAGCCTTTCAGCGTGCCACCGCGCGACCTCGGTTTCATATTTTCGTGGCCGCCCGCCTTTGCGGATTGATTGTCTCGGGCCGTCACCCCGACATTTAGGGCTGCACCATTCGCCGGATTCCCCTTGGCGCGTGAAACGCACTGGCCCGAGAACCAGACCGCACCGGTCGCAAACAGAGTTGACGAAGGTGCCACACTTTTCGAAAAGCCCGTGGCTCTGTTGAATACTCAGGCGCATCCTGCCTCCTGCGAAGAACCGTTTTCATCAAAATTGCAAGGAACAGCACCGTGCTTTCCCTTCGACCAAGCGTGTGTGCTGGAACGACCCCACCTTTTTCCACACGGTGCATTGAGCCACCAAAGGCATTGGGTGAAAGCAATGGTGAACGACACGGTGAACCGCATGTTTTTTGAACCGTTCACCCTGTTTCCCTGAAGAAAGCGTCAACAGTGCTCGCGTAGCATGCGCGAACTGCCTTCCGAATGAGTGTAAAAAGTGGGCGAAACAGGAAAATAATTCCAAACTAGGCCCGCTACGCCTCTGATTGGTCTTGGTCGCCCTCATGGATGCGCTCCGTACTTGGTCTTGATCTCCGCGGCCTGTCTCCTGAGAAGGTGCCTCCGTGCGTCGAAGTCAGTTTCACGCTTCGCGCACTGAAGCGTTTTATTCGAGATAACTTCAATCATTGAAAAGAGGTTTAGACCTTCACAGGTAGAGGGTTTTTCTCTTTCTTGGAAGGGAGAGGGAAACGGGGGGTGCAGGGGGGCAGCGCCCCCCCTTGCAGTCGTGTTTAAAGCAAGGCGCGGGCGCGATTTCTCCTGTCGCTTGGCACTCAATTCCCGCCGATAGTTGCGCTCCTGGGCAATTTCTTCGCGGCTGATCCTGCAAACCTCGTTGCAGAGGTCGAGAAACTTTGGGTCATCAAGGGTGACGCGATAGGCGCTACACTCGCGGGTGACACCAACTCTTAACCCTCGATGGACTTCGATTGCGCGTAGCCGAACGAGCTGCTTTATCGCCCTGGCTAGAGTCGCGGGGCTGGACACTCCGGCATATCGCATGATTCCCGCGTAACTCAGCCGTGTCAGGCCAGAATCAGGATCGCGCAAGTGGGCGAGCATAACGAGGACGCTTCTCTCTGGCGCGGGCAATTGGCCGAACATCCCAGAGCGCACCAAGACCTCAAACTCGGAGCCATGAACACCAACACGATAAGGCGCAGCTTGCGCGGCGTGAGATCCGACAGGCCGGCCAGGTTTGACATTCGGGACGGTAAACCGTTCGGCAATCCAACGCACAGCGTCGCCAAACGGGATGCCGAGGACACCCATCGCGAGGTCTATATTCGAGTGCCCTCCTCGCATGTCGCAGACAAAACAGCGCACGCGGTTCTTTCGCTCAAGGAAATGCAGGGAAGGATCGGCGTCGCCGTGCCTGTGATTCCCAATCCTCCAGCATCTTGCTCGCCGATGATGGATGCGCAACCCAAGCGACTTTGCAACCTCGAAGATGGAGACATGCTTCTTGATCCACGCGGCGTCTGGCTGGTGGCATTCGTCTGAGCGCGGAACGATAGCGAGCAATGCCTTCATCCTTTGCCCCCGGAGAAGAGTGGCAGGTCATCCGTTGCGCGCGGGCGCGGCCCTTCGGTTTGGGGTTCGTACCAGTCTCCGCTTTGGTCGCCGTCCTGGTCAGGTCTAGGATCGCTTTTCAGGACGTCGTGAACGTAATGCGCGCCCTCGCCCAGCCCAGATTCGATGACGAAGCCTGAGTGTTTTAGCTCGTCAATGCGAGCGCCACACTGGGTAAAACGATGATTGAAAATCAGATCGGGACGAGAGACGCGGCGCGGCCCGGCTTCGCGCAAGAGCTTGAGGATTTGGTCGCGTTGCGACGCAGCAAACGCCGGGCGGCCGCAGAGAACCTTCTCAGTCATTGCCGCACCGCTGCGCGAATTTTGTTGCAGTCATCTTGCGCGATTCGGCGCCGAGAAAAAGCGCACGCGAAGGGATGACGGAAATGGCGCGGCTTCAGTTTTTTCTTGCGGGGATTAAGGAGTTGTGTTTTACTCGCCACTGTTCGATGCCCTTCAAGTCCGCCGCGATCCAAAGCTAGCGGACGAAATTCGCCGAGGCCCGCAGAAAACCGCTGCGGGCTTTAGCGTTTATGGGCGCAGTAGTAGCACGTCATGCTAGGCGTGACGCAATGCGGGGGAATGCGTGGGGATGCGTGACCTTGCGTGGAAAATTACTTTAGGTGGGTGCCGGCTCAGACGGTCGACGCAACACTCGCCTGAAGTTTACTCGCAGGAGTCTCGAATCCTAAAGTCTTTCTGGGACGTTGATTCAAGCGCAGCGAGACCTGGTCGAGCTGCGCTTGCGAATACCCAGACAGGTCGG
>WNFT01003429.1_pt1 | contig 13706 bp, 14 predicted proteins | sample 5400191 | NCBI WGS metagenome assembly WNFT01 (sample SAMN13153359, study PRJNA577476) | soil metagenome | isolation source: 80 cm saprolite under Madrone tree | place: USA:California | collected 2016-06-14
CATGGACATCGTATTCGATGATGACAACGCGAGGGTCCTGCGATCGGTGCACGACGAGCTCATCAGCGCCGTGGAGGACGATGTTGTTGCCGTAGCCCGCATAGAGTGCCATCAGGGCGTCACGACCACGAACTGTCTCCGGCCATCCGGGGAAATGATATCGAAATTCAAACTCCGCGTCGTCGGCGATGGTGTCGAAATAGTGGTCGCCGTCGACCAGGCCGGCCAAACCCTGTGGACGATGCCGAAGAACGGGTCGAGCGCCGTGAATGCCGCGTACTTGGGATCGGTCACGATTTGCTCCTTGGTTGTTGCGTGAGTTAGTTCAGGTGAAAGAAAAACCACGAGTCGCCTCTGCCGCCTAACGAGAATTAAAAGAATATTCGTATTTAAAGGCGAACATTTTTTCGTCTATTTCGGAATCAGGCGGGAAGAAGAGGCCGGCTCGTCCTCGTCCAGCGGGCTGCGAATGCCGGGGCGGCATCACGGATAGATCGGCAGTGTTCAGATAATTCTTCAAGATGCACCGGCTTTCGTCCATTTTTCCTGACGCCAGAGTTCAACAAGCAACCTCGCTTGTTCCGCGAGAACCGATCGCTCGCCGTTGTTCCAAACCACGTGATTGGCCCGTGTGATTTTCTCTTCCAGAGGCATCTGCGACTTAATCATTTTTTCCGCCGCGCCGCGCGTGATTCCCTTGCGCTGGAGCAAGCGGGCTAACTGGATGCTGGGCGAACAAGCCACTACCACCACCCGGTCGCACAAGGTTTCACCGCCGGTTTCATAAAGAAGAGGGATATCAGCAAAGAAAAAATCGGGAGAATGGCGATGCCTTTCTGCTTCCGCGCTCCATTGGCGGCGAATGCGCGGATGGAGAATTTGTTCGAGCGCGCTTTTTTTGGCGGCGTTCTGGAAGATTATGGCGCGAAGCGCGTCCCGATTCAAGCGGCCATCGATTGAGAAAATGCCCGGGCCAAACACGCGCACAAGCTCTTGTTTAACTTCCGGGTCAAGATCGACCAGCTCGTGCCCCGCTTGATCGGCATCGAAAAATTTGGCGATGGGAAGAAGTTGGCGCAGACAATCGCAAAGAGTCGATTTGCCCGTGGAAATTCCGCCCGTAATCCCAATCGCCAGCATGTTATTTTAGGGAAACTTCGTTACCTTCGCTTTCTCCTGTTTGATTCGCGCCGGGTAATATCATTCGGGAGATACCGTTCTTGAGCACAGGCTCATGAAAGTTTATGAGCAACCCGAGCGGAATATCCAGCAACTTCATGTAGCTAAAGAGCTGTGCTTTGCTGAAGGGATGCAGAAGTTCAACCGCTTTTAGCTCCACGAGCAGGCAGCCGTCGACGAGAATGTCGAAACGCAACGGCTCATCGAACACAAGGCCCTTATACTCTATACAAACTAGCTTTTGTGTAACAGAAGGAATCGACCGCAACTCCAATTCACGAAGGATACATCGCTCATAGATCGACTCGATCAGTCCCGGTCCTTTGTGCCGGTGAACTTCGATGGCCGCTCCGATGACCTCTCGACTGACTCTGTCAGCCTTTTCATAAAGTGGATGCATGAAAGAAAGACTGTAAACAGAAGGCAACAAAGGAAACCAAGAGTCCTGCGGGGTCGATCAAAGAAGGAAACTTCCTTAGCTTAGTTCTCTTCTGTTTGACTAAAAGAACTACGAGCAGAAGACGATGTAGAAGAAGGGCGGTTACTTCTTGTAGGCTGGAATTTCCGGCAACACCGGCGGCTGAATCTGTTCTAGCGCTTCTTCTTCTTCCTCAATCTGATTGAGTGGCTGGCCCGCCGGATTCACAAGCCGGGCGGTAACGAAAATAATCAGATTGCGCTTGATGTGTTGATCGACATTCGTCCGGAAGAGCCGGCCAACGAGCGGAATATCGCCGATGATCGGAGTGCGATCTTCGGTCTTCTGCACGTCCTCCCGGATCAATCCGCCCAGCACGACCGTTTGACCATCCCACACACTCACACTCGTTGTAACCTTTCGCGTGCTGAAGATCGGTTGGTTAATAATGTTGGGCGTTAGAACGCGATCACTAGAAGGAATCAGGTTAGCAAGAGTGCCTATTCTCGGAGCGAGAATTGGACTGCCATAATTAATGAAACCTTCAAACTCGACGACTTGCGGCACTAGATTCAGATCAATCGTAATTCCGTCCGGTCCGACTACGGGTTCAACTTCCAGGGTAACGCCGGTGTTGCGCGTCTCGAATGCGGTCGGCGTGGTGGGTGTTACGGGCTGAACGTTAATCGTCGTATTCATGCCGCTGCCGCTGCTGTTCCCACCGCCAGTTGTCTGTGGAATTTGCGGTGGTTGAAATTGGGTCGGGTAGCGAAATTCACGCACGATCTCGATCACTGCACGCTGGCCGCTCTTGGTGGTGACGCGCGGCGCGGAAAGCAGATCGACACCCTTCTTCTGATTGAGAGCACGAATCACAACCTGAAATTGGGGATCAGTAAATACGCCGCTTAGTCCGAAAATTCCTGGAGCAATCGAGGTCGCACCCATCGATGGGAAAAGCAGCGCATCAATCGCGTTGGCGCTGATAGCGAGATTGCCGCTGCGGTTCCCGCCTGTGACAGGAAATTGACCCACCGGCAAACCAGTTGGATCAACGAATGGAAAATCGGCCGGATTAGTGGCCGGCGATGTGCCTGAAGTGCCGCCACCGCCAAAAACTCGATGTGATCCCGGGATATTGAATTGCCCAAGCAACCAGTCAAATCCGAGCTCCTTCAGATTATTCTGTGTGATCTCGATAAATTTCGATTCAATCTCAACCTGCTTTGGTCCGGCAACATTGGCTTGTTCAACCAGCGCATCAACCAGCTCGAGATTGTCCGCGGTGTTGCGCACGATCAGCCGGCTGCTTTGTGGCAGAAAATTTGCGCTCGCCCCTGGCGGGAACGGCACGCCCTGGCTCTCGAGAAATTCTTTCGCGCCTTCACGATTCACGAGCTGATGTCCGCCCGTGGTTTCCTGCGTATCTTTGCCCGTCCCGCCCGCGCCCGTGGCCGCTCGCGCAGGTTGATTGAGCGCCGATACACCGACGTTCACCGTGCTGCTGATGAATCCGGGCGGAACACGATATTCCTTCGTAATGAGATCGGCGCTTTGCTCGCTCATCGGAATGATCGACACCGCGTACGGCTCGATCTTCATTTTCAAACCGGCCTGGCTGGCGATGTAGCGCAGCGCTTCGCCGAGCGGGATTTGGTTTAGAGTAATTGTGATGCGCGCTTCGGCTGGCGAAATGGTGGGCCCAGCAACTACTGCTGGTGCAACAACTGGACGCGCGGGAATCGGCGTGGCCGGAGGAGCTCCGGTCTCAGGGGAAGCGGCTGTGAGCGGCGATGGTGCAGGCTCAACCGGTATTGACGGCGCAGCGACTTGACCAAGCGGCGCCAAACGCAAAACGATGTCCACGCCCTTACGTCCTTCGGTAGCCGGATCGTTGGCGGCCGCTTGTTGCCGGAGAAAATCAATCGCCTCGCGAATGCTCGCGTCGCGAAACTCGACGCGCGGAATGATGATGGTGTTGAGTTTGTTGGTGATGCGCGCGGTGCCGGTGACATCTCGTTGGAAGGCCTCCGCGAGCGGGCTGACGGCTTGTCCATATTGCCGAACGGGTTCTTCCCAGCCTTTCTCGACCTGCCAAAGCTGGCGCGCTCGTGTCTCGTTGTACGCTTCCTTGTTGTAATGATATTTCGTATTGTCGACCTTCTCTTCGCCGCGCCGGGCCGCGACATTGTAAGGATCGAGCGTGAGGACCTGTTCGTATTTTTTAAACGCGAGATCGTAGCGACCGGAGTTGTAGTAACCGTCCGCATCACTGAGCAACTTTTTTACGTCTTCGACTTTCGCGATGAATTTCGGACCCATTGTTCTGTTGAAGTAACCAGGTTGCTGCAAGTGAGCGAGCAACTCCGCCGCCGGCCGGCAGTTGGGATCGTAACGGTCGTCCAAACATTCGCGCAGGATGAATTCCGCGTCCGCGTATTTGGCTTCGGCCATCCGTTGCTCAGCCAATTTCACACCGCTTTTACAAAAGCCGTCCACGGCTTCGTCATGCGCTTTGCCCGAGGTCACCGCGTCGGGCAGAAGACTCACCGCTGTGCGGAATTCCTCGTGCGCCAGGGTAAAATTTTTCGCCCGCAGGGCGGACTTGCCGCGCACGAGTGCTTCTTCGCCTCGCGGCAGCGCGGCCTGTCGCCGCTCCAGTTCGCGCTGCGCGATCTTCTCCGCGTTTTGCGCACTGCTGGTTCCCGGCGAAACGAGCAATACCGCAAGCGTGAAAACACCGAAGCGACTTAGGTGGAAAGTTTTCATAATTAGTCCTCAGGGTGGAAGCAGACCGATTTCGATTCGATCGTTTGGTTTTTGCGGGTTCACGATCACCGCCCTGCTCGGCTGAACGTCCACCAGCTTGTACTTGCTCTCGTTCAGCGGTTTCAACGCAAATTCCTGGTCTTTTCTGACCTGAAATTCGCGCTGCCCGCCCCACGAATAGACAAAAGTCGCAACCGATTCGGGCGAAATCGCCACCTTTTCCTTCACGAGAGTGAGCTGCTCCGTTGTTTCTTCGTGTTGGAGCGTCAATTCGGAAACATCGACCTCGGTGCCGTATTGGTTCGGCTGATATTTTTCCGCGAACTTGACGATCTTGAACCGAGTACCGGCAATCGTGTCGCCGATCTTGAGGAATCGCGTTGGCTCCTTTAGATCGATCGTATTAATCGCGAACGTGTCGCCGACCCAGGATGAGAACATGAGCCGGAAAGGTTCTTCGCTGAATGATTTCAGCTTGAGTTTGGAAAGGTAATCCGGATGCGAATTTTTATCGATCGGGTTGGTGTAACCTTGCCATTCATCCAGATTAGTAAACGCGTCGCCGTCGGGATCCTGGGTCAGAACATCGGCATCGGCGATGGGTAAACCGAATTGTTCCAACCATTCGTTCGGCACAGGCGGATGCACTTCCGTCGTTTTGAGCGTTGCCGGCAGACCATTGGGACCGATAAAATGTTTCTCTGGAACGAAAAGCCCGGAGCGACCGCCGAATGTCCATTGCGCGGGCTGCTCGAATTTTTTCGCTGCCGCTTCCAGCTCGACGGCTCTGGCCGGCGGCTTGGCCGGTTTGGGCGGCGGCGAGATTTGCTGCACGGCGAAGCTCTCGCTGAATTTCATCGCGCTCCGCGAGATCGACAACGCGCTGAAGGACAGCAGCAGCGTTGCCGCAATCACCAGCACCCGATCGTAGTGCGCACAAACCCAGTTCATATTTAGATTTAGATGTCGATCTTCATTCTGGGGAGCGCACGCGCCTCGCGTGCTGGCGATCGCGCCCTCGCGATCGCGAACTTTTTCGGTTACGCGATCTTGCTGGCGTGCCTGCCGTCAGGGCGTTTCGGCGAGGGCGCCGAAATGTGCACGCGAGGGCGCGTGCGCTCCCCAGAAGAACCGCAGCATTAGTGTTCATTAATAGGTGAAGCGCACCATCTCGATCCTGGCCGACATCTCGATGCGCTCGTCGCCGACGATGAATTTGATCGCACCATTCGGTGTCGGTTTTGGAGCTGCCGTTGACGCGCCCGCCTCAGTCGATTCGCGCCGCGGACCTTTCTCCTGCTCATTTCGCACGTGCAGAGTTCGAATGATATAGAGCTGCTGATTCGAGCTCGCGATTTGATTCAACACTTTTCGCGCCACAAACGGTGACGACATGAATGTAAGGTCGACAATCCCACGCTCGACCAATTTCGGCCTGGTCGTAGCCGCCGCAGCAGGTTTTCGACCGACTGCTGGAGCCGGTATCGCCGCAGTCGCGGCGCCGTGTTCTTCGGGTAGCGACCTGCGTTGAAAAGCGGTCACACTATCCACCCGCGCGTCGATCAAAATATTCATGAGCAACTCCGCTTGCTCGAGTTGTTGGCCGAGCAACGGAGCGGCCACTGTGTCAGGCAACGCCGCGGTGAATTCATCAAAGCCGAGATGAAAATTGTCGGGCAATTTCACTTTGTTCGCGCGTGCCTTACCGGAGGTCGCAAGCATCGCCTGCCGCAAACGTGATTGAAATTCGTTAGGCGCAAGCGGGGCGATGGGAAGCACGTGCGTTTTTAATTCCTCCTTAAATTTGTCGAGCCCCGTGCCGTAATTCTCGAGATGAACTTTCATTTTCCGGTAATTGGCATCAGTTGGAAATGGATCGAGACGCTCAAAACGGCTGCGCTCGACCGCGGCATCGTTGAAACGCGCGGAAGCTTCCTCGAAACCACTCCTCGTTCTGAAAAGAAAAAACAGCGCGCACAACGTACAGATTCCAAACACGATCAAAAACGTCCCGAGCCATCGATTTTGCTGAAACCAATTCATGGCAATTGCACCGGCTTGCGAAGATCGAGATGCAGCTCATAGGGAAACGCCCACTCCGTGCTGTTCGGCGTAGTCGGCTTGATCACGCCCGCCTGGTTATTTGGATCGATCGAAAAAAACCGCGAATCCACCAGGTTGCGAAAATAATCGACCACCACTTCCTGTTGCTTGGGATTAAACAAATAGAGGCCGCGCACAAAAATTCCGTCGATCAACGGACCGCTCGAGTCCGCTTTTCTTGTCGATCTTGCAGCGGCAATCGGACCCACCGGTGTCGGACTAGGCGTGATTTGCGCGATGCGTTTTTCATCCACGCCAATCGGCGTTCCGCCCGACGTGGGAACCAGCTCCGTAATCCAAATGTCTTCTTTCGGCAGACGAACGTTCAGGTCGTCGAGAATCTCTGGCCAAAAGCTGCGATCATTGATTGCGGCGATAAGCGGCGCGGCAATGCTGTCGAGTGAATTTGTCTGTTTGCGCAACTTGTCGAGCTGCGCTTCCGCCGCGCGCAGGATGTCGACCTTTTGCTGAAGCTGGTCCGTGCCGTGCCGGATGACGTGCGCGGCGCGCAGGTAGTACGCGCCCCAGCCGAGCAGCGCGAGAATGAAACAAGCCGCCGCCGTGATGAAAAACAGCCGTCGCTTTTCCAGTTCTTGCCGGCGCACCACATTTGCAGGGCGCAGATTCAACTCCATCGGGCAATCGCGCGCCGTTCGAAGTGCAAGGCCCACCGGTTCCCCTAGCAGATGCGCCGACCGCGCAATTTCGTCGACGGGTGCGGAGTCAGCGATGGCGACATTGCGCAGCGGATTAAAAATCTCGATTGGCAATTGCAATTTCTCGTGGAAAAACTCACGTAGGTAGGGTGTGCTCGCGGTCCCGCCGGAGAGAAAAACGCGCTCTGGTGGATTGCCATATTGTTGGGCGCGATAATGGCTGATCGAGCGCATTAACTCCGCGTGCAGCCGCGTCATGGTGCCGCGTATGATTTTTGAAACGCGCGCAACATCAACATCCGTCGGCTCGGGACACGCGCCGCCAAGACTGACAAAGCCGTCGCGCTTTTTGCGAAACTCAGCTGCGGTGAATGGTTCGTTGAACTCCTTCGCAATTGCCGCTGTCACCGAGCTGCCACCGATTGGAACACTGCGCGAGAAAATTTTTCCCGGCTCGATGAAAAGCAGATTGGTTGTGCGCGCCCCGATATCGACCAGCAACGAACACCCGCGCAGACCGCTGTAGTTATAACGAAACGCATTGTAAAGCGCCATCGTCGCGACATCGACAATCGACGTGCGAAGACCGGTTTCTTCGACAGCGCCGTTGATCTCGTCGAGCAAGTCGGCTTTGATCGCGACCAGTACAACCTGGATCTGCTCCTGGGCGCCGCCACCGACGAGTTGATAATCCCACACCACTTCATTGATCGGAAACGGAACATTCTGCTGTGCTTCGAACGAAATGATCCTCTCCATCTTTTCCTCTTCGATTGAGGGCAATTTCACAAAGCGCGCGAAAACCGACTGTTCAGCGATCGCGTAGTTGACGTTTCCGCTCTTAATTCGCAGCTCGTCCAACATCTCGCGCAACGCGGCGACAATCTGTGGGCGTTGCATTCCCTCGCCCGCTGGATCGACAAGAACTTCTCGGAAGTGGTAGCCGGACAAGGTCAACCCATCATCTGGCCGAGCGTGAAATTCCGCCAGTTCCATGCTTTGCGAGCCGAGGTTGAGGCTGATAATACGCGTCGCGGCGGCCATTGGATCGACAAATTAGCGAGCCGGCGCTTTGATTTCCTCGTAGCGGCCCCAGTAGAGCGGCGCGAACGGCGTTTCGTTCTTGTTCACGACGAATCCGGAAACCCGTGGCATCGTCGCCAACCACTGTGCGGGTCCGCGCACGAGACTCAATTCATCTTTGACCACGCCTTGCTGCTCGATTTGCACCGCGATATTTTGAAACGAATTCGCTGTGACTGGGCGATTGCCGCCGAATCGCGCCAGCGTGCGCGGTGAGACGTACATGACCGAACGGTTGCTCGTGCCTGCTGCGATGTTTGTGTGGCTTACTTCGCCGGTCAGCAGTTTGCCATTGAAGAGGATGTAATATTTGAACGTCAGCTCATCGGTAAATTCCGGTGCGGCAGAAAATTCTACCTCCACTTCTAACCAACGATCGCGCTGGTTGGTCTGATACTGTTCCGCACCCGTGTAGGTAAACTGCGGCGCCGAAATTAAATTCTTCGTGATCTTAGCGATCTGGAACTCGCTCGCGCCACGCGTTTGCGCGGTAGCGGCGTACGGCAACAAAATGACTACACAAATCAAAATAAACGTTCTCGTTTCCATACGGGGCTGTACGTGCATCACAAAATCAGCCTAACCGCGCGGTCATCCTGGGCGTTACCGAACGAACGTGCATCGCTTGCCATCTTGCGAGGTCACTAATGCTCAGGCAAGCATTATTTGTAGGTTACAATCCTACTGCACTAATAGGCGATGTCCTGCATATCCCATTCGTTTGGCGGATAGGATCAGACGCTGAAACGATTCCACTATTTTACGTCTCGATGCGAGTCGAAACGCGTGAGACTATAGGAACGCATACCGGAATTCAGCAAACCTTGAAAGCTATTAGCTCAGCGTTTCAACGCCGGGTCCTTGTCTGGGGAGCGCACGCTTCCAGCGTGCTGTTCGCGGCATTCTGCCGCGAACTTCTTTACATCCTAAGAGCAGATCGTTCGGCAAGATGCCGAACGAGCACCCAAGACGGGTGCGTTCCCCGCTTCAACGTCCAATAGCTGGCTCTCAGTAGCGTCGCCGAACTAACTCCATCGGCACCCTCACGTGCACCACGCTATTGGGGCGAAATCGCAACTTCGTCGCCCATTTCGCCGTCCGTTTATCCAGGATGCCGAACCCAGTCGAGTGCAGCACCTCGACGTTCGAAACCGTGCCGTCGGGGCGAACCGACAACAGAAAAACACCAAACCGCGTGGACGGGCCGAACTGCGGTGAGGGGTATATGGGCTCGAACTTCGGCTTGTAGACAACAACACGGCTCAACTCAGGCCCAGAGATGGTTTTGCCGCTTGGGGTCGTCGCGGCGAACAGAGATCCGAACTGTAATTCGTAAGCACGAGACTCTAATTGGCCAGAAGCAAATCCCAGCCTGACCGAAACGGCCATTCCTTTGCCGCCAGCGCCAATTTGCATGTCGACCTCTGCGAGTTGGCCTTGCTTCAGATCGGCGAACTTTTGAGCTTTTCCGTTTCTCACGATCTTGGTTTGGTCCGTGACAACGAAAACGTAACTCTGTTTGTCGGCCTGGAGCGTGAACGTCCTCGCCGCCGTGTCCACCGCCTGAATTTTCCCATGAAAGAGAAAAAGTTTGTTGTTTGCATCGCGCACTGCGTTCGCGGTTCCGCCGAAGGTCAGACAGAGAACGCCAAACAGCAAAACAACGGAAAATCGTCCTATTGGCCGTGGGATCGATGAAACGAGGCTGAGCGACTTTCCAACGCGTTCGGGGAACGGGGGATCCATGCACTTCGGTTTGCGCTAGCGGACCGAGAAAAGCAACCCCATTTTCGGGTTCATCGTTACAAATGCCAGCCGCCCCGTTTTAGTCGTTTCCGAAAATATTCGATGGTTTTTTGATTCCTTCTTCGAAGCTGACTCACGATTGCCAGTCAGGTCCTTGTCTGGGGAGCGCACGCTTCCAGCGTGCTGTTCGCGGCATTCTGCCGCGAACTTCTTTGCGCCCCAAGAGCAGATCGTTCGGCAAGCTGCCGAACGCAGCACGCAAGATGCGTGCGCTCCCCGCTTCAACAATTTAACGATTTAACGGTCGAACGAATGGAACCGCGGGCCGTGCCCACTTAACTCTTGGTACGACGCGCCGACGCTGATGTGGAATTTGTCGTCGCCGACCTCGCCCACGATATAGCTCTCGAAATCCTCGTAACCAAATTTGCCGGGCGATCGGCCATAAAGAAAGCCCACTTCGCCGCCATAATAATAGTGATCAGACGGCGCGCTGATGACGTCGCCGGGCGACTCCTTCCCATCGACCTGGGAGGCCTTTTTTACCTTTTGTGCCGGGGCGGCGCTCAAGAACGCGACCGGAAAAAGATCGAGTGGCGCCATTCCCATCCGGCCCAATTCGCTCGAAACCGGCAAGCGCCAGTCGTCCAAGAGGCTCAGCATCGGCAGGCCCTGAAGCAGAGCTGAACTATCCAACGTATTGAGAATTTCCGGCCGATAGAAAGACAGCTGTTCGAGGGTGATATTTTCGTCTTCGGATCCGTCCAGACCACTCGTTTGCTGCGCCGCGACAGAAAAACAAAGACTGGTAACCCCAAGAACCCCTAGAAGCGCGCGCTTCATCACGAGGGATTCTCTGCCAAAACGTCGCCAGCGCCAGCGAAATCTTTGGCGGCAAACACTGCAACGCTTTAACGCTGCAACGCTTCAACGACCCAAAGATTTAACGTCGTGAAGCCAACGATTCCCGAAAATACTCGATCGTCTTCTTGATTCCTTCTTCGAAACTGATGCGTGGTTCCCAGCCGAGAATTTTTTTCGCGCGCGTGATGTCCGGCTGGCGCACCTTTGGGTCGTCCACCGGCAACGGCTTGTATTCGATGGTCGATCTTGTCCCGGTGATGCGGATGATCTCGTCGGCGAATTGTTTGATCGTCATCTCGCGCGGATTGCCCAGGTTGACCGGCTCGTGAAAATCGCTCATCGCCAGTTTGAAAATCCCGTCGATCAAATCCGACACGTAACAGAATGAGCGCGTCTGCGAGCCGTCGCCGAAAACCGTGAGCGGCTTTCCGCTCAGCGCTTGCCCGATAAACGCCGGCACAACCCGCCCGTCGCGGAGGCGCATCCGCGGCCCGTAAGTGTTGAAGATGCGCACAATTTTCGTGTCGATCCGGTGATAACGATGATAGGCCATGGTCATCGCTTCGGCGAAACGCTTCGCTTCATCGTAAACGCCGCGCGGCCCGATCGGGTTGACGTTGCCCCAGTAATCTTCCTTTTGCGGATGCACCAGCGGGTCGCCGTAGCATTCCGAGGTCGATGCCAGAATGAACGAGGCCTTTTTGTCCTTGGCCAGGCCGAGCGTGTTATGTGTGCCGAGCGCGCCCACTTTCAAGGTCGGGATCGGCAGTTCGAGATAATCGATCGGGCTGGCCGGGGAGGCGAAATGAAAAACGTAATCGATCTTTTCTTCCGGCAGGAAAATGAAGTTGGAAACGTTGTGCTTGATGAACCGGTAATTTTCATTGCCGGCCAGATGCCCAATGTTCGCGTCGCTGCCCGTAATGAAATTGTCGATCGCGATGACGCGATGACCTTCCGCCAGAAGTCGGTCCGTCAAATGCGACCCTAAAAAACCGGCGCCCCCGGTGACGACGGAAACGGGTTGCGAACGAGCAGACATGCCGCGCTTTATCTAGCGGCTGGGGCGAAAGTTTGCCAGCAGGAAGTGGCAGAATGACAAAAGCCCGAAGGCGGAAGGACGAAGGAAGCCCAAATGCTTAACTCGCGAAAGCTTTCGGAGTCAAATGACCAAGAGCGAGCGCACACTTCCTTCGTCATTCGGGTTTCGTCATTCTTTCGTCATTAGGCATTCGTCATTGCTGCATGATGTCGATCCTGTGTGGTGAGCTGTGGTATTGACGGGCATCTTGCCTGTCCACAACACGGCCAACAGGCTAGAAGCCGTTTTCCATGACAGCCGGAACGGTTGCCTTCCGGCACGGCGGCGAGATTGCGGAAGTTAAGCCCTTTTCCGGCGGCGCAATCCCTGGACGCCGATCAGCACGACCGCACCCATGGCCATCATCGCCCAGGGCGGTGGCTCAGGCGCCAGAGGCACAGTGGAAGCAACGACGCGAGCAGCGGGCTGGGCACTCTCATCGCGGGTTTCAATTTTAGCCCCATCCAGAGTAAACTTGAGTTGAGTAACGTTCGTCAGAGCCAGCGCCGGATTGTAAATCAGATCATCCGCGCCCTGAGCCACTCCCTCGCCGAGCAAGTTCCCCGTATTGGCCTGAAATGCGTTGTTCCCACCGGGAAACGCACCAGCGTAGGTACTATCCGACGTCGCTGCCGAAACCAACGTGATCAAGGCAATTGAGAGAATTCTGAAAGAAAACGTCTTTATATGTCCCGGGTTTTATCGATTCCGTGAAAAATTGTCAAGGCTATTTTTGCGGGTTCGAAGTCGTTTGCCGGATGACGCCGTGCGACCGCCCGCGTCGCAGGTTTCCGGAAACCCGCCTCGAGCCGGGCTCGTGCTTGCCACGCCGGAGCGCGGCGAAGGCGGGTGGGACGCGTCGGCGCCCCCCGCAGGGCCGCGGGCTACAGGTTTGCGAACGAGGAACCATGGCGCGTTCTATCTAGCGGCTGCGACCTGAATTCGCGAGAATATCCCGGCGCTGTCGCAAATCTATTTTCGACGTTAAACCTTTGAACGTTGAACGTTCAATCGGTCCTTATGCGCATTTTATCCGGCATCCAACCAAGCGGCGTTCTGCACATCGGCAATTATTTTGGCATGATGCGGCATCAAAGTTAGCGGATATTTGCTGCGTATTGACTCCTTTGCCGTAAAGCTGTAAATATGGCTAAGGATGAAGACGACGGTGGATCTTCCAGACACGCTTTTGCGAGAAGCCAAAGCGGTCGCTGCGCGGCAAGGGCAGACACTGCGCGATTTCGTGGCCGAAGCGATGAATGAGAAACTCCATGCGCGCCCACCCGACGGGAAACCATGGATGAAACACTTTGGCGCCCTTTCCAGATTACGAAAGGAAAACCGCCGGATTGAAAAGATCATAGAAAAGGAATTCGAAACGGTTGACCCCGAGGAGTGGCAGTGATCCTCGATACAAACGCGCTTTCCGCGTGGCTGGGTGGCGACCGGGGACTGCAGCGTCATCTCGAAGCCGCACAACGCATTTCACTTTCACCGATTGCGCTTGGCGAATTTCGTTTTGGCGTCTTAGGATCGCGTCACCGGACGAGTTATGAGCAGCGGCTTAGGATGATCGAACAGGAATTTCCGCCGTTGCCCATTAATGGCATCACGGCCGCGCACTACGCCGCGCTGCGACGTGAACTCGCGGCCAAAGGCCGGCCGATTCCATGGCACGATCTCTGGATTGCAGCACAAGCACGTCAGCATCAGCTGGCAGTCCTCTCTCGCGACGAACATTTCGATGCGGTGCCTGATTTACAGCGAATCTCGTGGTAGCCGGAACTAGCCGGGAAGTCGTGCAGCA
>WNFT01024938.1_pt1 | contig 13704 bp, 16 predicted proteins | sample 5400191 | NCBI WGS metagenome assembly WNFT01 (sample SAMN13153359, study PRJNA577476) | soil metagenome | isolation source: 80 cm saprolite under Madrone tree | place: USA:California | collected 2016-06-14
ATAGATACGTGAGGAAAAGGTTGCCGAATTCGTCGAAGGACAAGCTCGGATCGCAACATGCGGCTCCCAGGTTATCGTTGTTCGCGATGATTCTCGTGGCCCAGGTGGCGCCGCCGTCGAGGCTCACGGCCGCAAACATCCCCGCTGCCGGAACGACGACATTGGTAACGATCACGATGTTGTTCGGGTTGGTTGGATTGACGGCAATCGTCTCCTCGGACTCGTTGTTGGAGAGTTGGCTGACGTCGATGTTTGTCGGGGTTGCCGGCGGGGCAGCGTGTAGCGGAAAGGCCACGAGATTCACGGCAAACCAAAGTAGAACCAAAGAATAAAAGGCCGGATTTTTCGATTTCATTGAAATCTCCCGACTAATTCTTGGTGTGGCGAAAAAGGATGCTATGACCTAGGCGCTGTGGGTGTCAAGTCAGCTCGCGGGGTGGCTTGGTTTAGGAATTGCCGTGAATCCAACGACGCGTAGTCGCGCCTCGTGGATTCTCGTGCGTCCGCTCGCCTCCAACAGGGCGTCTGCAGTGGTTGCCTTTGGTCGCCACCATCCCTGAAATCGACAACATTTCAAGTTGGCCAACTTCGAGATTCGCCGAACGGGTAGTCTAACGCAGAGAGGATTCGAATTTCGAATAAACAATTCGTCGTCACAGTCATATACCTTCGGTCCACTCTGTTTCGCGATCCACGTCACCGGGGAAACGGTAACGTCTTAGATTGGTTATGTGGACGCCATGCCGACGAGAGCATGAGAACTGCGGCGTACAGGACAACGATTACGACGAGCCATCGCAACCATACAATCGATAGCGATTTCACGACGTACGCGGCGATTATTACGCCAGGAACGCCACCGATGGCTAACCCTAGAGCCGCTCGCGCACTGTAGCGTTCACTGCGGATGAATCGCACGCCGCCAATTGGCATCACAAACGCGCTTGAAGCCATCATAATGGGGAACGCTGCTAGCGGATTCATGCCAAGCAGACTTACAAGGATGAGACAGGGCGCGTAAAGACCGACGCCGAGCGTCATCAGCCCTCCCAGAACGAAATTCACTGCCACTGCAACTGCGAGGCGTCCACCAGTCAATCCAATTGCATGCCCGCCGCCTGGCATCAACTGCAGATTTGTCGCCACAAACAACAACGACGCAATTAGCAGCGCTGATCCCATCGCCCCCTGTATTGTTCGTCGGCGAAGTCGGGAGACGGTGCCGGCGCCAAACCATGCACCCGCAATTGCAGCGACAATCATGCTTACCAGGGTTGTCAGATCGACGGTGACCGCGGCGACAAAGATGAGTCCTTCAGCGAGGGTCGGCAGAGCATGCCCGGCGTTCAAAGTACCTGGAATCTGCTCATCTGGTATCCGTCGCCACAACTTAAAAAGTGCTGTCGTGGGAGCAAATGACCCGATGCCCAGGGTGTCGAAGAAATCCGTAACGAATCCGAGGACTACATCCAGCACACGGGGTGTTCGGTTCTCGGGGCCAGCTTTTGCGCGTTCGAGTAGGAACCATTGCAACACATACCAAATGGATACGAGCGCGAGAGCAGCCACCAACACGCGCGTGCCAATCGTCATGCGGACGGTACGACGAGGCAGCGCGTGATGCCGAGGGCTAGCCTGCTATGGGTGCTGAACAATTGCGGCTCTGAGATGATTATTGAGGGCTATCGCAGCTGAAAGCCGAAAGCCAATGGGTCACTATCGTCGACGAAAATAGTGTTGTGTCCGATGACGCGCGCCCAGCCGGACACACTAGGGCGGATTGCGGCAAAGGGGCCCACCTGTGTTTCCGATTCGATTCGGCAGCTGAACATTGTGCCGATAATGCTTTCATGTATGAACGTTGAACCGACCCCCAGGCGTCCCTGAGCTGCGAGCTGCGCCATTCGAGCCGAGGACCCAGTACCGCAGGGGGATCGATCGATCGCCCTCTCTCCGTAGAACACGGCATTCCGCGCATGAGCTCCCGGGCTACGCGCTCTATCGCACCACATGACGTGGCTGACACCACCGATGCGATTGTCTTCGGGGTGCACCGGGGACTGCTGCTTGTTCGCCGCCTGTCTGACCAGCGGACTCAGTTCAAGAATTTGACTCGCAGACATCCCGCTGAGCCCACTCCAAGACGCTTGTGGCTCGATGATGACGTAATAGTTACCGCCGTAAGCTAGATCCACCTTAAGCGTTCCAAGTCCGGGAACCTGTAGAGTGATGTCGGAAGCGTGCAGGTAGCTGGCAACGTTAAAGAGTCGCACTTCTTCAACGCGCTGTCCGTCCCTCTTGTATTCGACTTCTATGCGTCCTGCCGGTGTCTCGATGGCCAATCGACCTTCTCTGCGCGGTACGACGAGCCCTTCCTCAAGAATTGCCGTGACCGTACCAATGGTTCCGTGTCCACACATCGGTAGGCAGCCGCTCACCTCGATGAACAGGAATCCAATATCACAGTCGTCGCGTGACGGAGGATATAGAATCACGCCCGACATGACGTCGTGTCCGCGCGGCTCAAACATCAGCGCCTTCCGCACCCAGTCATGATCACGCGAAAAGATCTGACGCTTTTCGGCCATGGACACGTTCGGCAAGAGCGGAGCGCCGGCCGTTACGACGCGCACAGGATTGCCGCAGGTGTGGGCGTCAACGCAGAAAAAGGTATGCCGAGCCATTGCGAGTCCTGTCGTGTGCGCTAACTGAAGCGGCCAATGTCGTAAGACGTCAAATCGATCGAGGGGGTTCTTTGAAATATCAATTCGCTCACCAGCCGCCCTGTCGTGGCGGCCTGAGTTAGCCCGAGATGACCGTGGCCGAAGGCGTACAGCACGTTTGGTTGGTGCTTCGATGAGCCGATGACCGGTAGGCTATCGGGTGTGGTTGGACGATGCCCTGCCCAATTCGTCCCGCCCTCGATTTGTAGCTCGGGCAAGTATCGGCGAGCCAGTTCCGCAAGCGTTCGTGACCGTTTGAAATTGGGAGGGGCTTCCAATCCGCCAAATTCGGCAGCTCCGCCGATGCGCAGTCCGCAGCTGAGCGGTGTCGCCACGAACTTGCGTTCGGAAAAAATCAATTCCCGTTTGATAGCGACGCCGGAGGAGGGAAGTGTCGTGTTGTAACCGCGCTCGCTCTCGAGCAGTACCGGATCACCCAGGCGCCGAGCGAGACTCGCCGACCAAGCGCCAGCGGCGATCACTACTTTGCCTGCAGTAATTCGTTCTCCACCCTCGATCTCCAGCGTCAGCGATGACGTGGAGCCTGGAAGGATGTGACGTACTTCGCCCGTGCGGATGGCAACGCCGCCCTTGCGCAACCACGCACTCAAGCCCTGCACTAGACGCTTCGGATCGCCGACGTGCGACCACTGCGGTGTAAGGACGGCACGATGAACCAGGGGTCCCAACGCAGGTTCCATGCGCCGTGCGTCCTCGCCGGTAACGGCTTCCACAACGATGCCGTGCGAGCGCTTGCAAGCCCATTCGGGCGCATCCCGCTGATACCCTTCCTCGGTTTCGTAGACACTCAAGGCGCCATGGCGATGCAGTTCGGCCGCCATGCCCGTCTCGCGCAACATCGGCACCAGATCGTCATAGACCCGCGAGTTGATCGCGGCGAGTGCCCGAGAGATCCGTTCGACCTCCTGCGGCGTCCCGGATTTTGCAAAACGCACGAGCCAGGGAATGAGCCTGGGGGCGTGGCGAGGGCGTACCGCGATAGGGCCCAGCGGATCGAGCATCCAACCGAGTGCGCGCCATAGCACTCTGGGGGCGGAGGCCGGCATTACCTCAGTAACGGCAATGCCCCCGGCGTTTCCGAACGAGGCTTTGTCGCCTCCAGGATCGCGGTCAATGAGCGTGACATTCGCTCCGCCTTTTACCAAATGGTACGCCACGGCAAGACCCACGACTCCAGCACCCACTACCGCGATGCGAGACTCACTCACCGAGTCAAACCGCCTCGGCCGCACGGCTGGTTCTCAACGCAGCGACGAGATCTCGGCCTGCATTCAAAATGTGCTTCTTCAAGTACGCCACGGCACCTTTAACATCCCGCGAGGCGCACAGACGTAAAATCTCCCGGTGATCCTCTTCTGCCTGATCGAACCGATCCGTCAGCAGCAGGTGTAATCGAATATAACGGTCAGTCTGCACGTTGATCCCTTGAACGATAGCCAGTGTCTGCGCCCGGTCCGCCGCGCTGTAGAAGCTTCTGTGAAACTCCCAGTTCAAACGCCCCCAACTTGCTACGTCGTGGCGTTCGTAGGACGCCTCAAGCTGGGCCAGGATCTCGCGCGAGGCCGAGAGATCTTCGTCGGTGAGCTTGGGGATCGCCCGTGCCAGAAGGTCGCACTCGAGAAGCGCTCGCAGTTCAAATAGCTCCTCGATCTGCCCGGTCGGAACCGACGTGACAATTGCACCTCTATGAATCCTCATCGCCACCAGCCCGCCGGCTTCGAGCTGGCGCAGCGCCTCCCGCACCGGCATGCGACTGACGTCGTATTCTTGCGCAATCGCATCCTGAATCAGCGCATCACCTTCCCTGAACTCCCCGTTAAGGATCCGCTCGCGCAGCGATTCAGCCAGGGTTTCGGGGAGACTCTGGCGTCTGATCTGATGGTTAACCGCAGATTTGGAAGTGGACATGTGCCTCTCTTGTGTTGTAGATTGTATCCAATCTACATATGCATCTGCAAGGGGATCGTATGGCGGCGATTTGGCACGGGGTGTTTCCGGCGGCTACAACGAAGATGACCGAAGACGGTCAAGTGGACCTCGAGGCGACGCAATTGAGCCTCAACCGACTGATCGAGAACGGTGTCTCCGGACTTATCGTCCTTCCCATGCTGGGCGAAAACGCCTCGCTCAGCCCGGCCGAGCGTGAGAGGGTCATTCGCGCGGCGGTGGAGGTGGTCAATGGACGCGTGCCGCTCCTGTCGGGTCTGGCCGAGATCACGCTCGATACCGCAAAGACCCACGCCCGCGCGTACGAAGGCTTTGGCGCCCAAGGTCTGATGGTCTTTCCGAGTCTGGGCTACAAGACGGACCCGCGCGAAACAATCGGGTGGTACCAGGGCATTGCCTCCGCATCCTCGCTCCCGATCATGGTTTACAACAATCCGATTGCATACGGCGTCGATGTGACGCCAGAGATCCTGAAGACCCTGGCCGATACGCGACGGATCGTGTGCATAAAGGAAGAGACCGGCGATGTTCGCCGCATTACCGACCTATCGATCGTGTTCGGCGATCGCTTCAGTCTCTTCTGCGGGGTCGATGACTTGATCGTGGAGAGCGCGGCACTGGGCGCCACGGGTTGGGTCTCCGGCATGACCAATGCTTGGCCGGCGGAGTGCGTCGAGATTTTCAATCTCTGCATGCAGGAAAAGTTCTCCGAAGCGCGCAAGCTCTACCGCGTGTTGACCCCGTCATTCCATCTCGACACGCATGTGAAGTTGGTTCAGTACATCAAGCTCGCGGAGCACTTAGTCTACGGTGCACCCGAATGGACTCGGGCACCACGCTTGCCGCTTGTGGGTGAGGAGCGTCAAGCCGTGATGATCGACTTTTCCGCGGCGCGGCCCGTGTTGATGGCGGTTGTTTGAGCCAGACATCAAATAGCACGGTGGTCCAAATTTGAGCGGCGCAAGTGCTATTACGGATGGAATGAGCGACTATCCCTGTGTGGTGGAGCAGCTTAGAGCAGCGGTCGTGATTCGAGTAGGGTTTATTGGGATAAAGCACGGCAAAACGCGTCCGATACCCAAGATGCGCTGGTCCGCACAAGCTCACGATGTTTAATTTCAATTGATGGTCACATGAACAGCGACAATACGCGCGAGCTTCTGGTCGAGGCAGCGAATCGAGCGGCTAACTACATCGAGGGGCTGCGTGTCAGAGACGTTCGGCCACTGCGTGGATCCGTAGAGCGGCTGATGGGAGTCCTTGACGGCCCATTGCCAGACAATCCGAGCAGACCCACCGATGTCCTCGCCCTTCTCGATGACTATGGATCGCCCGCGACTGTGGCCAGCGCAGGTGGTAGGTACTTTGGCTTCGTCACCGGCGGAGCGCTGCCGGTAACGGTCGCTGCCCAATATCTCGCGGCAGGCTGGGACCAGAATTGCTTCAGCTTCATCAGTTCACCGGCAGTGGCCTGTATAGAATCAACAGCTCTGCGATGGGTGAAGGAAGCGCTCGGTCTGCCGGCCTCCGCGGAAGGATCTCTGGTCACCGGTGCCTCGATGGCCAACTTCACCTGCCTGGCAGCTGCGCGAAATTGGATTCTGCAACAGCACGGTTGGGACGTGGACCGGCAGGGCTTGTTCGGCGCCCCTGCGCTTACGGTCGTGCTCGGCGAAGAGGCACACGCTTCGATCTACAAGGTTCTATCGATGTTGGGTCTAGGTCGCGACCGGATATTGCGCGTTCCGTCTGACGACCAAGGACGAATGCGCCCTGAACTGTTGCCGCCCATAGAGGGGCCGGCCATTGTCTGTATTCAAGCTGGGAACGTGAACTCAGGCGCCTTCGATCCGGCCAGTGACGTCATCGAATGGGCGCGCCGATGCAACGCATGGGTGCATGTGGATGGCGCCTTCGGTCTATGGGCATTGGCATCTCCTCTTCAGGCCTCGCGCGCTAGGGGCTTCGTCGGAGCGGACTCGTGGGCGATGGACGCGCACAAATGGCTCAACGTACCTTACGACTCGGGCATCGCTGTCGTCCGCGACCCCGAAGCTCTTAGACGAGCGATGTCGATCAGCGGGGCATATCTTCCTCTGGCCGGCGAACACCGCGACGCACTGAACCTCACTCCGGACAGTTCCCGGCGTGCCCGGGCCGTCGAAGTCTGGTCGGCGCTTAAGTCGCTTGGACGTTCCGGCCTGGCCGAACTGGTGAGCCGCAACTGCGACCAAGCTCGGAAAATAGCCGCCGAGCTGAAACAGGCCGGCGTCGAAGTCCTGAACGATGTTGTCCTGAATCAAGTGGTCGTCACTTTCGGGGACGACGATAGGACGAGGCGCGTCATCGCTTCGATTCAGGACTCCGGCAGATGCTGGTGCGGAGGCAGCACTTGGAGAGGCCGGGCAGCCATGCGAATCAGCGTCAGTTCTTGGGCAACCACTGACGAGGACGTCGAGCTCTCGGTTAGGGCAATTCTCGAGGCAGAGCGGGCCGCCTGAGAAACTAAGGTTGAGAGATGGCCAAATTTTGCCTGCCAATGCAGCAATACCATGCCTCGTCGTCCGCGTCCAAAATTCAACGCACGCGCAGAGCATAATCTTGCGGGGAATCGAGTACCGATGCAGACTTAACAAATGCAATTGAGCGCAGATCAAATCGTCGAAGAGACCAGCGATTGGCCCGAGGACGCAGTCGCCGATCTGGTCGATAGGATATTGCGCGCCAAATACGGCGAAGCCGACCCGTCGGTCGATAAGGCTTGGCACGATGAGACTCGGCGCCGAATTGCCGATATGGAGAGCGGCAAAGTGCAGGGAATTCCGCTAGGCGCGTGCGTGCACCAGCCCATCGCATGATGTTGCCGACGAATCGCGACCGAGAAACGCGCGGATAATTGCGACGGGGGAAACAAAGTGTTTCGTCACGGGAAGGGTGGTGAATTCGCCTCCACCTGCGAGGGCCATGGGAAGCAGCAACCGATCCGCTAGATACGGGTCGACGGCGGCGGTCTTCAGTGCGCCAGCGAGTCTTTATCGCGCCCGAAATCCCTAGATGAACCAGAACCCAAGATCACGTCACGGCGCTTACTGTTTGGTGGCTTTGGCCGCGCTCATCGCCTTGACGATCTCGCCGAGCTGCGCCAGGGCGGCAGCGTCCTCCGAACTCACCGGTCCCTGATTCTTGCATCGCGGATCCGTTCGCTGCAGGGCACCGGTCATGTTGCGGGTGATCGGAATGGGATCGCATCCATGGTTAATGTCGCAGACCAAGTCCCACTCGGGACGGGCCTTGATGTGACAGCCGAAGCAGTTGCCGCCGAAGCGGTTGTTGACTTCCGCAAATCCGCGCGTACGGATTTTAGAGCCCTCCTTGGACACATCGAGCTCGAAGAACTCCCAGTCGCGCGTGGCCGCGTTGAAGCCCTTCTCACGCTTCACCATCACTTCGGTCGGGACGAGTTGCAGCATAGAACCCACAGGATAGATCCCGGGCCTGCCCGATTGGGCGATTTGCACAGTGCCCTTCAGATTACCGGCAAGGTTATCGACATAGAAATGCCCGACCCGCGTCATCTCCGTCATGCAGTGAAACGATTTTTCGGTGATGGCGAAGCTGTTGGCCGCACCCGGCTCCACCGCCCTGGCGGAACCGGCGAGCAGCAGCGTGCATGCCAAAATCTTCGCCCAACCTGTCATCTTGCTCGCACCCGCTACTGGAGCGATTCTTTCACAAAGTCTATTTCTCACGGCTGCTCTCTCGTTTCATTGCTTGGGTTAAATGTTCGCGGTTCAGATATCTCAGTGCTCATTGCTGAACCATCAGACCTTGCGGACTCAGTTTCCTGCCGTCGGCGCAACGCTCGCAAAAGACTACTCCAACGCAGTTTCAGGATTATAGCGCCTTCGTGCGCTCCTCCCAGATGAACTTCATGGGGAAGCCGAGCCCGAGTTCGTGGATGATCACCGGCCACTCGAGCTGCGACATCCACAGCGGATCCGGGCTCGCCGCTGTCTCGTGCGTCAGGCGCTCGCCGTCGCGGATCTGACGCACCAGGCGCCGTGAGCAACCCAAGGCGGTGGCGATCTCTCGCAGGCTGCGTCCGTCGGCCAGGCGGCGCTTGATTTCCTCGTGTCTATCCACCGTCAGCTTCCTTCGCGCCATCCAGCTCTCCCGTTCGTGATATGCCACGACGGTACTGGATTGCGGTGTGAGCGGACCGAGGTCCGCTTTTGGGAGGTGATGCCGGAAAGCGGACCGTCGCAGATGGCCCAGGAGCGGCGATCGGGAAGACCCCGGATCAAAGCTATCCTGGAAAACCGACCAATCTGCGCTGGCATCACCGTCCGCTCCTGGATCCCGGCGACGCAAAAATGCGCCGCTCAGGGTCGAAAAGCGGCTCCGGCCGGTGGTCCCATTGGGACGAAATCGGGTGGGTCCATTACCCCGAAATCGGGTGGTCCCATTCCGACGAAATCAGGTGGGTCCAATCACTCGAAATCCTGCAACTACGGCTATTGCGACGGGAGAATCCCAAGTGGAAATACGTGGAGGTACGGAGCTGCAAGTACCTCAACAATATCGTTGAGCAAGATCACCGCGCGATCAAGCGCCGCTGTGCGTCGATGAAGGGATTCAAGTCGTTCACCAACGCTGCGATCACGATTGCCGGAATCGAGTTGGCACATCGTATTCACAAGCGTCAGTTCTCATTCGGACTCGGCCGGCCGCGTCGTCACTGTTCGTTGAAGGTACGATGGCAGCGAGCACTCGCCTAGGATACCTCTTGCCGGGTGAGCGAAATTCGATCGCTCCGCGCGTCCGCCGTTGCACCGGAAACAACCTCGGCGATCCTAATGAAGTCGATGGTGATGCAAAGTGTCCGGCGGTTTCGTTCAGCGAGTGTTTCCGCCCAAGACCGAGGTCCCCACGTACAACCCGGAAAAGGCCGCTGTATACGAGCTCGGCTTCAAATGGGATGGACTCGATCATCGCCTGCGTGTGAATGGATCCCTGTTCCACACGAACTACCGGGATCTGCAGATTGAGGTCAATGACGGCATCGCTCCGGTCACCCGCAACGCCGCGACCGCCAAGGTGGATGGGCTGGAGCTCGAGATCACAGCCATTCCGGCACGGGGCTGGCTCATTCAGAGCGGTCTGGGCTACATGGACGCGCGCTACACTCGGCTGGATCCGCGTGAGAATTTCACAACCGACATCCGGTCCATCACCCTGGACTCGGCGTTGATCGATGCGCCGAAGTGGTCGATCTCGGAGGGAGTGCAGTACGAGCACTCGATCGCAACGGGCGCAATTCTCCGTGCCCGGGCAGATTGGAGCTATCGCACAAAGACGTACAAGGATGCGCTCAACACTCCGCAGCTGACGCAGGGAGCCTATGGTCTGCTGGATCTGTCCCCCACGTATGTCAGTCCCAGCGGCAAGGTCGACGTCTGCGCGTTCGGCAGGAATGTGGCCGACAAGGTTTACATCGTCTCCGGTTATGCCAATGGCCTCACGCAAGGCCATGCCACGGCGATCATTGGCCAACCGGCCGAATGGGGCATCTGTGGCGCGTATCACTTCGGCAATTGACTGCCTCGCTTCTTGCGGTAGCGACCTCGTGGCGGTAGTCCACAAAGAACGCGAGCGTGTCACCTGCGTCCTGAGACCATAAATCCGAACGAGACGTGGATGTTGCAGGCCGCGAGGACTCTGACGGATAGCGAATCCGGAATGCTCCTCGGCAAGCGGCACTTGATCGTTGACCGGGATAGCAAATATTCCGCCGCATTCCGAACGTTTCTCGGCCGCGAGGGCGTCGAAGTCATTCGGCTACCGCCGCGGTCACCCAATTTGAACGCTTTCGCAGAACGTTTCGTCAGATCGGTAAAAAGCGAATGCCTATCGAAACTGGTACCGATCGGCGCACGCATGCTCCGTCGCGCTTTGCGCGAATATATGGAGCATTACCATGGTGAACGCAATCATCAGGGTCTCGATAACCAATTGATCGCCCCGGCACGCGTCCGGCACTCACAATCCAAGTGCATTGATCGCCGGTCTCGCCTCGGCGGGATGCTGAACTTCTACCAACGAGCGGTAGCGTGATTATGTCGGAGTTCTTGAACAATACGGCGTCCGACGAAGCGGTTCAGGTATTGGGCGGTGTGCTCACGTTAGAGAGCGGAACGAGTGCAGAACAATTCGGGCCCGGAGCAGTACTGGTCATACCCGAAGGATTCAAGGGCAAACTGCATGTCAGCAATGGATATCACGCATTGGTCGTGCGTGTGCCCAACGCTGCGCACTGACATTCTCGGTTCATTTAGGCTCTTGCTCATTGCATCCCTGTCAGGAAGTCCCGAGCCTCGATGATCTTATAGAAGTAACCCTGATCAATCAGGTTCTGCGAGGGCCGCTCGCGCACGATGAGCACCGGCTGAATAGTCTTGCCTTTGGCCACGGGTTCGAGAAGCTCGATTTTGCGTTTCATGCTCGAAATGACTTCGACGCCGACTGCGTTGGAGGAGTATTTCATCTCGCACACGGTAAGCACGTCGTCTGCGCGGTCGAATACCAGGTCGACTTGCACACCGGGAGCGCCCCGTCTTGCGGGTGAAAAATAGGGCCCCATGGTGAAGTCGACGGCGGAGAAGCCGACGATACGGCTGATTTCCAACGCATGCTGAAGGCACAGGTACTCGAACGATCGCCCCATCCAGGCATGCAGGGCGCCGCTGCCTGCAAGGCCGGCGAGGATGTTCGTACCCAGCCCGGCACGGATCTTTTTCAAGTTAAGTTGGATGAAAGCGAAGTAGTAGCGCAGGTAGGCATCATGCAGGAAGTATTTGATTTGGCGGCTTTCTTCGCCGCGGTGAAACGGCGTGTTGGCGCTCAGAAAGCCGGCAGATTCCAAATCCCGTAGGTGCTCGCTGAGTCGACCGCCGAGTGCGATCTTCGCCCGTCGCGCAAGGTCTTCTCTCATAAGGCCCAAGGGGTGAGCGGCTAGCGCGCGAACCAGACTCTGAAAGGCGGGATTTCTGCCAAAGTGGCTGATGAAAATCCGTTGATATTCGGTAGTGAAATAGCCGTCCGGCTTGAACGCGAGTTCCTGTATGGCAAGCTGCACTGAAGGGTAGTCGCGCAGTAACTCCAGATACTTGGGAACACCTCCGGTCAGCAAATGCGCCTGCAGGATCTCATCAAAGCCTTTACCGGGTAGCATTTGCTGGGTTTCCGGCAGCTTGAATGCCGGAACTTCGAGCTCGGTCTCGATCCGTCCATATAGCGCACTGGACTTCAGGACCTTCTCCACCATGAACGACGCTATGGATCCGCACAGGATCAGCTTCTGGCCCGGTAGCTTTGAAAGGAAGCGCTCCCAAACATATTTGAGCTCGGACACGAGCTCGTGGCGGTAATTGGCCATCCACTGGAATTCATCGAACACAATAGGTCGCGGCTGCTCCTTGACGACTTCGTACAATTGCAGCAGCGCCTCGGTCCAACGGCGTGGCCGTTCCCCGCTGCGGCCGGTTGCGTGCTGTAATTGGAGCATGAAGTGATTGAGCTGGTCGCGGGTAGGCCGCTCTTCCAAGGCCTCGAAAAAGAGTGGTTTACGACTCTGCAGCGCCTGCTGAATGAGCAGACTCTTACCGATCCGACGCCGGCCGTACACGACCGCGATCCGCGATTGCGGCGTGCAGCTGAAGTGGTTCAGCCGCTCCAATTCATTTTTTCGGCCTATGAAGTCCATGCTGAGGCAGTATAGGCCGATTTTTGACTACAATCCGGCCTATAGTGACTTTACCGGCGGTTATGGGCCGGATTCACCGAAACTCGATCTGGTACTCGAGCGCGAACTCGACGTTCCGGTCAAGCTTGTCTGGAGCTTGGACCACGCCCCAGCACCTGCGCGAATGGTTCGCACCAAAACCGTGGGTGGATTACATCAAGGCAGGGCATGTGCAGCTCATAATCACACGATGTCCCCCTCGTTTGCGCCGCTCAAACTGCTGCTCATCTTCAAGGTTCTTGAACATCGGCTCACCGACGATCTCAAACCCTCTGCTTCTCGGACCTCGCGTTCGTCTTCAGGTTTGTCCGTAGAAAATCAATCAACGCCTGGAGCGGGGCTGGGTTTTGCCGTCGGCTTGGGTAGTACAGGAAGAAGGCGTCGGACGGCGGCGGCATCCACTTTTCCAGCATCGCGATCAGTCGCTGCGCAGACATCATCGGCCGCACGTAATCTTCGACCATGTAAAGCAGGCCGATGCCGTCGAGCGCAGCGCGTACCAGGAGTTCGGGTTCGTTGACAATCACCGAGCCCTCGACTTCGAGTTGTACAATTTGACCCTCCACGGCGAACAGCCATGGCAGGAACGCCCCGCTTGGAAATCGCATCCGGATGCAGTTGTGCGATAGAAGATCCTCGGGTGTTTGCGGTTGTGGATGCCGCGCCAAATAATCAGGCGACGCAACGACGACCTGGCGTATTTTGTCCGAAATGCGAACGGCGATCATATCCCGTGCGATTCGCTTACCGAAACGAATACCCGCGTCGTATCGATCGGCGACAATGTCGGTCATGGTAGCGTCAACCGAGATTTCAATGACGATCTCCGGGTACTGCGTCGTAAAGCGCGCGAGTACGGGCCCGATCAAGTAGGTTTGGACCCCTGGCGGTAGTGTTAAGCGGAGCTGGCCTGCCGGCCGGTCGCGGAACGCGTTAGCGGAATCCACCACCGCCTCGAAGTCGTCGAGCAAGGGCCGCAGGCGCGTCAGTATGCGTTCGCCCGCTTCGGTAAGCGCAACGCTGCGGGTAGTGCGATTGAGCAGCCGGACCCCCAGGCTTTCCTCAAGCGCGCGGATTGTTTGGCTGAGCGAGCCCTTCGTTAACCCCAACTCCCCGGCTGCCTTAGTGAAGCTGCCATGTTCGGCAACTTCCACGAAGGCGCTCAGCGCGGCAAATCGGCTTCCTCGCATTGTATAGCCCCGTCAAACGGCA
>WNFT01003436.1_pt1 | contig 13698 bp, 11 predicted proteins | sample 5400191 | NCBI WGS metagenome assembly WNFT01 (sample SAMN13153359, study PRJNA577476) | soil metagenome | isolation source: 80 cm saprolite under Madrone tree | place: USA:California | collected 2016-06-14
ACGATCTGCTGGATTTAACACGCATTAGCAAAGGCAAAGTTCAACTCAATTTCGAGGTCGTTGACGCCCACAGCCTCTTACACAACGCTCTGGAAATTTATCAGAGTGAAATTGTCCGGAAGCAGTTAACCCTCCGACTTGATCTGGCCGCGCAAAAGGTCCATCTCCGCGCCGATCCGGCGCGATTGCAGCAGATCTTTTGGAACCTGATCAACAATTCGGTGAAGTTTACCCCCAAAGACGGGCAAATTCATATCTCGACTGGCAATGATTCGGACGAACAATTCCATGTAGAGATCGCCGATACCGGACTTGGAATTGAGCCGGAGACTCTGCCAAAAATCTTCGATGCATTCGAACAGGGTGCCAGAACCCAGTTCGGTGGTCTCGGTCTCGGTCTCGCGATCAGCAAAACGCTGGTCGAAGCGCACAAGGGATCCATCACGGCAGAAAGCGCTGGCCGTAATAAGGGTACCAAGTTCAGTCTCGCTTTTCCCACGTGCCAAAAGCCGGACCGAGATGCTGTGCCGACAGTTAGACGCCAGGCTTCGCAGCGTCAAAGCATGCGCATTCTGCTGGTGGAGGATCATGAAGATACCAACAGGTCGCTGACCAACCTGCTGCGGCGGCGCGGATACTATGTGCAATCCGCGACGAGTCTCCAGTCCGCGCTCGAGTTAAATGCCAAAGAAGAGTTTGATGTGTTGATTAGCGATTTAGGTTTGCCAGATGGGAGCGGAATTGAGCTAATGCAGAAACTAAGCTCTACCCGCCCGCTCGTCGGAATCGCTCTAACGGGTTTTGGGATGGAAGAAGATATCCGAAAGACCCGCGAGGCGGGGTTCAAGTATCATCTCGTTAAACCGATTGATCTGACTAAACTCGATCAGCTTATTCAACAAAGCGTCGCCCCGGATTCGCCCGTGTAAAGCGCGCTACCAAAAGCGCCGAGCGAATTTGAACTCAGCGAGCACCCCATCCCGGCGAGGCCGATGCGGACAAAACTTTCGCGTTGTCGAGCGAACGGGTATGTGTAATTTCCGGTCCTTCACAGGGCTAATGCTAACAGAACGTGGAAATTCACGCTACCGAATTGGCGGGCACGAATATACACATTCCCATCGCATTTACCTGGGAGAAAGTTACTTGCACCGTTAGCTCAATTGGCAGAGCAGCTGACTCTTAATCAGCGGGTTGCAGGTTCGATTCCTGCACGGTGCATTCTTCGGCCCGCTTCCGCTCGAGAATGGTTGTTTAGCGTCCCCAACGCGGAACGCGTCCGTTCCATTCCTCGTAGGAGGCTCCGGCGCTGATATGAATTCTGTCGTTTCCTACTTCACCGAAAATGTATCCTTGCAGATAATCACCACCGAACTTCCCACTCGAGTGGCCATACAAAAAGCCCACTTCGCCGGTGACATAATCAAAGTTCGGCCGTAGATCGAATAGCCGATCGGATGAATCCTTGGCCGATGTTGCCCCACGGCTCGCTCTGGGTGATTCCATCGCGGGTGAAAAAGGGAGGAAACTTTGGGGTGTTGTTCCCACCAAATTAAACGTGGTCGCTAAAGAAAAAACGTCTCGATTTGAAAACGGAAGCCCGAATACGGGATTGTCCAAGCTGTTGAACAGAGTCGGTTGAAAAAGAACCGAACCACTGTTCGCCGCGGCCATGCCCCGCAACTGGGCGAGCGTGAATGCGCCGCCATGCCCGGAAGGCGAACCGAAGGCTTGGTCCGCGGCCAGCGAGAAATAAAAACCAAGAAAAACGACAACGGGAAGAAGTCCGCGCTTAGTCATAAGATAACTCACAGCCAAAAGACCACGAGCGCCAGTGAAATTTTGATGTGCGACGTGCTCCATCAAGGTGAAACCCTGATGGTTGGACAAAGTTGCGGGCCCGGTTTCGCTCGTTTTGGATAATTTCGTTCATTTTGAAATTTTGCATTTTGCTAAGATCCGTTAGCCCACATACCGCTGCGCAATCGGCATCCGGCGGCCGACCCCGAATGCGCGGCTAGTTACTTTCAGGCCGGGGGCGGCCTGGGCGCGTTTGTATTCATTGAGATCGACGCGACGTTGCACCCAGCGCACCGTCTTTTCGTCGAACCCCTGCGCGACGATTTCTGCCACGCCCAGATTGTCTTCGACATACAATCGCAGAATTGCATCCAGCACATCATAAGGCGGAAGGGTGTCCTGGTCTTTCTGGTTCGGACGCAATTCCGCGCTCGGAGGTTTTTCCATGGTGGACGCCGGAATAATCTCGCCTTTACCCGCCCGCGACGCCTCTGAGTTGATAAAGCGCGCCAACCCATAAATCATAGTCTTCGGCACATCGCTGATGACGGCGAGCCCACCCGCCATGTCGCCGTAAATTGTACAGTAACCGACCGCCAATTCGCTTTTGTTGCCGGTTGAGAGAACAAGGTGACCGAATTTGTTTGAGAGTGCCATCAACGTCATGCCACGCAACCGCGCCTGCATGTTTTCTTCCGTCGCATCCTCGGTTCGTCCAGCAAAAACTTCTTTGAATTGCGCTTTAAAAACGGCGAAAGCGTCGGCGATCGGAATTTGCAGACATTGAATCCCAAGATTCTTCGCCAGGGCCAGCGCATCGAGAATGCTGCCGCGCGAAGAAAATTGACTGGGCATGGAAACGCCGGTGACATTGTTGGGGCCCAGCGCATCCACTGCAATCGCCGCCACGACAGCGGAATCAATTCCACCGCTCAATCCGAGCACGGCACTCCTAAAACCGCACTTCGCCAGATAATCGCGCAGACCCAGGCGCAAGGCGGAGTAAAGTTCCTGAACGATATCAGCCGAAGGGATCTCCGGACCTGGGACACTCTCGGAATCAACGATTACGCTGACCTCCTCGAAAGCTGGGAGCTGGGCGAGTAGTTGACCACGCGCATTCACCGCGATGGAGTTGCCATCGAAGACAAGTTCGTCGTTTCCGCCGACGGCGTTGCAGTAAAAAATCGGGCGTTGATAGGTGCCAGCTAATCCAGAAATCATTTCTCGCCGGACCGCTGGTTTGCGAAGGCTGAACGGCGACGCGCTCACATTCAAAATCATTTCCGCTTCTTGATTGACGAGTGTGCGCACCGGATCGACATCGTAAAGCGGGCGCGGCAAATAACGTTCCGTCCAAATATCTTCGCAGATGGTGACACCAATGCGATGCCCACGGAATTTCAGCGGCGCAATTTCGCGAGCCGGTTCAAAGTAGCGATCCTCATCAAAGACGTCGTAGGTGGGGAGAAGTGACTTGTGAGTTTTCTGCAATGGCTCTCCTGCCTGAAGCAGCGCCGCAGCATTATGAAATGGTTTACCGCGGCCTTCGTTGCGATCAACGAAACCGACCAGCAAGGCTGGTTTGTTCAGCCTTTTTTGTAGCTGGTCGAGTACGGCCAGGTTTTCCGGAACAAAGCACGATTTGAAGACGAGATCCTGTAGTGGATACCCGGTCACCGCCAGTTCGGGGGCAATCACGATATCGGCGCCCGCGCGGGCGAGTTGATCGTAGGCACCGGCGATCTTCTCGAAATTGCCGCGCAAATCGCCGACGGTCGGATTAATTTGAGCGAAACCGATCTTCATCCGCACATAAAGTTATGCGCGGTGCAGAGAGCGGCAAGAATTTCGCCTACTTCTTTTCGCTCCCCATCACGGTGCGATGTTCGTAACCGCCATTCAGGGCCTTATCGGCGCCTTCCACGAAAACCTTAGCCCACTGGATCAGGCAGGCGGCAGCGAAGCCCGCAACCGCACAGATAATTACTTTTTGGATAAAGGTCGCGTGCATCCCCTCTTTAAGAGCACGTGAAGTGCCATGGGTAAGAGTGGAATCGGGCGATGCCGGAAATCGATCCGCCTCGGCCGCTGGGTCTTACAATTGTGATACCGCTCGACACCACGGTGCCAAAGTTCTGCCCTTCCTACCAAAATCCCCATTGGCGGGTCTGCATTATCCACAAACCAAGGAGTAAATTGGTTACGGCATGGGCGAGAACGCACGAAGCCAAACTTTGGGTGCGATAGGCAATAACGTTGTAAAGCGCGCCTGTGATAAACGCGGCCGGCCAATCGGGGCGCGAATGACTAAAGGTAAACGCAACAGTTACGATGGCGAACGAAAGCCAGTTAAATTTACCAAACGGAACTCGCTCGAAACGTTCGTTGATAACGAAGCGAAGCAGGAAACCGCGCCAGAAAATTTCTTCCGCCAGCGGAACGACTACAACGAGACGAAGGAAACGAAAAAGAATCGTCGACCAATAAGTAGCAGAGTTGTTCTCAAGCGATGTTGGGTCGAAGCCAGCGGTACGCGGCGCGAAGTTAAGGAAATACTGCGGCGCGATCCAGATGCCAAAAACGGCCACCGCGAGGAGCAAGGTAAAGGCGACATTTTTCAGTCGATGAAATTCGTAGCAGCGGCGAAACCAGAGCAGGAGCGCGCCGCAGAGGATAGTCTGCGCCGGATAAATCCAGAACTCGGCATGACCACGGGGAAATGCTTGACCGTGGGCCGTGAGGAATTGGCAAAGCGCGAGCAAAGCCAGGAACGAAACCATTGGCAGGACGTGGGCCAGGAGTTGCCGGCGATGAGATTGCATTTCGTTTTTGGAAACGGAATTGTTATTTTCCCGCCATGCCTGAGGAAAAGGACACCGGCGCGGAGGCGTTGGCGCGCGCGCTCGAGCTGGAGCTGGCGCAGAAGCGACTGCACTGGCAACGCGGCCGCGAAAAATATCGAACGCTGCGCGTTCTAAGTTTCGCTTTCCTGTTCATCGTTATTCTTGCGGGGCTGATTGCATTCTTCTTTTTCTTCTCACGCACGAACGAAATGCGCGAACAACGTCCTCAATCTTCGCCGGGGACAGAAGTATCCCCACATTAAGATCGGCTCGCGACCGAGGTAAAGACTCGATCGGCCACGTTGTAGATACGGCGCCGCGTCGCTTCGCCGAATTGACACCGCGCAAGGCGCATCCGGACCGGAACACAGACTTCCAAGTCTGTGCGCCCAGCGGAGTTTTACTCCGCTGAAGTTTTGGTGGAAAGAACAGCGGAGAAAATCCCCGCTGGGCGCACAAGCCACAGGCCTGTGTTCCACTCGCACGCTGTAGCCACGGCTAACATACGCGAATATTATCCGGCAAAAATTCTACCGAACTGAATCAGCGGCCGAGTGGCTTCGAACCGTTCGGGAACCGCCCTGCCGTTGAACGATGACAAAGGTGTTGTTGTCCCCATATTGCGCCCACGGCCCGCGAGGGACCTCCTCGAAGTCCACGAAACGCCAGTCGGTCACATCGGTATCACCGAGCCCGAGAAAATCACGCACCGCCGGTGATACGTCGAGGCCGGCGCCCTTATTTAGGTTTGGTTTGGGCCGCTCGTTGCCAAAAACGTATTGCCAATGATCGGTGCGAAACGGACCGGCATCCTCCCATTGCGCGTAGGCCACGCGATCGCCTTTGCGGATTGCGATCCAGCGGCCCTTGCACGTGCTGACGGCCGGACCCTGATAGGACTCCTTGAACCATGGGACGACCTGGGGCGCTTCCGACCGATGACCGGTTGAGGCTTTGTCGTTGTAGGGCAGCGCGCAATAAAAAGGATTCTGTTTCGGTACGAAATTCGCCGGAATGTAACCAACACGGTGGGCGCGATCCGGGTTGTCGAATCCACCGTAATTCCGGGTCCAATTTTTGTCCCACGAACTCGAACGATTTGGGACAGGATTGTTCCCGCTCGGTTGCTCACCGATCCAGAAAACGGTCGTCACAATTTCCTTCTTCCACGGATACCTTTCCGCGTGCCGGGGCGGTTCCTCTCGTGCCGAAACAAATACCGTACCCATTTGCAGCATTGAAAACGAATCCTCCGAATTGCGATCGGATTTCTTGCTCATCTTTTCCTGATCCGGCAAAATTTTCGCCGGCGCGGAGTGAGTGAAGAAAGAAGTGATCGAGGAAATGATCACCGCGAGCGTGTGAGTAAAAGTTCCGGGCTTCATCAGTTTCCTGGGGTTGGTGGCGAAAAAAGCTTTCTCTCTCATAAGAATCGATCTAACCGCGCGAAACGCGTGCCGCCTCGGACAACCAGGCTAACGCCGTGCAACCGTCAACTGCGCTTTCTCGACGAGCTTCTTCTCCTCCGGCAACAAATTCGCTTTTTCGCCCAAATCAAGAAATTTCGCGGCGCGAGAGAAATCACCAATGTTCGCCAGGAGGACGCCGTAGTACGCGGCAATTTGCGGTCGTTCCAACTCCGCTTCGGAAAAACCAGCAAGCGCTTGCAGCGCTTTTTTCACGTCGCCTTGGAGATAAAGTGAAAAAGCATAAGTGGCCGCGTAGTCCGGATTCTTCGGCTCCTGTTCATAGACCTCCCGCGCCGCGCGATACGCCTGGTCCGGGTTCAAGGTTAGAAGCAGCGAGATTTGCGCAAGATTGTTACGCACGGACCGATCGGTGGGCCGCACTTTCTCGAGATGGACTAGCACACGATAAAGCTCCTGCGTATCGCGTCGGCTGGCATAGAAGTCGTAAAGCATCCGCAAAGTTTTCTCGGCATTGATTGGATCTTTCGCTGCCAGCCACCACAAATCGACCGCTTCACTTTGCCAGCCCCATTTGCGTGCCAGCTCGGCTAATCCAAAAATTTGTTCTGGACGGGTACCAACCTTAGCGACCGCTTCCTTCCATTGCTGACTTGATTCCTGCACCTGGCCCAACTCACGCAACGCCCGCGCGGCCAATGCATTTCGCATGTATTCGAAAGCATCCCACTTCGTTCCCACGCAAAATTTGCGCAATCCCTCCCAGTCGCTGGTCGCCATGAAGGCCTCCGCCAGATTGAGCGGAGTCGTTCGTTTTACCAACAATGTCGGTGGCAGTGTTTTCACCCACGCCACCGCTGCGTCGGACATTTTTTGTGAATTCATCCACCCAATTAACGCACCGATCTTCACGGCATCGTCGCTCGCATCTTTCTTTAATTGCTCGAGCAACGATTGCGTTTCGGCCTCGTTAGCAGCCTTCAAGATCGAAAGCAAAAGGAGACGATCGGAGAAATCGCGGTTGGACAGACTGTCAAGGTCGCGGGCGTACTCGAGCGCGCGGGTTATTTGATTACGACGCAACGCATCGTCGGCCAAACGGTGTATGGCATCGCGATGAAAGGATTCATCATCACACAGGGCGAGCAATTCGCGGACGCCGACTTCGTGGGTCGAAAAGTCGTTAGCCGCAACGTGGAGCGTCGCCAGCGCCAAATCATATTTTTTGTCTTGCGGATCGCGTCGTTTGGCTTCGAGCAACTCCTTCTCGTACCCAACCAGATCGTGCCTGATGAGCGCAACATCGCTCCGCAGGGCGTGATAATCCGCCCTTTCTTTGCCTGGCGCCGGCATGGCATCAAGTGCCTTGCTCGCGCTGTCGGCATCGCCGAACCGAACGGCACAACGTGCCCACGCGCTGAGATCACCCTCAGCGTTCTTGCTCAGTTCAGTTACTCGTCGCCAAAACTCGATCGCTCTGCGCAAACCTGCGCTCTCGGCCGAACGCGCGATCACACGCGTTGCGTCGGCGTTTTCCGGACTTAGCTCCAACACGCGTTGGGCATCGAGATTGGCATGTTTATAATCGCCCTCGTTAATGAGAGCATTTGCTTCGGCTAGCAAGCGTCGCACTTGCCACGCGCGAAATGCACTCGAGCCGAAATAGCCGACGGCCCCAAGAAGCAGAATCAATCCAAAAACGCTGAGAAAAATCTTCAGGAGCGAACGCTCGATCTTCTCATTCAATCCCAGCACGATGGAGCTTTGCGATGGGACTGCCGAAGTCAATCTGCGGTAGGAGTAAATTCGCGCGGCATCATCAATCTGCGCTATCGTCGGACCCATGACGAAATTGCGATGGATCGTACTCGTCGCTCTTCTTGCGATCCGCGAAAATTCTGGTGCGCAAACCCCCACTCCATCTGCTGCTCCCCCGCAAACCGTGCGAGTGGCGTTTTGGAATATTCAATGGTTTCCCGGCCGACACCCCAATGCCTCAGTGGCGTCGGAACGGGCGCAAATCGCGTCGGTCCATCGAGAGATACGCCGAATCAACGCAGACGTTATCGGAATGGAAGAGGTCCGTGATTTTGACAATGCAACCATTGCGGTCTCGCCTCTCACCGGCTTCAAGGTTGACGTTGTTTCGGATTTTCCGCCGCGGGAAGGTCAGGATGTCGGACAGCAAGTCGCAATCGCCAGTCGTATCTCGCCGCTGAGCGCCTGGTTCGAAATGTGGAACCCAAATGGAGCACTCGTGCCCCCGCGTGGATTTGCCTTTGCCGCCTACGAAGTCGCGCCGCGCCATGTCCTGCTGGTTTACGCGATCCATTTGAAGAGTAATCGTGGCGAAATCGCCGAGGACATCGCCATTCGGGAGGAATCGATGCAACAACTCATCGCGCACATCCACGAGATGAACGAGGCTTACGGAAAACTGGGAAGCGTAAGCTGCGTTGTCGGCGGTGATTTCAACACCGCGCCGGATGATCCACGTTTCGCCGACGAAACAACAACGCGGATCTTACGCGACAACGGCTTTCTCTGGTGCTGGGAAAATATTCCTTTCGCTCAGCGCATCAGTTTGCCCGCCGACAAACTTTTCCCGGCAGCTTGTTTCGATCACATCTTTGTGCGGAACGCCAAAATAAATTCAGCGCGGGTGATCGAAACCTCCAGGCGATCGAGTGATCACAATGCGATTTTCGCCGAGCTGCAACTGTAGCCGCGGTCGCTGGCCGCGGCTTGCGAAAACGCTGCTCTAATAAAAAAAGGCCGCGGCCAGCGACCAGCAGCTACAACTCAGTCGAGAAATTTTCCTGGATTCAGAATATTGTTTGGATCGAGAGCGCGCTTGAGTGTCTGATGAAGGCCGCGCGCAACTTCACTATTGGCTTCCGGCCACCAGCGTTTCTTGGCCAGCCCGATTCCATGTTCGCCGGTAATGACTCCGCCCCATTCCAGCACCTGCGCGAATAGTTCATCTAGTGCCGCCTGCACTTGTTCGCGCACGGCGGCTTCGCGATTGTAACGATCCGCCATGATGTTGACGTGAATATTGCCGTCTCCAGCGTGACCGAAACAGGCGATCGGAAATCCTGAGCGTTTGGAAAGCCCCTCGGCAAACGCAACTAAATCCACCAGGCGGCTGCGCGGAACAACGATATCTTCGTTCAATTTCGTCAGCCCGGTCGCGCGCAATGAATTGCTGAATTGGCGACGAAGCGCCCAAAGCTTCTCGCAGTCAGCTTCATTGGTGGCGATCTCAAGCCCAGTCGGTTTTCGGCTCTGAATCAGATCGCGCATTTCCTGCATTTCCGCACCTACCGCTTGAACCTGTCCGTCGAGATCAACGAGCAAGTGCGCGTTGCCGGATGGAACGTGTGCGGCCCCCGAATCTTGTCGGGCCGCTTCGAGTGTAAATTTGTCTGCGATCTCGAGCGAAGACGGCAAAAACCCAGCGGCAAAAATTTGCTGAACCATTGCGGCTGCCTCGGACATGCTATTGAAGGACGCTGATAAGGTCGCGCGTGCCGGGGGCAGCGGCAGAAGCTTGACCGTAATCTCAGTGACAATGCCCAACATTCCTTCCGACCCGACAAACAACCCGATTAGATCAAAGCCGGTCTTATTTTTGTGAACACGCCCCCCAGTGCGAAGCACCTCACCGTTCGCCAAAACGACCTCAAGACCAGTAATGTAATTGCGGGTAACGCCGTATTTGAGACAACGTGGGCCGCCGGCATTAGTGGCAACGTTTCCGCCAATTGTGCAATGTTCGAAGCTTGCCGGGTCGGGTGGATAAAACAGTTTTTGTTCGCGAGCCGCCCGCTTCAACTCACCCGTAATCACTCCGGGCTCAACGATCGCAATTGCATCGGCAAAACTTACTTCCTTGATTCGATCCATCCGCGCGAGAGAGAGGGCGATCCCCCTCCCAACTGGGACGCAACTGCCGACGTAGCCGTACCCGGCCCCGCGGGCGGTTACCGGAATCTTATTCTCGTTAGCAAACAGCAGTAGTTTTTTAACGTTATCGGTCGATCGGGCGAAGACGACGACTTCCGGTGTTTCGTGAGCGAACCATTTGTCGCCGCTATGGTCGGCCAATGTTTGTGGATCGTCAGCGACGGCATCGTTGCCTAGCAAACGTCGCAGTTCGGATGCAATTCCCATCTCATGGTGAGCTTTGCCGCAGCAACGCCGTAGGGCAAGCGCTCCCGCTTGCCGATTAGATGGCAGGCGGGAGCGCCTGCCCTACAATCTCTCAGGAGAAATGGCGATCCGGTAATGCCGAGAGCGTTCGTCCATTCGGGTGAGGAGCGCTTCTGCCTTCGGATAAATCACCGGCTTGCTTTCATCAGTGCCAGCGAACTCCTTCACCACCTCCATCGAATCGAATCGTAGCAAGGTCACAAACTCGGTTTCGTTTCCATCTTCGCGAATGAATAATTCCGCGCCCCAATAGCCCTTGATGTTTCGTCGTGCGATACCGGGGAAAATTTCATCGCGCAGCATGTCTTCGTAAGCCTTTGCGTCTTCCGGTTTGGTCCAGCCATGCCAAATACGTGCGGTCATATCACCTCGTCCTCCTAGCTCCTGCTAATGATCGAAAGAAGATTGTGAACATGATTATGAGTGGGAGAAATCTTTACATCCCCATGATTTGGTAACCGCCATCGACGTAGATCACCTGTCCGGTAATGCCGGCTGCACCCTCGCTCGCCAAAAAGACTCCAGTCGTGCCCAATTCCGCCGGCTCACAGCTTCGCTTCAAGGGCGCCCGTTCCTGGTAATGTTTCAACATCGACATGAAACCGCTGATGCCACGCGCTGCCAGGGTGTTGACTGGGCCGGCAGAAATACAATTCACTCGGATCTTTTTCGGCCCAAGGTCGTAGGCAAGATAACGAGTACTGGCTTCGAGGGAAGCTTTGGCTACGCCCATGACGTTGTAATGCGGCACGACTTTCTCAGCGCCATAGTAGGTCATCGCGACAATGCTTCCGCCATTCGTCATTAAAGGTGCAGCTTCCCGCGCCAACGCGACAAGCGAATAAGCGCTGATGTCGTGGGCGACGCGAAACGCTTCGCGGGTAGTGCTCACGAAGTCGCCCTCGAGCGCTTCCTTGGGAGCGAACGCGACGGAATGCAGAAGAAGATCGAGGCGATCGGTCTGCCTGCGCACTTCTTGGAAGAACCTTGCGATTTCCTCATCGCTCGAAACGTCGCAGGGAAAGAGCGGCACGTTTTCGCCGAATTCGCCGACCAAGTCCGCGACGTTCTCCTTTAGGCGCTCGCCTTGATAATTAAAAATTAATCGGGCACCCGCTGCCGCCCATGCCTTCGCAATCGCCCAGGCGATGCTGCGTTTGTTTGCCACGCCAAAAACGACACCGACTTTTTCGGACAGGACTTGTGAGGTCATACGCGGGCATCATAGCAAGTTTCACCGTCTTGGGTAGCGCACGCGTCTCGCGTGTTGGCGTTCGCGTCCTCGCGATCGCGGACTTTTCCAAAGATTGTTTTGGCGAGACACCAAAAGTCCGAGCCGGAGTGGCATGCACGCGAGACGCGTGCGCTACCCACGCGCCGAGATTCGTGAGCTGACGTCTACGCCGATTTCAGAATGTGTTTGATTCCGCGAATAGGAATGACAACCCAGTCAGGTCGATGGTTTAGTTCATAACCGATTTCGTAGACCGCTTTGTCCAGAAGATACGCTTCGAGCGCAATATGCAGATCGGCTTCGTTGCGCGGAATAAAATGAGCGTCGGTCGTGGCAGCGAGGTAACTTTGCAGAAATGTGCTGCTCATCTCGCGATACCAGACGTCGGCCCACTTCTCCAGAAACGGAACGTCTTCCTGTCGCATCGCTGGTTGCCAGAGCGCACTGTAGGCGGCGTATTGAAACGACCGCATCATCCCGGCGACATCGCGGAGGGCCGAGCGTTTCAATTTCCGTTCGCCGAGCGGACGCGCCGGTTCGCCTTCGAAATCGAGGAAAATAAAATCGCGACCGGTGTGAAGGGCCTGACCAAGATGAAAGTCGCCATGAATGCGAATCTTATGCGCGGCAGACCGTTGCTCGAGGAGGCGTCGCTCCTGCGCGAGAATTTGCTTCTCGGCCGCGAGGACTTCCTCAGCTTCAGCGCGAAACGCTTCCGGCAGATCATCTAATTTCTTTCGGAGCAATTCGAAAGCGCGCCGCGAGGATGCCCGCATCGATTGCACCACGCTGCGCTGCGCCATGGCATTAAATGGCTCGGGCGCGAACGCGGGATCGTCCGTCTCCGAGGCAAGCGCGCGATGCAATTCCCCGGTGCGCTGACCAAGTAACCGGGCTTTCTCCGGGTAAATGCCGCCGACCAATTCTTGAATGAGTTGGGTTGAGCCAATTGCATTCAGGTCAGCTTTACGGGACAAAACGCGCTCGTAATAACTGCCGACGGAATCGAGCGTAAACCTCCAGGCGTCGCCTTCGTTTGGAATCGCAGCCTGAATGAGCGCGAGCACCACTGTATTCTTTCCAGAGCGATATTCGAGCGTTCCGGCAAACGCTGGCACATTGGGAAACTTCGCGCGCTCGGTCAGGAATCGCGTGATCTCAACATCGGGATTAATCCCCTCCTCCAGTTTCCGGAAGATTTTCAAAAAATATTGTGTGCCAAAGAGGATCGAGGAATTGCTTTGCTCCCCTCTCATGACGCTCGAATTCGCGCTCAAATCCTCAGCCGCCGCGAATTGAGCGGTCGCCGAGCCAACGATCTCCCCGCGTCGCGCCCGCAATTTTCGTTGCTCGCGAATGATGCGATAAATTTCCCCGCGATAGTCGGGATCGAAGGTCGCGTCGTGCAAAATGGCCTTGCTGTCAGCGAATTCGGCGATAACAGCATGCTGGGCCTCGCGGGAAATTCGGTGCGTGTTTTCATCGCGCCCGATTTGCAGCGGCAGGGTGTAAATTTCTGAAGCGCCTTCAGTGTAGTTCACTTCAATGAGGACATGGCGCGCGCCAGCCGGGTGGGACGAAACCAGGGGATCGTCCACGATTCGGAGTTCCCGGATGGTGCGCGCTTTCGCGCCAAACCATCGGCAACCAGTGAGGTAACTCGGAAGAATCGTGCGCTCGAGATCGCGCCGTGACGAACCGGAAAGAAGCTCTGAAAATGTCGGCACCGATGCGATGGTAGGTGTTTTCATCCGTTTCCGTGCACGGGTTGCCGCCGAGGGAGACTGCAATACAAACCAGTAATGCGCGTGCGGCCCGAGCGTAAGAAGATAACGCGATCTTCGGACGGCGGGAAATCGATTCCGGCTAAAAACCTCCATCGGAATACAGCCGGAAAATTTCGCGAGATCGAGTTCCACCGGCTGAGCGAACCGGGACAAATTCACGACAACCAGGATGGTTTCGTCTTCGGTGCGGCGGAGAAATGCCAGCACTTTTGGATTTTCCGGGAACAAAAATTCGAGCGAGCCGCGGGAGAAGGCCTTGTAATTTTTTCGCATGGCGATGACGCGCCGCATCCACCACAGCAACGATGAGAGATTCTTCTGCTGATTTTCCACGTTGATCGCTTCGTAGTGATATTCCGGATCAATCGTAATCGGCAGATAAAGTTGCT
>WNFT01003437.1_pt1 | contig 13695 bp, 13 predicted proteins | sample 5400191 | NCBI WGS metagenome assembly WNFT01 (sample SAMN13153359, study PRJNA577476) | soil metagenome | isolation source: 80 cm saprolite under Madrone tree | place: USA:California | collected 2016-06-14
GAAACGCCCCCCCGCGGATCTCCTCCTCGAGGTTCTTGTTGGTGGCGGCGATCACCCGCACGTCGACGGTCACCGAGCCCGTCCCCCCCACCGGCTCCACCTTCTGCTCCTGGAGCACGCGCAGGACCTTGGCCTGGGTCTTCAGGGTCATGTCCGCGATCTCGTCCAGGAACAGCGTCCCCCCGTCGGCCAGCTCGAACTTGCCCTTCTTGGCGGTGAGGGCACCCGTGAAGGCGCCCCGGGTGTGGCCGAAGAGCTCGCTCTCGATCAGTTCCTCGGGGATGGCCGCGCAGTTGACCTCGACGAAGGGCCCCGACGAGCGCAGGCTCCGGGCGTGGACGGCCCGCGCCACCAGCTCCTTGCCGGTGCCGTTCTCGCCGAAGATCAGCACCCGCCCGTTGCTGGGCGCCGCCTGCGTGATCACGGCCCGCAGGTCCCGGATGGCGGGGCTCTCCCCCACCATCACGTAGCGCTGCTCGACCTGCTGCTTGAGCGAGCGGTTCTCCGACTCCAGGCGCCGCTGGCGGAGGGCGTTCTTCACCACCAGCAGGGTCTTCTCGAGGGAGAGGGGCTTCTCCACGAAGTCCTGGGCCCCCATGCGCACGGCCTTGACCGCGGTCTCGATGTTCCCGTGGCCCGAGATCACGATCACCGGCAGCTCGGGGTCGAGGATGCGGACCCTGGACAGGGTCTCGAGCCCGTCCATCCGGGGCAGCCACACGTCGAGCAGCAGCAGGTCGTACCGCCGGCCCTCCAGGGCGGAGAGGCAGTCCTCGCCGCTCTCCACCGCCTGCACGAGGTAGCCCTCGTCGCCCAGGATGCCGGCCAGGGAGGCCCGCACCCCGCTCTCGTCGTCCACGATCAGGATGGATTCGCGCATGCGTTACCTCGAACGGCCTCGGTGAGCCACGAGCTCAGGCGGGCAGCTCCACCACGAAGCGCGCCCCCCGCGGCTGGTTGTCCTCGACCCGGATCGCTCCGTGATGCTCCTGCACGATGCGGCTCACGATGGCCAGGCCGAGCCCGCTCCCCCGGCGCTTGGTGGAGAAATGGGGGACGAACAGGCGGTCCCGGTCTTCGAGGCCGATCCCTGGTCCGTCGTCCGCCACGGAGAGACGGGCCCGGCCCTGGGCCCGGTCGAACTCGGTCGCGATCACGACCCGTCCCTTCTTGTCCGTGGCTTCGATAGCGTTGTCCACGAGGTTGATCAGCACACGCTTCATCTGGTCGGAGTCGAGGCGAAGGGTGGGGAGGTCGGGAGCCAGATGGCGGTCGATCTTCACCCCCGCGAAGAGCCCGTCGTAGAGGGACAGCGCCTGGTCGATCACCTCGTGCAAGGAGGCCGGAGCCAGGTTGGCCGCGGGCAGGCGCGCGAACTGGGCGAACTCGTCCACCAGGTTCTTGAGCGCCTCCACCTCGTCCACGATGGCCCGGGTGCACTCGGTCAGGACCTTCTCGAAGGCGGGGTCCGACTTGAGGTAGGCCTTCCGCACGCGCTGGGCCGAGAGCTGGATGGGGGTCAGGGGGTTCTTGATCTCGTGGGCCAGCTTTCGGGCCACCTCGCCCCAGGCCGCCACCTTCTGGGCGCGCATGAGGGGGGTCAGGTCGTCGAGGACGAGCACGACCCCGGGGGGCGAGCCGAGGGGACCGGGCAGGGGGACGACCGTGACCGCCAGGTGCCGGTCGCGCTCGCGCGAGGGCAGGATCACCTCGCGGTCCTGGCGGGCCACCCGCCCCGAAAGGAGACGCTGGGCGAGGCCCAGCACCTCTTCCCGCCCCGGGCCTTGCAGCACCTCCTCCAGGCGCCGGCCCAGCGCCGCGGGATCGATCTCCAGCAACTTGGCCGCGGCCGCGTTGATCACGGTGATCGTGCCCTCGTGGTCGACCACCAGCACGCCCGTGCCCACCGTCTCCAGCACGGTCTCCGTGAGGCGGCGCCGCTCCTCGAGCTCCTGGTTCTTGCGGGTGAGGCCGGCCCGGCTGAACTCCACCTCCTCCTCGCTGCGGGCCAGCCGCTCCGACATCCGATTGAAGGAGGCGATGAGAGCGGCGAACTCGTCGGTTCCCGCCGGGAAGTCCACCTTGACCCGGCGCTCGCCGGCCGCGATCCGCTCCGCTCCCTCGGCCACGAGCCGCAGGGGAGTGGTGATGCGTCGCGCGAGGTAGAGGGAGAGCCAGACCGCGCCGAAGAGGGCGAGCAGGGCCGGGAAGAGGAAGAACGAGAGGTAGACGGCCTTGATGGGGCCGCTGAAGGACTGGGCCTTGCGGAACTTCGTGTACCGCTCCTGGACTTCGAGCACCTCCCCCGCCACCTCGCCCCGGATGAAGCTGCCCACCATGACCACGCCCTTCACCGCGCGGTCGGGGCCGCGCACGGGCACCGCCACCCGCACCAGCTCCCCCGCCGCGAAGGGGACGGTGGCCTCCGCCTCGCGACCGGCGAGGGCGGCGTCGGCCAGCGCCTCGCCGGAAGAGCTGTCGAAGGAAACGGCGGAGGGCAGGTGCGGGTCCATGACCGCCAGCCGCTCCCCCTCGGGGCCGAAGACGTTGACGAGGTCGATGTGCAGCTCGCGGGCCCGCGCCTCGACCGTCCGTCGCAGGCGGCCCTCTCTCGAGGGCTCGAGCAGCCCGCGGCGCTCCACCTCCGCGGTCAGCACCCGGGCGTGGATCCGGCTGCGCTCCGCCACCGACTCGCGCACCGCGGTGCCGAGGGCCTGCGAGGAGGACAGGATCCGCTCCACGTCCACGTTGAACCAGCGGTCCACGGTCTGCTGGATGAGATCGCTTCCCCAGAAGATGAGGAGGACGGACGGGGCCACCGCCATGAGCAGGAAGACCAGGAGAAGCTGCATGCGCAGCCGCGCCCCCAGGACGCCCCGCCGCCGCTCGAGCAGGACGCGGACCAGGTTGCGCCCCAGCACGAACAGGAGGACGAGCAGGAGGGTGAGGTTCAGGACGGTGAGCCCGTACAACAGCACCGAAGCCAGGAAGTCGGGAGAGAAGTCGCGGCTCCGCCGCAGCAGCACCTCGAGCGCGACGAGGAGCAGCAGCGCTCCCGCCCCGACCGAAAGGACCAGGCGGACGTTGTTCTGGAACTTCTCCCGGGGCATCGGTCTCTCTCAGGCGCCAGCCTGGGTCGGGGTCACTCGACTCGCACGGGCCGTCATGAGACGCTTGGAACGATCATTGTAGCGTGCGAGCCACACTCGCCCAACCCAGGTCGTCGTCGAGCGGCCGGCGGGGGAACGTAGCGTGCTGAACAGGAAGAAGATCCGCCTCCGGTGCGCGGTCGGGCGTGGCCTTTGGACCCTGGCCTTGTCCGCCGTCCCCGCCGTGGCCGTGTCCGCCGCCGAGCCCCCCGCCACCGTCGCCCTGGTCCTCGATACCTCGGGCAGCCTGACGCCGGCTGACCTCGCCCAGGCGCGAGATCTGGCCACCGGGGTCCTGCGGACCCTGCCGGCCGGCAGCGAGGTGGCGGTATTCTCGTTCGACGATCAGTCGCGGCTCGTCCAGGCGCGCACGACCGACGTGGAATCGGTCCGACGCGCCATCGACGGCCTGCAGGTGGGCGGAAGGTTCACCGCCCTCTACGACGCCCTGTACGACGCGAGCCGCTACCTGCGCGACGCGGCCGGCTCGCGGCGTGCCCTCCTGCTCGTCACCGACGGCAAGGACGAGAACAGCGCGCTCAACCTCGAGGATGGCCTGAAGGTGGCGCAACAGATGCTCATACCCGTCTTCTGCGTCGGGGTGGGCCGAGTCGAGGAGCGGGTCCTCCGACGGGTCGCCAAGCTCACCGGGGGCGATTACTTCCCCTCGCGAGAGGCGAGCGCCTCCGTGCTCGCGGCGAGGATCCTGGCCGCCCCGGAAGCCCAGGTGGCGGTGGCCACCCCCTCCCCGGGCGTCAGCGCCACGGCGGCTCCGTCGACCGCCGCCGCTCGGCCGGCCGCGCCGCCCATCGACACCACACCCCGGGCTTTCTATCACTCGCCGCTGTTCTGGGCGGGAGCCGGTCTCCTGCTTCTCCTGGCCGCGACCGCGGTGGCCCTGGTGGGACGCAGGCCAAGAAGCCCGCTCCCCGCGCCCCACCCGCCGCCGGGTCCCACGCGGCTCGACACCGTGCAGGCGGAGGGATTGCCGAGGACGGTCCTCACGCGCATGGAGGTGGCCGGCGAGCCCGTCGAGCGCACCGTCCTGCTCATGGACAAGCCGGTGCTCGCGGTCACGCGGGGGGCCCGCCGGGGCGAGCTGCTCTCGCTGAGCGTCGACAGCGCGATCTCGATCGGACGGGCCCGCGCGAACGACGTGGTGCTCGACGACACCTCGGTCTCGAGCCAGCACTGCCGCGTCCGCCCCGAGCAGGGCCGCTTCGTTCTCTACGACCTGAAGAGCACGAACGGCACCATGGTGAACGGCCGCCGGGTGGACCGCCACCCGCTCGAAGAAGGGGACGTCATACAGGTGGGCGAGACCAACCTTCAGTTCCGCAGGGACCGGGAGAGAGGCTAGTCGTTCATCGAGCCCCCCTCCCGATCGTTCATCGACCCCCCACCCTATCCCTCCCCACGTAGGGGGAGGGGAGCGCTGCTGCTCGATCCGGCTCCGCCTCTAGTCTCTCGATCCTTCCAGCAATCCCTTCAGGGTGGCCATGAACTGGTCCACGTCCTTGAAGTCACGGTAAACGGAGGCGAAGCGGACGAAGGCCACCTTGTCCAGCTCGCGCAGGCGCTCCATCAGGAACTCCCCGACCTGGTCGGCGGGAACCTCGCGGTCGGGGCTCTCGTGGATCATCGCCTCCACCCGGTCCACGATCAACTCGAGGGTCTTCACGGGCACCGGCCGCTTCTCGCAGGCCTTGAGCAGCCCGGCCAGCACCTTCTCGCGGTCGAAGCGCTCGCGCCGGCCGTCCTTCTTCACCACCAGGTGCGGGATCTGATCGATCCGCTCGTAGGAGGTGAACCGCTTGCCGCAGGCGAGGCACTCGCGGCGGCGGCGAATGACCTCGCCTTCCTTGCTCTCGCGGGAGTCCACGACCTTGTCCTCGAGGTGCGAGCAGAAGGGGCACTTCACGTTCCAACCTCCTGTGGTTCGTCGGCCGTCATTCGCGCCACCTTCCCGAGGGTGAGCCCCTCCCGTCCCATGAGGACGAGGCCGAACCCGAGCAGGGGCAGGTTGGCGAGGGCATGGGCGGCGATGCCCGCCGCGGCCGCGGTCCCTTTGGGGATCCCGAAGGCCTCGGTCAGGCAGAGCAGGTAGAAGGCGTGGAAGCCGCCCACGGTCCCCGGCGTGGGGATGGCTACCCCCACGGTGAGGAAGGCCGTCAGCAGGAACGTGGCGTGGACGGGCAAGGTGAGGCCGAAGGCCAGGTGGTTCAGGTGGAAGCTCAAGCCGATGAGGAGCCAGACCACGAAGGACTGGCCGAGGATGGCGAGCAGGTGGAGCGCCGGGGCCTGCAGGACCGCGAGGCCCTGCGAGAACGCGCGCAGGGCGTGGCTCAGAGGCCTCGCGAGCCAGGCCGGGAAACGCGCGAGCAGCCGATCGGTCCGGGCGAGCGCCCGTTCCGCGTGGACGTGGAAGGCCCAGAGGACGGCGACCAGCACCACCACTCCGGCGCCGGTGAGGACGCCGCTGAGCTTCAGGAATCCCAGCAGCGGGCCCTGCACCTGTTGGGCGGGCACCGGCAGCACGAAAAGGTAGAGGCCGAAGAGAACGAGGACCGTGATCAGGTCGACCACGCGCTCGAGGACGATGGTGGCGAAGCCGGCGGAGGTGGGTATGGGATACCGGCGCGAGATGAGGTAGGGCCGCACCAGCTCCCCCGCTCGGGGCACGAGGAGCCCCGAGGCGAACCCCACCATGGTGGCGGAGAAGAGGTCGGCGAAGCCCACGTGCCCGAGGGGGTCCAGCAGGTAACCCCACCGCCAGGCCCGGGCGAGGTATACGAGGACGGTCACCCCCGCGACTCCGAGGAGGTGGCCGGCATGGGCGGTCCGCAGCGCGGTCCCGAGCGCCTCCCAGTCCATGCCCCGGAAGAAGGCGTAGAGGAGGAGGAGCGCCAGCAGACCGCCGGCCGCGAGCCGGACGCGGTGCGAGCTCAAGCCGCCTCCCCCCTTCTCACAAGACCATTTGTTTCAAGAACTTGATGGCAGGAGCGGACTCTACTACAATGACCCCGCGAGCGCAAACCACGCCTCGAGCCGTCGGCCCGGGAGCTGATTTCTGAACCCGAGCCGACGCGTGGCCGTTCCGTGCTGATGGCAGGGAGTACGAGCCGCCGGATCATACAGCGAAGAATTGTCGACCGATAGCGATCACGACCTCCTGCCGCGATGCCGGAGGGGCGACGAGGCGGCCTGGCGCGAGCTGGTTTCGCTCCACACGCGTCGGATCTTCGCCCTCGCGTACCGGTTCACGGGGCGTGGGGACGAGGCGGAGGACCTGACCCAGGAGGTCTTCGTCAAGGTGTACCAGACACTCGATCGCTACCGGGAGGGCGAGGGCTCGTTCAACGCCTGGATCATGGCCGTGGCGCGCAACCACGCGATCGACCACTACCGCCGTCGCCGGATGGACGCGCTCCGAAGGGCCGAGGAGCCGGAGGTTCTCGACCGGATGGCTTCGGACGACGAGGGGGCGCTGCGCGGCCTGGAGGCGGAGGAGCGGGTGCGCCTCGTGCACCGGGGTCTCCAGGCGCTGCCCGAGGAGCTGCGCGTGCCCCTGATCCTGTGCGACCTGCAGGGCCTGCCCTATGGGGAGATCGCGCAGACCCTGGCGATCCCCCTGGGAACCGTGAAGAGCCGGATCAACCGCGGAAGACTCGAGCTGGCCAAACGGCTCATGAGCCGCCGGGCCGAGTACGCGCAAATCCGATGAGGACGACCATGGACTGCCGCCGGGCCGAAGAGCTGCTGTCCGACCATCTGGAAGGGACCCTCGAGGGTGTCCTGAGCGCCGATCTCGAAGCGCACCTCGCGGCGTGCGGGGCCTGCACCGCGCTGCGCGAGGCCCTGGGCGACGTGGTTGCGGCCCTGCGGGGCTTCCCCACCCCCGAGCCGGCCCACGACCTGGCCGAGCGCGCCGCCTCACGCGCCCTGGCCGGAACGCGGCGCGTGGCGGGCCGCCCGGCCGCCCCGGCCCTTCGGCCAGCCCCCCACGGCCGCATCTTCGTGCCGGCCTGGATCCAGGCCGCGGCCGCGGGCTTCGTGCTGGTGATCGCGGGCGCCCTGCTGCTGGTCAACGGCCCCGCGGGCCCGAGCCGCGCCGCCACTCGCCTGGTGGATCGTACGGTCCACGCCGGCAACTACCTGCTCGCTCGGAGCGATCGCCTGGTGGAGGACGTCCGCATCCTCGGGGTCGTCATCACCACCGCCTTCGAGGGGCGCCTCGACCGCGTGAACGACCGCATGGACGACTACCGCAAGCGGCTGCAGCGCCGGCGCGCCCCCGAGGAGGACGCGAAGAAGCGCGAGAGCGGCCTGCCCGCGCCCTCCCTCCGGAGCGCGGAGGGTTTTCGAACCACGCGCCATGGGGACACGTAGCCCTCATCGAACGAACGGAGGGCGGCGCAGGGTTCCGCCCTCGACCAAGGAGTGACCGAGATGAGCAGCAACCTGACCGATCCCCAGACCGCGATGCCGCCGCCGCCGGCGCTCCCCCCCGCGGGCACCTACGTGAGGCTCCCCAAGAACCCGTGGCTGGCCGTGGTCTTCTCGTTCATCCTGCCCGGCCTGGGGCAGGTCTACAACGGCGAGCCCGCCCGGGCTCTCGTCTTCCTGTTCGGCTTCGTGGGGAGCATCTACCTGACGGCCAGCTCCAGCCCTTTTCCCTTCGCGTTCCTGATCCCGTTCATCTTCTTCTATGGCCTCATCGACGCCTACAAGCGCTCCACCGCGATCAACCAGCGCTTCCTGGGCGGCGCTCTCCCCGAGGAGGACCGCGACTCGGAGTCCCCCGCCTGGGGCGTCACCCTGGTGGCGGTCGGCGTGCTCCTCCTCCTCAACAACCTGGGCTGGCTGGACCTGGAGCGGCTGCAGCGCTACTGGCCCATCCTCCTGATCGTGGCCGGCGGCTACTTCATCTACAGCTCGTTCCAGAAGCGCAAGGCGGAGGAATCGGGCCGTGAGCCGCGACTTTAGGCCCGAGGGGATCGTCTTCGGGCTGATCCTCGTCGCCCTCGGCGTGCTCTGGACGCTCTCGAATCTCGGCCGGATCGACATGCTGGAGACGCTGCGCCGGTGGTGGCCCCTCACCCTCGTGGTCTGGGGCGCCCTGGAGCTCCTGGCCGTGCTCCACCGCCGGTCCCTGGGAGGTCCGCGGTGAGCGCCCGCAAGATCGGCCTCCTCTTCCTCATCCTGGGCCTGGGGGCCAGCCTCGAGACGGTGTGGAGCGTCCGCAACCACCTCGATCTCGGGCCCGAGGGCTGCCGCGTCCTGGGCGGGCGCTTCTACGGCCCCTCCTGGTCCTTCGAGGAGGAGCTGCGCCAGACCGTGCCCGCGGGAGCCCTGGTCGAGGTGCAGAACGCCTTCGGCTCCGTGCGGGTGACGCCCGGCCCGCCCGGCGAGGTGAAGGTGAGCCTGCGCAAGCTGGTGTTCCTCCCCACGGAGGAGCGCGCCCGGGAGTTCGCGGGCCGCGTGAAGGCGCGGGCCCAGGTCGACGGCCAGGTGGTCCGCGTCTCCACCAACCGCGACGAGGTGGGCCGCGAGGACCGCGTCGGCCTCGAGACCCACCTCGACCTGCGCGTGCCCCCGGGCAGCGCGGTCGTGGTCCGCAACGAGCACGGCCGGGTCGAGGTGCGGGACGTGGCCAGGGCCGAGGTCGTCGCCTCCTTCGAGGAGGTGCACGTCCAGGGCGTGGCGGGCGCAGTCAAGGTGGAGAGCCGCCACGGCACGGTGAGCGTCTCCGAGGTCGGGGGCGACCTGGGGCTGGACGCGCGGTACGGCGACGTCGAGGTCGAGGGTGTGAAGGGCCGGGCCACCCTCGAGGTCCGCCACGGCCAGGTCACGGTGAAGCGGGCGGGCGGGCTGAAGCTCGACCACGCCTACGGCGACGTGAACGTGGAGGAGATCGCGGGCGACCTCGAGGTGAAGGCGGAGCACGCGGGGGTCGAGGCCACGGGGGTGACGGGCGATGCCGTCGTGGAGACGTCCTACAACGGCGTGCGGCTCGCGAAGGTCGGGGGAAGCGCACGGGTGAAGACCCAGCACGGCGAAGTGAAGGCGACCTCCATCGAGGGCGCCCTCGCCGCCGAAGCCAGCTTCCAGGGAATCGAGATCGAGGACGTGGGCGGCCCCCTGAGCGTGTCGGTCTCCCACGGAGGCCTCGAGGCCCGTGGCTTCCGGAAGGGCGGACGGATCAAGGCTTCGGGCGACGACGTCAGCCTCGACGGGTGGGCGGGCGTCCTGGAGGTGGAGGCGGAGCGGGCGAGCGTGCGCCTGGCGCCCGGGGGGCCGATCACCGAGCGCGTCACCGTGCGCACGACCCACGGCGGGATCCATCTGGAAGTCCCCGTGGGAAGCCGTTTCGATCTCGAAGCGGAGGCGCGGCGCGGCGAGGTGCGGGCCGACGTGCCCGGCCTCACCGTGACCCGCAGCGAGGCGCGGCGGGTCAGCGGGAAGATGGCGGGCGGCGGCAGCGCCGTGAGCCTGACCGCGGACGGCGACGTCGAGCTCGAGCCGCGCACCGCGCAGGCGAAGGGCGGCGGGATCTGACCATTCGCATCGGGTACTGACCTCGCGCGATTCGGATACCTGGCCCAGACCTCGCGCGCTTCTTTTTTCTGTCTTGCCTCGCGGCCGCTGCTTCCGGTAGACTCCCTCCCCTCCGACCACCGGCCACGACGATGACCCTCGACCACCTCACGGCTCCGCTCGTCGAAACGCGCCTGCCGGGCCTCACCCTGTGGAGGCGCGGGAAGGTGCGCGACGTCTACGACCTCGGCGACCGCCTCCTCGTGGTCGCCACCGACCGCCTGAGCGCCTTCGACGTGGTGCTGCCCACGGGTATCCCCGGCAAGGGCGTCATCCTGACCCAGCTCTCGCTCTTCTGGTTCCGGCTTCTGGGCACGGTCGTGCCTCACCATGTGCTGGCCGCCGAGGTCGACGAGTATCCGGCGGAGCTGCGCCCGTTCCGCGACCAGCTCGAAGGACGCTCCATGCTCGTGGTCAAGACGGAGCCACTTCCCGTCGAGTGCGTCGTGCGAGGCTACCTCGCCGGCTCGGGCTGGAAGGACTACCGCGCCACGGGGGCGGTCTGCGGCATCCCGTTGCCCCCGGGGCTGCGGGAGGCGGACCGCCTGGAGCCGCCCCTCTTCACCCCCGCCACCAAGGCGGAGTCGGGTCACGACGAGAACATCCCCTTCGCCGAGATGGCACGCCGGGTCGGGACGCAGGCGGCCGCGGAGGCGCGCGACAAGAGCCTGGCCATCTACGCCCGCGCGCGCGCCCACGCGGAGGCGCGAGGGATCATCCTGGCCGACACGAAGTTCGAGTTCGGGTCGCGCGGGGGGAAGCTCCTGTGGATCGACGAGGCCCTCACTCCGGACTCGTCGCGCTTCTGGCCGAGGGACGGCTACGCGCCGGGGGGAAGCCCACCCAGCTTCGACAAGCAGTACGTCCGCGACTACCTCGAGACCCTCGCCTGGGACAAGCGGGCCCCCGGCCCGGAGCTGCCCCCAGATGTGGTGGCGCGTACGGTCGAGAAGTATCGCGAGGCGCTCACGCGCCTTCGCGGACCCGAGTTGCGGGCGACATCGCCGGCGGCGGCGGGGCCCCCGGGCCCCCCGGGCGCAGTGGGGCCTATCGGATCGCGGTGATGGAGGTCACGGCGCTCGAGGTGCCCTCGGAGGCATCTTCGAGCTTTCCCGCGTGCGGTCGCCGCAGAGCGCAGGGAGCACGACTCTCGTGAAGCAACAGTTGGAATCGCTCGTCTCCGAGATGATCGAAAAGGGGATCCTGTTCACGGACGCGAAGCGCGAGTTCGAGAAGAAATTCATCGCCCGCGTGCTCCAGGAGCACCGGGGCAATCTTTCGCGCGCGGCCAAGTGCCTGCGCATCCACAGGAACACCCTCGGAAAGAAGATCGGGGAGTACAAGCTCTAGGCACGGCGCCTTGGCACTCTCCTTGACAGAGTGCCAAGGCTTACGTATATTGGCAGTCGCCGGGGGCGAGTGCCGGCGTTCCGCCGACGCACAATGCGGAAGCGTCCCCGCAAGAGACTCAAATGCTGAACTTTACGGGTACTCAGCAAACGTTGAAAGGAGACGACGCGCGATGAAGGTTCGTCCGCTTCACGACCGCCTGCTGGTTCGTCGCATCGAGGAGAAGGAGACCGTCAAGGGGGGGATCATCATCCCCGACACCGCCAAGGAGAAGCCCCAGGAGGGCCAGGTCATCGCGGTGGGCAACGGCAAGATCCTCGAGAACGGCACCAAGCTGGCTCTGGACGTCAAGGCCGGCGACAAGATCCTCTTCGGCAAGTATTCCGGGACTGACATCAAGATCGACGGTGAGGAGTTCCTGATCCTGCGCGAAGACGAGGTCCTGGCCGTAATCGGCTAAGCGGGGGGACGCTGCGTCGCGTCCCCCCGAGCCCCCCCGCGTCTCGCGCCGGAATGAATCCGTCGCTCGACGCAGCCCGGGGCCCGCGGGCGCGTACCGGACCTCCCAAGGGTTGGTTTCACAGAGGAGATCGAATCAAGATGGCGAAGCAGATCACATACGGCAATGATTCACGCCAGGCGGTGCTCCGCGGGGTGAATCGCCTGGCCGACGCGGTCAAGGTGACTTTGGGTCCCAAGGGCCGCAACGTCGTGCTCGACAAGAAGTTCGGCTCTCCGGTCATCACCAAGGACGGGGTGACGGTGGCCAAGGAGATCGAGCTCAAGGAGCCCCTGGAGAACATGGGGGCCCAGATGGTCCGCGAGGTCGCGTCCAAGACCTCCGACGTGGCGGGCGACGGAACCACCACCGCCACCGTCCTCGCGCAGGCGATCTATCGCGAGGGGATCAAGAACGTGACCGCGGGCGCGAACCCCATGGACCTGAAGCGCGGCATCGAGCGCGCGGTGGGGGCCGTAACCGAGGAGCTGAAGAAGCTCAGCAAGCCCGTGAAGGGCAAGATGATCGCCCAGGTGGGCACCATCTCCGCGAACAACGACGAGACCATCGGCGGCATCATCGCCGAGGCCATGGAGAAGGTGGGCAAGGACGGGGTCATCACCGTCGAAGAGGCCAAGTCCATGGAGACCTCCCTCGAGGTGGTGGAGGGGATGCAGTTCGATCGTGGCTATCTCTCCCCCTACTTCGTGACCGACCCCGAGCGGATGGAGTGCGTGCTCGAGAGCGCCCTCGTGCTCATCCACGAGAAGAAGATCTCCAGCATGAAGGACCTGCTCCCCGTGCTCGAGCAGGTGGCCAAGCTCGGCAAGCCGCTGCTCATCATCGCCGAGGACGTGGAGGGCGAGGCCCTGGCCACCCTGGTCGTGAACAAGCTGCGGGGCACCCTGCACGTGGCCGCGGTGAAGGCCCCCGGCTACGGTGACCGCCGCAAGGCCATGCTGGAGGACATCGCGACCCTCACCGGCGGCAAGGCCATCACCGAGGACCTCGGGATCAAGCTCGAGAACATCAAGCTGGACGACCTCGGCAAGGCCAAGAAGATCACCATCGACAAGGACAACACCACGATCGTCGAAGGCGGGGGCAAGGCCAAGGACATCGAGGGCCGGGTCAAGCAGATCCGCACCCAGGTCGACGAGACCACCTCCGACTACGACCGCGAGAAGCTGCAGGAGCGCCTGGCCAAGCTGGTCGGAGGCGTGGCCGTGATCAAGGTGGGGGCCGCCACCGAGACCGAGATGAAGGAGAAGAAGGCCCGGGTCGAGGACGCGATGCACGCGACCAAGGCCGCGGTCGAGGAGGGGATCGTCCCCGGCGGCGGAGTGGCCCTGCTCCGCACCACCAAGGCGGTGGAGGCGGTGAAGGCCGACGGCGACGAGAAGGTCGGCGTCAACATCATCCGCCGCTGCCTGGAGGAGCCTCTTCGGCAGATCGCCCAGAACGCGGGCCACGAGGGCGCGGTCGTGGTGGCCAAGGTCCGCGACATGAAGACCGACGAGGGCTTCAACGCCCTGAGCGACACCTACGAGAACCTGGTGGAGGCGGGCGTCATCGATCCCACCAAGGTGGTGCGGTCCGCGTTGCAGAACGCGGCTTCCATCGCCTCCCTGCTCCTCACCACCGAGGCTCTCGTCTCCGAGATCCCCGAGGACAAGGAAGACAAGGGTCCCGGGGCGGGCGCCGGCATGGGCGGCCACGGCGGGTTCTAGCAACTGAATCTGGGGGGTGCGACGCAGCACCCCCCAGCTTCATCTACTTCTACTTCGGCAGCTCGAACCTGACCCGGACGGACATCCAGACCTTGACGGGCACGCCGTCCTTGGTGGCGGGGCGGTAGCGGCGCTTCTTCACGCTGTCGAGCGCGGCCTCGTTGAGGCCCGAGCGCCCGGGCTGGCCCTGGACGACCTGAGCGTCGAGCACGGTGCCCTTCTCGTCCACCAGCACGTTCAACTCGACCGCGCCCTCGGCGCGCTGGCGCAGCGCGATGGGCGGGTAGACGGGCGACGGGGCTCGCTCCACGACGGGCGGGATGACCCCGGGGTCGCTCAGGTTGACGAGGGTGCCCGGCTTGATCCCGGC
>WNFT01010057.1_pt1 | contig 13695 bp, 17 predicted proteins | sample 5400191 | NCBI WGS metagenome assembly WNFT01 (sample SAMN13153359, study PRJNA577476) | soil metagenome | isolation source: 80 cm saprolite under Madrone tree | place: USA:California | collected 2016-06-14
GTCCTGGCGCCCAGCTCCCGGTACTGCTGGAACGAATGCGAGATGGAGCTGGAGCTTCCGACCATCTGGAACCCATAGAGCGGGTCCTTGTAGACCTCGGCGGCGGGCGCCAGCTCCGCGATCACCTCGGACCAGTCGGCGTCCATCTCGTCGGCGAGGATCATGGGGAGGGAAGTCTGGACTCCCTGGCCAAACTCCAGCCGGTTCACCTTGATGACGATCTTCCCGTCGGGCCTGATCTGGACGAAGGCGTCCGGCGGGTAGGCCTTCGATGCGGGCGCCGCCTGACCTGCCTCTTGCGCGTGCAGCGGCCGATCGACATGGAGGGAAACGATCAGGCCACCGGCGACCGTCGCGGAGACACGGAGGAAGCTCCGCCGGCCGAGCAGGATCTCGTTGGCGGCACGGGTTGCGGCGCTCATGCGATGCCCTCCTCCTACGCGAGCTGCTGCGAAGCCGCCTTGATCGCCTCGCGAATGCGGACATAGGTGGCGCAGCGGCAGAGGTTCCCGCCCATCGACTCCTCGATGTCGGTGTCGGTTGGTCGAGGCACCGTCTTGAGCAGCGCGACCGCGCTCATGATCTGGCCGCTTTGGCAGTACCCGCATTGGACGACGTCGTGCGCGACCCAGGCGTCCTGCATGGCGCGCCCGACCGGATCGTCAGCCATGGCCTCGATGGTGACGATCGGACGATCGCCGACGAGAGAAACCGGCACCACGCAGGAACGCGTGGCGATGCCGCCGAGATGCACCGTGCAGGCGCCGCAGGCGCCGATCCCGCAGCCGTACTTGGTGCCCGTGATCTTCAAGTCTTCCCGCAGAATCCAGAGCAGTGGAGTGCCGGGATCGACGGTGACTTCCTTCGGCTGACCGTTCACGGAGAGCTTGTAGGTTTCCATGACGATCTCCGGCTCAGCGATTCCCTGGACAGGGCGCTCCCGCCTCGACCCATCTGCGCGTGGCGGCGACGAACTGCTCATGCGCCAGCGGGGGCAGGGTGCGCGCAGTACCGTCGATCCGACGGCCGGGCTGGAAGGCCCAACGGACGAGGGGCTCTTCTTCGTGGTGTTTCAGGAGCCCCGGTCCATCGAGGTCGTGGTGTTTCGAGCGATCTGTAATGGCCCGGCAGACCTCGGTGCTGGACAGGATCTTCCTGCTCGTGTCCTGCCACCGCATCGACAACGGCGCCAGGTGCCAGCCATGCCCGCCCGGTACGCCGGTGCTTTCGGCGTTGGACTCCTGGTGACAGGTCACGCATTGCAGCGCCGGAACACCCTTGCCCTCGGGCCCGCGCACCACGTTGGCGAAGTGGCGATGCCGATCGTCGCCTTGCTGCGGGTGGTTCGTGGCAGTGTGGCAGTTGATGCAGCGGGGAGAGGTCAGCACGGAGTAGACTTCCCGCCACGCGGCGAGACCCTCCGCGGATCTCGGGGCGGCCGAGTCCCGGGCAACGCTGTCGCGTGGCGAGCCGAGGGCGGTCGAAGCGCCCCACGCCCCGCATGCGATCAGAGCCAGCGAGGTTGCCTGGAGTGCTCGGTGGGGAGCCATGCGTGACCTCCTTCCCAGTTGCTCTCGCACGCCGACAGGTTCATTTTTCTGCTGCCCGTGCGTCCAAGACACCGTTGTTATCGAACCAATATACGGAGCTTATCGATATGGAACTGAGGCACCTGCGCTACTTCGTGGCTGTCGGAGAAGACGAGCACTACGGACGCGCGGCGCAACGGCTGCGTGTGGCCCAACCCGCGCTGTCCAGATCCAGGACTTGGAGCGTGAGATCGGGTTCCAGCTGTTCGACCGCCTGCCGCGGGGCGTTCGCCTGAGCGCGGGCGGGAAGGTGTTCCTGGAGGACTCTCGCCGGATCCTCCAGGAAGTGGACGACGCGGCGGTCCGGGCCGAGCGCGCGGCGCGGGGACTGATCGGGACGCTGAGGGTGGGTTTCACGGAAAGCGCGTCGTGGCACGGCTTGGTTCCCGACTCCCTCCGGGAGTTCCGACGAAGGCACCCGGACGCAGAGCTGTTGCTCAGCCCGCTGATCTCGCTGGACCAGGTCGAAGCCGTCCGCTCGGGCCGCTTGGATGCGGGCTTCGTCTACGTGCCGACGTCCGACTCGGACATGGCCCACGTCCATGTCGCCTCGCACCAGGTCGTGCTGGCTACGCCAAGTCGGCACCCCGTGTCGCGGTTGAAGCGGCTCCGGCTGCGCGACCTGGCCGAGACCGACTTCGTCTGGTTTCCACGGCGTCAGCATCCGGCGAACTACGACCGCCTCCTGCAAGCGTGTTCACGGGGCGGTCTCACCAATCCACGGATCGTGCAGGAGGCCGTAGATCAGGCCACGATGCTGAGCCTCGTCGCCTGCGGGATGGGGGTCGCGTTCGTCACCGACGCGACCCGCTGGCGCTGTCCCAAGGACGTCGTGCTGCGGAGAGTCATCGACCTGCGTCTGCCGATCACGGTCTCCCTCATCTGGAGGAAGGACAACGGGTCGCCGCTCCTCTCCAGGTTCGTGGCGCACGTACGGCAACTCGCCGAGGTGCGAACGCCGACTCCGACCCTGCCTGCGCCCAAGGCGACACCGCAGTCGAGGTCATCCGGGCCCCGGGGACACCTGAAGCCGGACAGGTGAGTCCTTCTTCAGGACGGTCCGCGGGTCATCGCGCTTGACGTTCGGGCACACGGATTCACGGGCGTCGGCCGGTTCTTCGTGTCAAGGTTGCTCGCGTCGGTACGGAGGAAGAAGGCAATTCCCACTTCGATTGTCCGGGGCGCGCCGGGACAAGACACAAACAAGACACGAAATGCCCCGCGCTCGAGGGCCATCTCGCTAAGTTATTGCTGGAGTTGGTGGAGCTGATGGGGATCGAACCCATGACCTCGTGAATGCCATTCACTTTCCTCAGCCTTTTCCAGGGTGTTCCAGGAGGTTGCAGGACGTTTCAGAAAGTGCGTGTCGGCCGCAACTGGAGCGGTCAGAACGCATGTGTGACCCCTCCACGGGGTTCCATGACAGACCACCGAGTTTCAGCCTCGATAGACAAGAAATAGACAAATCCCTGGACCCGTCCAGGCTGGGATGCCGCGTATAAGAAGGCGTGAGGCAGCGAAAGGGAACCAACGAAGTCGTCCTCAACGTCAGGAAGCTCGAGTCTCTGCACCCGGCAGCGGGACGCGAACGCACCGAGTACTGGGACGTCGGCCTCAGAGGTTTCGGTGTCCGCGTGGCCGCCTCCGGCCGGAGGACCTTCACCGTCCGCTACGTGTTTCAGGGCAATCAGCTCCGGAGGGATATCGGCGTCTATCAGGTGACGACCGGCTATGCCTCGGCGCGGGCCGAGGCATAGCGGATCATCTCCGAAGCTCGCAACGGGCGCGATCCCTTCATCAGCACCGCCCTCCTCAAGAAGGCCGACATCTCGACCTTCGAGGGCCTCTGCTCTCGGTACCTGGACGATCCTGCGCCTGGGCGCAGAGGGCGGGTCTTGAGCGAGGCCACTCGCGACGGGATGACGCGCATCGTCAACCGGGAGCTGATCCCGGTCTGGGGCGCGAGGGATCCCAACAGCATCCAGTCCGAGGAGGTCGAGGCCTGGGTCCGCGGGATCGCGAGCGGCGACGGTCGCAAGAAGGCCGCTCCCTACCTCGCCAACCGTTCCTTCGATTACATGGCGATGCTCTACTCGTGGGCGATTCGGCGCCGGCTGATGAGGTACACCCCGTTCGTGGGCCTCGACAAGCCCTTTGCCGAGCAGAAGCGAACAAGGACCTTCGGCAACGATGAACTGCGGCGCCTCTTCGACGCACTGAAGCAGGCCCCCAAGCAGATTGCTGGCCTCTGGCTGATGCTCTTCTACACCGGCAACCGGCTCCGCGAGACCTCAAGATGGAGTGGTCCTGGATCGACCGTGAAAAGAAATACGTGGTGCTTCCTGGTGCGGTGACGAAGAACAAGCGGGAGCACCTGGTGCCCCTGGTGCCCAAGGCCATGAAGCTTCTGGAAGTGCTGAAGGATCTCTCGGGCGACTCGCCGCACGTCTTCCCCGGGCCGACTGGCGACCCCATGAACTGGGTCCAGAAGGCGTGCGCCCGGATCATGACGAAGGCGGGGATCGAGGACGGCCGCCACCACGACACTCGGCGTGTCTTGCAGACTAACATGGCCGAGATGGGCGTGCCCCCGCACGTGGCCGACATGATCCTCAACCATGCGGTCAAGGACGCTCCCAAGTCGCGCCAGCACTACGACACCCACCACTACATCCCGGAGAAGCGCGAGGCGCTGATGCAGTGGGTTAGCCGGCTAAGGAAGGTCCTTGGCTACGATCCGAACGCTGTGATGAAAGCGGAGCGCAGCGGCTTCCAGGGCAAAGGTCCGGCACGCCGGCTCGGGAGGGCCGAGACCTACCGCGAAAGGAAGGCAAGGCTGGCTGCCCAGGGTCGAGATCTCGGCGCCGAGCGGAGCGAGCTACGGCAGCGACGGCAGAAAGGCGCGCGGATCCGGCTAGCCGCCGCGTCCTGATTGCCCTCCGCAAGTTCCGTGTCAGGCACCCTCGTCGTCTTCGACCTGTTGATTCCCCGGACGGACGATCGGACAGGTCTCGTGCATCCCCCCGCGCTCTTCGATGACTGGACCATCGAAACGGCCGAACGCTTCCCGGACGGACGATCGGACAGGTCTCGTGCATCCCCCCGCGCTCTTCGATGACTGGACCATCGAAACGGCCGAACGCTTCGGGGGCCTGACTCGCCTGGGCGCGGACATCCTCGGATTCTGGTTCGACAGTAGAGACCTCATCGAGGACCATTCACACTGGTATCGGGTGGCCGTGGGCGAAGGCGACGTACTTGCACTGCGAGAGCACGTGAAGGCGACCGCTCGCCGCTTCGGCCAGCGCTGCCTGTACTTCCAGAGAAGCGGTGAGGCGGAGCTGGTCTGGGCCGACCCGGAGTGACGTGTATCAACCCGATGATTGACATTTGTCAACCATCGGGCTACCCTGGACTCCAGGGAGTGGGGCCATGAAACGTCACAAGCTGCTTTCCGGTGAGTCGATTGGGCTCGACGACGTCGAGGCCAGTGACGTCGCATTCCTCAAGAACCTTCAGCGGATGGCGACGAGCGGGATCAGCTTCTTCGAGCTCGAGCGCGTGGCCATCGGCCCTGGGTCTCCGGCCCTGCAGGGCTGGAGCCGGGTCACGCAGGAGATCGTGAGTTCGCCCCTCTACCGTGTGGCGGCCGACATCGCGACGCGTGCTGGCATCGCGGAAGGGCTCATCCTGGCCGCCGAGCACGAGGACAAGAGAAGCCAGATCCCCGCGGATCGCTCGCTGATGAGCGTCACGCAGGCGGCAAACACTCTCGGAATCTCCCGCGCCGCTGTCCACAAGGCAATCCAGCAGAAACGCCTCGCGGCTCAGCGGTACGGGAACGTTCTCCTCGTCGACCGAGAGGCGGTCCTGCGCTACAAACGCGAGCGCCGCCAGGGCGGGAGCCAGGCATCGAACTCTCGAGCGCAAGCCGTAGGTGGAGCGTCGACAAGCGCCGCCTTGGTCGGCAGGGGGCGCTGACATTGCAAGGTGGGACAGACCGTAGGCGGCGCGGGCCAGGAGAAGGACAAAGGCCGGAGCGGTCAGCCACGGTATGAGGCCCGCGCGGGCGAGGGCCATCGCGAGAAAGAGGCCTCCAGCCTGTGAGCCCACCGCGGCGGTGCGGTCGGGGCCCAAGCCGCGGTCGAGGCGCAGCTGCGTGCGCACGTAGAGGACGGCGCTCACGGCCTTGGCGGCGAACACTGCCCAGGCCGCAAGGCAAAGGCCGAACGGCAAGCCGGCGGCCCGCATCTCTGCGGCGACCACCGAGCTGAGGGCCACGCTTCCTAGCAGCTCCGGGAGAAGCTGACGGCTCTGGTGGCGGACCTCGTAGGCGAGCTGGGCCAGCGCGAAAGGTGCGGCTGCGGCCAAGGGGAGCCACCAACCCGGCTGACCCCTGCCGGCGAGAGCGAGGCCGGTCGCGCCCACCACGCCATAAAGTAAGGATGAAGCCCAGAGCCGCCACCGTCCGGGGTTGGGCCGACCGCCGGCGCCAGTCGGCGAGGGCGAGCTTGAGGGGATGGTGGACGAGGAAGGCGCCGAGAGACGCCAGGGCCACGCCCAGCCCCGCCCAGGACGGCGTGACGAGCAGGCCCAGGAGCAGCGGTATCGCTGGTAGCGCGGCGCCCGAAATGCCCTGATGTCGGGGCCGGCCGCGGCAAGGGTAGCTGCCGCGGGCCGGCCCTTCGTTGTATGGTGCGAGCCGAGAGACTATTCCGGGATCGGGAAGTCACGACACGCGCGGTGGGCGCGGGCGGGTCGTTCAGAACCTCATCGCCGCGCCGGCGCATACGGTCCGCACCCTATTCGACACCACGGCCGCATCGAGTCGTGATCCGGACACCAGCACGAGAGACGCCCCGCTGTGCTCCTCGCAGGCCGAGGCGCTGCGCGGCCGCGTGAGCCGCGGCGGGGGGGCGGTCCGCCGCCCCGTCCGTCCTCCACCGAGCCGCCGGCAGCAGTGACCTCAGCGACTCGAGCCAGAGTATCCTCTTGAGGAGATGCCGGAAGGTGAAATCCTGCAGCCGGGCCTGATCGAGACCCTCGCGGCGGGCGTCGCCCACGAGGTCCGCAATCCGCTGAACTCGCTGCAGATCAACGTCGGCATCCTGGAGCAGGAGCTGTTGGAGCTGCTGCCCGACCGCGATGCTCACCTATTCACGGTCCTCCGGAAGATCGCCGGAGAGATCAAACGCCTCGACGACTTCGTCTCGGAGTTCCTGAGGTTCGCCCGACCCCCGAGGCTGAACGTCGAGCGGTTGCCAGTGCGTCCCCTCCTCACGGACCTCGCCGCCTTCATCACGCCCGAGTGTTCGAAGAAGGGAGTGGCGCTGGATGTTGACCTTCGCGGCCCCGACACGGCGTGGGTCGACGGTTTCCAGCTCAAGCAGGCGATCCTCAACCTGGTCCTGAACGCCCTCCAGGCGACGCCGACGGGCGGACACGTGGTCGTTCGGACGTCGGGGGACAAGCGGCGTCTCGTGGTTGCCGTCAGCGACGACGGCGAGGGTATGAGCGCGGAGACGCGGGAGAAGGCGTTCACGCCTTTCTTCACGACGCGCGAAGAAGGAACCGGCCTCGGACTGCCGCTGGTCCGCCGCATCGTCGAGCAGCACGGGGGTTCGGTCGAGATCTCCAGCACGCCGGCCAAGGGGACCACCGTCGCGCTCGTGTTCCCCGCGCCGCGGGGGTCCTAGCGATGGCCGGCGGCCGGTCGATCCTGCTCGTGGAGGATCACGCCGAGAGCCGCGCGAGCCTCGCCTATGTCCTCGAGAAGCGGGGGGAGGTCGTCCACCAGGCGTCCAACGGTCGGGCCGCGCTCGCCGTAGCCCGCCGGGAGCGCCTTCATGCGCTCATTCTGGACCTGAAGCTCCCCGACATGGACGGCCTATCGGTGCTCGAGGCAGTGCTGGCCGAAGCTCCCGGGCTCCCCGCGATCGTTGTCACCGGCTTCGGCACAATCGACTCGGCGGTCGAGGGGATGAAGCGTGGCGCGTCGGACTTCTTGACCAAGCCGATCCAGGTCGACAACCTGCTCAAGGTCCTCGACCGATGCATCGAGCGGGCGGGCGCGAGCGGCGCGGTTTCCACGCCGCCGACGGTGGCCGCCGCCGAGATGCAGAAGCTCGGGTTTGTGGGGGCGTCGAGGGCGATGCGGGAGCTGTTCGACGCTTTGAAGCGCGTCGCACCGCACGACTCCACCGTGCTCATCCTGGGAGAAAGCGGAACCGGCAAGGAGCTGATCGCCCGCGCCCTCCACACCCTCGGACCACGCGCGTCGGGTCCCTTCGTCCCGATCAACTGCGCGACGCTGTCGGACCAGATCCTGGAGAGCGAGCTGTTCGGCCACGAGAGGGGCGCCTTCACGAGCGCGGACCGGCCGAAGCCCGGCGTAATGGAGACCGCGGACGGAGGGACGCTCTTCCTGGACGAGCTCAACGAGATGGGCCTAGGCTGCCAGGCTAAGCTGTTGCGCGCGATCGAGCGGCGTGAGTTCCGGCGGGTGGGCGGCACGCGGAAGATCAAGGTGAACCTTCGCGTGACCGCTGCCTCCAACGTCAACCTCGAGGATTGCGTGTCTGCTGGCCGCTTCCGGCCGGACCTGTACTACCGCCTGAAGGTCTTGAGCCTCGAGGTGCCGCCGCTGCGGGACCGCAAGGAAGCGATCCCGGTGCTCGCCCAGCGCTTCCTGGACGACGTGACCGCCAAAGCGCACCTCCCGGCCCGGCGTCTCACGCCGGAGGCGCTGGCCCAGCTCGCGCGCTATGAGTGGCCCGGCAACGTGCGCGAGCTGCGCAACGTGATGGAGAGCGTCGCCTTGATGGGCCCGAAGGCCACGATCGACATCGAGGACTTGCCGACGAACGTCCGCAAGGTCGGGGAGGGCGCCATCCACATCACGGTGGGCACGACGTTGGACGACGCGGAGCGAGACATCATCCAGCGGACGCTCGACTCGTACCCCACGGTGAAGGAGAGCGCTCGCATCCTCGGGATCGGCCTTCGGACGCTGCACAGCAAGATCCGGCGTTACGGCCTTCGCGGCCGGCGCTCCTGAGCCGGGGGCAGCGCGCCACTTCGGCGTTCCGGAAGGCCACGTCGAGGCGCGGGAGCGCCAGAACGGCACTGCCGGAGAGCGAAACCGGACTGCGTGTGCTGAATCGGCACATCTCGGGTGTCTAGGCCCTCCGCCTCGGCTGAAGCGGCTGCCGGATTATCTATTCCTGATCAGAAAGATAGAGAGGATCCGCAAGTCCCGGCACGCTCCTCGCAACTGTGGGGCTCCGTGAAGCCCCAGAGGCGTTTGGCGGGGTCGGCTGGAACCGAGATCGACGCTGCGCCGAAGGTCGTCCTCTTGGTCGGGGACGGACGGGACTGGCCACAGGAGCTGGAGTCCTTCCTGACGCGGGAGGGCTACGCCACCGACCGCATCGCGGAGTTCGACGCGGTGGTTCCCCTCCTCGAGAACGCGGCCGTCCGTGCGCTTCTCGTCGTCGCGCGCCCCCTCGGAGCGAGCGATCTCCTCGTCCTACGGCGCATCCGCCAGGCTTCGCCGCAAACCGGCATCGTCGTCGTGACGAAGACGCCCACGAGCCCTGACCTCAAGCGCGCCTTCGAGAGCGGGGCAACCGCGTTCCTGTCCTGGCCCGCATCGACGGAAGCCTTACGGCAGGCCGTGGAGAGCGGCGGAGTGCCCGCGTCAACCGGAGCCCGCCCACGCCCGTGAAGCCGCTGAAGAACGACGCGCGCCCATCGGAACTCCATGCTCCCGAGGCAGCACTGACTCTTCACAACCGCCTGCCGCCGAAGCATCCACAGCGTCTCGCCCTGGAGGCCGCGATTCGAAGCGCCCTGGCGGGACTCAAGGGCAGTTGGGACGTCGTCCTCGAAGCCCCTGAAGGGCTCTCGCTTGTGATCGCGGTGGTCGGTCCCGAGGGGTCCGCGTGGACCATGAGCTGCTGCAACCCTGCGTACCGGGATCCCGAGTCCATCGCGGAAACCGTCAGAGCGGCCTGCAGTCGCCGTCGCTGGCTCGACCCGGCAGGCGCGGCTAGCGAGAACGCCAAAGGTGGGGCGGAGTGCCCCGCCGCGCCGGCCGCATCGAAGAGCGTGGCGCCGCCAACGCCGAGTCGGGAACCAGGGCAGGTGAGCTTCGTAGCGTCCGGCGGAACGACGCCGATGCCGCCGCGGGGCCAAGGCTCCGGAGGCAAACGCGCATGAGGATCGAGGCGACGGTCCGGGAGATCCGTGCCCTCCTGAAGCTCGCGGAGCTTGACGCGCACGCGCAGGAGTTGCCGCCCGAAACACACCAGAGCCGCCGCGAAGCGAGTCGGAGGCGTGTGGCGAGGGCGCTCCTCGAGCGCTACCAGATCCTGCTCGATGCCGGCCGCTGCCCCGTGATCACCGCGGTCGAGCGGGGAACTTGCTCGGGCTGTCACCTTCGCCTCCCCACGATGCTCGAGTCTCAAGTCCGCCGCTCGCCCGCGGTCCACACATGTCCGCACTGCCGGCGCATGGTCTATGCGCCCGAACTGCTCACTGCGGAGGACTCGCGCGAGGCGGGCTCTCAGATCAAGGCGCCCACGGACCGCGCCGCGCGCGGCTCCGCCAGGGACCTTTCCTGATGGCCTCTACAGCCGGCAACGGGCGCGGGCGGCGTCAAGGAGACGGACTGCCCGCGACGCCGCCGAGTCGACACGAGGCCGGAGGGCAGATGCGCGGGCGGCCAGCCCCGATCCGGATCCGCTGGTATCGCACACGCGCGCTCCCGAATGGAACGAGCGATCGGGGGCTCAGCTGCTGGACGCCCGTGGTGGCTCTGCCCAAGCCCACCGAGGGGCGGCGCCAGGCGGTCGCGAACCCGCGACCCCGCCTGGGCCCCGCGCTCCGGGTGGTTCAGGCCGCCGTCCGGCAGGCTCTCGCCGGACTGGATGGTCCTTGGAGCGCTCGGATAGCGCCACTGGAGGCGTTCTGCGTGGAGATCGCGGCTCCGGACGGATTCCGGTGGCTGGCCTTCATTCCGGATCCGCGGCGCCAGGGCGCTAAGGCCGTGGCCCGGCGCCTGAAGGATGCGTGCCGCCAGCGGCCCTCGCCTTCCCGGCTCGCTCGTTGGAAAAAGGCTTGGATCATCGTCACGGAGGGGTTGTCATGATCAGCACACGTCGTCTCTTTGGAGGCCAACCGAAGCCCCTGTTCACGCTGCTCGCCGTGGCGGCGGCGCTCGCTGCCGGCTGTTCCAAAGCACCGGCCATGGCCGCGCTGAAGGCCGCGGACCAGGGGGTCGCGTCGGCGAGCCGGGAGGGCGAGAAGTTCGCTCCGGCGCAGCTCAGGGCTCTGATGGACGCAGCGAAGTCGGCCCACGAGAGATTCGACCGGGGCGACTACGCCGCTGCCAAGGCCTCCGCCGAAGCCGTCGTCACCGATGCCCGGGACGTCGTGAAGGCCGCCGCCGCCAAGAAAGCGGAAGTCACCAAGGCCTGGGGCGACCTGCAAGTCCGAGTGCCCGCGATGGGAGACGCGATCCGCGCCAAGGTCGACGAGCTGGCGGCGATGAAGAAGCGGCCGAAGGGGTTCGACGCGGCGCGACTGGAAGAGGCAAAGGCCGGGCTGGCCGCCTTCGACCAAGCCTGGGGAAGCGCCAGCGCGGCGGCCCAGTCGGGCGACATCATGTCGGCCGCCGAGAGAGGCCGAGTCGCCCGCTGGAAGGCGCATGAGCTCATCAATGCTCTCGGTCTTCCCTCTCCCGCGGAGGTCGCATCCGAACCACAGCCCCCTGCCAGGAAGTAGAGGAGGGTCGATTGGAAGACACCGTGCCGGACCGCTCGGCCTCCCAAGAGAGCGTCCCCGCCGAAGGACGAGGAGCGCGGGCGACACGCCTCGACGCGAGTCCAGCCGGCGACGGTCGCGCGGTCGCCGCCCTCGCCGAGATCGACTCACGTCTCCGCGAGCGCGAAACCGCGTGGAAGGTAGTGGTCCGGCAACTCGACACCCGCCGCCGGGAGTTGGCGGTGATCGCGGCCCGGCTCCAGAGAATGCGGTCCCTGGCTGCCCGGCAGTCCCGCGGTGAAAGCGAGGTGTCCGGCGGGCGCAAGCGGCCGGACCTCGCCCAGGATGAAGAGGCGCGCCACGCCCGCCTCCTCCAGGAGTTCGAGGCGGGGTTGAAGGAGACCGAAACGCGCCGGGTCGCGCTCCACGACGAGACCGAGCGTTTGAGGCATCGCAAGGAGGCGGCCCTGCGGCGGCTGTCCGCGCCCCTCCGCTTCGCGTACGAAGCGGCATTCCAAGCGGGGCGTGTTCCTGCCATCACGATCGTGGCGGGCGGACTCTGCAGCGGGTGCGGGTCTCGCTTGCCGTCGCTCGTCGTCGAGGCGGTCCGCCGCGGAGCGGTCGTGGTCTGCAGAGGCTGCGAGCGCCTGCTTTGCCTGACCGAGGCCAGGTGAACAACAGGCGAGAGTCCGTTGCCCGGCCGCCGCGTCCGGATCCGCCCGTCCGCGTGGACCAGGGCCCCGACCTGGATCACTCGGGGGGCTCGCCGACCGCGTCCCGAGTGGACGTGGTGGCGATCCACAAGGCCGACCCTTGAACGGAGCGCTGGACCCGGCGGCCTGGCTCCCGGCGGCCTTGGCGCTGAGGCTCGGGAGCATCGCGCTCGCGCTCGGCTTCGCCGGCAGACCCGCCGTCAGCCGGTGGGCCGCCCTCGCCGGCTCCTGCCTGGCGTCGCTCCTGACCGGGGGGCTGGCCTTCTCGGTCCTCGGGACCGGTCGCGCCACCGGGGGGAGCCTGCTCTCCCACACCGCGTCCGGGTTCGTTCTCGGCTACTGCGTCGATGCCCTCTCGGCCTGGTTCCTCCTGGTGCTGGCGGTCCTGGCGGTCCCGATCGCGGTCTACAGCCTTGGCTACCTCGGCCACGGCGTCCTGGCCCGGCGCTCTCCGTTCGTCGGCATCGGTTTCAGCGTCCTCGTGGGCGCGGTCGAGATGGTGTTCGCCGCCGACGGCGTGGTCGGGTTCTTGTTTGCGTGGGAGCTGATGACGCTCGCGAACGCGGCGCTGGTGGCGACCGAGCACGAGGTGCGCGAGACGCGCCGGGCCGCGTTCCTGTACCTCGCGATGTCGCACGTCGCCACGGGCTGCCTGTTCGCCGGCTTCCTGATCGTGTCCGCGGCGGCCGGATCGTTGAGCTTCGCGCACCTCCTCGCGGGGGCGCCGCTCTCCGGCGCGCGCCGTGACGCCACTTTCCTGCTCTTCCTCGCGGGCTTCGGCGTGAAGGCGGGAGTGATCCCGCTGCACGTGTGGCTGCCGGAGGCGCACCCCGCCGCGCCCAGCAGCATCTCCGCGCTGATGTCGGGCGTGGTGATCAAGACCGGAGTCTACGGCCTCTTCCGCGTGTGTGCTTTCGGCCTCGGGCCGCCCGCCCCGAGCTGGGGAGTCCTCGTCCTGGTCTGCGGCGGCGTCTCGGCCGTCCTCGGAGTCTTGTACGCGCTGATGCAGCACGATCTGAAGCGCCTCCTTGCCTACCACAGCATCGAGAACATCGGGATCATCCTGCTGGGGCTCGGGGCCGGGATGATGGCCCTGTCGTCGGGTCGGGCGGAGCTGGCGGCGGTGGGGATCGCGGCGAGCCTTTATCACGTGCTGAACCACGCCGCGTTCAAGGGACTGCTCTTCCTCGGCGCGGGCGGCGTGGTCATGACGACGGGGACGCGCCAGATCGAGGAGATGGGCGGCCTCGCGAAGCGGATGCCGTGGACGGCCCTCTTCTTCCTGGTCGGCTCGGCGGCCATTTCGGGCCTGCCCCTCTTGAATGGCTTCGTCAGCGAATGGCTCCTCTTCCAGGCGTTGCTCTTCGGCTTCCAACTGTCGCCGGAAGCTCTCGTGCGCTTCTTGTTCCCGGTGGCGGGGGCTCTTCTGGCGTTGACGAGCGCCCTGGCGGCGGCGTGTTTCGTGAAGGCGTTCGGGGTGACGTTCCTCGCCCTGCCGCGGGGGGAGGGGGCGGCGAAGGCCCACGAGTCCCCCTGGGTGATGCTGGTCCCGCAGGCGTTCCTGGCCTCGACGTGCGTGGTCCTGGGCCTGTTCCCCGGCTTCGTGCTCGAGGGGCTGCGCGGCGTGG
>WNFT01003439.1_pt1 | contig 13693 bp, 11 predicted proteins | sample 5400191 | NCBI WGS metagenome assembly WNFT01 (sample SAMN13153359, study PRJNA577476) | soil metagenome | isolation source: 80 cm saprolite under Madrone tree | place: USA:California | collected 2016-06-14
TGATCGGCTTTGCGGCGAGCGCGATGCAGGATCCATTCGCGACATTGTAGCTAAGTAGCTAAGTTCAATTTCTTGGTGTGGCTCCGAGGAAGCAGGTTATTGATTCAACCCCAGCTGTTGCGCCGCCGCAGCAATCCGATCTCGCTCTCCCGCATCATCAGCAAACACGTTGAGACCACGCGCGAGCGCCTGCTTTGCAAGCTTGCTTTCGCCAAGCACGACGCGCGATCGGATCAGCTTAATCCACCCATCAGCGTCGCGCGGTGATTGTTCCAGGCGATTGGCAAGACCATCGACCATTTCTCTTATCATGAGGGAGCGATCCGCCGGCGGCATGGCCTGCGCGGCCTGCACGTCCTCCGGACTCGGTCCGTTCTCAACTTCCCGAGGCGTCGGCGATCCGCCTTGTGCTCTCATTATTCCGCGCATTCCTCCTGCGGTCACCGGCTTCGGCTCCGCCGGACGCGAACCACCATCGACACCCATACTACGTCTTAGCTCGCTGATTCTGTTCTTGAGGTCCACCGCCCACGGCTCATCAGAATTGGTATCCTTCATTAGTTCAGTCATTCGGCGAGGGCTGAAGCCTTGTCACCTTCTTGTTCCTCGGCCAAACCCAGAAAGAATCGTGCCTGAACATTTTTCGGATCGAGCTTCAAGGTATCTTCGATTGCAGTGTTCGCTTCAGACGTGACGATGCCATCTGCAGCTGCAACCAGCGCTTCGATGCGATCGCCTCTGAGTTCAGCGACATCGGGACCAAGCTCGATCGCTCTTGCATAGGCCTCAGCCGCCTCGTGGAACCGACCAATGTTCAAATAAGACCAGCCAAGTGTTCGCCAGCCCTCGGTGTCCTTGGGATTTCGCATCAGCCGAGCAGTGAGGCGTTGGATCATCTCCTCGACCGAGGGAAGGCCGGCATGTGGCCGGGGTTCTCCGTCGCTTTCAGATATGCCAGTCTGCGACGCCGCAGTAAAACCTTTCTGTGCCGATGAATCCGAAGAAAATGAAGTGAAACCTCGTTGCGCCACCTCCCTATATTCCTCCCCATACGGGGCCCGCCATGAGGCGAGCTCAGGATTTCCAGTTAGCGCGTAAAGACCGACCGAACCCAAAACCACGATTCCCGCCACGCATATGACGGCAAAATTCCGCTCGCCCCCGGACAGCTTCGGCGTGACAGCTCGCTGCGAGCTATCGGCCGCCAGAATGCGCCTCTTGATTTCGACCCTGGCCATCTCCGCCTGAGTATCGTCAATCAGGCCCTGCCGCAGCTCACGCTCGACCTCTTGCAATTGGTCGCGATAGATCTCGATGTCGCTGACAAATTCCGCCTGAGCGCGGTCAAACCGTCGAATCAACGGCACCGACGCCCAAATTGCTGCGGCCGCAGTCATGATCGTCAGAATGAGCCACAACGTCATGTTGAACTCCTTCTCATTGAGTAGCTCGTCAATCCGCCGCCGTGCTGCGGCCGTAGTTCCCCGTACGCTGGCAATTTTGTAGAGGAAACGGCTTCGCTATCTGCGAGTTCGCCGACCTCCGAACCGCTCATTGGCGGACCGACGAGGGCGTCGTGCAACTACCATCGGGGCGAACCGTATACCGGCAGACCGCGGCTGCTGCCGGCGTTGGCGGCCTGCTGCGGTCGGTCAGCTTTGTGCCGTCAATAGCGAAATTGTAGCGGAAGCCAATCGTTGCAAAAAGCTGGGTGTCGCTGGTCTTGATGCCCGGTTGGACCGAACGCGTCCACTGCGTACCGATCTCGGCTTCAAAGGTCAGATTGGGACTCCAATTATAATCGATCAAGAGCGACGGCATGACGGTGTACTGCCTGAGATCGGTTCCGCTGAACACGGAGTAACCAAGCCTCAGACGTGGGGCCAGCATCAAATCATTGATGATCGGGTACCTGGTGTTGAAGTCGAGAACATACTGAGTGTTTGTTTCCTGCTGCGCGTAGTGAAAGGCGCCGATATACATGTCACCGTCTTTGAAGATGTTGGTGCTGATGAGTTGCGCCGTGGCGTAATACTCGTTGCCCGCGGCAAGCGCCGCCAAAGCGGGATCAAGCCCAAGCGGCGAGATCGTCCGGCTCAGGTTCACATAGGTGGCGTCCGCACTGAACTGAAGTTTGTCCGAGAGCGGGTGCGAGAAGCCGATCATCGCAGATCTGTATAGCGGCGTCTGATCGAGGGCGAGCTGGTCCACCTGCGCGTTGGTCAGGCCCTGGCCTATCGCGACTTGGTTCTTAAGGAAATCGTAGAGAGTGCCGAACGGCTGATTGAGCAGCACATTCCAGCTCGACAGGAAAGGAACCCTGCGGTAGTCGGCGCCGCCATAGATGGTCGCCGTGTTCGGCAAGGTCCACGACCCCGACAGGACCGCCTCATTGAGGTGCTGAAAGCGCAGGTCGTAGTCGACGTTGGCGAAAGCAAACTTGGTCGGGTCGGAGTAGCGGATGTCGGTGCCCACGGCCTCGCGGTCAACCAGCCATCGACCGCGCTCCTCGTTGTAATAGATCGACGCTTCCAACCCGCCAAACAACGGCCCCACGCCCACGCCCCCTCCATAGAAATATCGTTCGGCCGTGAACGGTAAGTTGTAGCGGCTGTTTGCCGGCGATCCGCCCACTACATCAAACTTCAACAGGGGAAGCGCTTGCCAGCTGAACAGAGCGCCGTCGAAGCGGCCAAACACACCGTCGCCGTTGTAGGTCTGGCGACCAGCCACGGTGCGCAGATTCCAATCCTTTATCACCATATCGAGGCTGGCCTGCGAAACACCAATCTGATCCTTCTGATCGCCGGTTGGGCCATTCTGATTGGTCGAAAACCGATGCTCTTCGCCGCCGTTAAAACGGATTTTTCCCGACGTCTTGTCGTTATTCCAGGTCGCCTGCAAATCGACAGTGGTGAGCATTTCGTTCTGATGAACGGAATGATCGTCGACATTCGCGGCGGGATTGGGCGCGAGCGAGGTGTCGCGGGCAGTGGTATTGGCATCGTCATGAATATAGAACGACGACACGCCGCCCACGAGGGTCCAGGTCGTCTCATGAGTCGGCGAGAATTTACCGACCGGCAGTGCGCCGACCGGCGGCGTGGCCGGCACGCGAAGCGGCGCGCCTGCGTCATCCTGCGCTGTTACGATACCGGCGAGGCGCTGTTTTACGCGCTCGCTGCCTTCGCCGCCAGGATAGCGGCGAAGATAGTCCTCGTATGCGGCCCTCGCTTGCGCAAGTTGGCCGCTTCTCTGACGCGCAACACCCAGGAGCTCTTGGGCCTCGGCGCTGTACTGGTTCTCCGGATATCCGAGAGCCTTCGTGAAGAGCTGAATCGCTTCGCGAAAGCTGCTGCGTTTGAGGGCCGCGCGGCCTTCGTCCATCGAGGCGGCCACAACCCTCAGATCTGAATCGGAAATCGTGCCGGCGCGTCGATTCTTGACGATGTTTGTTGCGCCCGCGTTCGGGGCCGTCTGAGCCCAGGCAGCTCGCAACACGAGCAGCGTCGCCCCCACCAGAACAAGCGTCACAAGCGGGCGATGGACGTTGCGAACCGTCACCATCCGCCTCCGAAGGCCCGGTGCCTCATGAAGTTACGCGCCACGATGGTTCGCTGCGTGTTGTCGGCGTAGATGTGGCAGGAGCTCGTGCAGTCGCGCAGCTCCGCAACCGTGTAGTAGACCTTCACGGGCCGCTCGAACTTGACGTGCGCCATCGGGCGATATTTGTTGACGTGGCATCCGGCGCAGTTGGGCCTGAACGCTGGGAATTTCCACGCGGCGGTCTGGCCGTTCGCGACATGGCAGCTGTCGCAACTAAGTCCGGAGCCGTGATTCACGTAGGCGGGCGAAGTGTGCCGGTATGTCACCGGTGTCCAGAAGGCGGTCCGGTGACAGCTGTCGCAGGGTAAGGTCGTGAGGAGATGACGGGGCGGCCTGCCCTCCGCTGCGGCGCCGTTGTGACAACTGATGCACGTCCCGGTCAGGCTGGCGTGATCGATCCGGGCGCCCGCAAATGTCATCGTACTTTTGTGACAGGTCTCGCACGGGGCATTCGTGACGATATGTTTCGTCGGCTTGCCAAGGGCGACCGTGCCGCTATGACATCTGGCGCAATTCGCGACGAGCCCGGTGTGGTTCATGCGGGCCCCGGCGAACGTCACCGTGCTCTTGTGGCAAGTCTCACAGGGCGCACTGGTGATGACGTGGTTCGGGGGCTTACCGGTCGCGGCGATGCCGTTGTGGCAGGTCGCACAGCCGCTGATGAGACCCGCGTGGCTCGGTTTTGTCGAGGCGCCGGGCATGCGCGATGGTGTCTGAGCGCTTGGCAGCTTTGACGAACTGGTGTTTGGCGGCGCCGTGGTCGTTGTCGGCGGGGTTGCAGTCGTGCTGGTCGTCGCGGCTGCCGCGGGAGCTTGTGGCGTAGTTGTCGGTAATATCCCGCCCCTGAACGTCACCGTATTGAAGTGACACGTGTTGCAGGCTGCGTTGGTGATGGGATGGTTCGGTGTCTTGCCGGCGGCGATCTTGTTGTTGTGGCAATTGGCACAAGGTCCGAGCGCCTGGACATGGTCGATGAATCGATAATCGCGCCACGTCGTCGTTTGGTGGCAGCCTTCGCAATAATTCGTTGTCACCGGATGCGACAGCACCGACGCTGCGCCCGGCGCGGTCATGCCGTTGTGGCAACCAAAGCATGCCCGCGGCGTGGTCTTATAACGCGCGTTGATGTGGCACGACGCGCAAGGAACGCTGACATGCGTCCCGGTGAGCGGAAATCCGGTCGGATTGTGATCGAATTTTGAGGTCGCCGCGTTTTGCGCATACCCCGGCACCGCAATGCGCAAGACTACTGCCGCGACGACCGGCAACATCAGACTTACCGGTCTCAACGAGATCATCCCGTCTACCCCACGCTGCCCGTAATGATCTGCTCACTGCGTCAAGATCTGGCGCCCCGAAAGGGAAACTGAGAAATGGAGTCGACCCTTGACCGAGCTCCTCGGGTTCTCCCTTCCGTCGGCATGAGTGGAGACGACGGGCGCGCAGGCGTCCGCGCCAACCTCTTCCGCCTTTTCGTGATTTCGGATTTAGCTGGTATACGCCGCGCTCGTGACGGGATCGACGGCCGGTCGGCTCAGGCGCCGTGCGCGCACGTCTTGTTCAGGCGGCGACGCGAACAATCGCCTGCTATTCGCATCGCGGAGAGTTGATACTGATGAATGCATTCGCCATCCCCTACCCTGTGGCTAGGCGGCACCGCCGACACTTAGAGATGTCGCGCTCACGAAGCGCCCAGTGATTCCGGATTCTCTCGCACATCCGGAATCGCCGTCGAGAATTCCCAACCAAAGTGCCGAGGTCACCCACGTTTACCAAGCTTCAACCACGATGATTGTTCGCATAGGATTCGGACCACATCACGCATCTGATCGGACCATTTCGCGGCGATGTCCGGCAGAAATTGCAAATGAGTGGCGCAGCGACCTATTCGGAAAAAATCGGCAGCATCCGAATATAGGCAAGAATTCGTCGGTGCGGGCCTGCCGCACCGTCGAACGATATTCATAATGACTAGACATTTTGCAAAGGCGAGTAAAGCATAAGCAGCGTCGCATCAGAACCGCGCTCAGAGATATGTCACCGTGGCAGAAAGACGACCTCGCCACGTTCTGTTTAGTATTGGTCGGCGGCAAATGCGGCGACAAAAGCCGATACCTAAATCAGGGGAATACGTTGGTATCTCAATTAGAGTCCTTCATTTGAAGCAGCTATTCTCCAGCACGTTTGGGTGGGCTCAGCGCCTTCCCTACCGCTTACTCACCTGTTTGAACGAACTCGTGACGTGGCAACGTTCGCAGGTCTGACCGAGTGCGCCACGATGCACGTCGTCCTGCCGGTGACACGCATAGCAGTCCGTCGACAGCATAATCTTGGTAACGTTCTTGATAGCGTGGCAGGCGTGGCAATTGACGTCGCGATGTGCCCCGGTCAACGGGTAGTGTGTCTGCGTGTCGTGATCGAAGCGCCATCGCGCCCAACCATTCGGGTTGTGGCAGAGCGCGCAATCGGCCCCTAACCGCCCCTCGTGGTGCCGGTCCCTGTGGCAGGAGGCGCACACCAGCGACGTATCCTTAAACCGCATGGAGCGATGGCATTCCTCGCATGTCACGACGGCGTGGTATCCGATCAGCGGAAATCGCGTGACGTCATGATCGAAGGATGCGATGCGGCGCCAATTGTCCTCGCCATGGCATCGCTCGCAGCGAACGCCAAGCTGACCGTTGTGCGGATCATCGGTGCGATGGCAGGACACACATGTCGTCGCCAGCTTGTCGCGATAGAGATCACCGGTGTGGCACGCCTCGCACTTGACCTTTGCATGGGCGGCCCTGAGTGGGAACTTCGTGTCCTTATCGTGACTAAAGCGGATCGCGGTCCACTTGTTCTGCTCGTGGCAGGTTCCGCACTTGGCGCCGTACCGTCCGCCGTGGACGTCCTGAATCCTGTGGCAATCCACGCACGCTGTGCCGATTCCCTTGTAGCGTTCGCCAACATGGCACGCGGAGCACGCCACATCGCGGTGCGCACCTTGCAGCGGAAACATGGTCTTGCCGTGGTCGAACGCCTTTGTGCGACGCCATGTGATCTCGCCATGACAATTGTCGCACGCTTGCCCAAGACGCCCCTTATGCGGATCGTTTGCCTTGTGACAATCGAAGCAGCGCCCGGGGGCGTCGCGAAACTTCGCATTTTGCGCGTGACAGCCGTCGCATGGCACGGCCTTGTGGGCATCCCGAAGCTCGAAATTCGTGGACGCGTGATTAAATGTCTCGCGGTCAAGCAGGACGATGTCAGCATCTCGACCCTTGTGATCGGTGTGACAATGGGTGCATTCCTGTTTCGCCGCATCCGTTTGACGCCCGTGAAATCCCTTGGACGATTGGCGATCGGCAGCAGTTTCTTTGTGGCAAGCCAGGCATAGTCGCGTTTGCGACTGTCGTGAGAACGGCTCGTGGCAGTTGCTGCAGTCCTTTTCAAGCTTGGCATGTGCGCCGACGACCGGCCCAGGCGTGACAAGCCGTTCGAACAAGTTTTGCGCTCGCACAGCGGGCATTATGGCGCCCGCCATGGTGACCCCGATGACAAGCGCACGTGTGAGTTGCCGGCTCAACAGCGAGGCTCTGCTCAAAAGAAATGCGATGCGAAGACGTGAATGATTGCCACGATAATAAGAAGAACGAACAAGGGCACGTGAAAAACGTGCCAGAGCCTGAAGAGACGCTCGTAAAATGCAAAGGTCGCAGCCCTCTTAGCGGCGCCAATATGTTGTGTCACAAAATCGGTCATCCCGGCAAGCTGCTGGCTCTGCACCCGCCGCGACCGCCCGCGCCGCTTGCCTTCGATCGCGATCACCCGTCGGGCATGGGCAATCAATCGCATACGAACGACGGACCCGCGCCAGCCGATCACCGACAGCAAGACAAGCCCGCCGAGAACGCCCTTGGGGGCGGCCGTACCAAGCTGCCCAAAGTCGTTCAGTTGTGCGATCATGCGATCGGCGACGTGGGGATCCGTGCCGATAAATCCCCTCAGCTCGTCGGCATCGGCCTGGACCTCCTGGGCCTCCGCTTTGCGCCCGTGCATCCGAAGGTGGATCTTGCTGTGAAGGTACCGGCCGATGATGCCACTTACCGCAACGACAAGCATCGTCACCAGCGCGACGCTACAGTTGATCGAGCCGAGCCTGAAATTTGCGTGCCATAGAACCAACACCGGCCCGAGGACGCCAAGGATCATGTGGGCGTGAAACCAGAAGGCGACCGTCCCAAGTGCTCGCAACGATCGCATGCGTTTTCTTAACGGGTACAGCAGCAAGAGCAGCATAAGGCTGCTCCCTGCAATTCCGAGCCAATAACCGACGCCACTGACTGGCGTCAGGCCATTGTCGTCACGGTTGAGCCAACCGATCCAAAGCGCGACAACAACAGCGACGGTAAAAATTTTTGGGATAATGTTCGGCCAGCGATGCGTAGGAGTGCGAGCAGCATCCGCTGTTGCGCGCGTGGAGGGGCGAGATATTGCCGTGCGCATCCGGGGGCGGGATGCCGGGGCCGCCGCCCGATGGTCATTAGCGTCGGGCCGCCGCCGAGTGGTGACATTCTCGACGAGCAATTCTGAAATTGCTGAATCGGTCATCATTCCCTCTGACGGGTGACCACGCGCCGGTTCGGTAGGCGCGCCTCTTTTAGCGGCGAATTGCGGTGATCCGATCTTCTCAGGGGGGCGACAGATTGAACAAAGACTGACCGTTTTATGACGCGCTGCGGCTACTCCTCAATTCGTCGTGCGGACGCTCCGTGCTCTAAGATTCTGCCGCAATCAGGTGCGAAGGAATCGAGCGGTGATATTGGGGCAGGCGTCGGTCCGATCCGGCGCACACAGCATCATGCAAGCTTGGTGCCTCATTACCGTGGAGAGCTCGGGTCGACACCAGCGCATGGCTTCACCCAGATTCAAATCCCCGTACTGGTTGTTGCCTGCGGCGGCGCTCGTCGCCGAACTTGTTGCCGGCAGTGCCGCGTCATTCGCGCAGGTCACCAGCGACGAAACCGCTATTATGAATACAATCGATCACGCCGTTCGTACGGCAGAGTTCGGCCGCGCCGCGATAGTACTTCGCAAGTTCGCGGAGTCTCGAAACTCGGAAGCACAATACCGGCTGGCGTCACTCTATCGCATTGGACGCGGCGTACCTCAGGACGATCTCTTGGCTTTCAAATGGATGAAGGCCGCCGCTGAACAAAACCATGCCAATGCGCAATTCAACCTCGCCAGAATGTATCTGGCGGGACGCGGAGCAGCGCCGGATGTTGGCTCTGCCAAAGTCTGGCTGCGGAAGGCGGCTGCACAACAGTACGACGAAGCCACCAAGCTTCTCGTGGAAATCTCGGCGCGCCGCACGGTCGAAGCGAACGCAAACGAAGCGCCGCCGCGGCCCACAAGAATTGAAACGTCATTGCAGCGCGGCCTGGCGACAGCTCCGCGAAACGCGGCTGCGGAGATATTGGACGCTGCTTGGCGCGGTCAGACCGACGCCATAACAAGATTGATTTCGTCCGGCGCAGACATCTCGTCTAAAGACGACGACGGCAACACGGCTCTGCTCCGCGCTGCGTCTGTAGGCAAGATTGACGCGGTGAACACGCTTCTATCGGCTCGCGCGGAGGTGAATGCGGAGAATCACTTGGGCGAGCGGCCGCTTCTGCTTGCGGCGGCCGGAGGCCATGCCGATATCGTCGCCGTTTTGCTTCGCAGAGGAGCAGACTTAGCCGCCAGGACGCGCCGCGGCGACACCGCGTTGACACTCGCCACGCGCCACTGTCATCAACAGGTTGCGGAACTCTTAGTCGATCACCACGCTGATGTGCGGGTGGTTCTTGATCATGGCATGACGCTGCTTATGGTTGCCGCCGCCACCTGTCCAAGCGACCTGATGGAATTGCTGATCGCCGACGGAGCACAAATTGATGCTGTTGATGAAGGGCGGCGGACCGCCATGTGGTTCGCGGCCGACCGCGGAAACACCGGCGGCATATTTGCGCTCCTCAAGCACAATGCCGACCAGCGCATCGCCGACAACGAAGGTCGAACGCCGCTGCTGAGAGCGCTTGAAAATGGCAACGGCGACGCGGCACGTCTGCTCATGGGAGAGAACGCAGATCTCGATGCGCGCACGGTAGCAGGAAATACACCGCTTATACTTGCCGCGAAATCCGGCATGAACGAGATCGTTGATCAGCTACTCAAACGACGCGTACGACCCGATGTGCGAAACAACGTTGGATACAATGCGCTTATGATCGCCTCTCACGAAGGACGGGTCGATATCGTTAAGGCGCTCTTGCACGCCGGGGCCGATCGCACGCTCAGGAATAAGAAGCGCGAAACTGCAATTGATGTCGCGATTACCTCGGGACGCGCGGAAATTATGCAGTTGCTGAAATAACAATGATCGACATCAGCCCATTATCAGCGTAACTGAAAGCAAGACTATCATCCGATGAGCTTTACTCCGGTCATTGCCGTGTACGTCGTGGCAATCGGTGTCATCTGGGCCCTCTATATCGCGTCGCGCAGGCGCTTTGAGGCGCGAAGCCGGGCGACCAAAGAGGCGGCAGCCGAAGCCGGGCTCCTGGAGCCGGCATCACTTCATCCGAAAGTCGACCCGGCGAAATGCCTCGGCTGCGGCGCCTGTGTCCGCGCCTGCCCGGAAGGCGATATTCTCGGGATGATCAACGGGAAGGTCGAACTCGTCGAACCAACCCATTGCATCGGCCACGGCGCCTGCCGCGAGGCGTGCCCCTACGGGGCAATTACGCTCGTTTTCGGCACGGAGCGCCGAGGCGTCGACATTCCTCATGTCAGGTCAGATTTTCAAACGAACGTTCCGGGGATCTTCATTGCTGGTGAGCTTGGCGGCATGGGCCTTATTCGCAACGCGATCGAGCAGGGGAGCCAAGCCATCGAATCCATACGAAAACTGTCGGGACGTCGACTTTCCCAGGCTTATGATGTGATCATCGTGGGCGCCGGACCGGCAGGATTTTCGGCAAGCCTTGCGGCGATTAAGCACAGGCTTCGTTTTTTGACGATCGAGCAGGAAAGCTTTGGCGGCACCGTTGCGCATTTCCCGCGCGGCAAGGTCGTTATGACCTCGCCAGCCACTCTGCCGCTGGGCGGCACGCTCAAATTCAAAACGGTGAGCAAGGAAAAGCTGCTCAAGGTTTGGAAAGACGTCGCTCGAAAGACTCGCCTGAAGATCAGATACGGCGAGCAGGTCAAGAGTATCGCTCAACGCGGCTCCGCAATCGAGGTCCGGACAACGCGCGGCTCCTACTTGACCGCGTCCGTGTTGCTTGCCATTGGCCGGCGCGGAACGCCGCGCAAGCTCGATGTCGAAGGCGAAGACCAAGCCAAAGTGGTTTATCGATTGATCGACCCCCAGCAATACCGGAGGCAACACGTGCTGGTGGTCGGTGGCGGCGACAGCGCCCTTGAAGCGGCCGTGAGCTTAGCCAAGCAACCCGGCACCAGGGTCACTCTGTCCCATCGAAGCGACGCCTTTTCGCGCGCCAAGGTGAAGAATCGCGAGGAGGTGGAAACTACGCGCAGGTCCGGCCGCCTCAACGTCTTGCTTCAATCCAGTGTCAAGAGGATCGGTCGCCACGACGTTGAGATCGAGCAGACTGGACGGCGAATGCGAATCAGGAACGACGTGGTCATCGTGTGCGCGGGCGGGATTCTGCCGACCGCCTTTCTTGAGAGCGTCGGCATCGAGGTGGAAACGAAATATGGCACGGCATAGGTCAGGGTCAAGCTCAGCCGTGACAAGATGATGATGTACGCAATCAGCCGCCGGTTGGAGGCACATATGAGCAGATTGGCCGTTGTGTCTTGTGTCGCATTCGTCGCTACTTCGAGTTATGCCCAAATAAATGTGCGAACATTGACGTTGGCAGGCGTGAGCGACTGCATGACGGAAGCCATTGCCACCAATTCGGTGGAAAGCGACGGATCTGTCATCGTCTTTTCCTGCAATGCCGGCAAGGCCAAGACGCTATATAATTTTCTCGGCAGAAGGATTCGCGCTGAAGTGGTTCAGGACCGTAATGGAAAATTCGAAAATCGGCAGTTTGGAAACAGCGCTTGCTACCACCGCATCGAAGATCAAAACGGCAAAACTGCAGATGAGTTCCGCTGCGACCTCATCATGCCGATTGGAGACCTCCTGAGCGAGTAGGTACCTTTTCGAGCCCGTTACCCGCGAACCGGAGACCTTCGAGGAGCAGGACGGCGGTCTGCTCTCTCGGCAAGGGTCAGAGATTGCTTTACGTCATTGAACCAACCGAGCGCGCGCGACAGCGCGTTCTCTTTGGCAGGTTGAGGTGCGAACGGAACGCAGTAACATGGTGCATCGGCTGCGGCAGCCATTCGGCTCACGGCCTCCACAAGCCGCGGCGGTCCACAGGCGTGGACTGTATCCTCTGGCGACAATTCCGGAACGTAATGGGCGACGCTTCCGATGCGGATCATGTGGGAGAGGTTCTGCGGTGTTTCGACAACCGGAATGATCGTCACGTTCGGATAACGCGCCAGAATGCAAAGCGCGTTCATCATGTACAGGGATTCGATCGTGCGCGCGCCGACCACCATGACAACGCGACGGCGCTGATGCTCCCGGATTGCCGCAACTGCAATCGACCAGATCGGCGCAAAGCCGGTGCCGCTGGCGACGAGCACCAGCCGGTTCAACGACGCCGGACGCAAGAACGCCAAGCCGAACGGCCCTTGAATCTTCACCCGGTGGCCCTCGCGAATGTCGCTACCGATGGCCGCGGATACGCGCCCACGCCGAATGCGCCGCACCTGCAAATGCAGAAAGTCCTTTTCCGCGAGATTTTCCATCGAGGCGGTCGGGTTATAGCAGCGCATCGGATAACCACGAAACTGCACGCGCAGATATTGTCCCGGCAGATACCTGATGGGCTGCGAGGGCTCGATATTGATTTCGGCCACATCCGGTGCACGCTTCTTGATTGCGCTCACTCGGCCTACCGCCATCTGGATTTTCGGCAAGCCTTCGATTTCCAGCTGCAAGTCTGACATGATCCGGCTTTGGCACGCCCGCGCGGCGCCCGGCTCGCCGCATTCCCCGCCGACGGCTAATCCGCTGAGGACGTGCACGCGGCAGATACCACAATGACCTGAACGGCAATCATGTGGAATATCGACTCCATTTATCAGTGCGGCGTCGAGTAGAATGTCGCCGCGGGCGGCGAAGAACACGTGGTCACCGATCGTCACACGACAACGTCTACGCATTACTATTCCGCCAGCATTGGACGGGGCTTGTCCTTGCCCCGTCCATCGCATTGCATGACGTTATGCGTGGTGCCACATATGTTCGAAAGCGGAATGTTGGAACACCGGGGTCGGGTCGGCATGCCCGGCGTCCGCTGACGCCGGCGGAGTTCCGCCGCTCGCCTGCGCCGATGCACTTGCGCCCGTCAACAGGTCGGCCAACAACGTTGCTACGCCGTTGCCGTGGACGCCCGCGCCATGAGCCAGGGCCGAGATGTCGGCGAGGATCGCCGAAACGCTGTTTTGGCCGCCTCCCTGGAAAAGAGCTGTCAGGTCAGCCACCAGGTTATTCGCGCCGTGATCCCCTGCGGCTTGGCCGTCCCCAACGTTGCCGCCGTGATCCCCTGTGGACTGGCTGCCACCCGCGTTGCCGCCTTGACCGCCTGCTGCCTGGTTGCCGCCCGCGTTGCCGCCTTGGTCGCCTGCGGCCTGACCGCCACCCGCGTTGCCGCCTTGATCGCCTGCGGCCTGGTTGCCGCCCGCAGGTGTCACGGCTGTCGCCTGCGCCGCCGCCACCACACCCGCATAGCTCCCGCCATCCGCCATGAGATTATTGCCCGCCACGTCCGCAGAGTTCGCCGCAAGCTGCTCTGCGGCTGCGTTGACTTCCCCGGCGTTGTGGGTCTGCAAACCCTCGATCAGTGCGTTCGCTGCCGTGCCTGCCGTGCCATCTGACCGAAATTCGTTCCAGAAACGCGCCGACCAAAGGCCGCCTTGAGATTGATCGAAGGCGTTCGAATTATTCTCGAAGGTCTGTATTTGCTGG
>WNFT01003440.1_pt1 | contig 13693 bp, 12 predicted proteins | sample 5400191 | NCBI WGS metagenome assembly WNFT01 (sample SAMN13153359, study PRJNA577476) | soil metagenome | isolation source: 80 cm saprolite under Madrone tree | place: USA:California | collected 2016-06-14
TCCTTCGCATCGCGGGAGCGCAAGCGGACGTGACGCCGCTCTTCCGCCGTCGCGGCCACCGCCGACGCGCCCACCAGCATCACCAGCAACGCCTTCGTCGCAAAGCTCCGCATTGGCCACCTCCGGGCGGCAACGAATCACGAAGCCGGAGCCGGTGAACAAAGGGGACCCGAGACCCTATTGAGGAAACGGTCGTGGATAATACCTGGACATCAGCGCTGCGAGGTCGTCGTGCAGCCGAATGGCCCGATCGCGTCCGCCCAGGTAGCAAGTGCCGCCGGCGCTGAGCGCGTAGACCGCCATCGAACCACGCCGCGCGAGCAGCAACTCGACACGATCGCCCACCCCGGGTACGGTTCGCGCTGATTCGTCACACTCCTGCTTTCCCGGCAGGTTGGCATCGAGGGCCGCGACGTCGGCGGAGATCTGCGTCCATTCCGAGCCCGACAGGGCGCCGGGGAGACTGACGCCGTTGGGGGCGGGTCCGACGGTGTAGCGCCCATCGTTCTGGATGGAGAACCCGTAGGTGCCCACGCAGAAGGCGGGCACCAGCGCCTCACAAGAGGTTTGCTCCTTGACCTGCAGCCAGTCACGGTCGGAGCTCGTTGGACCGCCGCAGGCCGCGAAGATGAGCACAAAGGGCGAGCCGATCAGACGGCGACCAGGCCACCTCATGAATTCGATTCTCGCATAGCACCCAAGCCGTGAGAGCCCGCGGGGTCACGACCGCCGCCGCATCACCCCGAGCTGAACGGACAGGTTGGTCGCGCGGAACTGATCGTACCAGAGGGTGCCGGATCGGACCTGGATGTCAAGCAGCAGCTTCGGCTTCCGTAACAGGACGACGCCTCCGGCGACGAGGAAGCCGGAACCCGTGCCCGCCACGTTCTGCGCGACCGATCCCGCCGACCCGTAGGCGAGGTCGCCCGTGGCCGGTCCCGCTTCGAGCCAGAGCCGTGCGGTCGGCGAGTAGCGCAGCGTCAATCCCCCGTTTACCTGATTGAACGAATCGCTCCACCCGCTGTTGATGTCGAACTCCGCCAGAAGGGCGAAGCGCCGCGAGAACGACCATCCGATCTGCACGGACAGCGCGACGCCGTTCTGCCTTGCCGGAATGGGGACCAACCCCTCGGCATCGGTAGGCAGCAGGGCCCCCTCCACGGCATCCCGGTCCTGGTCAAGGACAACCTCGACACCGCCGACCGGAGACCACCACAGCCGGCTCCCTCGCCCTCGAGGGCTCGATCCCCGTGCGGGACGCGTTCGTGGTGGAGAGGCTGCGCGCCGCCACGCGCTCCACCTCAGGCTGGAGCGCCCGCGGGGGGCAGTGCCGCAACCCCTACGCCCTCGACCGCAACCCCTGCGGCTCCAGCTCGGGCTCGGGAGTGGCCGTCTCCGCGAACCTGTGCGCGGTAGCCGTCGGCACCGAGACCGACAGCTCGATCGTCTGCCCGTCCACGACCAGCGGCATCGTCGGGATCAAGCCCACCCTCGGCCTGGTGAGCCGGGCCGGGATCATCCCCATCGCCCACAGCCAGGACACCGCGGGGCCCATGGCGCGCACGGTGGCCGACGCCGCCGCCCTCCTCGCCGTCCTCGCCGGAGAGGACCCGCGCGATCCCGCCACCGCGGCCAGCCACGGAAAGGCCGCCGACTAGGCAGAACGGCTGATGCGGGCTACGGCGTCTACGGTGCCGGCCTGTTCACCTGCGGAAAATGGGCGCAAGACCAACGCGATGTCGTGATGCAGGGCCTAGAGATCCAGTGGATCATGGGTCGGATGTCCGCGGCGGCTTATTACATGGCGGCAAAGCGGAAACTCAAGACAGCCTTCCGGCAGAGTTGAACACGGTCCCGTTCCCGGCGATGTCCAAGACGGACGACGATGCCATCGAAGCGTGGATGAACAGGTACTGCGCGGATCATCCGCTCCACACCATCTTCGATGGGACCGAGGCGCTGGTGCTGGAGGTACAGCAGCGCGGTACACGTCAGTGAACGTCGACGACTGTTGCGACCTGCGCGTGCCTCCACAGGACCACAGTGCGAGCGATTTCATGCCGAATGTCCCGTTGCATTACTCTTCGCGCAACACCTGCATCGGCTCGACCAGGGCGCCGCGCACCGACGGGATCAGGGACGCAAGCGCCGCGGCCGCCAACACGATGAGGGCCGGAAGAGCGAAAACATACACAACATTCACCCGAGCGACAATCGCCTAAAAGCAGCTATTAAGAGCAAGGCTGCGACAGAGACAATTTCCCCTGCATGTTGCGTTTCCCCGCCGCTTGATGCTGCAGTGTTTTGAACGGGGCTCGTCGATCGGTTCGTGGCCTCCTCAACTCCGTGCGTTCTTATATTCGGACAAGGAGCCGTTGCGGGGCCGCTACCCTGTAGATAGGTCAGGCAGAAGTTATCCTCAAACACATTGTTCGCGCCAGTAAAGTTGGGCCGGAAAGCAATATCCGCGCCTTGCTGGTTGCTGGCCGTGAAAGTCTTGATGACTTGCGCGGCTGGGTTACCCACGATGATGTTGCGGCGGACGAGATTGTCACTGGAAGTGTTAAAGAAAAACACTCCGTTGGTGTTCCCACCTATATCGCTTTCCTCGACCTGGTTCTCTTTGCTGCTGCCCTCAAAGCCGATACCGAAATCGACATTCCCGTTTGGGTAGTCTACGCTTCCATTCCCGTAGAATGTGGACTTGCGCATCACGTTATTGTTGCTGTTAAGAAGGCAAATCCCGCCACAAGCCGCTCCGTTGGAACCAGCGGCGTTGTCGACCCATATGTCTTCCTCAAAGTTGCTGTCCGAGGTGCTGAAGGTCTGCATGCCGCTCCAGCAGTTGCGGGAGACGGTGACCTTCCTCACCGTGACCTGGCTGCTCGGATGGCCCGTCAAACCGAGGAGGACTCCCCAGCGCTCAAAATGCTGAATGACTCCCGGACCCTCGATCTTCACATCGGTTCTGTCAATCGCCTCGATCCCAACGCCATACATGGAATCGGTGGGAAGACTGCAGCCGGTTGGAGGGGTAACGGGTCCCGTTATAGTGTGTCCGTTCAGGAGCAGCTTGATGTGATCCGCCCCGAAGGTGATACACGGATTTGACCCGGTCATGGTCAGCGGGACCGCGCACGTAACATCGCCCACTAACCGGCTATCGTCGAAAATAGACACCGTGCTGTTAATGGTTCCGGTGATGTCTGTGGCCTGGACGCGTCCGGCACAAAGAAAGAGCGCAGCAAAAAGGGTCAAAGCAAAACAGGTAACCGCCTTGAGAGTCCTCATGTCAGCCTCCTAACAAACCGGAATTGCCGATTTGACGCCAATGCGCCCAAAACGCGGCGGCCATCCTACGCCTGTAACGCCGCACTCGCACGAAAATTCTCATTGCCCTCCGTCACTAATAGGCGTTTTCATCCGCGGCGACGGCTAGGGAGGCTTCGTGAAGGGGAGAGCGGAGCTTCCAAACCCACTCAACCCCGCCGCCCAGCATGCGGGAGTGCGGTTGGCGCGACTCCGGAGGCCCAGAAGACCCATCTGCCCTCCTCGACGTCGCCCTGCTTACGTTGACGGAAACAGTACCCCCTTCGCGGGGCGAACGTCAAGATCGCGGGTCGACACATCCGCCGTCGGATGTCGACTGGTCGGGTGTCCTCAGCCGGCCTGGATCTCGCGCCCCTCGTCGTCTAGCGGCACCCGGACCACCTCCCGGGTCGGCGGCGGCTTCTCCTGTTCCGGCGGGCTCAGGCCCAAGTTGTCGAGAATGCGCTTGATCGAGATCTCGTCAGTGATGTAGGCCACGATCCTGAGCGGGCCTCCGCAGCCTTTGCAGACGAGCGGGTCCGCTTGGTAGACCCTGCTGATGAGCCTCGCCCAGCTCGGCGAACGGTGCCTCTTGGTGGTTGGCTCGACGTCCGATGCCTCCGTCTCTCGCTGCGAGACCCGGACTCGGCTTGCGTAGACGCCATAGAAGTGGGTGCGATGTCTGCCCGCGTCGGGGATGTGGTCGGCCATGCGCGCCAGCCATTCCATGGGGTCCATCGCCTCGAAGTTCCGGCCCAGCGATGGATTGATGCGGGATTTGTCCTCGAACGGGATCGCCTCACCGACGTTGCGCGAAGAAGCCCGGATGGCGCCAGGCAGGAGCTTCTGGGCGAGATCCTCCGAGATCGCGTGCCGCTCGATAAGACGGGCCAGCAGGAGCTCGCGGAACAGCTTTATGACCGCGTCACCGTCCCATGTCTCGAGCGGGTGAAGGGCGCCGTCGTCCGAGAACGCGCCGCCGGTCACGAGCATGTGTCCATGAGGATCCCACTGTAAGAGGTCGCCGCTCGTGGTGATCGACACTACGATCCCGGGCCGAGTGCCCGGTCCGACCCGTGTCCTCGTGTACTCGGCGAGGGCCGCAGCCCCGCATTGCGAGGTCGAGCAAAAGCTCTCGTCGCTTCCGGAAGATCCCGCGCAGGCACCCTAACCGCCGGCGTTAGACCGGCGCGAATCAAGAACGAGTCCCCGGTGTGCAGCGGGGAGAAGGGAGGCGGGCAACACGGGGGTAGACTCGGGGGAATCTTGGGAGAACGAAGCATGCAGCGTCGCCACGATCCTCGCCACGTCGATCGCCGGGAGTTCCTGCGCTACGGCGCGGCCGGATGCGCCTGTGCGTTCGGCGCTCTGCCCCAGGAGCCGCGCCCCCAGCCGAGGCCGGCGCCCGCCCCCGCGCCCCCGTTCCTCGAGTTCGAGGAAGCCACGATCGCCGCCCTGGAACAGAAGATGCAGTCCGGCGCGCTCGGCGCGAAGGCGCTCACCGAGGCCTACCTGGCGCGCATCGACGCGCTGGACCGTCGCGGGCCGACCCTCCGCTCGGTGATCGAGACGAACCCGGACGCCTTGTCCATCGCCGAGGCCATGGACGCCGAGCGAAAGTCCAAGGGCCCGCGGGGCCCCCTCCACGGGATCCCGGTCCTGGTCAAGGACAACGTGGACACCGCCGACCGGATGACCACCACCGCCGGCTCCCTCGCCCTCGAGGGCTCGATCCCCGCGCGGGACGCCTTCCTGGTGGAGCGGCTGCGCGCGGCCGGAGCCGTGGTTCTCGGCAAAGCCAACCTGAGCGAGTGGGCGAACTTCCGCTCCACGCGCTCCACCTCCGGCTGGAGCGCCCGCGGGGGGCAGTGCCGCAACCCCTACGCCCTCGACCGCAACCCCTGCGGCTCCAGCTCGGGCTCGGGAGTGGCCGTCTCCGCGAACCTGTGCGCAGTGGCCGTGGGCACCGAAACCGACGGCTCGATCGTCTGCCCGTCCACGACCAGCGGGATCGTCGGCATCAAGCCCACCCTCGGCCTGGTGAGCCGGGCCGGGATCATCCCCATCTCCCACAGCCAGGACACCGCGGGGCCCATGGCGCGCACGGTGGCCGACGCGGCCGCGCTGCTCACCGTCCTCGCCGGCGAGGACCCTCGCGATCCGGCCACCGCGGCTGGCCACGGAAAGGCCGCCGACTACACGCGGTTCCTCGACCCCGAGGGCCTGCGCGGCGCGCGCATCGGAGTGGCCCGCAACCTGTTCGGCTTCAGCGACCGGGTGGACCGCCTGATGGAAGACGCGCTCGCGGAGATGAAGCGCCGGGGGGCCGAACTCGTGGACCCGGCCGAGCTGCCGAACACGAAGCAGCTCGACGATCCCGAGCTCGAGGTGCTGCTCTACGAGTTCAAGGCTGACCTCAACGCCTACCTGGCCGGTCTGGGGCCCAAGGCCCCGGTCAAGAGCCTGGAGGAGCTGATCGCCTTCAACGAGCGCCGCAAAGACGTCGAGATGCCGTACTTCGGCCAGGAGCTGTTCGTGAAAGCGCAGGCCAAGGGGCCGCTCACCACCCCGGCCTACGTGGAAGCGCTGGAGAAGTGCCGGAAGCTGTCACGGGCGGAGGGGATCGACGCGGTCATGGACGAGCAGAAGCTGGACGCCCTCGTGGCCCCCACCGGTGGCCCGGCCTGGACCACCGATCTCGTCAACGGTGACCACTTCAGCGGCGGCAGCTCCACCCCGCCCGCCGTGGCCGGCTATCCCAGCATCACCGTCCCCGCCGGATTCGTCTTCGGCCTGCCGGTCGGGATCTCGTTCATCGGCCGTGCCTGGAGCGAGCCGCTGCTCGTCAAGCTGGCCTACGCGTTCGAGCAGGCCACTCGCCACCGGCGGCCGCCCCGCTTCCTCCCCGCCCTCGACCTCGCAGGGGCGTGAGAGGAACTCGTTCCGGAACGGATTCCTCCCCTAGCGCGCGCCGGGAGGAGCCCCCGAGCTGGCCGGGCGCTTCTGGAGGCAGTAGAGGGAGTCGGCGGTGCGAAGGAGGATCTGGCTCCCCACCGCCACCGGGCTGGAGAGGGTCCGGCTGTCCAGCTTGCTCACTCCCAGCACCTCGAAGGACGGGCCCGCCTTGACCGCGGTCGTGGTGCCGTCCTCGTTCGTGCAGTAGATCCGGCCATCCGCGAGGAGGGGCGACGCGGAGTAGGTGCCCAGCTCGATGCGCTGCCCCTGGTAGGCGACCTTGCCGGTGCTGGCCTCGAGGCAGTTCAGGATGCCCCGGTCGTTGAGAACGTAGACGTAGGTGCCGTCGGTGGTGGGCGTGGGCACGTCCGCGCCGAGATCGTTCGTCCAGATCTCGCTCTTCCCCGTGATGTTGCCCTCCCCGCGGGGACGGAACGCGATGAAGGGCCGGCCGCGGTTGGCCCCGGAGATCACGATGTCCCCCACCACCAGCGCCGAGGAGATGATGCGGTTGGCGGAGTCGTGCGCAGGGTTGAAGCCACCCAGGCGCCACCGCTCCCGGCCCGTCTCCAGGTCGTGGCCGGTGACGTAGTCGCCTCCGGAGATCACGAGGTGCGGCTTGCCGAGGACGGAGACGATCTGCGGAGTGGTGTAGCTGTCCGGCGACTCCGAGACGGCGTCGGTGGGCCGCTCGACCCTCCAGATCGTCTTGCCCGTGTCCTTGTCCACCGCGAACACGTAGGAGGGATCGTCGGTCTTCATCCCGTGGAGGACCTGCACGTAGAGGCGGCCCCCGTGGAGCAGGGGGGTGGAGGCATAGCCGTGGTTCAGGCCGAAGCGCCCGTAGTCGGCCTGGATGTCGCGGCGCCAGACCTCCTTGCCCTCCATGGTGAGGCAGGTCAGGCGGCCGTTCCCCGTCATCACCCACACGTTGACGCCGTCGGTGATGGGAGACGGGGAGGCCGAGTTCTGCTTGCGGAAGAGCTGGTTCCCCGCGTCGACCTCCCGCTTCCACCGGATGCTGCCGTCCTTGCGGTCCAGGGCGATCAGGAAGATCTTGTCGGCCGAGGCCACTCCGGCGGATCGGGGCCGGGGGCCCCCGCCCAGCTCGGTGAAGCCCTCCTGCGCGGACGTGACGAACACCGTGTCCCCCCACACGATCGGGGTGGCCGCGCTCCAGCTCGGGAGCCGGGCGCGCCAGCGCACGTTGTCGTTCTGGCTCCACGTCACGGGGAGGTCGCGCGCCTGGGCGCTCCCGTCCATGCGGGGGCCGCGCCACTGCGGCCAGTTGTCGTCCTCCGGTCCGGGCCAGACGAAGGCCGCCGTGAGCGCGACGACCGTGACCAAGCAAGGCATGACGTGACGGTTGCTCATCCCGGCACCCTCCGGCGAGGTCGGCCTCCCCCCCCGCCACCGGAAGTGTAGCCTCTGGACGCGGGTGCTACCATCCGCGCAATGGTCGAACGGACGATCAGGCACTACGAGGTCGGGGAGGCCCTCGGCCAGGGCGGCATGGGGGTCGTGTACCGCGCCAAGGACACGCGCCTCGGCCGCCCCGTGGCCCTGAAGGTCCTGCCCGCCGAGTTCACCCGCGACCCCGACCGCAAGGCGCGCTTCATCCAGGAGGCGCGGGCGGCGGCGGCGGTCAACCATCCGGCCATCGCCCAGATCTACGACGTGGACGAGGACACGAGCGGCGTCTTCATCGCCATGGAGCTGGTCCCGGGAAAGACGGTCAAGGCCCTCATCCAGGGCCGCGAGCTGGATCTCCTGGGCGCCCTCGAGGTGGGGCTGCAGGTGGCGGGCGGGCTGCACAAGGCGCACGAAGCGGGGATCGTCCACCGCGACATCAAGCCCGAGAACGTGATCGTCACTCCCGACGGCCACGCCAAGATCCTGGACTTCGGCTTGGCCAAGCTCGTGGAGCCCCAGTCCGGCTCGCCGGACGAGATCTCGCACATGGAGACCCTGGCCAAGACCCAGGCGGGGATGGTGCTGGGGACGCTGCGCTACATGAGCCCCGAGCAGGCGCGCGGCCAGGTGGTCGACCACCGGAGCGACATCTTCTCCTTCGGGGTGCTCCTCTACGAGATGGTCACGGGCCAGCTCCCCTTCTCCGGCAGCACCCCCCTCGACACCCTGCACGCGATCGCCTTCGAGGAGACGCGGCCCGTGAGCCAGCTCCGGGCGAACCTGCCCCCGAGCCTCCAGCGCGTGGTCTCGCGCTGCCTCCGCAAGCGCGCCCAGGACCGCTACCCGGACTGCCGCGAGCTGAGCGGGGACCTCAAGACCGTCCAGCGCGAGGCGGAGAGCGGCATCTCCAGCAAGGTCCCCCTGGGCCAGCGCCTCCAGGAGCAGCTCCGCTCGCTCGGCGGGCTGGCCCCCCGGGAGTGGCTGGTCCCCGCCGCGGTGGGCGGCCTCGTGGTGGCGGCGGTGAGCTTCTTCGTCTGGCGCGCGCAGGAGGGGCTGGGCTCGCTGTTCATGGTCGCCATCGTGGGGCTCCTCATCTGGCGGCGGCTGCGGAACCGCCGACAGCGCCTGGCCCGGAAGTTCGTGGGCAAGGCGAAGAGGCTGCGCGAGGTCCGCCTGCTGGCCCTCGACGGGATGAAGCTGACCGCGGTCGCGGACACGGCGGTGGCCAACACCTACGTCCGCCTGAACGCGATCCTCGACTCGATCAACGCGTCGATGTTCTTCGGCGACCCGTTCACGCTGGTGGTGCGCGACGACCTCACCCCCGAGGAGTTCCGCGCGCTCCTCACCGGCCCGGGCGTCCAGTACCTGCGCGACGACCCCATGGAGCGTCAGGCCAGGCTGGCGTAGGCAGGGAGGCCCTCATGAGAACGCGGAGCCGGACGTGGAGCAGCGCTCCCCTATTCCTCCTCTTCTGGCTCGTCGCGGGGACGGGCACCGCGGGCGACCGGCCCTGGACGAGCGACGACATCCTGGCCGTGAAGACGGTGTCGGATCCCCAGCTCTCCCCCGACGGCCGCCTGGTGGCCTACGTGGTGACGGAGCTGAACGAGGAGGGGGACGATTACCAGAGTGACATCTGGCTGGTCCCCACGGCCGGGGGAGAGGCGCGCGCCCTCACCAGCTCCCCCGCCAACGACGACTCGCCCCGCTGGTCGCCCGACGGCAAGGAGATCGCCTTCCTCTCGGAGCGGCCGCGGCCAGGCCAGAAGAAGGACGACGGCGACGAAGGCAAGCGCCAGGTCTGGGTGACCCGACCCGACGGCGGCGAGCCCCGTCCGCTGACCGCCTCCGCCGGATCGGTTTCTCGCTTCGAGTGGTCGCACGACGGCCGGGCCATCGCCTACCTGGCCCGCGAGGCGAAGAGCGAGGAGCGCAAGAAGCGCGAGAAGGACAAGGACGACTGGTGGACGCCGGCCGAGATGTACCCCTGGAGCCGCCTTTGGATCCTTGATCTCGCCACCCGGCAGGCCCGGCAGCTCACGAGCGAGAAGCACGCCACCGGCTTCTCGTTCTCCCCCGACGGCCAGCGCCTGGCGGTGGCCCTCCAGCCCACGCCCCTCGCCAACGACACCTTCGACTCGGACCTCTTCCTCGTTCCGGCCAACGGCGGACGCCCGGAGCCGCTCGTCGTCCGGCCCGGCCGCGAAGCTTCGCCGGCCTGGTCGCCCGATGGGAAGTGGATCGCCTTCGTGACCCAGGACGGGAAGGACCGGGAGTGGTACACGAACACGTACGTCGGCCTCGTGGCCGCCGCGGGCGGCCCCCCGCGCAGCCTGACCTTGCGGTTCGACGAGAGGATCGGCGGCCTCGCGGGGTCCGACCTGATCTGGACCCCGGACAGCCGCGCGGTCGTTTTCCCGGTGGTCCAGAAGACCGCGCAGCACCTCTTCCGCGCGACCCTGGACGGCGCCGTCTCGCCCCTCACCCAGGGACCGGAAGTGAACGGGGAGCCCGCGATCGACGGCACGGGGTCGACCCTCGTGTTCCTGCGCGAGGCGGGCGCGCAGCCCCGGGAGGTCTGGCGGATGACGCTGCCCGCGGGCACGGCCCAGGTCCTGACCGACACCAACCCGAGCGCCCGCGAGAAGCTCGCGTTCAAGAAGGAGCTCGTGACCTGGAAGGGCGCCGACGGATGGGAGATGGACGGGCTCCTCGTCTACCCCGCCGGCTACGCGGCCGGGAAGCGGGTCCCCCTGCTGCTCAACGTCCACGGCGGGCCCGCGGGGACCCACACGAACACCTTCACCGCGGGGACCCGCCTCTACGCCTGGCCCCTGTTCCTGCAGAAAGGCTGGGCCGTCTTCCTCCCGAACCCCCGCGGCAGCGGCGGCTACGGCGAGAAGTTCCGGGCCGCGAACGTCCGCGACTGGGGCGGCAAGGACTACCTCGACATCATGACGGGGGTGGACGCGCTGGTGGCCCGCGGCCTCGCGGACCCGGAACGCCTCGCGGTCTGCGGTTGGAGCTATGGCGGCTTCATGACCTCGACCATCGTCACCAAGACCGACCGTTTCAAGGCGGCGGTGGTGGGGGCGGGGGTGACCCACCTGACCTCGTTCACGGGCACCACCGACATCCCCGACTTCGCGCGCTCGTACTTCGGCTCCTGGCCCTGGGAGGACCCAGGGGTCTACACCGAGCACTCCGCGCTCTACGGGATCGGCAAGGTGAAGACGCCGACCCTCGTCGTGCACGGCGACAAGGACGAGCGGGTGCCGACCGAGCAGGGCGTCGAGCTCTACACGGCCCTCAAGAAGGCCGGGGTCCCGACCGAGCTCATGGTCCTGCCTCGCCAGCCCCACGGCCCCCGCGAGCCGCGGCTGCTCAAGGCCTGCCAGAAGTGGCACCTGGACTGGCTGGGCAGATACACGCTGGGCGAAGGGCCCGCGCCCCCACCCGGCCGCTGAGAATGAGGGTCCGCTTCGGGCCTTTCGAGGCGGATCTGCGGTCGGGTGAGCTGTCTCGCGACGGCCGGAAGGTCCCCCTCCAGGACAAGCCGTTCCACATCCTGGCCCTGCTGGCCGACCGGCCGGGCGAGCTGGTCACCCGCGACGAGCTGCGGCAGCGGCTCTGGCCCGCCGACACCTTCGTGGACTTCGAGCACGGCCTGAACACGGCGGTCAAGAAACTGCGCCAGGGCCTGGACGACTCGGCCGAGGACCCCCGCTACGTCGAGACCCTGGCCCGGCGCGGGTACCGGTTCATCGCGCCCGTCACCGCGCCGGACGCCGAGGCTCCGGGCCCGGCCGTCGCTCCCCCGCCTCGCGCGCGGCGCTTCGGAGTGCCCTGGGCGGCGCCGGTCCTGGCCGCGGTCCTGGGCGCTGCGATCGTGGGGATCGTCCTCGTCCGCGACCGAACGGGCCCGGCCACCGGGGCGGCCGAGGCGCCGTCGCTGGTCGTGCTCCCGTTCGCGAACCTGGGGGGAAGCCCCCAAGACGACTACCTCGCCGACGGCCTGAGCGAGGTGCTGATCACCGAGCTGGCCAAGGTCCCCGGCCTGCTGGTGATCTCCCGCAACACCGCCTTCCTGTACAGGGGCCGGCCGGCGGACGTCCGCCGCATGGGGTCGGACCTGCACGTCACTCACGTGCTCGAGGGGAGCGTTCAGCGCGCGGACGGACAGCTCCGGGTCAGCGCGCAGCTGATCGACGCGAAGAGCGGCTATCACCTCTGGGCCGAGAAATACGACCGTCCGGCGCGTGACATCTTCGCCCTTCAGGACGACATCTCCGACAACGTGGGCGGGGCCCTGCGACTCAGCCTGCGCCCGGCGGGGGCGACCCGGCCCGCCGCGCCCCCCACCACGAACCTAGAGGCCTACGACGCGTACCTGCGCGGCCGTTTCCACTTCCAGAAGCTCTACAACACGGCCAGCGCGGAGGGCGCGGGGGAGGCGGAGGCGGCCATCGCCCAGCTCGAGCGGGCCGTCGCCCTCGACGCGGGGTTCGCCCTCGGCCACGCCGCGCTGGGAGAGGCCTACGCCTCGTCATTCTTCCTGCTGGAGGCGCGCAAGGAGTGGGAGGAGAAGGCCTGGGTCTCGATCGAGAGAGCGCTCTCCCTCGACCCCGGCCTCGCCCAGGCCTACGCCGCCCGGGGGAGCCTGGCCTGGACCCTGGCGAACGGCTTCCCCCACGAGCGCGCGGCCGCCGACTTCCGCCGGGCCCTCGCCCTCGACCCGAGCCTGGTGGACGCCCGCTGGAGGCTCGGCCGGTTGTACATGCACGTCGGCCTCCTCGAGAAGGCGCTGGCCGAGCTGACCGCCGCCCAGCGCCTCGGCCCCGACGAATTGCGAGCGCTGAACCGGATCGGCATGGTCTACCTGTTCCAGCAGAGGTACGAGAGCGCGCTGGCGGCCTTCGACAAGCTGCCGGAGCAGTCCCTGGACGACGAGCGGCTGGCCCCCCTCACCTACCTCGGCCGCTACGACGAGGCCCGGCGGGTCGCGGAGGCCTGCCTGAGGAAGAACCCGCAGGACGCGAGCGCCGCGAGCGGCTACGCGGTCCTCCTGGCCCGGACGGGCGACTTCGCGCGCGCCGAGGAGTACATCGCCCGCACCCTCCGGAACGACCGGGGGCTGTCCCACTTCCACCATGCCGAGTACCACGTCGCCTCCGCCTACGCCCTGATGGGCAGGAAGGCGGAGGCGGTGGAATGGCTGGGGCGGGCGGCCGCGCACGGAATGCCCTGCTACCCGCTGTACCGTGACGACCCCCATCTGGCGGCGCTCAAGGGCGACCCCGCGTTCGAGGCCTTCATGGCGAAGCTCAATGAGCAGTGGGAGCACTATCGGGCGGCGCTTTGACCTTGCCGGCCCGTTTGTAGGCTCCGTCGAAGATCACGCAGTCCCCCAGGATCCGCTCCACGTGGCTGGTCCCGGCGGGGCCGGCGCTCGTGGTGACGTCCCAATCCACGGGCTCAGGGCCCCAGGTCACTCCGGGGGGTCCGGGGGCCCCATCGCACTCGGGGGGTCCGGGGGCCCGACGAGGCGGAAGATCCCGATCCGGGCGTTCGTGAACTCGCGCCGGAGAACGGGAGCGTCGTCCGGCCCCCAGCGGTCCGACCGTTTATGGATGATGAACCCCACCCCGAGCGCCTTGCCTCGGGCTGCGAGCTCGGCAAAGCGCCCCTCGCGGAGGTCCGCGACCATGGCGTCGCGCGCCGCGTGACGAGCCTGCCAGTCCACGTAGGGGTTCGAAAAGTACGCATCCAGCGAGACCACCTTGCGCCCGGCGGGTCCCACGATCATGAGAGCGAGGTCGTCCGCGGCCAGGAACACGTCGTCGGACGCGGAGTGGGCCCGGATCCACTCGCGAGCTTCCTGGCGGTAGAGCCGCGAGTCGTCGCGCTCGGCGTCCCGACGCCCCGCCGTGAACGCGTCGCGCTCGCGGTACGAGGGGAACCGGACGGCCACCGCCGCGGCCACCGCCAGGACCAGCGCGGCCGGCGCGAGGCG
>WNFT01003441.1_pt1 | contig 13690 bp, 10 predicted proteins | sample 5400191 | NCBI WGS metagenome assembly WNFT01 (sample SAMN13153359, study PRJNA577476) | soil metagenome | isolation source: 80 cm saprolite under Madrone tree | place: USA:California | collected 2016-06-14
GGCGTTTTCGTCTCGCTCGATTTCTTCCTTTTTTATGTTTTCTGGGAAGTGATGCTCGTTCCGATGTATTTCCTGATCGGCGTTTGGGGCAGCGACCGCCGCCTTTACGCAGCCATCAAGTTCTTCCTGTACACGCTGGCCGGGTCCGTGGTGATGCTGCTGGCGATTCTGGCGCTCTATTTCTATGCACCGGTGGCGGTGGATGGAACGCGCACGTTTGACGTCCCCACGCTGCTGGCGGCCGCGCAGACGTTCTCTGATCCATTGAAAGTGTGGCTCTTCTGGGGATTCTTCTTTGCGTTCGCGATCAAAGTACCGATGTTTCCGTTCCACACGTGGCTCCCGGACGCGCATACGGAAGCGCCAACGGCTGGCTCCGTCATTCTGGCCGGTGTCCTTTTGAAGATGGGCACGTACGGCTTCATTCGTTTTTCGCTGCCGCTGCTGCCGGCCGATGGCGCGATGCGCGCCAAAATCATCCACATCGTGATTGTCCTTTCGCTGATCGGGATCATTTACGGGGCGATCGTCTGCCTGATGCAAAAAGACATGAAGCGCTTGATCGCCTACAGCTCCGTCAGCCATCTCGGCTTCTGCACGCTGGGCATTTTTGCGCTCAACCCAAACGGCCTTGCCGGCAGCGTGCTGCAGCAGATCAATCACGGCATATCAACGGGCGCGCTCTTCTTGATTGTCGGCGTGCTCTACGAACGGCGGCATACGCGGTTGATCTCTGAATTCGGCGGGCTGGCCACGCCGATGCCGAATTTTGCGGCGATCTATCTCATCATTAGTCTCAGCTCGCTGGGAATGCCGCTGCTGAACGGTTTTATTGGAGAATTCACGATTTTGCAGGGCGCGTTTCAGGTCAGCAAAGCGTGGGCTGCCTGGGGCTCGCTCGGCGTGGTGCTTGGGGCGGCGTACCTGCTGTGGCTGTACCAGCGAGTGATGTTCGGCCCGGTGACCCAGTTTGCCAATGAAGAGTTGCCGGACTTGAACTTGCGCGAGTACGCCACGCTCGTGCCGCTCGTCGTTTTGGCGTTCTGGATCGGCATCTATCCGAAGCCATTCTTCGCGTATATCGAAAAGCCCGTGCAGAGAATCGTCGAGCAAGTGAATCCGCGATTCTACCAGGCGGAACGCGTGCAGACGCCCACTGCGGAAATTCACTCTGCCGCCCCTGAAACAAAATAGCCAACGGCATGAACATCCCAATCCTCAATTCGATTTTCAGTTATCTCCAGGGAGACGGCGCCGTCATTCTCCCGGAGATGCAATTGACGCTGTTCGGCTTGGGCATTCTGCTGATCGGATTTTCCGTCGATGAGTCCATGGAGAATGATTGGTTCTGGAGGCTTTTCTTTAAGGACTTCAGCGCGAAGGCCGCTTTCGCGGGAGTGCTGTTCAGCGGCCTCTCGTTATGGAAGCTGCGGGAAAAGGTCGCTGGCAGCGGCACGCTCGCCGGTTTTCACGAATCCGTTGTCGTGGATGGCTTCCTGATTTTCTTCGCCGCACTTTTTCTTGTGGCCACCGCGCTGGTGATTCTCCTGTCCGTGAAGTATCTCGAAATCGAACGAGAACAAGAGGGAGAGTATTACGCGCTCCTGCTGTTCGCTTGTGTCGGCATGATGCTGATGGCTTCCGGCACGGATCTGATCGTGATGTTCCTCGGGCTGGAGACGATGGCGCTGAGCTTCTACGTGCTGACCGGTTTCTTGCGGCGCGAGAAGCGTTCGAACGAGGCTGCACTCAAATACGTTCTCCTTGGTGCCTTCAGCTCAGGGATTCTCGCCTACGGATTTTCGCTGCTCTATGGGTTGAGTGCGTCGACCAACATCAGTGCGATTCGTGGAGCTCTCGAAGGACGCGAAGATCTTGTCCGCCGGATTGTTATCAGCCAGCAGGCGGGACCGGCTGGCGAGCAGATGCGGCAATTCTTCGCGACGCGGGCACCTATGGCGCTGCAGTTCGATCCTTTCACGCTCCAAATCTTGCCGCTGCTCGCTTTCGTGCTGATCGCCGTGGGCTTGCTCTTCAAAGTCGCAGCCGTGCCGTTTCATATGTGGGCGCCAGACGTCTACGAAGGCGCGCCCACGCCCATCACAGCGTATGTAAGTGTCGCTTCCAAGACTGCGAGCTTCGCCCTACTTCTGCGTTTGTTCCTGGTGGTCTTTTCCATTTCGCAGGCGACATGGATTTATCTCATCGCTGGTGTGGCGGTCGCCTCGCTGACCTGGGGAAACCTCGCGGCGCTGACACAGACGAACGTCAAGAGGCTGCTGGCGTATTCCTCGATATCGCATGTGGGCTACATCCTGCTCGGCCTCGTCTCAGGGAATGAAACAGGTCTGGTGGGCATCGCTTACTATTTGTTTGCCTATGTGTTCATGACGGCGGGGGCGTTCGCTGTGATCATCGTGCTTCGCCAGAAAGGCTTGATCGGGGAGGAACTCGATGATCTGAATGGCCTCTACCAGCGCAGCCCCGCCGCGGCGCTCTTGCTGCTGATCTTCATGCTTTCGCTTGCGGGAATCCCGCCGACCGCGGGCTTCATGGGCAAGTATTTCATCTTCCTCTCGCTCATCGAATCGAAGCATCCCGTGCTCGCGGTGTTCGCAGTTCTCTACATCGTTCCTGCGCTCTACTACTACTTCCGCATCATCGTGCACGCGTGGCTCAAGCAGCCCGGTGAAGCGCCGCGGCCGCTGATGACCAACGCGCAGGCCGTGGCGCTCGGCGTAACGGTGTTTGTCACGCTCGCCGCCGGGTTGTATCCTGAACCCTTTACGCGGCTCGCGCACTATGCCTTTGGACTCTAAGCCGGACAAGACGGAATCGCCGAAACGTGCGAGCCAGAGCGTACAGAGCACCTCGAATCAACTGGCCTCGGCAATGGAGTTACCGTTCACGTTCGTAGGAGCGGTCGCAGTAGGAGGGCTCATCGGCTATTTCCTCGATCAGTGGCTGCATACCAGTCCCTGGTTGATGATCCTGTTTGGCTGCCTCGGCTTCGCCGGCGGGATTCTCGAAATCGCGCGAAGGTTCAAACCCAAAGATTCGGGCAGTAATAATGACAAGCCCCCCACTTGAAATCCCACCTTCTGTGGGGGGCAGAACCATACGCCGAATCGCCTATCTTATTCCGGCGTTTGGCATCCTGGGAGGCTCCCTAGCTGGGCTCTTGGGTTATTTGGACTGGGCTGAGGGACTACTCCTTGGTTCCGGTCTTGCCTGGTTGAATTTCCGATGGCTGAAGCGAGGATTGGAAGCGTTTACCTCGGCTGCTGCCCCGCAGGATGGCCCCAAAAAACCTAGCGCTCCTCTGGCAAGCTACCTTGCTGCGGCCTTTCGCTACGTCTTGATGGGCATGACGGTGTATGTTATTTTTAGATACCTACACGTTCCCCTCGTAAGCATTGTGCTGGGATTATGCGCTTTCGGAGCCGCAACGATCACGGCAAGTGTGTGGGAGATTTTTCAATCGGTTGAATGAGGAGTCGAGCCCAAAACGGGCGTGCGCGAGATGGAAGAACATATCAGTCCCATCACCCACCTGGTGAACCATTATTTCGGTCCTGTGGCATTGGCAATCCTTCAGGCCTTGCATATCCAGCCTGAAAACCCGGATCTACCCATCCCAGAGCACGTCATAATGGCGGCGTTGGTCCTAGTTTTGGTCACCATCCTGGCCCTAATCCTTAAGTCCCGCCTCTCCATTGAGAAGCCTGGGGCGCTGCAGCAGGTCGCGGAGCTCCTGATCACCAATCCCATGCGCTTGGGGATACAGGATATTCTTGATGAGAGTGCAGGACATCATGCGCGGTCCTTTATCTACTTCGTCGGCTCCGTCAGTCTCTTCGTCTTGTTTTCTAATCTGTTCAGCCTGTTTCCTTTGTTTTCTGCTCCGACCGGCAATGTTAGCGTGCCTCTGGCCTGCGCCATCGTCACCTTTCTCTATTTCAATTGGCAAGGTATCCGCCACCAGGGCGCGGTCAACTATCTCAAGCATTTTGCAGCAGGTACGGAATGGTGGATTGCCTGGCTGATATTGCCTGTCGAGGTCATCAGCACGTTGGCGCGGCTGCTCTCGCTCACTGTACGTCTCTATGCCAACATATTTGCCAGCGACATGATTTATGTGCTGTTCTTGGGGCTTCTCACGCAGGCAACTACGGTTGCGTGGGAGAAGTCCCCGGTGGCTGGGATCCTAGTTAGCATCTTTCCAGCGCTGATCCCACTGTTATTTATCGCCCTTCATTTGCTCGTAGCTTTCGTACAGGCGATCCTTTTCACCGTCCTGCCAGCCTCTTACCTGGGCATGGCCACGGCTGAAGAGCACTAGTCGATATTTGCTGGTGAGATTTGCCGGCAATTTGCCGATACAGTGTGAGCCCGGCTGCACGGTGTCCGGGAACCACCTCCTGGCGGCAATTCATAAGGAGGCAGTAATGAAGAAGTGGAGCGTGATTCTAGTTGTAGTGATTGCCGCCATGACGTTTGCACCGGCGGCGTTTGCGCAGGAAGGCGCCGGGCCCGCTGGTGGGGGGCACGCCGCACTGTGGATTTCGGCTGCATTTGGCATGGGGATTGCAGCATTTGGCTGTGGCCTCGCGCAGGGCAAGATCGGTGCGGCAGCCCTGGAAGGCATCGCCCGCAACCCAGGCGCCGCCAAGAATATCTTTACGCCGATGCTGCTTAGTCTTGCTTTCGTCGAAACACTCGTTCTGTTCACCTTTTTGATGATCATCCTTAAGGTCAAGTAAGACCTGCACGGCAGCTCTTTGGAAGTACGGCCCGGAAGCGCAAGCCTCCGGGCCGTTTTCTTTTTTATTCATATCGCGATGTCAATGCCCGAAAAGAGTGGGTTGAAGGATGAAATTGATGACGGGATTCGGCATAAGGCCGAAAAGAATTGTGCCGATAGCTGTGACGGCTAGAACGACATTCACCGTGAGTGGGAATCCCACCGGAACAGCCGCGGCGGCATCCGCGCTCGGCTCGCGCATATACATCAGCACGATGACGCGCAGGTAGTAGTAGGCGCCGATGGTGCTGTTGATGGCCATCAGCACCGCGAGCCACAGCAGGTGCGAGTTCACCGCCGCCTTGAAAATGTAAAACTTACCGAAGAAGCCCGCTGTGACCGGCAGCCCGAGGAGCGACAGCAAATAAATACTCAGCATTGCGGCAACGACGGGCTGACGCTGCGAGAGTCCGGCGTAATCGTCCAGCGAGAGATTCTTCTCGCCGGTACCGCCCAACTGCGAGACGATCGTGAACGCGCCCAGTTTTACCAGCGCATAGCTGAGCAGATAAAACAGCACAGCAGCATAGGCGGCCGCAGCTTCCGCCCGTCCGCCCTTGGCCATCGAAGTAACCGCGGCAAACGCAACCAAGATGTAGCCGGCGTGCGCGATCGAACTGTAGGCCAGCAACCGCTTGATGTTCGTCTGCACCAATGCGCCTAAGTTTCCGGCGAACATCGTCAGCACGGCTAGAATCCAGAACGCCCAGAACCAGAAGTGCGTTGCCGCGGGAACCGTGGCGAAGATGCGAAGCAATAGCGCAAAAGCGGCGGCCTTCGGCCCCGCGGAAAAGAGCGCGGTGACGGGTGTGGGCGCGCCTTCGTAGACGTCCGGCGTCCAGATCTGAAATGGCGCCGCGGCCACTTTGAAGCTGAGGCCGATCAAGATCATGGAAAGGCCGAGTTTCAAGAGAGTGCTCGAAGCGTCGGCATCCACCATCTGGTCCAGCCTGGTTGTGCCGGTTGCGCCATACACCAGTGCAATCCCATACAGAAAAAACGCCGTGGCGAACGAGCCCAGCAGAAAATACTTCATCGCCGATTCGCCGGACTTGAGCGCATCGCGGCGGTAGCCGGCGAGGATATAGCTGGAAATCGAGCTCATCTCCAGGCCAATGAACGCCGTCAGGAGCTCCTGCGCGGAAGCGAGAACTCCCATCCCGGCGGTAGCAAACAGCAGCAGCGCATAGAACTCAGCGACCGGAAGGCGCTCGCGATCGAGGTAGGGGCCGGCCGCGAGAACCACCAGAACCGCAACAGTGCCCACAAGCAGGTGAAAGAAAAAGCTGAAGGCGTCCGCCTGGATAAGCCCGTAGAACCCCGCACCGGGATTGCGGAAGGAGAGACAGGAACCGGCCGTACCCGCAAGCGCACCGATGAAAGCGAGGGCCGTGAAAAAGTGCCGGTTGCGAACGAATGGCTGCAGGAACATCGCCAGCAAACCGAAGCCGCACCAGAGCAATTCCGGTAGAACGCGGTAAAAATCGGCGGCGGTGGGGATCGCGGAGTTCATCTAGCGGGTTCCCGGCCTTTCCGGCGAATTTGCGCTGCCAACTCCGGAGGCAACTCGCGCGGCTTGCTGCGCCGGCCTGACGGGCGCGGCAGCTTCGTACGGCCGCTGGGGTTCCACTTGATCGATAACAGCTTGAGCGTCCGCCGCGGTGCGGCGCGTGATGAACACCGATCCAATTCCCATCCAGAGCGTCACGACGGCCATGGTGATCAGGATCCACTTCTCCCGCGCCGACGCGTCGGGGAGCGCGCGGTTTTTCTCTTTTGTGATTTCGCCGAAAAACACGCGCTGATAGGACCACAGCAAATAACACGCGGAGAGAATCACGCCGAGCGCGGCCCACGAGGCCCATTGCCAATGCCGTTGGTAGGTCCCGAGCAGAATCAGATATTCGCCCACAAATCCATTGAGCATCGGCAGGCCGAGGGAGGAAAGCGCGACGAAAAGGAAAAACGCGGCCAGCTTCGGCATCGGCGTGGCCAGTCCGCCGTACTCGCTGATTTCAAACGTGTGGCGGCGGTCGTACAACATGCCCACCAGCAAGAAGAGAGCGCCGGTGGAAACTCCATGCGCCAGCATCTGATAGACCGCGCCTTGCATGGAAATGTTGTGGAACGCGAAGATCCCCAGCACCACGAAGCCGAGGTGGCTGACGGACGAGTACGCCACAAGCTTCTTCAGATTCGGCTGCACCATGGCCACCAGCGCGCCGTAGATGATTCCGATGATGGCCAGCAGCGCCACCCACCCGGCCGCGCGGTGCGAAGCGCCCGGAAAAAGCGGCAGGCAGAAGCGAATCATGCCGTACGTACCCATCTTCAGCAGCACGCCCGCGAGCATCACGGAGCCGGCCGTCGGCGCTTCTACGTGCGCGTCGGGCAGCCAGGTGTGTAGCGGAAACAGCGGCACCTTGATTGCGAAGGCGACGAAGAAGGCGAGGAACAGCAGCATCTCGGTACGCGGAGAAAGCGCAAGAAGGCCCGTGGCCAGCATGTTTTGAATCGTCGGCAGATCAAATGTGCCGGTCGCGTTGTACAGCCAAATGATACCGACCAGCATGAGGATCGAGCCCGCCATGGTGTAGAGGATGAACTTCACGGCCGCGTACACGCGCCGCTCGTGGCCCCAGATGCCGATGAGTAGCGCCATCGGAATCAGCATCACTTCCCAGAAAAGAAAGAAGAGAAACAGATCGAGCGAAAGGAACACGCCGACGACGCCGACTTCCAGCATCAGCAGCATGACGAAAAATTCCTTCACGCGGTGTTCAATGCTCTTCCACGAAGCCAGAACCGAGATCGGCGTCAAAAAGGTCGTGAGGATCACGAGAAATAGGCTGATGCCGTCCACGCCCAGGTGATAATTGATCGGCGGCTGATTGATCCAATGGGCGAACTCTTCCAGGCGATACCCGGCGCCCCCAACATGCACAGCGCGTAGCATCAACAGCGAGAACAGGAATTCTGCAGCCGAAACGATGAGTGCGAGGTAGCGAAGGTATTTGTGGTCGTCGCCCCGCAGCAGCATCAGCGCCAGCGCGCCCACGGCAGGGAAGAAGATCAGAACCGAAAGCAGGTGTCCGCCGTGCAGCATCAGCGCACCAACCCGAGGACCGGTTTTCCCGCGCCCGGCCAGAAGAAAATCACCGCGATCACCATCAGCGCTCCGATGACCACCCAGACTGCGTAGCTGCGCGTGTTTCCCGATTGCGTGTGGCGGGTGCGGTCACCAACGGCGGTAATGCCATCCGCGATCCCGTTCACAGTGCCATCAATGGCCGCCACGTCCGCGGTCTTCCAAAGCACGTTCGTGGAAATCCAGAGCAGCGGCTTGACGATCGTCGCGGCGTACAACTCGTCAACGTAATATTTGTTAAGCAGAGTCGTGTACACGCCCTTCATCGACTTGGCGAGCCCGTCCGCTTTTTCTGGACGGTTGAGATAAAGCCAATACGCGATTGCAAGACCCAAGAGAGCCGATACCACGGCGACCACGGCCAGCGTGAGTTCGAGGGTGTGAGCTGCTGCTTCGCTCAAGACTTCGGCACCTTCCCGCGAGCCGAACACCGGCGTCATGAAGTTTGCGAAATAGTCGTGACCGGCCCAAAGTGCAGGCGCGGCTACCCAGCCGCCAATTACGGAGAGCACGGCGAGCGCCACCAGCGGGCCGAGCATGCTCCAGGGTGATTCGTGAACGTGCACTGTGTGCTCGTCGTAGCGCGGCTTTCCCTGAAAAGTAAGAAAGATCAAACGGAACATGTAAAACGAAGTGAGCAGGGCGGTGAGCAATCCAAGAACGTACAGCGGATGCCCGCCCGGGATCTGAAAAGCGCTGAGCAAGATGGCATCCTTGCTGAAAAACCCGGCAAGGGGAGGAATGCCCGCAATCGCCAGAGTGGCGATGAGCATGGTCGCGTAGGTGTACTTGATTTTATTGCTGAGGCCGCCCATGTGCCGCATGTCCTGCTCGCCGCCCATGGCGTGAATCACGGAACCCGCAGCGAGAAAGAGCAGCGCCTTAAAAAAGGCATGCGTCATCAAGTGAAAAATGCCGGCGGAAAACGCGCCAACACCGCAGGCCAGGAACATGTACCCCAACTGGCTGACCGTCGAGTAGGCCAAAACTTTTTTGATGTCCGTCTGCACCAGTCCGATGGTGGCGGCGAAAAACGCCGTGGCGCAGCCTACGATGGCCACAACGACCAGCGCCGTTTCGGAATGCGTGAAGAGCACGTGAGAGCGGGCCACAACGTAAACGCCCGCAGTTACCATAGTCGCCGCGTGAATCAGCGCACTGACCGGCGTCGGCCCTTCCATGGCGTCCGGGAGCCATACGTACAAAGGAAGCTGCGCGGATTTCCCGCAAGCGCCCATGAACAGGAGCAGGCACGCAACCGTGAACGTGCCGAATTGTCCCCAACCTTCAGGACCCCAGGCAGGGTTGGAAGCAGCCTGGAAGAGTGCGCTGAAGTCCAGAGTGTGGAACGTCCGGAACAGCAGGAACATTCCGAGCATGAAGCCGAAGTCACCGATGCGGTTGACGATAAACGCTTTCTTGCCGGCATCTGACGCCGACTTCCTCAGAAAGTAGAATCCGATCAGCAAATAACTCGCGAGGCCCACGCCTTCCCATCCGACGAACAACAGCACGTAGTTCTCGGCGAGCACCAGAATCAGCATGAAAAACATGAACAGATTGAGGTACGAGAAGAAGCGGTAGTAACCACCTTCATGCGCCATATATCCGGTCGCATAAATGTGGATGAGCCAGCCGACTCCGGTCACCACCAGCACCATGACCACAGTGAGTTGGTCCATTTGCAGATCAAAACCTGCGCGAAAATCTCCCGCAGAAATCCACGTAAAGAATGCTTTATGGAAGAGAACTTGCCCCGATTCAAAAAATTCCCGTACCGCTTCGACCGCGCAGGCGAACGACAGTCCCGTCGACCCCAGCGCCACCCAGTTCACGATCTTGTTCGGCCACTTCGCGCCAAAAAGTCCATTGACCGCCGAGCCTAGCAGCGGCAGCAGCGGGACAATCCACAAATATTCGAGCATCGGGCGGGTCGGCATCAGAGTTTCATCAGGTCCACGCGCTCGACGTTCAGCGTCTGCCGGTTGCGCGCAATCAGAATGATGATTCCCAGGCCCACGGCGGCTTCCGCCGCCGCCACAACAATCACGAACAGCACAAATACCTGCCCATCCAGCTTCCCAAGCGCTTGGCTGAACGCCACAAACGCGAGATTGACCGCATTCAGCATCAGCTCAATGCTCATAAAAATCGTGATGATGTTGCGCTTGAAGACAAACGCAAGCACACCAAGCCCGAACAGAATCGCACTGAGAATGATGTAGTAGTTCGTCGGCACCATTTCAGGGTTTCTCCCGCTGCGCCAGCACCGTAGCGCCCATCACCGCCACGAGAATGAGAAACGACGTCAGTTCGAACGGATACACGAAATCCCGGAACAGCATGTTCGAAATGCCGCTAGTCGAGGCCGTCGCTCCGGACTGCGACGACCCTTGCACGCCCGCTGTCGATCTCACAATGGTCGCGGTGATGAATCCCGCCAAGGCCACAACCAACAGAAGGCCTGGTGGACCCGCCAGCTTCGAAATGTTGGTGTGCTCTTCAACGCCGGCGTTCAACAGCATGATCACGAACACGAACAGCACCATGATCGCGCCGCCGTACACGATGATCTGCACCGCCGCCACAAATTCCGCGCCCAGCAGCAAATACAAGCCCGCGAGCGCCACCATCACCACGATCAGCGAAAGCGCGCTGTGAATCGAGTGCTTCTGCAATATCAAGCTGACCGCCCCGATCACCGCCAATGCGGCGAGCGCGAAGAACACGACCAGGGGCACCGTCATTTCCCGCCCCACTGCATTTTGGCCAGGATCACGAAGCTGGTCACAATCACGTTCACGATCGACAGCGGCAGCAGCAATTTCCATCCGAACGCCATCAACTGGTCATAGCGGAACCGCGGCAGCGTCCCGCGCATCCACACGTAGATGAACAGGAACACAAAAATCTTCGACAGCAGCCAGAACGGCCCTTGAATAAATTCGTTCACGCCGGGATACAGAACAAATGCCGCACCCAGTGCGGTGATAGCCGTTCCCACAACGGGCAGGATGACTCGCCCGAAAATCGTCTCGTACCGGATGCCGTCCCAAATGACCCACAATCCAAACGGAATCAGAATCACCGAAGGCAGGTAATGCGTCCAGGTCCATGAAGAGGGGAAGGGAGACAGCCATCCGCCAAAAAACAGGATCGAGCACAAACAGGAAACCGTGATCATGCTGGTGTATTCCGCGATGAAAAACATCGCGAACTTGAAGCTCGCGTATTCCGTATGAAAACCCGCGACGAGCTCCGACTCTGCTTCCGGCAAATCGAAAGGAACGCGGTTCGTCTCCGCAATCGCCGCAATGAAGAAACAAACGAAGCCCAGAATCTGCGGCCAGATGTTCCAGCCGATGAAGCCCCATTCTGGGTGCCGCGCCTGAGCCTCGATGATTTTCGTTAAATTGAAGCTGCCCGCCATCAGCAGCACGCCAACCACGGACATCGTCATCGCCAGCTCGTAACTAATCATCTGCGCCGAGCTGCGCAATCCGCCAAGCAGCGGATATTTGCTGTTCGAACTCCATCCCGCCAGCGCAACGCCATAAACGCCCATCGCCGTGATCGCGAAAAGCGCCAATATGCCGATATTCACGTCGGGCGGCGCGATCCCCAAGTAGATGTCGTGCCCGAACAAGTGGATAGGATCCGGTCCAAACGGGATGAGCGCGATCGAAGTCAGCGCCAGTGCCAGCGCCAATAGCGGCGCAAGAAAATATACAAATTTATCCACTCCGGCCGGCGTCGGATCTTCTTTGAAAAGAAATTTCAAGCCGTCGGCTAGTGGCTGCAGCAGTCCGTGAGGCCCTACACGATGGGGCCCCCATCGCGACTGAATGTGCGCCACAAGCTTACGTTCAAACCAGGTGAGATACGCATTCACCGTCAACACGATGAAAAGCAGCAGTACGATCTTGACGATCGTAATAATCAGCTCGGCGTTCGCGGAGAGAATCGCTCTCACGGCTTCGCTTTTGCCTCCGGCAGGGATTCCATCATCGTGCAGAAGCGGCCCAGCGTGCCGCTTGTGAAAAGAGTGTCCTCGGCCGAGCGAATCAATCCCGCCGGAACGTCATACGGCGCATGTCCGTTTCTCGCAAATTGCACACGCGTCGGCTCCGCGCCGCCTGTCAGCAATCCCGCCTGCTGAACATCGTACGCAGGCGCCGCCTTGCGGATCTCTTCGAACACTGCCGCCGGTGTCTTGTAGTGAAATGCTTTGCCCAGACCCAGCTTTTCAAGTTGATGAGACAGGATGCGCAAAAGATCGAAGTCGCTCCGCGGCCCCATCACTTCCGCGCCCTTGTGGAGCAGCTGAATTTCTCCCGAAGTATTCGTGACCGTCCCGTCCTTCTCATACGCCGAAGCCGCTGGAAAAACGATGTCCGCCACTTTCGCCGTCTCCGTGAGAAACATTTCGTGAACGATCAGCAAGTCCAGTTTCCCGCGACCGTAACCAGGCGTCCCAAAATGCGCGAGAGGGTTAGCACCTACCACATACAGGGCTTTCAGCTTTCCTGCTTGCGCCGCTTCCACCATCTGCGGCGCGGTCAGTCCCGCCTTGGTTGGAATCGGTCCGCAGCTCCACAAGTTTTCAAACGATTCGTGCGCGCTTTGGCTGCCTACGTATGCGTAACCTGGCAAGCGATCCGGCAAAACGCCCAGGTCCGCGGCGCCGCGCGAGTTCGCGTAATCCGCCAGCGCCATGTAGCGTGTCTTCCCCGGCAATTTCGAGCCGAACGCGATAAGTTGCGCAATCGCTGCGCCGGAAACTTCCGCGCCAAACACGATGGCTACGTCGCTCTCCGCCTCAAGGCTCGCCTTCAGCAGCACCAACTGTTCCACCAAGGCCGGCGGCAACACACCTTCCTCGTGTGCGAGCCACTTCAACGCGGCCGCTTCCTGCCTCGCCGCCACGTTTACAAATTGCGTGGCCTTCCGCTTCAGCTTGATCTCTTTCGCGTTGATGACGAAGAGCTTCGTGCCGAAATGTCGGATACCGCTTCGAATTTGCCATCCTGCCAGCGGATTCTGATTCGTCGGGTCATTGCCAATCAGCAGCACGGCCTTGGATTGGTACAGCTGCTCCATGGTCAGCAGGGAATCGACGGCGCGCTCACCGAGCGCCGTAACCAGGCCGGTGAAATCCGCTGTGCGATGATGATCGATGTTGTTTGTTCCAAACGTCGCACGCGCCAGCTTCTGCAGCAAATAATTTTCTTCATTCGAAGTGCGGTTCGAACCGATGAACCCGATCGAATCCTTACCGCTAGCGTCATGAATCGCTTTCAGCTTGGTCGCGGCGGCTTGCGCAGCCTCTTCCCACGAAACGGGGAACAACTTGTCGCCCTTGCGCAACAGCGGCTGCCGGATGCGCTCCGCATGCTTGGTGAAGTCAAAGCCAAAGCGCCCCTTCACACACAGGAAATCCTTGTTGATCCCGCTCAAATCGCGGTTATTCGAACGCAGAATCTCGTGATTGCGCACGCTCAGCGTCGTCTTGCACCCGTTCGAACAATGCGTGCACACCGTCGAAACGTAGTTCATCTCCCAGGGCCGTGTTTTGTAGCGATACGTCCCGCTGGTCAGCGCCCCCACCGGGCAAATGTCCATGCACATCCCGCACTCTTCGCATTCCAGGTGATCTTCGCGGTTGGGAATGATCACGCTGTTCGCGCCGCGCATCCCCACGCCCAGGGCCTTCACGTCCATGCCTTCATCGCACACGC
>WNFT01009515.1_pt1 | contig 13690 bp, 14 predicted proteins | sample 5400191 | NCBI WGS metagenome assembly WNFT01 (sample SAMN13153359, study PRJNA577476) | soil metagenome | isolation source: 80 cm saprolite under Madrone tree | place: USA:California | collected 2016-06-14
ATTATCGACAACGGTTTCGCCATGACCGTCGGGGCCACTGCGCGCAAGCGCGACAAGCTCGCCGCACAGCTGACCTGGCTCGCCAACCGCGACATTCTCAATCTGCCGGAAGACCGCCGCCACGATCGTATCGTGCCGCGCAACCCGATCGCCATGCTCACGCTTGAGGACGGCACCAAGATGACCTGCCGGATCATCGACATGTCGCTGTCCGGAGCCGCCATCGCCGCGGAAAACCGGCCGCCGCTGAAATCGGTGATCATGCTCGGCAAGGTACAGGCGCGGGTGGTACGAAACCTGGAAGAAGGCTTTGCACTCGAGTTCGTTCACGAACAGCTGGCCGAAGCGCTCGAAGAAAGCGTTACCGCGCGGTAAAGCGCCACTCTCTGCTATTCCGCATTTTTCCGAACCACGAGCGCGGCATCATGTAGCTGGATGCCGCGCTGGCAGTTTTTGGCACCACCGTATCGGGTTAACGCGCCGGGCCTTTGCCGCCAAAACCGCTGCATCGGCGGGCTTCGGCAGGTTAATGCATAAAATTTGAATCAATTGCAGTTGTTTAAAATTCTAATCTAGTTTGTTTAAAGTACAGATCGAATTTACTGTGTGTTTTACCTGTATTCGCTTCAATTGTACTTGGCATACTTAGCAGCCGCGCAAAACCTTTGTGCGAAACGTGGCCCCAACAAGAAATGGGGGTCGCAATGTTCGGGTTTGGGGGACAGGGCAAGGGATTGGCGGTTGTTGCCGTCCTGCTGGGATTGAGCGCGCCGGCGTGTGCTGGCGACGAGGGAGTTCTTTATGCGAGCCTTGGGGACACCACGCGCTCGCCAATCGGCTGGGTCGAATTCTGCGCCGACAATCCCGGCGAGTGCCGCGGCGGCGCGTCACAGCCCCGCGATATCGTGATGTCGCAGGCGGCATGGCGAGATCTGCTGCGAGTCAACCGCTGGGTCAACGAGACCGTCAAGCCGATGACCGACATGGATCATTGGGGCGTGATCGAAAAATGGTCGTTGCCCACGGATGGCTACGGCGACTGCGAGGACTACGTGCTGTTGAAGCGCAAGGTGCTAATCGATGCCGGCTGGCCGCGCGAGGCGCTGCTGATCACGGTGGTGCGCGACAAGAAGGGTGAAGGCCACGCGGTGCTGACGGTGAAGACCGATAAGGGCGAATTCATCCTCGACAACCAGAACGAAAACGTCGTGGCCTGGACCGAGACTGGATACCGCTTCGTCAAGCGCCAGTCGCAGAGCGATCCCAATGTGTGGGTCTCGCTTGGCGACAGCCGCCCAGCGGTCGCCACCGCCAGCGCCCGCGAGCACTAGGCAGATACGAGAAAACGGAGACCCGCGAGCCGGTCACATCCCCACCCCTCCCCGTCCCAGACCGGATCGCGCGCGGCCAGCTCTCCCCCAAGGGCTGGCCGCACCCCTTTTTGCATTGCCGTAAGCGCTGTTTTGTCTGGGCCCGACGCCCGCCCTTGTGGTAAGCCCGGGAAGCTTCACATTCCGGCGGGTTTTGAAGTCCCATGATCGAGGTCACATCTCAGGATGCGAAGACAGGCGCTGTGGCCCGTATCGGCTCGCAGCCGATCGCGCTCGCTGCCGGGGTGCTTGTCGTCATTGTGCTGGGCATCAGCGCCATCGCGCTATGGCGCGCTTACACCGGCGTTTCCCCCGAACAGGAGCGTGTCGTTGCTGCCCGCCAATTGCAGGTTCGGACCGCGCAGGCCTCCGAGCAGCTGGTGGAGAAGACCAAGGGTTTGGAAGCTACCCAGCAGGAATCGATCGACCAGTTGCAGGTCGTTCAGGATCAGTTGCAAACCGTGAAGCGTCTTCTCTCTGCGCAGCAGGCTGACGCCAAGCGGCTCTCCGAGCAGGTTGCTGGTCTCACTGAGGCGATCGACGGTTTGCGGCAGTCTTTCGCAAGCGCCCAGGCTAGCGAAGGGGGGTCGCCGTCAGTTCGCAACAAATCGATCCGAACCAGATCCTACGCGACCCGGAACGCCCATCGCAAGCGTGCCAAATCGCGGAGTTGAACGGGATTCGAGCCGCCTGCGGCCGCCTATGCCGGGGAGACGGCCGGTTCCCAATTCCGCGCTGGAGGAACCGCCTCCGGGGGGCTGCGTTGATTCATGTTCGAGAAGGTGTTGCCCATGAACAACGATCTCAACTGGCGCAACCGTCGGCATACGCATATGACTTTGGCGATCTTCGCAGCTGTCCTTGCGGTCGCGATAATCGCGGCGTTCGCGACCACGATCCATCGCGTCGATACGAGACTGACCAGCAGCGATGTGCCACCGGGAACGACAGGGCTGGCTCGTCCACATCCCCCGCTCGACAGAGGTCCGGGGGAAGCGGTTAAATAGTTGTCGCACTAGCGCAGCGTACGCCATGAACTTGTTGCCCTGACTGCGAAATCGGTAAGCACTGCCGGCCAAAATCAGATGATTTCCAAGGTTGCGGCCATCCTCTGCCAATAGCCGGCCGCTAGTTTTTTGCACCGATTGTGAACTGGATCACATTCCCCAGCGGATTAGTGGGGCATGGTGAGGTTCACCGGATGGCGCGAGCCGATTTCAATGTCCGGGCTGGCAAGGTCGCTTGGCGTTATACTGCGCTAGCGGCCTTGTTTTTTTGCGCATGGCTCATCAGCGGCGGCGTTCCCCGTAAAAGCCACGTTGAGAAGATGCTGGTCCTCAACTTCAACCGACCGGACCTTCAACCGTCGCCACGGCGCTGCCGGTGCCTGCCAAAGGCCCGCTCGCCGCACCTCTGCCGCTGCCGCCGCTTGCCATTTTGAGCCAACGAGGCGACTGGCGAAACAAGCAGCGCAATCGCGACGATGGCTCTCATTGCAGATGTCCTGGTCATTTCCGAATCTCCCTTTGAGATTCAATAACAAGGCGATACTACTTCTGAGCCGGAACAATTTTCGTTGACCATTATTGAATCCGCATCTCGTGGGAGCAGGCAGCGCGTGCGCAAGTTGATCGCCTTCGACGATGAGACTTTCGACAAGCTGAAGCAGTTGGCGCGCGACCGGATGGGCACCATCCAGGAACTGGCGGACGAAGCGTTCGCCGATTTGCTCAGGAAGCACGGCATTCCCGTCGACCTGAAGGACGCGCTTCGCAAGAGCGCATCGCTCTCAAAGACACCGGCGCAAGACAACGCAAGCCCGGCACGGACAAAGAAATCATGACATCCGACCCAGATCTGTTCGAGGAAGGCCCGCAGTCGCGCGAAAGAGCATTCCGGCCGAAGCCAATCCGTATCGCGACGGCAGCGAGGAACATTCGCTGTGGGCTGCCGGACATGAAAGCATCGCCGGCGCGGCGGAGGCCAACGAATCCGAGGACAACTGAGGCGCCTCGCTCAACCGATCTTCTTCAGGCCTTTTTTGAAGCGCGGCCCGTTGCCGACATAGAATTTCGCAGCGCTCCCCATCGCCGCGACCTGCGCGGGCTCAAGCGTGCGGATCACCCGCGCCGGCGCGCCGATGATCAGCGAATGCTCGGGAAATTGCTTGCCTTCCGTGATCACCGATCCCGCGCCGACGATACTGCCGCGGCCGATCCTCGCGCCATTCATGACGATCGATCCCATCCCGACCAGCGCGCCGTCCTCCAGCGTGCAGCCGTGCAGGATGACGTTGTGACCGACGGTGCAATTCTTTCCGATCGTTAGCGGAAAACCCATGTCGGTGTGGCAGGTTGAGTTGTCCTGCACATTGGAGTTTTCGCCGATTTCGATCCACTCGTTGTCGCCGCGCAGCACCGCGCCGAACCACACGCTTGCCGAGCTCAGCAAGCGGACCTTGCCGATCACGGTCGCGGTATCGGCGATGAAGTAGTTACCGTCGGCGGGGAGTTCGGGCGCCTGCCCGTCAAGTTGATAGATTGCCATGCTTCTCTAATCTCCTGGTGGCGGAGATTTTGGCATAGCCGTATCGTTCAGGCCAGCAGTCCGGCGGCGCGCAGCGTCATCAGGAAAAACGTGCCGGACATCAGGCTCCAAAATCCTGCCAGGATGGTCGCCAGCATCACGAATTCGAAGCGCCGGCGTTCGATCCGCGCTCCGCGCAACGTATTGCGCATGATGATGAAGGGCGCCGCAAAAACCAGGAAGGGCACGGCGGCAAAGGTTTTTGGCGCCGCGCCCTGCTCCAGCAATCCGAACCCGGCCGGGCGTTGCAGCAGCGCCTGATATCCGCTGGTCAACGCGCCAGCCAATGCGAAGCCGATGCAAAGGGAGAGCAAGGAATTCAACGCATCGGGCGACATCGCAAAGCTCTTTCCGCTACACCACTGAAACCTCCCCTGCTTGGCAAAATTGGCCGCCCGCCGCCACATCATCCTTAAGGAAAGGTTAACGTAGACCCTCTTTCATCCGCGTTTATCCCTGTTCAAAACACCAATGATTGCAACATCTTAGTGGCGTTATTCGCAAAACGGTGTTTGGCTGTGTTTGGCCCAATTTGGTCAAATCCCTTGCGTCAAACTTACGTGGCACCACGCATGAAAAACCCTCCCATTAAACGCAAACTCTCACCACTCGACGCCACCCGACTCCGCCCCAAGGCCAAGACCTTTCAGGTTTGGGACAGCCTCGAACGTGGCCTTTGCCTCCAAATTCAGCCGACCGGATACCGCGCATTCAAGTTTGTCTATCAATACAAACGGGTCTCGCGATGGTTTCACATTGGAAGCAACTCGACTCCACGTTTCAGAAAAAGAATTCTGCATCAATCGCGAGTTGCCAGAAGATACGGCTCTGCTCGCATTCTCGCGATTTCGGGACTTCATCGCCGAGCGGCGGAAGAATTTAGGGGCAGCGCTCCGCAAGGTTCTTTAAGCCATCCCGACCAAATCGAGCGTTGGGCTACTGTCGGCTATTTAGCAGGTCACACATGGCACATCGCGTCATTTCGGTTCGGTGCGGAATTTGGTCGCTTGGCGAGCGGTCCGCGACCCCCGATATTCCCAAATATCCCGTTTGTATGCTGATGATTTCACGTGAAAACCCTCCTGCAAAAAAGCGACCGTGGTTGGGCTTGGTTGCCCCGCACCCCTAGGTGTGCGGGGGCGACCAACCAGTAGCCGTGTGGTTGCTTTTGGTTTCAGGCGACCAGCCCAACCAACCAACAAAACCAAGCCCTTGCAGCTTCGCCCGGTGGCCCCCGGTCGCCAGCAACCAGCCTGGTCGCCTGAACCAAAAAACCATTCAGGCGACCAACCCTATTTGCCGTGTTTTCAGTCATTTTCCAGCACCCAAACGACTCCCTTTTCCACCCTTACAATCCGACCATTCTCGGCTGATTTTAGCTCCCGTCTAAACGCGGACCGCGCCCGCTCTTTTGGGTTTGCCGACTGGATGTTGCAGCTTTTCTGCTGCTGCACATGCATCTCGATAGTAAGCGCCAAGCCGATGCCGTTTAGGCCTTGTAGTTCCAAGGCATGAGTTCATCGATCTGGGAGATGGGCCACCTGTTGGCGATGCGCTCGAGCGTCTGCGTCAGCCAGGCGAGCGGATCGACGTTATTCATTTTTGCCGTCTGCAGAAGGGTGGCGATGGTTGCCCACGTCCTCCCACCCGGCACTGTCCAAGATCAGAACGGTGTGCCCGACGATGGCGACCTTCAGTCACCGACTGCCGCGCGCGATCCAGACACGCTCACCAATGGAGGATAGTGTCTCAGTTTGAAATTTCGCTCTTGAAAGGACCGCGAGAGGATGACCGCACAGGAACCGCGTAATTTCGATTGTCCGACTTTGGAAGCGCCCTGCACTGATAAACGTTGCTCAACGGAACATTGCGTTTTACGCGAAAAGGCGCGCGTCTGCGCCGCAGAAGCCGCGGTCAAACATGAGCGTCAGATCGATCCCGATAGTGAAAGAATAATCCGTCCGATGCTTCGAGCCTTGCGGGGAAAAAAGAACCAAGGGAAGTAGTCATTTCCAACGGATGTGCCTACGCCGCCTAATCCAAGCTAAGTCCGGATTCTCTTTGCTAGAGCGAGGTGGAACAGTTTCACGAGGTGGCAAAATATACTCGGATGCTGACTTGCCCTTGGTGATATCCAAAAGCTGTTTCCTAAAGAGCTTCACATCGCCAAAGTAGTTTGGATAGGCCTCTCTCAAATTCTCGATCTTGTCCACCTCAACGAGCACCTTGTTTTTTCTATCCGAGCCGCTTCGAAATTCGATGAACTCAGCAGCGTCATAAGACGCAACGGCATCAATCGGTACTTTGTAGGTGGTGATGGTCACCTGCTTATCGACGTGATCGTACTCGATTAGATAGTGAGTCCAGCTTGGCTTCTCTCCTTGCCGCGATTGGGAGATGCCATCAGTCCAATCCACCACATAGGCGAGGTTGTCCAGCATCTGGGCGGCGGATAGTTTTTTGTTCAACTCCTTTATTTCATCTACCCGCGTATGACGCACTGGTGCGATAGATGGCACCGGGCAGCGCTCCGCTTCCGCAAACTCAGCAGAGATGAGCATAAAGAAGCGCAACCAATCGGGATCGCCATGTCCTCCCTTTAGGTCTTCGCCGCGCACCATTCCGACTGCCTCAACGGCAGTCGCCCAGGAGTGTTGCAAGCGGGTCCGTATTTGCACTTCAACTCGACGGCCATCATGAATGCCCTTGTTCCGCCGGTCGCGGAAGTTAAACATCATATGGTGACTTCGGTAGCCATCATCCTTTGGTGAATCGATGTAGGGGTCTTCCTCCCGCAATTCGTGGTGTGATCTCGCCTTGAGGGTTTCGATCAAGGTTCGCACATCGTTGATAGAAGGCAGGATCGCCCGCACACCGCCCAAGTCTTGAAGCTGGTTGATGTGGAGGGAAATGTTGTCGCGGCGCAGTTTCCGGCGGATCGCGGGCATACGCTTCAGTCGCGCGCTGGTGGTGCCTTGTATGTCCCTGTCGCGCATGTGCCAGAGAACTTGGCTGCGGACGCTACGCATCGGATAGGCGTGTGAGTTGCGCCAACTGTTTGCGATCTTGAAGGCGTCTCTGAGTTGGGGTTCGGTTTGGTCGGTCCAAAGCAGATCGCCAGCGATCAGCTTGCCAGCCCGGATCACTGCCTTTCCGCTGTATTCGAAACGCGGGTATTTGGACACGCCCCGATATCCAGTTCTGCAAGGTCGCATAGATACGCGACCGCAACCGACGATTGGTCGATTCGGGTCATTTTAGCCCTATCTGGTTGTGTACTGGGAAGTATTACTTGACGGCACATCCACCGAACAAACCGGTACCGTCCCAGTCGTATGATACCTATTTCCCCTTAACTGAGCCTTTAACTTTTGCCCGAGGACATTTCATTTAACCTAGTCATTACAATAACTTAGGCTCATCACAACATTAAGGAAAGGTTAATGGCGGCGGCTGGAACCCGCGGCTTGCGCCAACATCCAGCTTGCGCGAAATCGTGCGGAAATCCGATGGCGCATGGCATATTTGCAGGTGATTCGGCCGCCACCCGGGACTCCCATCACGATGCTTCGTTCATGACATTGTTTTCGACGGCGCGGCACATCGCACGCGGTTCGCGCGAGCGTTCCCGCAGCCACATGATCCCGATCGCACTGGGATGCGCGGTCACATCGGGCGCGATGGCTCTGGTCGCCTATTTGCTGTGGCCGACCTGGGGAGCGGACGCTTCGAGCAGCCCGGCGCGGTTGCCGGTAAGTGTCGGAGCGACTCTGTTTAACGTGCCAACCATGGCGATCCGGATGAAGATCCAGCGCCACTCCGGGCCGCAGGAGCGCGTCGATCTCGCCTTCGCCTTTCCTTCGCTCGAGCCTCCCGAGCCACCCAGGCATGTCAGCGCCGATACGATCGAAGAAACGATGCAGCCGATCGACCGGATTTTTCTGTCGATAGCGGCGCACCATGACTCGCTGGCACCGGATACCCGGGTGCGAACCATCTATCCCCGATATCTCGAACAGGCCTCGGTGCCCGGGCAGGACGGGTTGACGCGGCGCGCATTTCGCGACGGTACGCCCTACAGCAACGAAGACCTGTTCCTGGCCGACACGCCGAACCTCAACGCCCGCTGCACGCGCGATGGCGCGACGCCGGGAATGTGCCTGAGCGAGCGCCGCATCGACGGTGCCGATCTGACCTTTCGTTTTCCACGAAGCTGGCTGGCGCGATGGCGCGAGGTGGCCAATGCGATGGAACGATTGACGGTGCAATTGCATGGGCCGAAGGGGTAGCGAAGCATCGTAAGTACCGTCATTGCGAGGAGCGTAAGCGACGAAGCAATCTACTCTGGTGACGCTTATCGCGCCATGGATTGCTTCGCTACGCTCGCAATGACGGAGATGGATCGGTGCGGTTGTCGCCTCAGCCCTGCTCGACCAGATCGTCCTCGAGGATCGCCATCTGGAACTGAAATGAGCGGTCGTCATCCTCGTCATCGACAAACAAGACGCCGATGAATTCCTCGCCGATATACACTTCTGCCGAATCGTCCTTTTTCGGCCGCGGTACCACGCGAATCTTCTGATTGCCGAACAGACGCTTGAGATAGGCGTCGAGTTTCCTGACTTCCTGAACGTCCACGGCAGTCTCCAATACGATTTGGGTTTCGGGAAGTTTTTAGGACGAGACGAGGCGAACCGCCAGCCCCGACGATTTTGGCAGGAACCCCCGCCACCGTCACATTGTGAGGCACAGCCTTCACCACCACCGAGCCCGCGGCGATGCGCGCGCAATGGCCAACCTCGATATTGCCGAGAATCTTCGCGCCCGCCCCGATCAATACGCCGTGGCGGATTTTTGGATGGCGGTCCTCGTTCTCCTTGCCGGTGCCGCCCAGCGTGACGTCGTGCAGGATCGAGACGTCGTCCTCGATCACAGCGGTCTCCCCGCATACGAAGCCGGTGGCGTGATCCAGGAAAATCCCGCGGCCAATCCTGGCTGCGGGATTGATGTCGGTCTGGAATACCGCCGAGGAGCGGCTCTGCAGATAATAGGCAAAATCCTTGCGGCCCTTCTGATGCAGCCAATGCGCCAGACGGTGGGTCTGCAGCGCATGAAAACCCTTGAAGTAGAGCAGCGGGTCGATGAAGCGCGAGGTCGCGGGATCGCGATCGTAAACCGCCACCAGATCGGCGCGGAAAGCATTGCCGATATCGGGGTCCTCGCGCAGCGCCTCGTCATAGGTCTGGCGAATGAGATCACCCGACAGCGCCGTATGATCGAGCCGGTCGGCGAGGCGATGCACCACGGAGTCTTCCAGCCGATCGTGGTGCAGCACGGTCGAATAGATAAAGGAGGCCAGCTCGGGCTCGCGGCGAACGATGTCTTCCGCCTCGGTCCGCACGCGATCCCAGATCGGATCGAGCGCCGCCAGCTTCGCACCCTGCGGATTGACCTGATGCATTGCCATGGCTTGCTCCCGCAAGTTCTGATGTCCGTCATGCCTTATAGCACGACGGGCAGAGGGCTGTCCTAGTGCCTATTCCCGCAAAAACGCGCAACGATCAAGCTTCCGCATCCGGGATAAACGATTGAAGGACCTTGGCTTCCCATCCCCGGCGAATCTCACTTTCGCTTGAAGAGTTAGATGAACTTGGTTGGGAATTTGAACAAATCAAGCCCGCCCGGGAGCGGTATTTCACTTCCGCTGCGAGAGAAAATCCAGCACTCCCTCCTTGTAGACCTTGTCGCCGACCGCCCGCATGTGATCGCGGTTGGGAATGTCGAGCACTTTTGAACCCGGGATGATTTTTCCGAGCGCTTGCGCCGAACCTGCGATTTCGTCCCTGGTGCCGACCGCGATCAATACCGGCACGGTGATCCCGGCGGCCTCCTCTCGGGTCATCAGGCGCCGCGAGCCGCGCAGGCAGGCCGCCAGCGCCCGGGGGTCGGAGCGGGTCTGGTCGGCGAAGGCGCGAAAGGTCCGTCCGACCGGATCGGTGACCTCATCGAGCGACGCTGCCTCCAGCGCTTCGGCGACGTTTTCGCCGGGGCCGCCGCCCTCGATCAGTCCGATCCCGATGCCGCCGAAGATCGCCGAACGAAGCCGCTGCGGCTGGCGATGCGCGAGCCACGCCGTCATCCGCGCTCCCAGCGAATAGCCCATGATATCGGCGCGCTCGATCTTCAAATGATCCATCAGCGCGCCGACGTCCCCGGCCATAGTGCCGATGTGATAGGCTTCCGGGTCATAGAGTTTCGCGGAATCGCCATGGCCGCGATTGTCGAGCGCGATCACACGGCGGCCGTCTTTCCTGAGCTCTGAAACCCAGGTCGGATACACCCAGTTGACATTCTTGGTCGACGCAAAGCCGTGGACGAGAACGATCGGATCGCCCTCGCCTTCGTCGAGATAGGCAATTTCAACAGCGCCGTTATAAAAACTCGGCATCGGCAATCCATTTTTCCTTGGTGATGAAATTTTTGCGCAAAGCGCTTCCTCCCGCGTTGGAGAGGGTTTGGGTTGAGCGATCTAGCGTCAGGCCGGAACCCCCGCCGCCATCTGCTGTTGCAACCGCCGCGCTTTCTTGCGATCCAGCCACGACTGGGTCAGGCGTTCGGTGGTGGCCTTGATCGACGACAGAAAGCCGAACAATGCCAGCAGCGCGCCGAACACCCACAGCGTCAGATTGAACGCGCCAGCCGCCAGCAGCAAGGCGCCGCGGCCCAGCACTTTGAGGATGGCGCGGGTCTGGCCGCCCTTGGACTCCGCAAGCCGTGCGGCGCGGGCAACGTCCTTCGGGCCCTCGGCTATTCTCAGCGTATCCAGCGCGCTTCGCATGCCGGCCTTCTCGCCGACACGCCCGACGTCCTTGGCGAGACGGACCAGCGCGCCGGCCTTCTCGGCGCGGAACGCGGCCTTTATCGCACTGACGGTCTGTCCCGGCCGCAACACCGAGCCTGTCGCAACCGCATTCTGCAGCATCGGCGCATCAACGATCTGGCGCGCCGAGCGGCCGGCCCATTGCGTGAGCCCCTCGCCCAGCCGCCCGACCTTGCGCGCATCCTTGACCAGCGTGAGGCCGGCGCGCAGCGGCGCCACGCCGCCGACCGAGACATAGGTCGCCGCGGTCACCGCGAGACCGGCGGTCGCGAGACCAAGTATCAGCCGATCGGTATCCTCGCCCATCGCGAGGTGCTTGCCTTCGCGCACCACGTCGCGGATGTCGCCGAACACGAACAGATCGCCGGCGACCGTGCCCGACAGGCTCGCGACATCGTCGGCATCTCCGGTCACAAGGCCGGTGGCGAAGCGCTTTGCAAAATGCGAGGTCGAATTTTGCTCGGCGACGGCGTTGCTAACCCGCAGCGATAATTCGTCGCTGACGGAAATGTTCTTGTCCCTGGCGAGATCGACAAAGCTAAACGCGAGATCGGCGTCATCTGCGGCAAGCGCCGCCTCGATATTCTCGGCGACCACGGCCTGGTTGTTCCGCAGGGCGGAATCGAGCTGGATATCAGAGAGTTGCGCCGGGTCGTCCTGCGCCGCCAGAATTGCGCCGGCGTCGCGCGCACGCGGCCACAGCAGCGCGCAGGCGACCGCGCACAATGTCATACAAGCCAAAGCCGAACCGAGCCGCAATCGTTTCACCCTGAAAACCCTGATATTTTCGCCTCTGCTCAAATGGTGTGCCGCTTTTAAGACACAACTGCCCCGACGAAAGAAGGGCTTCTCTGGGACGACAAGATTGTGTCGAATTTGCATAGGCAGAGGAGTTGCCGGGGCTCTGGGAATCAACCGCACCCGCCATTATGGTGCGCGGCATTTCTACCATGCGGCGCCTTGTTTGTTTGCCCCCGGTCCGTGCTGTCCAAGGTGAATACGATGTCCGACCATGTCGTTCCCCATTTCCACAACGATGCCGGCGTCTCCCTCATCGAGATCGGCTCGAAGGAATTCATGTGCGTGGGCGCCAATCCGCCGTTCGATCACCCCCATGTTTTCCTCGATCTTGGCAATGACAACGAGATCATCTGTCCCTATTGCTCGACGCTTTACCGTTACGCCGCCGACCTCGCCGCCGGCGAGGCCCGGCCGCCCGAATGCGTGGTGAAAGACAAGGCCGCCTGATCGAGCGGTGGCCACTTCACGCACCATCTTCGTCGCTGGTGCCGGGATCGGAGGATTGACGGCCTCGCTCGCGCTTGCGGCACGGGGCTTTCGCGTCGTCGTGCTCGAAAAGGCCGAGCGCCTCGAGGAAGCCGGCGCCGGCCTGCAGCTTTCGCCCAATGCCAGTCGCGTGCTGGTCGAGCTGGGTCTGCAGCCTCGGCTTGCGCATCGCGCGGTCACGCCCGACGCCATCAGCGTGATGAGCGCGCGAAGCGGCGGCGAAGTCGTTCGCCTGCCGCTTGGCGAGGCCGCCGCGTTTCGCGCCGGCGCGCCGTATTGGGTGGTGCATCGCGCCGATCTGCAACGCGCGCTGCAAGCCGAGGTCAATGACAATCCCGATATCGAGCTGCGGCTGGGTTGCCAGTTCGAAGACGTCGCAGCCCATGCCAAGGGACTGACCATCGTCCAGCGCAGCGGCATGGCGCGCCAGCAGGATCTGGCGGTGGCCCTGGTCGGCGCCGACGGAATCTGGTCTTCGGTCCGGCACCATCTGTTTCCGCAAGTGCAGCCGCAATTCTCCGGCCTGATTGCCTGGCGCGGAACGCTCGAGGCCACGCAGCTGCCGCGCGAATATACTTCGCGCCGGGTCCAGCTCTGGATGGGACCGAAGGCGCATCTTGTCACCTATCCGATCTCGGGCGGGCGCGAGATCAACGTCGTCGCCGTGGTGCCGGGGACCTGGAACAGACCGGGCTGGAGTGCCCCCGGCGAGGGCAAGGAACTCAAGGAGGCGTTCGAATCGAGGTGGCCGGGCGCGGCGCGGATGATGATCGGTGCCGTCGACGACTGGCGGAAATGGGCGCTGTTCACGCTGCCCGATGGCGGCGAATGGAACGGTGGCGCGATCGCATTGCTGGGCGACGCCGTCCACGCCATGCTGCCGTTTGCCGCGCAAGGCGCGGGCATGGCGATCGAGGATGCCGCGGTGCTCGCCAATTGCCTCGGCGAAACCGCGGACAACACAGCAGGCATCCCAGCCGCGCTGAAACGCTACGGGCGGCTGCGCCGCGCGCGGGTGAGCCGTATTCAGCACGCCGCGCGGCGGAACGGGCGCATCTATCACCTCACGGGGGCGCTGGCATTGGCGCGCGACCTCGCGATCAAGGCGATGGGCGCACGGCAGATGCTGGCGCGGCAGGACTGGATCTACGACTGGCGGGTGTGAGCAAGAGCGCGCCTTTGGTGTCGTGGGTGTTGAGACCGTCATTGCGAGCAGTGTTGGATCGAAGACCGTCATTGCGAGCCAACGGGTCGCGCGAATGCGCGCCCGATGACAGGCTCCGCGAAGCAATCCATCGAGCCGCAAAGAAAGCTGGATTGCTTCGTCGCAAGGGCTCCTCGCAATGACGTTGCCCCAATTTCCAAAACAAGACTCTGCGTTCTCGCGGCGCGATACGCCCGAGGTTTGCAAGATCATTACGCCTTCTCAAATCAGAGGGCGCAGGGAATGCCGGGCGCGCAATGCACCCGCAGATGGAGTAACGGGCTCCCCGGGGGCCTTTCAAGCAAGCCGCGCTAGCTACGGCGCTGTTTGTGGCGCGCGTCGCGCGGCTTGCTTGGAAGGCAG
>WNFT01003443.1_pt1 | contig 13688 bp, 11 predicted proteins | sample 5400191 | NCBI WGS metagenome assembly WNFT01 (sample SAMN13153359, study PRJNA577476) | soil metagenome | isolation source: 80 cm saprolite under Madrone tree | place: USA:California | collected 2016-06-14
GCCATGAGCTACGCGCGGATGCCGGAGCGGCAGGCGGCCCTGCAGGCGGAGATCGAGCGGCTGCTGGGGGAGGCCGACGCGCTGGACCGGGCGGAAGATGAGCAATACGGGCGTGGCCGGCGCGGCGACGAGCTGCCCGCGGAGCTCCGCGATCCCGCGACACGCCGGCGGCGGTTGCGCGAGGCCCACGCGCGCGTGGAGGCGGCGCGCAAGCGGGAGTTGGCGGTGGACAAGCAAGCGCACGTCGACGAGATCGAGCACGCGAAGCACGCGCTCGAGGCCGAGGCGCACGAGCGGGCCCGCGCCGAGGGCAAGGCGGACCCGGTCGCCGCACCGCCCGACCCGAAAGCGCAGCGGAACTTCACGGATCCGGAGTCGCGGATCATGAAGACGCCGGATGGGTTTCAGCAGTGTTACAACGCGCAGGTCGCGGTGACGGTCGGCCCGCAGCTCATCGTAGCGGCGGACGTGGTCGACGCCGCGAACGATAAGCAGCAGCTGCAGCCGATGGTCGAGCAGGTGATCGCGAACGTCGGCGAGCCGGATGGGGTGATCGCGGACAGTGGGTATTTCTCCGAGGCCAACGTGCAGGCATTGGAGCAGCGCGACGGCCGGCCCATCGAGGCCCACCTTGCCGTCGAGCGTGATCGCCATGGGGCGCCGCCGACCGGCCCGCCGCGCGGGCGCATTCCCAAGGACCTGGGTCCGGCTGACCGGATGCGGCGACGACTGCGCACGAAAGGGGGTCGCGCGATCTACGCCCAGCGGAAGATCACCGTCGAGCCCGCGATCGGCCAGATCAAGGGCCGCGGCTTCCGGCGCTTTTCGCTGCGCGGCTTGGTCGGAGCGAAGGGCGAGTTTCAGTTGGTCTGCGCCGTCCACAATCTCGTCAAGCTGTGGCGCAGGGGCGCGATCGTGCGGGAGCGGAGCGCTGGCGGTGAACCGGTCTATGCCTGATCCATATGCGTCGAGTCGGCACGGCGCTTCCGAGGCGGCCGTCCAGGCGGCGGGCTCCCCAAGCACACTGCGGGAACCAATATCCGACCTCGGTCGTGCGGCCGTGACAGTCATTTCTCCGACACGCTCCTAGCCCCGCCGGTCGAAACTTCTCGCCGTTTCCCTTCTCGCCGCGTATACTCATTACTGTCTGGCTCGATCGTCGGCTCATTCGCGAGCCCATCCTTCTCAGACCGCGTTACCCTGGCCGCTTCCGCTTCCTGGGGCGTGTTTGGTCAATGTGCGGAAGACTGACCGGGCTCAGATACGCCCTCGGAGGGAATCGCTTTCATGTCGTTCACGTCGTTCAATCTACACACCGATCTGCTGCGCGGTCTCGAGGCGCTCGGCTTCACCGTGCCGACACCGATCCAGAGGGAGGCCATTCCGCCCGCGTCCGAAGGGCGGGACGTCCTCGCCTGCGCGATGACCGGCAGCGGCAAGACCGCCGCGTTCCTGCTGCCTATTCTTCAACACTTGCTCGGCGGTCCGCGCGCGACGCGCGCTCTCGTCCTCGCGCCCACGCGCGAGCTGGCCGCGCAAATCGACGAGCACCGTCGCGGGCTCGCGCGCTTCACCCGCGTCGGCGGCGCGGCGATCTACGGCGGCGTCTCGATGGGTCCGCAAGAAGCCGCGTTCCGGCGGGGCGTCGAGGTGCTCATCGCCACGCCCGGCCGATTGCTCGATCATCTCCAGTCGCGACATGCGCGTCTCGATCGCATCGAGGTGCTCGTGCTCGACGAAGCCGATCGCATGCTGGACATGGGCTTCCTGCCCGACATCAAGAGAATCATGAAATATCTGCCGGCGCGCCGTCAGACGCTGCTCTTCTCGGCGACCATTCCGCAGGCGATCACGACGCTCGCGCGCGAGTTGCTGCACGACCCCGTCACGATCAACGTCGACCGGCCGGCGGCGCCAGCGGTCGGGATCACGCACGCGGCGTATCCCGTGGCCGCGGAGCTCAAGCTGCCGCTGCTCGTCGAGTTGCTGCGCCAGCCAGGCGTGCAGAACGCGCTCGTCTTCACGCGCACGAAGCACCGCGCCAACCGCCTCGCCGACGGACTGATTCGTCGCGGTGTCAACGCCGAGCGCATCCACGGCAATCGCAGTCAGGCCCAGCGCACGCAGGCGCTCGCCGCGTTCAAAGCCGGAAGGATCCGCGTGCTCGTCGCCACGGACGTCGCGGCGCGCGGCATCGACGTGACGGGCCTCTCCCACGTCGTGAACTTCGACGTGCCGCACGTGCCCGACGACTACATCCATCGATCCGGACGGACGGCGCGCATGGAGGCCCTCGGCGACGCCGTCACCTTCGTCTCGCGCGAAGAGGAAGGCGACTTCCGGCAGATCGAGCGCGCGATGGGCACACGCATCCCGCGGCGCACGCTGCCCGGCTTCGACTACGAGGCGCGCGCGAGCGAGCGGCTGGAGATCCCGCTCGGCGAGCGGATCGCCGTGATCCGCGCGCGCAAGGCGGAGGAGCGCGCGCGGGCGCGCGCGAAGGCCGACCGCCGCGTGCTCTCCTCGGCTGGGAGCGGCCGCGCGCGCTGAGGCGAGACGTCGGTTAAGCCGACGGAGGAACCTAGAAGGGGAGAAAATGGTCGGCAAGGACGGGCCTATGCTTGACACCGTTACCGATCTTGATCTCGTCACTCCCGCCGGCTAGTTCCAAAGCCCCTGACATCCATTTCGCCAGACGTCGGTCGCACTCCGCGCGCTGTGATCTTCCAACCGAGCTTCTCGTCCGTCCCAGCTGAGGCGCCGCGGGACGCCTAGCTCTGAGATCCCGTGGACGTTGCCGGCATCGTTATGAGGACCTTCCCCGACGTGCCGGCTCCGGCGGAGTCGATCGCGCGGCACCTCGAGGACGACAAGGGGAAGCAGCGCGCGGTTCGCCACCACTTCGCGTCCTGGTTCATGATGCCGGGCGGACAACTCCAGGCGCTTCAGACGATCCTCGGGCACGCCAGCTTGACGATGACGCTTCGGTAGCGGGTCCAGAGCGCCCGCCCCAAGATACAGCATCAAGACGCGTTGACGGTGCGGGCGACGAGGAGTATCTCTCGATCCGCGAGCTCGCACACCGTATTCCCTACGCAGAACAGACAATTCGGAATTTCATGACGTACGGCGTCTTCCGTCTGGGCGAGCACTACGTCAAACCGCGATCGCGCGTCATGTCCCTGTGGAGCAAGGTGCGCCCCTGGCTGGACCAACAGAACAAGGTCTGTCAGTCCCACGCGTGTACAAAACCGTCGTCGCAGCGGCCAGGGGCGGGGCCGCCCCTCGACTTTGGCACAGGAACAGCAGGCGAACGCCCGAGAGATCAAAAAGCAGGTCACCGGGCAAAGTCGCGGCTAGAACCCTCGACGACGTGAAGTAGGGACGTGGTTCGCCACCCCCGCGACGTACTAAAACCGCAAGCGCGTCATCGAAGGCACGCGTGAACCGAGCCTCGGAGCCGAGAAGCGGGGTTGCGGCCCCCGCCGGCACCGGCAGGTGCGCCCGTTATGGGAATTAACACCAGTGGTGTTGCCGCCCTTCGTGCGCACCCACGGATGCGACGCGGGGCTCCAGTTTCCCGGAACCCCGCGATTTAGTGTGGAGCGGCCGACCGGATTCGAACCGGCGACGTCCAGCTTGGGAAGCTGGCATTCTGCCACTGAATTACGGCCGCGTCCCCCCGGGGCTCAGATCATATCACCGATCCCTCCTGCGGCGGCAAGGGCCTGCGCCCGAGGCTGATCCGGAGATGCGCGAGGGCCTGCTCGCGGGTTAGGACGAGCCCCGTGTCCTGGGCCTCGCGCGCGCGCGCCAGGAGTTGGCCCACCGCCGGGCCAGGTGCCAGACCGAAGGCCCCCATGACGTCCTCGCCGCGCAACAGCGAGGGCACGGCGCGCGCCTCCCGGTCCTCCTGCCAGCCGGCCATGAGCTCGCGCACCAGGCCGGACCGGCGCCAGACCGCGAACGGCGAGAGGCCGCGCACTGCCGCGGCGTCGGCAAGGGTCAAGAGCAGGAGGTCGCGGGACTCGTCGCCGAGGTCGCGGAAGAACCGGTAACGCGCGCGCCGCGTCACTTGTCCGGCCTGTTCGAGGTGCATCGGGCGAAGGTGGTGACGGACCAGGGTCTCGACGATCCGCGTCGCGCTCGCCGGCAGGCGGAGCCGCTCGCCAACCCCGCGGACGCGCTCAGCGCCGAGACCGTCGTGACCGAAGAACCGGATCCGTCCGTCGATGACCGCCCGCGTCGCGGGCTTCGCGACGTCGTGGAGAAGCGCTGCCAGCTTGAGTGCCTCCCGGCGCGTGACCCCGCCGCCGAGCGGCTCGGCGAGGTGCGTCGCAATGAGGTCACCCCAGGGCCCGAGCGCGCCGATCCGCGCCACGAGCCGGTCGGCGGCCATGAGCGTGCGAAGCGAGTGCTCGAGCACGTCGAAGCGGTGTGGCGCCGGCTGCGTGACGCCGCGCATCGCCACGGTCTCCGGGATGACGGCGGCGAGCACTCCGAGCCGCTCGGCACGTCGCACCACGGAGGCCGAGCCCGCGAGCCGCAGGATCGCCACGATCTCCTGCGCGACCCGCTCGGCGGCGACGCGGCCGAGCGCCGCCGCGTCCCGCCGGATGGCCCGGGCCGCCCCGGCGTCGAGCCTAAACCGGAGCAGAGCCTCGAGCCGGATCCCCCGGAGCGCCCGCACCGGGTCGCGCGCGATCGCATCGGGTGTCGCCAATCGAAGTCGTCGCCTGCGGAGATCGGCGAGGCCGCCCTGGGGATCGACGACGGCGGCGGCGCCGCGGGCGAGCCCGCGCACCGACACCGCCAGCGCATTGACGGTGAAGTCGCGGTCGGCGAGATCGTCGGGGAGCGTCGGGCCCCGGAAGTTGGTCACGTCGACCTGCACCGTGGTTCCGGCGACGCGCAGGAGCGCCCGGGCGGAGCCTCGCTCGGCGTCCAGCTCCACGTAGGTCCCGCCGTCGGTCTCGGCGAGCCGACGCGCGAGCGAGGCCGCGCCTGACGACACCGCGAGGTCGAGGTCGTCGAACGGTAGGCCGAGCAGGGCGTCCCGGACCGCGCCGCCGACCAGGTAGGCGGCCTCCCGACCGAGGCACCGGGAGATCACGCGAAGGGCCTCGGACTGGGCCGGAGGGAGCCGGGACAGCCGGAGCCGTCGCACGTTCCTCACCCCACGCGGATCACGCCGCGCGGCGGGGGGCAGCTACGCAACGACCACCCAGCGCCCCGGCCACCCGCCCACCTCGCAGCCGACGCGAACCCGGCCGGCGCGGGCGAGGCGAGCGAGCGAGGCAGCGACGTCGGCGCGCGCGAGGCCGAAGAGTCGGGCGAGGGCCGCCTCGCTCGCGAACGCCGCTCCCGCGAGGTAGCGCGCGAGCAGGCGATCGATCGCCGCCGCTCGCGAGAGACGCCGCGCCAGCGTGACCTCCCGCGGCAGCCACGCATCGACGAGGTCCCATCGATAGGAGAAGGTCGGCTCGTAGCGCTCCTCGGTCTTCACGACCCAGAGCCCCTGCTGGAGCTCCGCCATGGCGCGCTCGAACTCCCGCGTGGCGCTCGGCGTCAGCATGAAAGTGGCGGCCCTGAGCTGGCGCGTGTAGAGCGGGTGCTCGGCGACGAGGACGTCGAGCAGCCTCCGCGCCGTGTGCGTGAGCCGTCCGGCCCGATACTCGCGGAGGTAGTCGGCCGACCGCTGCCGGCCGCGGACGAGGGCATAGAACGCGGGAAAGAGGTCGAGCGCTACGAGGACCGGCCGCCCCTTGAGGAGCTTGCCGTAATACACCCGGCGGCCAGCCGGCAGCGCGTCCTTCAGCTCCCAGGTGAGCCCGACCCCGTCGTCGTGGTGCGAGCGGCGGGGCCAGCGCGGGTCCGCGCGCCCGACCACGGCCTCCCAGAGGCACGCCAGGCCCTCGGGGAACCGGTAGAAGGTCGAGCAGCAGCCGACCGCGTTCACGAACGCGAGGGCGCTCCGGGCGGTGCGGACCCGGCGGCCGGGGAGGCGACGGAAGTTCCAGTTGCGCCGCCGGAGGAGCGTCCGAGCCTGTGACGTCATCAGGCCCTCCTGGCATCGCCCTCGACGGGGGCTCAGGCGAGCTCGATGCCGGTCGCGCCGATCCGGTACTCCACGATCTCGTCCGACATGGCGCTCCCGCGGTGCTTGACCACCGCGAGCAGGCGCGCGAGCCGGTTGCCGATCCGCTCGCTGCCCATCACGACGATCGTGTTCGCCGTCGCCCCGAGGTCGCCCGCCGCTACCTTCCGAGCGACCAGATCCTCGAGCCGGGTCTCTTCGGTCGTGACGAGCAGCAGGGTCGTGATCCGACGGTGGTCATAGCAGTGGGAGTCGATGAATTGCCGGTGCTTCCACACCGGTAGGCAGATCTCCATCCCCAGCGTCTCGGCGTCGCGGTGGATGACCTTCCGGTACAGCTCATCGAACAGGAAGAACTGGATCGAGTCGGCAGGCGAGTCCATCGGCTCGACGCCGTCGACGACGACCCGGCGCGATCCGGCGGCGAAGTGGAAGTAGAAGAATGGCCGCACCGTGTAGAGCGCGTGGTTGTAGGCCGCCTTCCAGTTCCAGTCGAACTCGAACCCATCCCGCGTTTCGGCCTGGAAGTCCCGCGTGCGCCCGACCCACGGAAACGCGTTCGAGTAGTGCGCGTCCATGCCGCCCGGCGGTGGGTAGGGGTCGGCCATCGGCGTCACGGTGTGGGTCCATGGGGCAAGGCTCCAGCCGAAGAGTCGCGCCGCGTACTCGGCGTGCCGCTGGGAGTCGCCGCGCCCGTTCATGTCGAAGACGAGCCCGCGGGCCCCCTCGGGGACGCGGCCGTGGTCGGCGAAGGTGAGGCCGAGGTGCGTCTTGCCGATCCCGGTCGCGCCGTAGACGACGGCGAGCGTGCCCGCGAGCAGACCGCCCCCGAGCATCGCGTCGAGCCTGGGAATTCCTGTCGAGACGCGGTCTTCGATCACGGGCGGATTGTATCACGCAGGTTCCGCGTCGCTCGGCCAGGCGACCCGGGACGCCTCGCGGATTCCATTGACACTCCGAACCCAAAAGTCCTTTAATGGAAGTACGATGCGTCGCTCCGACGCGCGCGATCTGCGCCGCCACCTTCTCTTCCGTGCCGGATCGGCTGCCGGGCAGATTGCCGCGAGGCTATCCGGGCAGTTTGATCTGGTTCCGCTGCGCCCCGGCGATCCCATCGCGGTCGACGGTCCGGCCGTGCTCCTCGTCGAACGTGCCCTCCGCGACCTCGGGCGGGCCGCCGGCCTCCCCGGCCGGACCAAGCAGCTGGCCCTGGTCGCGCTCCTGCCGCCGGGCCCGGCGCCCAAGACGATCCCCGCGCAGTGGTACGCGTGTCTTCCACGGAACGCCCCCCCGGCCGTGCTCGCAAGGATCCTGGACAACGCCTTCGAGCACATGGCGACGCGGGGCGACCTCGACCGCCTCTCCGTCGAGCTCCGCGACCTGAATAGCATCGGGGTCCGCCTCTCGGCGGAGCGGGACCTGAAGCGGCTCCTCGAGCTCATTCTGACCAAGGCCCGCGAGATCACCCACAGCGACGCGGGCTCGCTCTATCTCGTGGAGGAGAGCGACACTGGCGATCGGCGCCTGCGCTTCACGCTCGCGCAGAACGACAGTGTGGACGTGCCCTTCGAGCAGTTCACGATCCCAATCAACGGAGAGAGCGTGGCGGGCTACGTCGCGCTCACGGGCGAGGTCGTCGACCTGGCGGACGCCTACCATCCGCCGCCCGGCTCGACCTTCAAGGTCAACCGGGCATTTGACACGCAGATCGGCTACCGGACGAAGTCGATGCTCGTCGTCCCGATGAAGACGCAGAAGGAAGAGATCATCGGCGTCCTCCAGCTCATCAACTGCAAGCCGGACCTGCAACGCCGGTTCGCGTCCCCGGGGGAGATCGAGAGGGAGGTTGAGCCGTTCGGCGCCCGGTACACCGACTTCGCCGTCTCGCTGGCGTCCCAGGCGGCGGTCGCGCTCGAGAACAGCCGGCTCTACGAGAGCATCCAGACCCTGTTCGAGGGGTTCGTGAAGGCCTCCGTCACCGCGATCGAGTCTCGCGACCCGACCACGTCCGGTCATTCGTTCCGCGTGGCCGAGCTGACGGTCGGGCTCGCGGAGACCGTGGACCGGACGCCGAGCGGGCCGTACGGCGACGTCCGCTTCAGTCCGGACGAGATGAAGGAGATCCGGTACGCGTCGCTCCTGCACGACTTCGGCAAGGTCGGCGTCCGGGAGGAGGTGCTGGTCAAGGCCAAGAAGCTCTACCCGAACCACCTCGAGCTGATCAAGCAGCGGGTCGAGATCATCCGCCGTGGCCTCGAGCTCAAGTACAGCCGCCGCAAGATCGAGTACCTGCTCCAGAAGGGACGCGAGCAGTTCGCCGCGCACGCCGAGACCCTCGACGCCGAGCTGGCATCCTTCGTGGCCGAGCTCGACGACGGGCTCACCAGGGTGATCGCGGCCAACGAGCCGTCCGTCATGCCCGAGGACTTCGCCTCCGCCATCCAGCGCTTCGCGCTCCAGTCCTTCGAGGACCACCTGGGCCGACCCCAGTCGATCATCACACCCGAGGAGGCAAAGGTCCTCGCGATCCCCCGGGGCACCCTCACGGACACCGAGCGCAAGCAGATCGAGTCGCACGTCGTCCACACCTTCCAGTTCCTCGCCCAGATCCCGTGGACGCGGGAGATCCGCAACATCCCCGAGATCGCCCGCTCACACCACGAGAAGCTGAACGGATCTGGATACCCGTACGGGATGACGGGCGACCAGATCCCCCTTCAGTCCAAGATCATGACGATCTCCGATATTTACGACGCGCTGACCGCGGCGGACCGTCCCTACAAGAAGGCCACTACGGTCGAGCAGGCCCTCGACATCCTGGACTACGAGCGGAAAGCCGGCAACATCGACGGCACGCTGCTCGCCCTGTTCGTCGAGGCCAAGGTCTACGAGCGGACCCGTCCCCGCCGCTGAGCCGACCCTGGTCCGACCGCTAGCCGGCCAGCAGCAGGAGCACGCCGCCCCACGAGACGAGGCCCAGCAGCGCCGCAGCCGCACGCGCCAGTTCGTGCACGCCCTTCCAGCTCTTCACCTGTTGAGCGGTCCGGGCCCAAAAAAAAGACGGGGACCACCTGTGGGAAATGAATCCGTACCGCGAGCTCACCGTGTGCATTGCACGTCCTCCTCCCTAGAACCCTCGGACTAATCCGACCACTTTCCCCAGAATCCTGACGCTCTGCTCGTGGGGATCCACCAGGATGGGCGCCATCGTCGGGTGCTCGGGCCTGAGCACGATCCGCTCGCCGTCGCGCCCGAACCGCTTGACGGTGGCCTCGTCGTCGACGAGCACGACGACGATGTCTCCGACCTGGGCCGAGTCCTGCCGTCGCACGAGCACCAGATCCCCCTCCACGATGTGCGCGCCGATCATGCTCTCGCCGCGGACCCGGAGCGCAAACATATCCTCGCCGCGCCCGGGCAGCGCCGCCGCCACGATCGGGAGTGTCCCCTCGCGATTCTCCGCGGCGAGCAGCGGCTGGCCGGCGGCGATCCGGCCGAGGATGGGGACCGACACCGTCCCTCCGAACGACGATCGGCCGCTCGGCACGAGCGAGCGCGACGAGCGCCCCGCGGTCGCCCGCCGCTCGAGCATCCCCTTCCGTTCGAGGGCGGCAAGGTGATCGAAGGCGGCGCGCGGCGTCACCCTGAAGCGGGCGCCGATCTCACGCACGGTCGGCGGCAGGCCTTCCCGCTCGCAAAACGTCCGAACGAAGTTCAGGACCTCCCGCTGCCGCGCCGTTAGCTCCCGCATGTCATCTCGCCGTCTCCTCCCCCGGAATCGGTCGAGGCTCGCCATGAGACTAGCAGACATCTGTTGATCATAATGAGCAAAAAATAATTCGGCCCCGGGCTCAGAGGGCGAGCCCCACCTCCACCGGCTCGCACACGGGACAGGTCGCGTAGCCCTCCTCCCGCGCCTGGGCGATCGTCTCGAACGGGATCCGCTCCGCCTCGGCGATCCGCGCCGCCCAGACGCAGTCGCGGCTGTGAAACAGGCGCGACCCCCGCTGAGCCCAGTACCGCGCGCCCGAGGCCGCCTGCTCCGTCGCGACCCCGCCCGCTTCCGGCGCGGGCTGGGCGCCCTCGGGCGCGGCGGGGAGCGCGGGCGCCGCCTCGGCCGGCGCCGACGACGCAAAGGGGGCGATCGTCGGGAAGAATCCTGCCTGCGCCGGGGAGGAGGGGCTCGGGACGTCGACGTCGTGGAGGTTCAGGTTCGTCTCGACGGTCGAGCGGAACTCGTCGCTCGCACGCCTGAACTCCCGCATCGCGCGCCCGATCATCTTGCCGAGCTCGGGCAGCTTCGACGGCCCGAAGACAATCAGCGCGAGCACCATGATGAGGAGCATCTCCTGGAAGCCGACGTCAAACATGTGGAACCACATCCTATCGCCGGGCCCCGCCGTTTTCCAGCGAAAGACGAGCGGAGCCGCGTATCCCGGAGGACGGCTCCGGATCCCTCCGGGGCGGCGAACAGGCGGGCAAGGCACTGCCCGGAGTGTCGGACCAAGACTTTCAGAAACATCAGTAAAGTCAGCTGGTTACGGCCTGTGGGTCCTTCCACCGCATCAAGTCGCTGGGGCCGACGCGCCGGACTCTCCCGATCGCCGACCGCAGCCTGGAAGTCCTGGGAACGCAGACGGAGCACGCGGTGACCAGGTGGGCCTGCGGCCGGACGCTCTCGACTCTCCGCTCCCGGATCAGCATTGGCTCCGCCGCGGGTCGGCGCAATCATGACCGGGGGGCACGGAGGACGAGAGCGCGGTCCATCCACGTGACGCTCGGGGCGTTCGACAGCGGCCGCTGGCCGGGTCGAGATCGACGACCTCCGGCGCCGCGTGGACGCCGCCCGCCCTGAGGCCGCTCGCTCTCGCGGAGTCGCGCTAAGACCCGCGCCAGGCGCGGCGGGGTCCGCTCGCTAGCCGCCCGTGAACTGTCCGAGCAGCGCCAGCCGATCGCCGGGCCGGAGGGGAGACTCGAGGCTGTGCGCGATGCCGAGCACCGCGTCGTTGACAAGCACCTCGATGTGCTCGCCGAGCTCCCGCCCCTCCCACAGCGCGGCGTGGAGCTCCGGGTAGCGCGTCGAGAGCCCCTCCAGAACGCTGCGGACGGTCGCGCCCGGGACGATCGGCTCCTCGAACACCTTCCGACCGGACCCGTCCCCGCCCACGAACTTCGTGACCCAGGCGACGACCTCTACCGCGACCGTCCCCACAGCTCTTTCGCGAGCCACTCCGCGCCGAGGGCCTTGCAGGTCGCCGGGAGCGGCTTACCGGTCTTGCGGTCGTAGCCGACCTCGGCGTACCAGGTGTCGAGCATCTCGTCCCACTGCTCTACGATCGACTGGCCCTTGGCGGGTCCATCCACGGGGATCGAGGCGTACCGCTTCGAGGGATACTCGGTCGCGGGCGTGATCCCGCAGCGCAGGCTGCACGCGCGCAGGATCGCGCCCGTGCGGCGGCCGAACCGGATCGCCTCGTCGACGGTGTAGGACCAGCCGGTGGCCGCGCCGAGCGCTCGGCAGAGGTTCTCGAGCCGGGTGCGGGTCGTGAAGATGCAGATGCCGAGGGAGTCCTCGAAGCCGAGGCGTCCCCGGAGGCCGGCGACCATCTTCGCGACGGCGACGCCGTCGAAGGGATCGACGCGGGCGGGCACGCCGACCTCGGTCGGATGCACGGGATTGCCCGTCTCCAAGGTACTCGTGCCGGAGGTGATCGTGTCGAGCATCTCGTGCCAGCGCGCGCGGTGGTCGTGGCCGCGCGGCACGGCGCCCTTCAGCGTGTAGACCGCGCAGTCCTGGGCCGGCGGCCCGAGCTTCTCGGCCGCGCGTTTCACGCCCTCGGCCAGGAGATCGCCGAGCCCGCGGCGGTGGACGATCAGGTCGACGAGCTTCCTGGCGCCCTCGACGTCGCCCCATCTGAGGTCGAACCCGAGCTGCGCCCGGGTGATGAAGCCCTTCTCCAGGCACTCCATGACCCAGCCGCAGAGCCAGCCGAACTCGTTGACGTCCAGACCCGCGCGGTCGAGCTCGGTGTTGAGCCAGCTCACCGCCTGCGGATCGGTCGCGCCAATCGTCCATCCCGCGCCCGACCAGCCCTCGTACTCGGGCTCGTCGACCAGGGTCCCCGTGTGCGGGCCGCTTCGGATCACCTGCATGTGGCAGTGGTGCATGCCGCAGGCGTTGCACTGGTGGCCGCGGTGGTCGAAGCCCTCGCGGAGGCGGCGCGCCTCCCACGGGCCGAGGTCGACCGGGCTCACGTTCGTCGTGTAGTTCTTGATCGGCAGCATCCCGAGCTTGTGGAGGTTCACGACGCCGGGGAGCGTGCCGTACTCGTAGAGCGAGCGAGCCGTCGGGTCGGTTCGGAGGTCGTGGGCGATGTCGTCGGCCGCCTGGACGAGGCCGCGCGGGTCCGCGGCCGCGAGCCCGTGGGTCCCGCGGACGATCGCCACCGCCTTGAGCTTCTTCTTGCCCATGACGGCGCCGCAGCCGTTCTTGGACGCGACGTGCCCATAGTCGCCCTGGATCGCCGCGAAGCGGACGAGGCGCTCGCCGGCGGGGCCGATCGAGTAGACGGAGAGCTGGTGCCCGGAGAGCCCGTACTCCGCCGAGAGGAGGTCCTGGGTCTGCCAGGTGTCCTTGCCGACCAGGTGCGACGCGTCGCGCAGCTCGACGACGTCGTCGTGGATGTGCAGGTAGACCCACTTCCGCGAGAGCCCCTGGACGATGATCGCGTCGTAGCCGGAGTACTTCAGGTTGGCGCCGAAGAAGCCGTTGGCCTGGGTCGACGTCGGCCCGTCCGTGCCCGCTCCGCGCGTGACGACCGTGAGGCCGCCCGTGCCCCACACGGGAAGCCCCGCGAGGGGCCCCGTCGCCAGCACGAGCCGGTTGTCCGGGTGGTCCCAGTGCACGTGGGCCGGGACCTCACGATAGAAGATGCGGGCCCCGAGCCCGACGCCGCCGATCAGCTCGCGCATGTCCTCCGGCGACCAGGGCTCGCTCCAGATCTTGCCCGTCGTGAGGTTCACGCGGAGAAGCTTGCCCGCGTAGCCGCCCGGCCGGGACTCAGCCGTCGAGGCGGGGTGCTTCGCCCGCGAGGGCGTGGAGGTGCTGAGGGCGGGCATCGTCTACACCGCCACGGGGGTGGTCCCGGGCGCCTTCGCGGCCCGGCCGAGCAGGGTCATAGGGAGGAGCGTCGCCGTCGTCCGCGAGGCGATGAACGCCGGCTTGACATCGAACGGATTCCCGCGGAGATGCTCCTTCCAGGCCGCGAGCGAATTCCCGCTCTGCACGAGGCCTTTGAGCATCCCGATGTCGTTCGTCGTCCACACGTCACTCGAGCGGCCGAGGATCAGCGCGCCCGTCAGCCGGTCGCCACGCCACAGGAGCTTTCGGTAGGCGGGGCGCTCCGGGTGGACCGCCGTGAAGGCCTCGGCCCCGGGATCGTCCCAGGCGCCGAAGGACGCGACGTCGAGGTGGCAGACTTCCACGATGTTCATCGAGAGGCTGCCGCGGTAGGTCGCGTCGCGGCCCGCCATGTTGGCGCCCGCCACCCGCCCGTGCTCCTGGGCGGTCGGCTCGATCGCGTGGACCGCC
>WNFT01004512.1_pt1 | contig 13687 bp, 14 predicted proteins | sample 5400191 | NCBI WGS metagenome assembly WNFT01 (sample SAMN13153359, study PRJNA577476) | soil metagenome | isolation source: 80 cm saprolite under Madrone tree | place: USA:California | collected 2016-06-14
ACCGCCGACAGCTTCGAGGACGCGTCCAGCGCGGCGCTCGATTACCTGGTGAAGCGGCCCGAGATCGACGCCTCGAGGATCGGCGTCTACGCGATCAGCTTCGGGGCGATCTGGGGACTCAGGTTCGCGGCCAACGATCGGCGCCTTCGCGGGATCGCCGCACCCGCGGCGTCGGTGTGCGAGAAGTATTTCCTGATGGACCTGGAATCGCCGCGCTGGAAGCAGCTGTTCGCGTATCTCACCCAGTCGAAGACCGAAGCCGAGCTGGACACCGTCATGGAGGCGATGACGCTGGAGGGGCACCTGGACAAGATCGCCTGCCCGACGCTCTTCGCGGTCGGCGAGTACGATCCGCGCGGGCCGCTCGACGAGGTCTGCCGGATGTTCGACCAGGTGAAGGCGCCGGCCGAGCTGTGGGTGTTCGCCGATCAGCATCACATGCCGTCGATCGGCGGCGGCGACAGCGGCACCAACAACTGGGCCGCGCCCCTGCACGGCGCCATGTGCGACTGGCTCCGCGACCGCTTCGAGAACAAGCCGCTGCGTCACGCGGGCCAGACGGTGTACGTCGACGCCAACGGCGCCGGCCCCAACGCGGCCGCGGTCACGCTCAAGCGCCAGTGGTACGAGTAAGATTGGGCGCGGAGGGATTGCCATGACGCCGAGCCAGCCAGATCTCGCCGAGATGCTGCGGAAGATGATCCTGATCCGGGAGTTCGATCTGCTCGCGATCGAATTGCGGAAAGCCAAGCGGATCCACGGGGCGCTGCATCCGTACGTGGGCGAGGAGGCGGTGGCGGTCGGGGTGTGCTCGGTGCTGCGGACGACCGATCGCATCACCAGCACGCACCGGGGCCACGGGCACTGCATCGCCAAGGGCGCCGACATCCGCCGGATGATGGCCGAGCTGTTCGGCCGGGTCGACGGCTACTGCAAGGGCAAGGGCGGCTCCATGCACATCGCCGACTTCGCGGTGGGCATGCTGGGCGCCAACGGCATCGTCGGCGGCGGGCTGCCCATCGCGTGCGGCGCCGCGCTCGCCGGTCAGCTCGAGGGCAAGGGCGCCGTGACCGTGTGCTTCTTCGGCGACGGCGCCGCCGCCGAGGGCGAGTTCCACGAGTCGTTGAACATCGCCTCGCTCTGGAAGCTTCCGATCGTGTTCGTCTGTGAGAACAATCAGTACGCGGCGAACAATCCCGTCGGCGTCCAGCACCCGCGCGTCGACATCGCGGCCCACGCGGCTCCGTACGACATGCCGGGCGTCGGAGTCGATGGCAACGACGTGCTCGCGGTCCATGCGGCCACCGCGGACGCCGTGACGCGCGCCCGGCGCGGCGACGGGCCGAGCCTGCTCGAGTGCAAGACCTACCGCTGGCACTTTCACGCCATGCGCGCCGCCCGGCCCCCGGAGACGCGCCCCGCCGAGGAGATCGCGTCGTGGAAGGCGGGCGACCCCATCGCCCGCCTGGAGCAGCACATGGTCGGCCGGGCCCTGCTCTCACCGGACGAGCTTCGAGCCATCCGCGACCGGGTCGGCGCCGAGCTCGACGAGGCCGTCGCCTTCGCGGAGGCCAGTCCCTTCCCCGACCCCAAAGACCTGGTCGGGGCCCCCATGACGATAGGAGAACAGCCATGCGCGAGATCACGTTTCAGAAAGCGCTCGAGGAGGCCGTGGCCGAGGAAATGCGGCGCGACCCGCGGGTCATCACCATGGGGACGGACTTCACCGGCGACCCCATCAAGGAGTTCGGCGCGTCGCGAGTGCGCTTCACGCCGATCTCCGAGGCGGTGCTGACCGGCATGGGCCTCGGCGCGGCCGGCTGTGGCGTGCGCCCCATCGTCAACTGGCGGATGGTGACGTTCTCGTTCGTGGCGATGGATCAGGTCGTCAACCAGGCGAGCAAGATCCGCTACATGTTCGGCGGCCAGGCCGACTTCCCCGTGACGTATCGCTGCTCGACCGGCGGCGGCATCGGGCTCGCCGCCCAGCACTCGCAGAGCCCTTATTCGATGTGGATGCACCTCGCCGGGCTCAAGATCGTCCTGCCGTCGACACCGGCGGACGCCAAGGGGCTGCTCAAGAGCGCCATCCGCGACAACAATCCCGTGGTCTCGTTCGAGTGCAGCCGGCTCGCGACGCTGACGGGCCCCGTGCCCGACGGCGACCATCTCGTGCCGCTCGGCGTGGCGGACGTGAAGCGGACGGGGACGGACGTGACCATCGTGGCCCTCGCCTACTATGTCCAGGAGTCGCTCGCGGTGGCCGACGAGCTGGCGCGCGAGGGCGTCTCGATCGAGGTGCTCGATCCGCGGACGCTCGTCCCGATGGACGTCGAGACGCTGCGCGCCTCGGTGCAGAAGACGGGCCGCGTCGTGATCGTGGACGAGGCGCCGGCGACGTGCTCGGCGGCCGCGGAGATCGCCGCGCTGATGGTCGAGGACCCCGACACGTTTCGCGCGCTGAAAGCTCCGGTGCGACGGGTCTGCGCGATGCCGGTCCCCGTGCCCTACAGCCCGCCGCTCGAAAAGGCCGCGCTGCCGAGCCGGGACGACATCAGGGCGGCCGTCCACGACGTGCTGAAGGAGTCTGTATGACCCACGCGCGGCTACGGCTGATCGCTCCGCTGCTCGTTCTGGCCTCGGGACTCCTCCTGGCGGCGCACGCCAGCGCCTTCCAGCTCTTCCGAACCGAGGAGGCGACCATCGCCGACATCCAGGCGGCCCTGAAGGCCCGCACGCTGACCTGTCGGGCGCTGGTGCAGATGTACCTGGACCGCATCGAGGCGTACGACAAGAAGGGCCCGGCCCTGAACGCGATCGTCGCCATCAACACCGACGCGCTCAAGACCGCCGCCGCGCTCGACGTGAAGTACGCCCAGTCCGGCCCGACCGGGCCGCTGCACTGCGTGCCGATCATCGTGAAGGACAACTACGACACGATGGACATGCCGACCTCGGCCGGGTCGCTCTCTCTGAAGGGATCGATTCCTCCGCGGGACGCCTTCCAGGTCCGCAAGCTGCGGGAGGCGGGCGCCATCATGCTCGTGAAGACCAACATGGCGGAGTTCGCCTTCGACCCGTTCGAGACGGTCGGCTCTCTGCTGCCCGGTTACACGAGGAATCCCTACGCGCTCGAACGCGTCACCGCGGGCTCGAGCGGCGGGACCGCCGCGGCGGTGGCGGCGAACTTCGGCACGGTCGGGCTGGGCACCGACACGGGCAACTCCATCCGCGGGCCGGCCTCTCACACGAGTCTGGTCGGCATCCGCTCGACGATGGGGCTCACCAGTCGCGCCGGGATCGTCCCGCTGTTCCTCGACAAGGACATCGGCGGGCCCATGGCGCGGACGGTGGCCGATGCCGTGGCCATCTTCGACGTGATCGCCGGGTACGACCCGGCCGATCCGGTCACGGCGGCCAGCCAGGGCAAGCGGCCGGACAGTTACATGAAGTCTCTCGTCAAGGACGGCCTGCAGGGCGTGCGGCTCGGCGTCGTCCGTCAGCTATTCACGCCGCAGAACACCGATCCCGAGGTGATGAAGCGCATGGAGCAGGCTCTGATCGACCTGCAGCGGCAGGGGGCCCAGGTCGTCGATACCTTCCGCGTCGCCGAGATCGACGACATTCCCCCGGCGACGCTCTTCTGCCGCCGCTTCAAGTTCGACATCAACGAGTACCTGGCCCGGCTCGGTCCCTCGGCACCGGTGAAAAGCCTCGAGGAGATCATCAAGTCCACGAAGTTCCATCCCTCGATCGAAAAGCGGCTGATCGACCGGCAGGCCGAGCCCCCGTTGGCCGAGAACCAGTGGTGCATCCAGGCCGCCGAGAATACGCGGCGGCTGCGCGATGCCGTGCAGAAGGCGATGGACGACGCCAGGGTCGACGCGCTCGTCTATCCGACGTGGGCGTTCCCGCCGCGCCTGATCGGCGACCTGAACACGCCCCACGGCAACAACAGCCCCCGGCTGTCACCGCCGACGGGCTTTCCGGCGATCACGGTGCCGATGGGCTTCGTGCACGGCACCCTGCCGGTCGGCCTTCAAGTCTTCGGCCGGGCGTGGAGCGAGCCGACGCTGATCAAGATCGTGTACGCGTACGAGCAGGCCACACGGCACCGCCGTCCGCCCGCGAGCACGCCGCCGCTTCCCTAGCAGCCGTGAGCGGGCTCTTTTGGACGAGGACTGCGCGCGCGCCGGCGTCGCGAAGCTCTAGCCAGGGTAATGTCGCTTGACGTGAGACGGACTGAGATCGAGGAAGAGCTGAAGCGGGCGCTTCCTGCCTATGGCGACATGACTCAATTCCGTCCGCTGATCAAAGGACATGGTCATCAATCTTTCATTCTTGAGACGAGCTCGAAAATCAATCTCTTGCTGAAGATCGCGTTGCGAAGTGAGCAGCTGGGCAAGATGAAGTCTCTGCGCCAGGTGTTGGAATTGGCTGCGAAACACCAGATCCCTGCGCCAAAGCTGCTCTACTTCTCCGAAGGAACAGCTTCCTTTGCGGGCCGTCCCTGGCTAATTCAAGAGTTCCTGACGGGGCAGGATGGCGAGGTCGCTATCGCGGGGATGTCTGAGCCCCAGAGAGCGACATTCTTTCGGGACTTTGGCCAAGCGGTGGCTCGGCTTCACTCGATCAACTTGGGTTATTTTTCCGAAGACCTGGCGTCTTCAAGACGAGAGGAGACCTGGACTTCGGTAGTCGAATCGCGGCTTGAACGTCTGAAGAACAATCATCTGCAAGCCGGGTTGCTGTCTCCTCAACGCATTGAGTCAGCTGAAGAGGCGATCCTCTCGGTCGTACGAGCGGTTTCTCGTGAGGTACGTCCTTCTCTGGTGCATCGCGATCTCTATCTTCCAAACACTCTCGTTGCTGCTGGGCGTTTTCGGTGTCTCCTTGATTTCGAACATGCGCGTTCCTGGGACGCACTATCCGACTTCGTCAAACTCAAGATGTGGGTTTTTGACAGCGTCCCCGGTTCCGAATCGGAGTTTTGCTCGGGATATGGCTCGAATCCGTTGATGACGAACGAAGGCCGGATGCGCTTCCACGTGGGGCTCGGGTTAGAGCTTCTTTCCGGGTTAGTTTACTGGAAGACGACCGGACAATCAGAGATGCTCATGGATTACCAGAGACGGTTCAAGCATTGGCAATCCATTCCTTCATGAAGCGGGCGTAACACTCGCGCTCGCCCGGCATCTTCGGCCAGCCCGCGAGCAGCCGCACCGTGGCGAGCAGGAGACGATCCCGCAGGTGGGTGGAGTTGTGACCGTACTCCTCGAAGGTGGAATGGGTGATCTTCTGGTTGTGCGGGTCGTCCTGGAACTTGCACGCCGTGACGGCGACCGACGCCTGGTACGCGTTGCGATCCGCGCCCGATTTCAGATAGGCGCTGGCCAGTGCGGTCGTGCGCGGGACGTCGAAAGCGAGAATGGCCTCGTCCAGCTCGTCCAGCAGCGCGGACGGTGTCCGTCCCGAGGCGTCGAATCCGGCGCACTCGCGCTCGAGCACCGGTGTCACCAGCTTGTTGGAGCGGGCCGCGTCGTTCACGAAGTTGGCCATGAGGTACAGCACGCGCGGCCGGTAGGGGCTCTCGCTCGTGCGCAGCCAGTCGTTCGCCGTGTTGCAGTAGTCGAACGGATGTTGACCGTCCGTGAACTGCTTGGGCACCGTCGTCCTTAGAATCAGCTCGGCGGCGCCGATCTGGATGGTGTCGCCCAGGCTTCGGATCGACCGGCCGTTGCGTAGATGCGTGGTGAGCAGGGCCCAGATGGTCGGCCCGTCCGCCTCCATGAGCAGCCGGACCATCTCCTCGACCTCGCCCGGAGTGAGCGGCGTGTGATTCGTCTGCGCGAGATTCTTTCCGGCGTCGGGCAGCTCGCTGGCGACCGTCACGCAGGCCGCGTCGTAGAGTGAGTAGTAGAGCGGGCCGACGGCCATGTCGGGGACGCCGATGTAATAGACGCCGTGGGACCGGTCCCACCCGATGAACTCGGCGAGGTCGGTCACGGCACGCGCCCGCAGCGCCTTGTGACCCGTGTTGCGCGCCTTCCGCCCGATGATCGTGTCTTGCACGTCGATCAGGCCCAGGAAGATCAGGTGATCGCGCAGCCGCGGGCGGACGCGCGCGTCGGCGGCCAGACCCAGGAAGAGGCCGTAGGCTCGCCGCACGTCGCCGCTCATCGTCGCGATCATGTGCGCGTGCAGCCGCTCCTCGACGGTGCCCTCTTCCGTGATCGGCGCCTGCTCCTGGTGCCACACGACCGGACCGTAGCTCGGCGGCGGCACGTTCATGCCTTTCATCGTGGCGTAGCGGCCGGGATACTTGCCGAGCAGCTGGTTCCAGATGTCGAGCCCGGCCGGGATGTACCAGACACCCTGCAAGAGCGGCAGCAGCCGATAGCGCTCGGGCAGGAACGGCGCCAGATTCAGGGCGGCCCGGAGGCCGAGAATCGTGTGGTCGTTGTTGATCAGCGTGATCTGGCCGTCGCGCACGTTGATGTGGCTCGGCACCTGCACGAACGGCGCCTCGGCCCTCGTCACCACGTCGAGGGCGTCGCTCAGCGCGCGGCCCTCCCGCGTCACCATCTGATGGAAGAGATCAGTCGTGCGCGGTTGATCGCGCTCCAGAATGGCTTCCGTCAACAGGGCGAAGGATCTGTCGGCCATCGCGCTCTCCTCGGGTCCGGTCTGGGCTCGTACTATACCGCGCGGCCCGCGTCGATCAGACGTTGGTGAGCGCCGGCGTCGCCTGGCGCAGGGCCTCGTCCCAGGGCCCCGGGAACCGTCCCTTCGCGCCGCCTCCGGAGAACGGCCGCTCCTGGTGCCACTGGCTGCGCGGCAGCTCGTAGTAGACCTCGAGCCCATTGCCGTCGGGATCCGAGAAGTAGACGCCGATGGAAACCGTGTGGTCGGCGACGCGAACGGCCACACCCTGGTCGTTCAGGCGCCGATAGATCTCCGCGAGGTCGTCGAGGCTCGCCATCCGCCAGGCCACGTGGTTCAGACCCACCTGGGTCTTCTGCGGCCCGGCGGCGTCGTCTCCAACCTCGAAGAGGGCGATGTCGTGCGCGTGGCCGGGGTCACACGCAAGGAAGGCCGCGCGCAGCCGCTCGGTGCCGGAATGATTGAACGTATCCTGGGTGTGGAGGCCGAGGACCTCCGTGTACCATCGGTGCGACCGCTCGGCGTTGCGCACGAAGATGTTGACGTGGTCCAGGGACATCGGCTTATAGCTCATCTCTCCCTCTCCTTGCCTACGGGTGGATCACCGTCGGCGTACGGCTGATGACGAACGCCGCGGGAGCCCGTGCCACAATATGACACGCTCGAGGCGTTCACCAAACCTTGGCTCGTCGATCGACGCGCGGTCGAAGAGGCGACCCAGGACACGACGAAGTGAGAGAACTGCGCACGGTAGTCCTGTGGGTCGGCGGTGGGGCGAGGGGCACGACTTCACGGGTCTCGACAATGACGTGGCCGTCATCGCGGTTTGGGCGGCGCTGGTTTAGGTGGTCCCGGCCGTCGAGGAGGCCGAGCTGGCTTTGGTACAGGTGGCGCCGGTGCGGTCGAGGCCCTCACGAACCCGCGTCGAGAAATCATGTGGCCTGAGACTATCGCGCCCCGCGGGCGCGTCGGCAACGGGGGCTGCGCGCCATATCGGGCACAGTGCCCTGACGCGGGCTGAATCAGGCTGGCGTGGCGCCCGGGCCCTCTCATCGCCTTCGCGCGAAATTCCCCGTATTCCTCAACTTCCCGTCTGGCATCCCGTATGCGACGGGGCTCCGGCATCTCATCTCAAGGGAGGAAGTCATGGAGAAGAAGAGCGGTAAGGCCAATCAGTCCGGCAAGCGCGTTGTCAGGGATCTCCCCGTTTCCGACGCTGCGACTCCCGGCGTGAAGGGCGGCAGTATCTTCGACGCCATCGGCAAGGCCATTGGCAGCGTTGTGAAGGGTGTCGTGTAATTCTGACGGAGGGACACTATGAACCAGAAGAACGCCAACGCCAAGCGCGCGGTGAAGGACCTGACGGCGAAACGCACTGCGTCGGTCAAGGGTGGCGAGCCGCATGTCACATGGTCGAACGCCCAAAACATCAAGCTATGAGGTCGTAGCCGGCTCTACGCGCGGTCAATGCCCACGCGCGGCGACGCGGCCATGGGCTAGGCGACGGGCAAGCGATTTTAACGGAGGGGACGCCATGGACAATAACGATAAGCGACTTCTGCCGATTCTGCTCGTCTCCATGGTCTTGCTCGTCGCGGCGTTCATCGTCCTTGTCGCGACGCGAGCGGAAAGCGCAGGGGTATTGGGTTACGGCTTCATCGGGTGATCATGACGCTCTTGCGGGTGACATCCATTTCGTCGCGTCACTCGTGGGGCGCCCTTCATTTTCAACCCGCGGTAAAAATTCCCTTGCAAGGCCGAAAGCTTACCGATCCCCCTTCCACAGGGCCCGCGCCGTGGCTGCCCACGTCGCCCGCCGTGGCCCCGGGGCCCGTACGCCATGCCGCCCCGGGCCGGCAGCCGGCAGACGTCTCGACGAGCGCGTGGCCAGCGACAAAGGGAAACCGTGCGATCGGCAGGGGCCCAGGTTTCGGAAAGGTGAGAGGATCGCCACAAGTGGCTCAGGGCACCTCGTAACTATGCGTCGTTTAGGAGGTCGGTATGAAGGCCTACTTCCTCACCCCCGGTCCCGGCGGGACCGGGGTCGAGCTTCGCGAGACCGCCACGCCCGAGCCCAAGCCCGGCGAGCTTCTCGTGCGGGTCCGGGCCACGTCGTTGAACCGCGGCGAGCTGCTGGGCGGCAAGCCCGGCGCGCCGGCCAGAGCCGGTGGCGGCGAATGCGCGGGGGACGTGGTCAAGCTCGGCGACGGCGTCACCGCCGTGTCGACGGGCGACCGTGTGATGGGACGCTGCGCCGGCGGCTTCGCCGAGTACGCGCTGATGGACGCGCGCGAGGCGATGCGGGTGCCCGGCCCGCTCGCGTGGGAAGAGGCGGCGGCCACGCCGCTGGTCTTCGTCGTCGTCTACGACATGCTGGTTGCCCAGGGCCAGCTCGCGGCCGGGCAGTGGCTGCTCGTGACGGGCGTGTCGTCGGGGGTCGGCGTCGCCGCCCTGCAGACCGGCAAGGTGCTGGGCGCGCGGGTCATCGGCACCTCCGGCTCTGCCGACAAGCTCGCCCGGCTCGAGAAGCTCGGCCTCGACGTCGGCATCCGCACGCGGGCCGCGGATTTCCACGACGCCGTGCTGAAGGCCACCGACGGCAAGGGCGTGAGCCTCGTGGTCAACAACGTCGGCGGCTCCGTCTTCGCCGAGTGCATCAAGAGCCTGGCCTTCGAGGGGCGGCTGGCGACGGTGGGACACATGGATCGCGTGCTGAGCGCCCCTCTGGATCTCGAAGCCCTGCACAGCAAGCGCCTCACGGTCTTCGGCGTGAGCAACCGGCTCCGCACGGCGGCGCAGCGCGCGGCGACGGTGCGCGGCTTCGTCAAGGACGTCCTGCCTTACTTCGAGGACGGTCGGCTGCGGCCGCTGGTCGACAGGACCTTCGGCTTCGACGACCTGCCGGCGGCCATCAAGTTCATGGAGTCCGACGCTCAGGTCGGCAAGATCGTGGTGCGTTTGTAGAGGAGCGGCCCGGCTTTGCCGGGCTGCGACGAACGTTTCGTCCATCGCCTGAGGCGTCGGTACCACACGAGCTTGTCCCCGAAGCCCGGATAGGCGGCGTTGCGGCCGCTGGGGTTGGGCACCACGAAGACGGTGGCACCGCCGATGCGCTCTGGCTTGCGCCCCGGCCCGGCGCTCGCGGACGGACCGAAGAACTGTCGGTACGCCGTGCTCCCGACAAACGCCACCACGGCCGGCTCGATGCCCGCGATCGTGCGGGCCAGCCGTTTGCGACCGCGCGCATAGTCGGCCGCCGTCAGCTCGGAGGCCTCGCGCGTAGCGCGCTCCGCGATGTTGGTCAGCGCGAGCCCGAACTCCGGAAGGCGAACGTCGTCCGCAAACGTCAGCGGCTCGGACACGAAGCCCGCGGCGTGGAGCAGGCGATAGAAGGGATTACCGGGCCCCGCGAAGTGATGACCGACGCGGGCCGACGTCAGGCTCGGGTTGATGCCGACGAAGAGGATGCGCGGCTTCGGGCACAGGCGCGCCGGCAAGCGCACGCTAGAACAGCGGGCTGTTCGACTCGAGGCCGAGCATCGTGCGCCCCACCGCCTCGTAGTTCACGAACTGCAGCTGGTTGTGCCGGGTGACGACCTCGGCGTCGCGCGCGTAGCGCTCGAGCGGGCTGCTGTTGAAGATGGACGTGGTGCCGGCCGTCGCGCAGACCATGCGCGTGGCCTGGGCTGCGCTCTGAGCGGCGTGGGTCATGGCCATGCGGAGATCCGAGCGCTGTCGCTCCGTGACGAACTCGCCCGCTACCACCGTCTGCCACATCGCCTGCACGGTGTCGAACAACAAGGCCCGGCCGGAACGCAGCAGCGCCTCGGCTTCGCCGATTCTCGCCTGCACCAGCGGCCGGTCGCGCAGCAGCTCCGACGACGAGCGCGGCACCTTCACCTGGGCGAGCTCGACGAACTCGTCGACGGCGGCGCGGGCCACGCCGAGCCCGACGCAGCAGAAGCCGCAGCCGGCGAGATCGAAGCCGTGCATCCGGTTCATCGGCCCGGTGACGCGCGCGCGCCGATCGAGCGCCGAGAACGTATGCTCCTCGGGCACGAACAGGTCCTCGACCTCGATGTCGTGGCTGCCCGTCCCCCGCATCCCGCTGACGTTCCAGGTGTCGATGATGCGCACCTGCGATTTCGGATGGAAGTAGGCGATGCGCACGTCCTGATCGCCGTTGGGCCGCCGCCGGGGCACATCACCGTCGAAGACCTTGCAGGCGCCGTGGAGCAGGAACGAATGCATGCAGCCGCTGGCGAAGAACCAGTGCCCGGTGACGCGGTAGCCGCCCGGCACGGCGACGGCCCGGCCGCGCGGGTTCGCCGAGCCTGCCGAGACGCCGATCGGATCGCTGTGGAAGAGCGTGCGGCGGACCTCCGGCGCGAATTGAGCGCTCTGGCGGAAGCTGTTGATGCCCATGGCCAGGCACCAGCCCGTCGAGCCGTCGGCCCGGGCCACTTCCTCGATCACGCGCAGGGTCGTGAGGATGTCGGCGCCCAGGCCGCCCTCGGCCTCGGAGATCGCGACCTTGAATAGCTTCGCGTTGGCGATCTCGAGCACGAGATCGCGCGGCAGCTGCCGCGCGGCCTCGATCTCGTCGGCCCGCTCGCGGATGCGCGGCGCCAGCGCGCGGGCGACATCGAGCGGGCTGGTCGCCGCGCGGGCGGAGTCGGTGATCATGCGGTCCGGGTCAGCTCCGCTTGAACGCGCCCTCGACCTCGAGCTGCATGATGCTTTTCACGCCGGCGCTGAGGGTCGGCCCGCCGCCCGGCACCGCCGCCGCCTGGATCGCCTCCAGCAGCTCGCGCTTCGTGGCGCCGTGCTCGACGGCCCGGCGCATGTGGGCGACGACGCCGTCCTCTCGCCCGCGAAACGCCAGGATCCCGATGATGACCATCTCGCGGTGCTTGATCGACAGCTCCTTGCCTTCGCCGACCGACAGCTCGCTCACCGGCTGTCGCGCGGCGGCGTACTGCGGGTCTTCGCGCGCCAGCCAGTCCGCCCACGGGTACCCATACGGGCTCTTGCTCATCTCTGCCTCCTCACGCCAAACACATCACCTCGGCCCCCTTAGAGGAGCGGGCCGGCTTGGCCGGGCCGCTCCGAAGGCCCGGGGGGAGTGGGGGCCATTTCGGGGCCCCCACGTTCAAAAGCCCATGACCTCGGCGGCGTGCTCGTAGACGTCCTGGATGCGTCCGTGCGAGATGGCCGCCGCCTGCACCGCGGCCACCAGGTGGCGCCAGCGCAGCGACGGCCGCGTGGCGTGGAACTCCTCGTAGGTCGCCTGGTGATGCTTGAGCGCGTGCATCTCGGTGAAGTTGTCGCGGCACGCGATCCTGCCGAGCAGGGCGATCAGCGCCTCGGGCGCGTAACCGGCGTTGGCATACTGCTGGGCCAGCGCGGCGGCCTGCTTGACCTCGTCGGTCGAGCGCCACGTCGCGAGGTTCGCCTTCGGCAGCCGCTCGCCCACCGGCAGGCGCGCGATGAGCGCCTCGATGTCGGCCAACAACTCGTCCTGCGTGCGGGGCGGCAGCGCCGCCACGCGCTCGGGCTCGGGCTGGAGGTCCGGGGCCAGCATGCGCTGGGCCATGAGCACTTCCGGCCCCGTGTTCCACACCAGCAGCGCGCGCAGCTTCGTGCGCAGGGACAGCTCCGGCTGCCGCAGCAGATAGCGCCGCGTGTTGGCGCCGGTGTTGATGTGCACGTCCATCGGGTTGCCGGTCTGCGAGCGCAGGAAGAGCGTCGAGCCTCCCACGGAGAGCCCCTCGCCGGCGCCTTCCAGGGACACGCCGTCGGCGAGCGCGCGCGCCAGCATCCCGGGAACCTCGCTGAACTTGTGGCAGCGGCCGATCTCGTCGGCGAGCGCGGTGAGGGCGGCCGTCTCGTCGTCGCCGGTCGCGACGCGGAGGTCGCGCTCGAGCAGTCCGAACGTCGCGATCAGCGCGTCCACGTCGTCCAGCGACGCCGGCATGGTCGGACGCGTCACGTAGCGCACGGGCGCCCGGCCGATGTACTGCGCGTACTCCCAGCCGAGATATTCGAGCGCCCGCCACGTGAAGACGGGGAACAGGAAGTAGTGGTCGTCGAGCTGGTTCTTCGGAATGGCGACGTGGAGCAGGTGCTCGAGGACCTGCATGGGCGAGAGCCGCTGCAGCAGGTAGAGATAGTAGTGATCGCACGCGTGGTAGACGCCGCGGCTCGCCGCCATCCGGAACGACTCGAGCGTGGCCTCCACGCTGTCCTGCTCCGACACCGGCTGCGCGTCCGGCAGGATGAACGGGCCCATGGCCGGCGAGTGGATGTGCTTGTTCGCCACGGCCACGTTCTGGATCACGGGCAGCCGCGCGTACTCTCCGGGCAGCCTGGCGGCGATGTGCCGCACGGCGTGCAGCCCCGCCAGCGGGTGGAGCGGGCCGCCGTGATGCCCCGGCGGCAGATCCGAAGAGCGCACCACGGCCAGGGCGGAGGCGAGCAGCACGTCCTTGACCGGGGTGCCGGCGGCGAGCCGGTCGTGGGTGCGGGCGACGATGTGCTCGGGCGGCGTCTCCTCGACGAAGCGCACGAGCGGCTCGATGGACTCGGGATACGCGACGGGTCGGGCCATGCCGCATCCTCCAGGTACGGGGCACTCCTGCTCACAGCGTCACCAAATACTACGCCCGTGTGCTACGCTTCGCGCTCGCCGGGGACGACCCTACCACACCTCAGAGGTGCAAGGATGCGACCGAACAAGATCAAGCAGATCTGGCGCGACGGCCGGTTCGTCACGATGGGTTGGCTCTCGGTGTCCCACGGGTTCACCGCGGAGATCATGGCCCGCCAGGGCTTCGACGCGCTGGTCGTCGACATGCAGCACGGGCTGACCGACATGAACGACGTCTGGCCGATGCTGCAGGCGATCTCGCAGACCGACACCGTCCCCGTCGTCCGCGTGCCGTGGAACGATCCGGCGACCATCATGAAGGTGCTGGACTTCGGCGCCTACGCCGTGCTCGTGCCGCTCATCAACACCGCGGAG
>WNFT01003447.1_pt1 | contig 13681 bp, 13 predicted proteins | sample 5400191 | NCBI WGS metagenome assembly WNFT01 (sample SAMN13153359, study PRJNA577476) | soil metagenome | isolation source: 80 cm saprolite under Madrone tree | place: USA:California | collected 2016-06-14
CGGGCCGCACTCACCAGGCATCCCGCGGTTGACAGGGACCCGCCGGACCGTTAGAGGTTTCAGAAAGTTTTGAAAGTTCAGGCGAAGGGACGGGCATGTCGGCGGTCTCATCGGCGGGTCTGGCGGAGCTTCACGAGGCAGCGGCGAGCCCGCTCGCGCGCCCTTCCGCGGCACAACTGCTGCCGGCGGCGCAGTCGGCGGAAGGGATTCCCCGCCTCGAGCGCCTGCTGCTTGCCGCGGCCCGCCGAGCCCCGCGCGAGCTGGCGGGCGCCGCCGTCGACCTGCTCCGCGCCGGCGGAAAGCGCGTCCGCCCTCTCCTGCTGCTGCTCTCCGCGCGCGCTGCGGTTCCCGGACGCCGGGGGCGAGGCCGCGTTCCGCTCGCCCTGGTCGCCGAGATGGTGCATTCGGCGACCCTGCTGCACGACGACGTGATCGACGACGGGTTGACGCGGCGGGGATTGGCTGCGCCGCGTGTGGCGTACGGAAACGGCGTTTCCGTGATCGCGGGGGACTGGCTCCTCGCCGCCTCTCTGGACCTCGCCCTCCGGGCGAAGACGCCTGGGGCGCTCGAGGCCCTGGTGCGGACGCTGCGGCAGCTAGTGGAGGGAGAGGCGCGGCAGATCGCGCTGCGGGGCAAGACGGACTTCAGCTCCGACGACGCGCTGCAGATCGCGTACCTCAAGACCGGGTCGCTCTTCGCGTTCTGCGGCGAAGCCGGAGCGCTGGCGGCCCGGGCGCCGCAGGAGGTGGCGTTCGCCTTGCGCGATTTCGGCCTGCGCGCCGGCACGACGTTCCAGATCGCGGACGACCTCCTCGACTTCGAGTCGGATGCGGCCACCCTCGGCAAGGCGGTCCTCGCCGACGTCACCGAGGGAAAGCCCTCGCTTCCCCTCGCCATCGCGCTGAAGCGGCTTCCGCCGCTGCGCGAGGAGATGGCGTCATTGCTCAGGCCGGAGCCCGGAACGTCCGAGGACGAAGTACGCGCGCGTGTCCGTGCGTTCGCGGCCCGCCTGTCGCGCACGGGTGCACTGGGCGCCGCGCGGCGGATCGCCGAGAAGGAGCGCGACGCCGCTCTCGCCGCCCTGGAGCGGGTTCCGCAGGGGCCCACCCGCGACCTTCTCGCCCACGTCGCTCGGGCGCTGCTCTCGCGGAGCCACTGACGATGGCGCCCGCCCCGACACCCTCGGAGCCGGGCATGAGGGAACAGGAGCGCGATCTGCTGCACGAGGTCGCGGACGCGGTCGGCGCCCTGATGGAGTTCTGGGGCTTCAAACGCGTGATGGGGCGGGTCTGGGCGCTGCTGTATCTCCGCGGTGACGCGCTCTCCGCCTCCGACCTGTGCGACCAGCTCTCCATCTCCTCCGGAGCCGCCTCGATGGCGCTCTCGGAGCTGGAACATTGGGCGGTGGTCCGCAGGATCCGCAAGCCCGGCGATCGGCGCGAATACTTCGAGGCGGAGACGGACATCTGGAAGATGATCTCGCGCGTGATGCGCGAGCGCGAGCTGGTGCAGATCGAACGCGCGCTCGAAGTGTTCGAACGCGTGCGCGAGAAGCTGCGCACCCTGCCCGCGCCCGGCGAGCGGCCCCGCCTCGACGACATCGCGGACCGCCTGGGCAAGCTGCTCGATCTCGCCCGGGTCGGACGGGGGTTGCTCGTCGCCCTGGTGCAGCAGGGGCGCGTCGATCTCGGGCCGCTGATGCGCTTCCCGCGCTCCCGCCGATAATCAGAATTCCACCGCCACCCCGAACCGCCACGCGTGGTCGCTCAGGATCAGCGCACCGCCCCTGTGGAAGTCGCTCAGGTACGTCCAGCCATACTCCGCGAACAAGGACGTGCGCTGGATCCCGGTATCCACGTACGCTTCCCGCGCTAGCTCCACGTCCACGGCGTTCAGGTTGACGGCGATGCCGAGCGCGGTCGTATACCCGTTGGTCCATCCCGATCCGTGTCCGCCCCGCTGCGGGTTGTTGGAGACCCCGCCCCTTCCGTTGTACGAGACCCAGAGCGCCCGCATGAGACCCGCCTGCACGTAGGGAATGAAGGGAAAGCGCTCCCAGCGATCTGCGAGCCAGTCGAACCGGTAGGTGGCGATCAACCCGAACGGGAAGACGTTGAGGGTGGTCGTGTCTTGCGAACGCTGGACGTTGCCCGGCGTCGAGCCGGGCAGGATCGCCTTCCCGTAGTTCTGCCAGAACCCGGCGGTAGCGCCCACGAGCAGCGATCCGAACGGATGAGCCACCTCCCAGTCGAACTCGAGCTGATATCTGGGCGGGGCGCGCGGGCCGAACACGTCGTGATACGGCGTCCCCGTGAGTCCCGGCTCCGAGTCCACTTTCGGGTCGTAGCGATCGAGCTTCAAGCCGACGAGGAAGCGCCGTGGGGGCCGGTCCTCGGCTCGGGCGGCCGCCCCGAGGAGCGCGAAGAGCGCGACCAGGGCCGCGCCGTTGGGCGGGCCGCGGCGCCGCCGCAGCAGAAGAGCCAAGGCGATCGCTACGGCGGCGATCCACGCCGGCGCGCTGCCCGTGGCGCACCCATGGCCGCCGAGCGCGCTGCCTCCCTCGTCGCGATAGTGGGCATAGAAGTCTGCGGAATAAACGGGAATCGCGACCACCGGCGTCGAGGGGCCGGAAACGTTGCTGTAGGTGTCGCGCGCCACCACCGTCACCGTGTACCCCGCATCGTTCTGCAGCGCGCTGCCGTTGTCGGTGTGATCGACGTCCGCGTTGGTGACCGTGACCCTGTCCGCGACGCCGCCGTCGCTCGTCGTGCCCTCGGGCACCACGTGAACGTCGTATGTCGCGATCGTTTCTGCGGAGTTGCCGGGCGACCAGGACACGCGCAAATGGCTGTCGCCGGGGGTGATCGAGAGGCTCGCAGGCGGTGTCGGATTGGCGAGCGCGTACTTCACGTTCACGGACGCCTGCGTGAGAGTGCCGCCCGAGATCCATTGCAGACAGAGCAGGTTGGTGGCCGGATTGGCGGAGCTGGCGGCGACGATGGCCGGGTCGTCGCAACCAGAGGTGCCGCCGTCGGCTAGCGCGAGCTGATTCGCGCTGATGGTGTCCGTCCCGGTCTGCGCGACCGTCTCGGTGCGCGTGATCTCCGCTGCCGGAGAAGGAGGATTGCTGGTGCAGCTGCTCTGGTTTCGCACGCCGAGCAGCCGCACCGCATCGCCACTGCCGAAGAGGTTCGTCTGCAGGTCCCAGCTCGCAAGCAGCTGCAGCGTCTTGCAGTTGCTGGCGCCGACGAGCACGTCCGCATTCGAGCCGTTGACGGTGAAGATGATGGCGTTCGCCGCCAACGGCGCGAGCGCAAAGGCGAGAGCTGGGGCCAGGCGCATGTCGGCCCCAGGTCTTAGCAAGGAAGGGGCCAGCCGTGCAGGCGTCGAAGCTGGCATCCGCTGTAGTTTTCGCTGTTTTGTCGCGGCAACGGCGGCGAGCCACGCGCGCTGTCCCGCGCGCGCTGTGACAATTTGTCAGCGCCGCTCTACACCCGAGCGGACAGCTTGTCAGCGTGGTCGCGGGCGAGCAGCTCCGCGATCTGCACCGCGTTCGTCGCCGCGCCCTTGCGCAGGTTGTCGCTGACCACGAAGAGCGCGAGCCCGTTCGGTCCCGACAGGTCGGCGCGGATGCGGCCGACGAGGGTGTCGTCGTTGCCGGCCCCGAGCAGCGGCATCGGATAGACGTGCTGCTTGAGATCGTCGATCACTTTCACGCCGGGCGCCTTGAGCAGCACCTCGCGCGCCTGCTCCGGCGCGAGCGGGCGCTTGAAGAAGAGGTGCGCAGCCTCTGAATGGCAGAAGAAGACGGGCACGCGCACGCAGGTGGCGGAGATCGCCAGATCCGGCAGGCCCAGGATCTTGCGGCTCTCGTTCACCAGCTTCATCTCCTCGTCGGTGTATCCGTTGCCGCTGTCCTTGCCGATCTCCGGCAGCAGGTTGAAGGCGATGCGATGGGGAAACTTCTCCGCCTTCAGCTCGCCCATGTTGAAGAGCGCGCGCGCCTGCGTCTCCAGCTCGTCGATGCCCTTCTGGCCGGCGCCGGAGACGGACTGATACGTGGAGACGATCACCTTCTCCAGCCCCGCCACATCGTGCAGCGGCTTCATCACCACCACCAGCTGGATGGTGCTGCAGTTCGGATTGGCGATGATGCGCCGTCCGCCCGGCCTCACTGCCAGCTCGAGGTCGCGCGGGTTCACCTCCGGCACCACCAGAGGGCAGTCGGCCTCCATCCGGAACGCGCTGGAGTTGTCGATCACCACCGCGCCGGAGCGGGCTGCGTGAGGAGCGAATTCGCGCGATACGGTGGCGCCGGGCGAGAAGAGCGCGATGTCCACTCCGGCGAAGGAGTCCGGCTTGAGCCTCCGGACCACTACCTCGTCCCCCATGAACTCGAGCCTCTGCCCTTCGCTTCGCTCGGAGGCGAGGGGCACCAGCTCCCGCACCGGGAACTCCCGCTCTTCGAGCACCTTCATCATCTCGCGGCCGACGGCGCCCGTCGCGCCTGCGATCGCTACCTTGTACTGCACCATCTCATCCGCCTCGCGCTGGAAATCCCTGCACGTAATCCGGTGCAAGGGAGAAACATGCGGAGGCATCGTACGATGCCCCGCGCAATCGCGGTAGGCAAAGGAGCCCCACCGCCGCGGCGCGGGGTGGCTCGCGCAAGAGCCTGGCCCCGTCGGGCAGCCGCAGATCCGCTGCGAAGACCACCTGCACGGCCCCCTGCGGCGCCCCGTCGCGAAACGCCTGGACGAACAGCTCGCCTTTTCGCGCCTCGGTGGCGGCATAGACGAGGCCGCGCTCGGCCGCGGCGATCGCCTGCAGGCTGGAAGCCCCGGCGATGGGCAGCTTGCGCGCGTACGCGATCGCCTTCGCGGCGGCGAGCCCGACGCGCAGGCCCGTGAACGAGCCAGGTCCGAGCCCCACCGCGATGGCGTCGATCCCCTCCAGGTCGCCGAGCGCCGCGGGCAGGACGTCGCCCGCCTTCGCGGGCGGCTCGAAGCTGCGCTCGCGCACGACCCGGTCGTCTTCGAGGAGGGCGCAGGAGGTGTGCGGGGTCGAGGTATCGAGGGCGAGGACCCTCACTCGAACCACTTCCGCATCGCGTCGTTGCGGAACGCGTAGAGCATCAGCGTGAGCAGGAGCGCGATTCCGACGACGTTCGCGACCTCGCGGAAGCGGACGGACAGCGGCCGGCGGCGGATCCCCTCGATGAAGGCGGTGAGGACGTGGAACCCGTCGAGCACCGGCACCGGGATCAGGTTCATCAGCCCGAGCACGATGCTGATGGCGCCCATGGTGAACACCAGCTCTCGCCAGCCGTTCTCGGCCGCCTTGCGCGCCACGTCCGCGATCATCAGCGGCCCGCCGATCGCGCGGCTCGAGATGTGTCCGGTGACGATCCGGACGATGCCGATGGCCTGCTTCCGGACGAACACGCCGGTGTTGGTGACCGCCCGGTAGGCGGCATCCGGCAATGCATACCGTACCCAGATCCGCTCGACATCGGCGAAGGCGTTCAGATCGGGCGCCGCGCCCAGGTCGGGCACGTCCTGGAGCAAGCCGGTCTCGTCGCGATCCTTTCGGGGATGCGGCGTGACCGTGAAGCTCAGCTCCTTGCCGTCCCGGCGCACGGCGATCCGGACCGGCTGCGTTCCCGCCGCCTTGATGGCGGCGTCCACCTCGTCGCTCCAGGAGAGCGCCGGGCGTCCGTTCACGGCCAGGACGCGATCGCCACGCTTCAGCCCCGCCTCGTCGGCCGCTCCGCCGGGCTGGACCGCGAACAAGGTGAGATCGCTCGCTTCCAGGCCGTAGGCGCCGGGAGCATCCGGGGCAGGCAGCGTGAGCGAGAGGGGCTTCTCGGACCAGAGCGTTCCACCCGGAGCTTGCACGGCCTCAGGCCGCAGCAGGTCGAGCTTCAATGCATCCGAGCGCGCGGCGATCTGCTGCTGGAGCTGCTCCCAGTTCGCCACCGGAGCGCCGTCCAGCTTGACCACTCTGTCGAACGTCCGCACCCCAGCTCTGCCCGCGGGTGTATCCGGCGAGATCACCGTGACCTGCGCCGCGCGGGGAACGGCGGCGATGCCGATGCGGCCGTGCTTCACGGTCTCGACCGGGTCCGTTTCCTCGTGCACCGCCGGCACGATCCGCAGCGTCTCGCGGGCGCCGCTGCGCTCGATTTCCATGGTCACGGGCTGGCCGCCGTGCGCGCGGATCTTTTCTTGAAGTCCGCTCCAGCCGACCACCGGCTCGCCGTCGATACTCACGATGCGATCGCCGGATCGGAGACCCGCCTGCGCCGCCGGGGATTGCGGCTTCACGTACCCGACCTTCGCTGCCAGATCCTGATGCGGGGCGGCGAAGACGACGAAATAAAGCACGACCGCGAGCACGAAGTTCGCGGCGGGACCGGCGAAGGCGATGGCGCCCTTCTTCCAGGGCGGCTGCTCGAGGAAACCCCGCCCGCGGTCCTCGGGAGCGACTTCCTCGTACGGATTGTCGCCGGCGAACTTCACGTATCCGCCGAGCGGCAGCAGCGACACGCGGTATTCGGTCTCGCCCGCGTTGAATCCGAAGAGCCTCGGCCCGAATCCGATCGAGAAGCGGATGGCCCTCACGCCCAGCGCCTTGCCCACGATCAGGTGTCCGAGCTCGTGGAAGAACACCACCACGCTGATCACGAGCGCAAACGAGAGCAGGGTCAAACCCGCCGACTGGACGAAGCTCATGGAGGCACGAGTCTAAATGTGCATCGTGCGGCGCGCCAGCAGGGTCAGGTAAGCAGGCGTGCACAGAAGAGGACAAAGGGGGCGTTGAAGAGGAGCGCGTCGATGCGGTCGAGCAGACCGCCATGGCCCGGGAGCAGCCGCCCGCTGTCTTTCGCTCCAAACGCCCGCTTGAGCATCGATTCGGAGAGATCGCCCAGGGGACCGAGCACCGCCGCTCCGGCGCCGATGAGTGCCGCGCCCCAGGAGGGAAGCGCTGGAAGCCAGATCTCGCGCACGATCAGCGCTCCGGCGATGCTGCCCGCTGCACCGCCGAGCGCGCCCTCCCACGTCTTGCTGGGCGAGATGCGCTCGTAGAGCTTGCGGCGGCCGAAGGCCCGGCCGGCGAAATACGCGAACGAGTCGTTGAGCCAGGTGACCGTCAGCGTGAGGACGATCCACCACTCCCCCTGCGGCATCCCGCGCAGGGGCACCAGCGCGCCGAGTAGCAGTCCGGGATAGGCCGCGCCGAGGACGGCAAGACCGACCCGGCGCGGCGCGTTCGGGATCTCCGGCTCGAACAAAAGGGTGTCGGCGAACGCGACGATCACGACTGCGCTCAAGGCCAGCTCCGTCGTGACCCACCCGGGCGACGCTTGCTGAAGGAGCGGGATGAGAAAGGCGCCGCCCGTGGACACGATCGCCGCTCCCGTCAGGTCCGCGCGCGGCAGGTGATTGAGCTCGAGGGCGCAGATCGCGGCGGCGGCCCCGATCAAGAGCGCCAGCGGCAACCCGCCGCGCCAGACGAGCCACAGCACCGCCGGCAGGAGCACGAGGGCGGTGGTCACCCGAATGACCAGGTTCCGGTTCTTTTCGCTCATGCAGTGCGGATCTGCGCGCTCGTCTTTCCGAAGCGCCGCTCGCGCTTCTGGAAATCCTCGATGGCGAGCAGCAGATCCAGCTCGCCGAAATCCGGCCAGAGCGCCTCGGTGAAGTGGATCTCCGCGTATGCGAGCTGCCAGAGGAGGAAGTTGGAGACGCGAAACTCCCCGCTGGTGCGGACGACGAGCTCGAGCGGCGGCAGCCCCTCGGTCCAGAGGCGGTCCTCGATCGCCCTGGCGTCGATCGAGTCCGGGTCGATGCGGTCCGCGGCAATTCGCCGCGCCATGGCGATGATCTCCTCGCGGCCGCCGTAGCTGAGCGCGAGGGTCAACGTCATGTCCGTGTGCGTCGCGCTGTCGCGGCGAAGGGCCTCCAGCGGATCGCGCACGCGAGGCGGCAGCCGATCGAGCTCGCCGATGGCATGGAGCCGGATGCCGTTCTCCATGATCTCCGGCCGCTCGCGGTGCAGGTAATCGCGCAGAAGGTCCATCAGGCCTGCGACCTCGTCCGGCGGGCGCTCCCAGTTCTGGGAGGAGAATGCGTAGAGGGTGAGGGCGCTCAGGCCGAGGCGGCGCGCGGCGCGCGTCACCTCCCGCACCGAATCGCTTCCGCGGCGATGACCTTCCAGCCGGGGCAGCCCCTGCTGCTCCGCCCAGCGGCCATTTCCGTCCATGATGATGCCCACATGGCGCGGGAGCGGGCGCTGCGCGACCTCCGCCTTGAGCTGGGCGATATCCCGTTCGATACGAGGCATGAAGGCGCGGGCACCATAGCAGGAATGCTGCGCGGCGCGTCGTTCGGGTTAGGTTACCTTCGTGCCCGGCTGGTTCGGCCCATTTCGCATCGAGCGGCAGGTCGGCCGTGGCGGCCTTGGCGCCGTCTATCGCGCGGTCGATTGCCGCAGCGGGATCACCGTCGCCCTGAAGATGCTTCCACCCGGGACGGACCCTTCGGCTACGCGGCGGCTCCGGCGCGAGTTCGAGGCGCTGCGGCACCTGGACCACCCCAACATCGTGCGCGTGTTGGACTCCGGCGACGTCGACGGCATTTCCTGGCTGTCGATGGAGTTCGTGGATGGCATGGTGCTGCGCGAGTGGCTGGTGGTGGCCGGACAGCCGAAGCTGCTCGAGCCCGAGCTGGAAATGGATGCGCCCGAAGGCGTGGACCTCGACGTGCTCTTCGAGGAGCCGGACTCCGGCGCCCTGCTCGCAGCCGCGCGGGCCGGCCGCTTGCGGCTCGAGACCGGGCTCGACGCGATGCTGACCGACGAGGAGCAGCTCGAACAGAACAATCCCGACCGCCTGCACGCCTTGTGCGAGGCGCTCGCGCAGGTGTGTGATGGCCTCTCGTTCATCCATTCACGCGGGCTGCTGCACCGCGATGTGAAGCCGGGAAACATCCTGGTCCGTCAGGATCGCCGCGCCACGCTGGTGGACTTCGGTCTCGCCAAGCGCATGACCGACTCCGAGATCACCGATCACGGACACGTGGTCGGGACGTACCGCTACATGGCGCCGGAGCAGGCCCGGGGAGAGGCAGTGGACCGGCGCAGCGATCTGTACTCGCTCGGCGCAACGCTCTACGAGCTGATCGCAGGGAGGCCCCCCTTTCCCCATCGCAACCAACTCGAGCTCCTGGAAGCGATCATCTACCAGGATCCGCCCTCGATCACGCGCATCAACCCCCGCGCCCCTGCCGCGCTGTGCGGGCTCGCGGAGCGGCTCATCCAGAAGCACCCCGGGGACCGGCCAGAGAACGCCGCGGAGGTCGCGCTGCTCTTGCGCGTGATCGGGCGCGGAGTCTGGGGATTCTCGGATCCGCTGCTGGTACCCCGCCCGCGGGAAGACCGCCCCTGAACGGCGTTCAACTCAACGGGCCGCTTCTCTCACGCGCCTGCGGAGATCGGCGACGAAGTTCCCCCGCAGCCAGCGGTGCTTCCACGCCTTCACCGCCAGCCAGCCCGCTGCGACCGCGGCGAGCGCGACGGCCCAGGGCCGCAGCGGAGCGCGCAGGTGATCCGAGGCGATCAGGAGCAACGCCAGCGCGATCCATGCGGCCGCCGGGTTGTGCTCCTTGCGCAAGGCTCGGCGGAAATCCCACGGCTGCCCGCTGCGGGCGTCCGCCCAGCGGGGCCAGAATCTCGGAACGCGAGCGCACCAGGCCTCGTACTGCGGCCCGAATCGATCGCGCAGGAACTGTTCCTCCGCGGCGATGATGGCACGGTACTGGACCGCGAAGAGCAGCGCGACGATGCAGAGCAGCCAGAGGTCGTGCGCGACCAGGCAGAGACCGAGGCTGATGCCCAGGTTGCCGAGATAGAGCGGGTTGCGCGTCAGCGCGTAGGGACCGTCGGTGTTCAGCGAGACGGCGATCAGCTTCTCGTTCTGTCCCGAGGTTCCGTCGGGCACCTGGCCCAGAACCCAGGCGCGCAGTGCCTGTCCGGCGGCGCAGAGCGCGAGACCTGCGACCAGCCACAGCGGGGAAGCAGGACCACGGCTGCGCCAGATCAGCGGGAGGGCGGCCAGCACGAGCAGGACGGGCGTGAAGCTCCGCCACCTGAACAGCACGCGGCCCACCCGCTGCAGCATCGGGCGGCGTGCCTATCAGGAGAACCCCCGTGCTACAAGTCGCGCGTGAAGGAATACCGGCGTCTTCTCGCGGCGGTGCGCCCGCATCGCGGACTGCTCGCGGCGGCGATCGCCTCGATGATCGCGCTCTCGGCGGCGACGGGTGCGTTCTCCTGGCTGGTCGGACCGATGTTCCAGTTCGTCTTCAAGGGCGGCGCCCTCGACGCGAAAGCACTGCGCAGCGCGCTGCCCTTCCTCAGCGCTCCGGAGGCGCTCCCGCGCGACACCGTGCTGCGCGCGCTGCCCATCCTCATCCTCGCCATCGCCGCCCTGCGCGGCATCGCCTATTTCGGCCAGTTCTACTGCATGGGCATGCTGGGCCAGCGCGTGGTCGCCGACCTGCGGCTCGCGCTCCACCAGAAGCTGCTCGAGCTGCCTCCGTCCTTCTTTGCTCGCAGCGCTTCGGGGGATCTGCTGGCGCGCTTCGCCAGCGACGTCGCCGCCGTCGAGTTCGCGGTCACCTACGGGCTCGCCGCGTACCTGCGCGACGGCCTCCAGATCCTGGTCCTTCTCGGCGTGTCCATCGCGCTCGACTGGCGCCTCGCGCTGCTCGCCTTCGTCGCCGTGCCGCTGACGGTGGTACCTATCGTCCGGTTCGCCAGGCGGCTGAAGAAGATCGCGACGCGCGGACAGGCGCAGATCGGAACGCTGTACACGCTGCTCCACGAAGCCCTGCAAGGCGTCCGCATCGTGCAGTCGTTCGGGATGGAGCGCTACGAGCGGGAGAAGTTCTCCGCGGAACAGGACCGGTTCCTCGCCACCATGCGGCGCAGCTTCTTCGTGCGCGCCATCTTCACGCCCACGCTCGAGATCATGGCGGCGATCGGGATCGCGACCACCGTCGTTTTCGCGGCGCGCGCGGTGGGCGCCGGCCAGCTTCAGCCGGATCGCGTGATCTCCTTTCTCGCCACCATCGTCCTGCTCTACACGCCCTTGAAGTCGCTCGGCGGCACCGGGCAGGGCGTGACGCAGGGGCTCGCCGGAGCACGCCGGCTCTGGGAGGTGCTCGACGAGCCCGTCGAGCCGCTGCCGGGACACGTGGAGCTGCCCGCGTTCACGCGCGAAGTCCGGTTCGAGCGGGTCTCGTTCCGATACCGCGCCGAGGGACCGCCGGTGCTGCGGTCACTCGATCTGACCCTGCGCCGGGGCGAAGTGATCGCGCTGGTGGGCCCCTCGGGCGGCGGGAAGACGACTTTGATGAACTTGCTGCCGCGCTTCGCCGACCCGACCGACGGACGGGTGACCCTGGACGGACGCGACATCCGCGAAGCGACGCTGCCGTCGCTCAGGGCCCAGATCGCGCTGGTGGCGCAGGAGACCTTCCTGTTCAACGACACCGTGCGCGGGAACATCGCGTACGGGCTGCGAGACGTTTCCCAGGAGCAGCTGGAGGCGGCGGCGAAAGCGGCGCGCGCGCACGATTTCATCCGCGAGCTGCCGCGCGGCTACGACACCGAGGTCGGCGAGCGCGGCGTCACGCTCTCGGGAGGGCAGCGCCAGCGGCTGGCGATCGCCCGCGCCCTGCTCAAGGACGCGCCGATCCTGTTGTTGGACGAGGCGACCAGCGCCCTCGACACCGAGAGCGAGCGCGAGGTGCAGCGCGCGCTCGACCGGCTGATGGAGCGACGCACCTGCCTGGTGATCGCGCACCGGCTCTCGACCATCCGCCATGCGACGCGAATCGCAGTGCTCGCGCAGAGCCGGATCGTCGAGTTGGGAACGCACGAGGAGCTGCTCGCGAGGCGCGGCGAATATGCGCGGCTTTACGAGCTGCAGTTCGCGGCGCCGGCCGGTCTGCTGAAACCAGCATGACTCTTCAAATCAGCTAGATCGGTAGAGGGCCGCTGGGCGGCTTCCTGGTCGCTTCGCCGGTTGAGAAAAGGATGGGAGAGGAGTACAGCAGTCGGTCCATGGCGCGCTCGGTCCCCGGGAAGAAGGAGACGCTCCTCGCGTATCTGGCGCGCGGCATCGCCATGGTCCACCTCGACGCCCGGCGCCCCGGCGTGGTGGTGCCCACCCAGTATGCGATGGACGCGCACCTGCGACTGAACCTGAGCTACCGGTACGGGATCCCGGATCTCGACATCACGGATCAGCGCATCCAGGCGACGCTTTCGTTCGGCGGCAGGTCGTTCCGCTGCATCCTTCCCTGGGGCTGCGTGTTCGGGATCACCAGCCATGGGACCGGCGACGGACAGGTCTGGCCCGAGGACCTGCCGGTGGAAGTGGTACACACCATGGCGGACCGGCAGAACGGGATGCACGTTCCGGCCGGCGGGGATCGCGCCTCCCGCAAGCCGCCCCTGTCCGCCGTCGAGGGCGACCTCAAGGAAGAGCCGCGGCGCGCCGAGCCGCCCCCGGAGGGAGCGCCTCGCCGCCATCTGCGGCTCGTGCGTTAGCAGCCGGCCGCCACGATCTGCGAGCAGGGCGATCGAGCTTGCGCAGCTCGCATTCCAGCGTCTCGAACAGCCAGCCGCAGCCGTACCAGAACGGCGCATAGTCCAGGCGGACATAACCGCGCACGTTGATCCCTTTGCGGTAGCGCCAGGGGACGTCGCCGATCACCCGGTTCAGCAGCGATGCGCTGCCGAACTCCGCGCCGTAGATGCCCGCCATGTAGGCGAGCGAGCGGGCCCAGCGGGGGACGTCTCTGGCAGCCAGGCGGTCGTGCAGACGCTCGAGCAGGAGACCACCAGCGCCATAGATAGGAAGCATCCACAGATACGAGTGGCCGCGAAGCCGCCGGTCGCGGAGCCAGAACGAGTCGGTCAAGCCCGTGAAACCGACCTCGAGCGCCCAGCCGAGGAATCCGTATGCGAGAAACCGGCGAACCACGGTTCAAGCATTGGGCGCGACACGACCCCGGGCAATCGGTCAGAGACGGGACGCCGCCGCTGCGTCACAGACGAGTACGCTGCGGCCCGACGCCTTGCGGATCCATTGGGCGGGACAGGCCACGAGGTCCTCCGGCCCCTTCACCGTCCGGGCGACAACGTCGGCTTTCGCGGCGCCCGTAACTTGAAGGACCACCATCCGGGCGGTGACCACCAGGAACGGAAGGAGCGTGATTCGCGCGACCTTCGGCTCCACATGGCGGGGCGCGGCGACGTGCCTGACCAGCTCGTCGTCGCCGCGATCCGCGCTGCCCGGCTCGCCGGCGAACAGGGAGCAGATGTGCCCGTCCGGCCCGAGCCCGAGCAGGACGAGATCGAGACGCGGCGGCGACCCCAAGGTATCGCGCAAGTCCTGGGCGCACCTCCGGGCCTCGGCATCCAGGTCTGTCGCCTCCCCGCGCATCCGGTGGATGCCGCCCGCGGGGACGTGCCGGAGCAGGCCTTCGAATGCCGCCCGGTAGTTGGAGAGGTCGTGATCGGGCGGGACGGCGCGCTCGTCGGTGAAGAAGACCTGCGCCTGCGCCCAAGGCAGGTTCGCCGCCCGCAATCTGTTGAAGAGAGGCGGCG
>WNFT01010084.1_pt1 | contig 13681 bp, 10 predicted proteins | sample 5400191 | NCBI WGS metagenome assembly WNFT01 (sample SAMN13153359, study PRJNA577476) | soil metagenome | isolation source: 80 cm saprolite under Madrone tree | place: USA:California | collected 2016-06-14
AGGCCGCGCGCGCGTTCGACGTCACGCGCGTGGTCTATACCAGCGCGAAGGGCGTCTATGGTCCCGTGCTGGGCGAATACGGCGCGCCGACCTACAAGCCCGTGCCCGAGGATTTTCCGAAGAATCCCAAGCGCATCTACGACTCCGCCAAGCTGATGGCGGAGCAGGTCGGCCTCTATTACCAGGCCCATATGGGCGTCGACGTGGTGGTGCTGCGCTTCGCCACCACCTACGGGCCGGGCAAGACCGCGCGTCACGGCAAGATGGGCGTGACCAGCCAGATCGTGGAGAATCCCGCCAACGGGCTGCCGTTCCGCCTCGCGCAAGGCGGCGACGAGAAAGACGACTTCATCTACAACAAGGATTCGGCCCACGGCATTTACCTCGCCTGCACGGCGGAAAATCCCAAGAGCCGCGTCTACAATATCGGCACCGGCGTGGGCGTCACGCTCAACGATGTCGCGCGCGTGTTGCGCAAATATCTGCCGCACGCCGACATCGAGATCGGGCCCGGGCTGAATTTCCTCGGCATGCCCTATCCCGCTTCCAGCGTCTACGATATTTCGCGCGCGCGCGCCGAGCTCGGTTACGCGCCGCAATACGATCTGGAGCGCGGGATTGCGGATTATCTCGACAGCCTCGAGCGGTTGAAGGCAAGTTGAGGGTCGCTCGTCGCGAGGCGTTCGCGACTACAGTCGCGGTCCGCATGGCGTTGAAGCTCGCGTGACGGAATGGGGCCCAGGGCGAGCTAAGCTCCTAAAGTCGCGGCAACTCTTGCGCTGTGCCAGGACGCCCCTTAGCGGCGCTTACCCAGCCTGCGTCCTTTCGGGCCGCCGCTGACGTCCGGAACCTCGATGCCCAGCGCAGTGGCTAAATCGATTTGATGATCCTGCTCCTGCATGAGGATCTGGCGAATCTGCTCCGCCATCGCGAATTCTCCAAGCGCCTCACATTGCCGGATGCGATCGCGGTAATTGCGAATGGTTTCGTTTTCATTGTCGAGATCGTAACGCAGCATATCTTTCGGATTTTTCGATGTGCGTACCGGCTTGGAGGTGACCGCTGGCATTTTACCGAGATAGTCGATCTGCCGTGAAATGATCAGCGCGTGATCGAGCTCCTGTTTGGCGTGGATTTCGAGCTGGGCGGCGATGTCCATGTATTCGGCGCCGCTGAGCACTTGGGAATAGACGACGTAGGCGATAATGGCCTGATATTCGCGGGAAAGGTCTTCGTTCAACAGCTCCGCGAGGCGGTCGCGGGAGATTTCATTTTCGTTCGCGGCGGATTTCGGCGCAGCCATTGAGTCCTCCTAAAAAGACGGTGGTCGATATACTCGTTCGCACTAATTTAGTGTCGCCATTCCAGTCTAGCACTCATTTCGGAAAGTATTGCCCGGTCCCTCATCACGGCTTACTTGCCGGATGGCGATCCCGCGCACCAGCGTCTTTCCCGGCGTTGCGGTCGGCATGCGCAGTCTTCTTTGGTCGTTGGCGTTCAACGGGCGCCTCAACCGCCGGTCTTGGCCACGAAGGAATCCTTGGCGCCCGGCTTGAGCACCACGTAGGCGCGCCGCCACGGCTGATCGTCGATCAGGCGCCATTTATGGCCCTTGCCGATATGATCCTCAGCGAGCAGGACATCGCCGGGCCGCACCACGAATGTCTCGCCGTCGGGGGTGGCGAATTCAAGCGTTCCCGACAGCGTGATCACGTATTGCGGCTCCGGGTCGGGGTGCCAATCATACGAGGAATGCGCCGGCGTTTCCTTGAAATGGATGGCAACCACATCGGTGCGATCCTTTTCGTCGATCGTGCCTTCAAGCACATGCGACGCGTTGTCGGATCCGGTGTACAGCTTGAACGCTCGCAGCATGTTAGCCTCCTATGAGTTTTTAGCTTCGTTGCGATTGCGGTTTGTTGACAGAGCGACGGGTCGGATGCCCGATCGCTAGTAATGGCCCTCCGTCGGGCGCACCTTTCCTCTGAACACGCTATAGCTGATCGCGGTGTAGATCAGGATGAGCGGGAAGACGAACAGGCCTTCCCCCCAGAACATGAATGCCAGGCTCGATTGCGGCGCCGCTGCTTCCTCGATGGTGAGGACGAAGGGAATGATGTACGGCCAGAACGAGATCGCCAGCGTGCCGAACGCCGCGAGGAAGATCAGGACGACCATGGGATAGGGGAGGTCATCGCGGCGGTAGCGAACGCCGAAGGCGAGCACGGCGACGCAAAGCGCGCCGATCACCGGGAAGATGAACAAATACGGACGCTCCAACCAGCGGCCCAGCACCCGGAGATTCTCGGCGAGGGCATAGGCGAACACGACAACAAGGAATATGAGCAGGCCGACCGCCAGATATGGCACCAGGCGATAGGCTCGCTCCCGCGGCTCGCCTTCGCATTTCTTGACCAGCCAGCAGGCGCCGAGAAGCGCATATCCAAGACACAATCCGAGACCGCAGAGCACCGCGAACGGGCTGAACCAGCCGAACTCGCCGCCGGCATACTGCCCGTTGGCAACCGGCAGCCCCTCGACCAGCGCGCCGACCGTCAGGCCCTGGATGAACGATGCCGCAAACGATCCGCCGACGAAGCTCCAATTCCAGAGCCACCGCATGTGTTGCGTCTTATAGCGATACTCGAACGCGACGCCGCGCAGGATCAGGCCTGCCAACATCACCAGCAGCGGCAGGTAAAAGGCGGACAGCAGGATCGAATAGGCGACCGGAAAGGCGCCCCACAGAATGACCGCGGTAACCACCAGCCAGGTCTCGTTGCCGTCCCAAATGGGCGCCACGGCCGTGATCATGGCGTGTCGCTCGCTCTCGCTGCGCGTCAAGCCGAACAGCATGCCGACGCCGAGATCGAACCCGTCGAGCAGCACGTAGAGCAGAATGCTGATGGCAAGCAGCGTGACCCAGAACGTGACCATGGCTGTGCTCCCGCGCCGACCTAAGAACGAGTTGCATCCCGATCGGCGAGCGACATCGGGCGACTCGCAGTTGCCGCCGGCGCCGGCGCGACCAAGTATCCGGCAGGCCCCGCTCGCAGCAACCGATAGATGTAGAGGGTTCCGAATGCAAAAATGAGGGTGTAGACCGCGACGAAGACGACCAGCGAGGTCGCCGCGGCGCGTGCAGTCAAGAACGGGGTCACTGCATCCGCGGTCCGCAGCACTCCATAGACCACCCAAGGCTGACGGCCCACCTCTGCCGTGTACCAGCCCGTGAGGATCGCGATGAAGGGCAGGGGAAAGCTCAGGAATATTGCCCAAAGCAGCAGCCGGTTCTGCTCGAGGCGTTGCTTGAGCATCAGGTACGAGCCAAGCCAGGCGAGTGCCAGCATCAGCAGACCGCAGCCAACCATGATCCGAAAGGTGAAGAACGGGATGACGACCGGCGGCCGGTCCTGGGGCGGGAAGCTCGTCAGTCCGACTTCCTTGGACGTGAAGCTCATGCTGGCGATCAGACTCCCCAGAACCGGGATCGATATCGCGTATTTGTTGCTCTCCGTCGCCGGATCCGGGATAGCGATCAACACCTCGCTCGCGGGCTGCTCGTCGTGCCAGCGCGCCTCGATGGCCGCGAATTTCGCCGGCTGATGCTCATGCACGTAATCGCCGCAGAGGTGGCCGAAAAAAATCTGGATCGGTACCAGCACGGCGGCAAGGCCCAGACCCATGCCGAGCATGATGCGCGCTTCGGCCGGATACGTCTTGCGCAGCAGGTACCACGCCCCCGTCGCGGCAACGCAGAAGGCGCCGGTTAGGAAGGAGGCGAAGAGCATGTGCGGAAAGCGCACCCAGAGCACGGGACTGAAGATGATCGCGAACCAGTCGTTCGGGACGAATACGCCGTTTTCGATCACGTACCCGACCGGCACTTGCATCCAGCTGTTATTCCCCATGATCCAGAATGCGGAAAGCGACGTCGCAAACGCCACCATTGCGGTCGAAAACAGGTAGAACCACGGCGGCACACGCGAGCGGCCGAATACCAGCACGCCGAAGAAGCTGGCTTCCAACGCAAACGCGGTGAATGTCTCGTATGAAAGCAGCACCCCTTGAATTGGACCCGTCATCCGCGACAGCACGCTCCAGTTCGTGCCGAACTGGAACGCCATCACGATCCCGGATACCACGCCTAAACCGAACGCCACGCCGAATATCTTGAGCCAGAAGTCGAACAGGACGCGATAGGCCGGGCGACCAGTCCAGAGGTGCAGCGCTTCGAGAACCGTCAGCCAGGCCGCCAGGCCGATCGAGAACGACGGAAAGATGATGTGAAACGAGATCGTGAAGGCGAACTGGAGCCGCGACAACAGAAGGGCCAGGTCGTCCATCGAAGCGCTCCTTCTATCACTCCCAGAGGTTCGCCTTGGCGAGATCGATCAGATCGTCGCCGCGGCCGCCCATCACGGCCTTGAGCATGTAGAGCGTGAAGCCTTTGGCCATCTCGACGGTGATGCTGGGCGGAATGGGAAGCACCATCCGGCTCACGACCGCGTCGACCAGAACCGGCCCGTCGTGAGCGAGCGCTTCTGCGATGCCACGCTCGACGTCGCCCGGATCCTCGAGGCGGATTCCGCGCACGCCGACGGCCTCGGCCATCGCCGCGAAATTCGGATTTTTGAACTTGGTGCCGAAGTCGAGAAATCCCGACGACTTCTGCTCGATCTCGATGAAGCCGAGCGCGCCATTGTTGAACACGACAACCTTGATCGGCAGGTTGTGCTGAACAAGAGTCAAAAAGTCGCCCATCAGCATCGTGAAACCGCCGTCGCCCGACAACGAGATCACTTGTCGTCGCGGAAATGCGGCCTGGGCACCGATAGCCTGCGACATGGCGTTGGCCATGGAGCCGTGCCAGAACGATCCGATCAGCCGCCGCTTGCCGTTCATCGCCAGATAGCGCGCCGCCCACACCGTCGGCAGGCCGACGTCGCAGGTGAAGACCGCGTCGTCGGATGCACAATCGCTGATCGCTTTGGCGACTTGCTGGGGATGGATCGGCGGCTTGCCGGCTCGCCCGACCGCGAGCTCGTCGAGGCCTTTGCGCGCCTTGCGATAGTGCTCGCGCGCCTGGTCGAGGTGGCTGCTGTCGCGCTTCTCTTTGAGGCGTGGCAACAGCGCCTCGATGGTCGCGCGCACGTCACCCACCACACCCACGTCGACTGGCGCCCGCCGCCCGATGACCTCGCCGCGCTGATCGACTTGGGCGATCCGCACGCCGCCGCCGCGCGGATAGAATTGCCGATACGGAAAATCGGTTCCGAGCATGAGCAAAACATCGCAATCGAGCATGGCGTAGTAGCCTGACGAAAACCCGATCAGCCCGGTCATGCCGACGTCGTAGGGATTGTCCCACTCGACATGTTCTTTGCCCTTGAGGGCGTGGACGATCGGAGCCTTCAGGCATTGGGCGAGCGCGAGCAGTTGCGCGTGTGCGCCTTGGCACCCGGAGCCGCACAGCATCGTCACGCTGCCGTCGCCGTTGAGAACGGCGGCCAATCGCTCGAGATCGGTGGTGGCCGGCGCCACTGTCGGCTGCGCCGGCAGCAGACCCGATGGCTTGGGCACCGGTGCGTCTGCTGCGGGTTGAAGCGCGACGTCACCGGGGATGACCACCACCGCGACACCGCGCTCCGCCACCGCCGCATGAAGCGCCATCTCCAGGGTGCGCGGCATCTGGTTGGCGCTGGAGATCAGCTCGCAAAAATGGCTGCACTCCTTGAACAGCTCCTGCGGGTGCGTCTCCTGGAAATAGCCGGAGGCGATTTCCGCCGACGGGATCTGGGCTGCGATGGCCAGCACCGGCACGCGCGAGCGGTGGCAGTCGAACAGGCCGTTGATGAGATGCAGGTTGCCCGGTCCGCAGCTGCCGGCGCAGACCGCGAGCTCACCCGTGAGATGGGCCTCGCCACCGGCGGCAAACGCCGCGACCTCCTCGTGGCGGACATGAATCCATTCGATCTTGCCCTGACGGCGCAGCGAGTCGGTCAGCCCGTTGAGACTGTCGCCGACGATGCCGTAGATGCGTTTGACTCCCGCCGCGACGAGAATTTCGGCGAATTGATCCGCGACCGTTTGTGCCATGGCTCTTTTCCCGTTTCTGCCCCCAAACGAAAGCCCGGGCAGGCCTAGGCAGCGTCGACTTAAGGATTAGGGTTCAAACGTTTTCCAGGTGCAGCACGGCGGCGGTGTCGGCGCGTATGCGCCGGGACAGCGCGGCGTCATCGATCAGAGATTCGCCATAGGACGGAATCATCTCTTTCAGCTTGGGAAGCCAGCGGTTGGCCGTCAGTTCGTTGTTGAAGCATTTCTCCAGCACGCCGATGGCGATGAACACCGCCGTCGATGCGCCGGGCGAGGCGCCCAGCAACGCCACCAGCGAACAATCGGCCGCCGCAACCAGTTCGGTACCGAACTCGAGAAATCCGCCGCGTTTGGGATCCGGCTTGATGATCTGCACGCGCTGTCCCGCCACTTCGAGTTGCCAGTCGGCCGGCTTGGCGCGCGGATAATATTCCTGCAGGGCAGCGAAGCGGTGATGCGCCGTCTGCAGAACCTGCCCGATGAGATACTTGGTCAGATCGAAATTGTCGCGAGCAACCGCCAGCAGCGGTCCGATGTTGGCCGGCCGGATCGACTCGAACAGGGCCATGAGCGAGCCATGCTTGAGGAATTTGGTGGAAAAGCCCGCATAAGGCCCGAACAGGAGCGAGTGCTTGCCACCGATGACCCGCGTGTCGAGGTGGGGTACCGACATCGGGGGAGAACCGACGGACGCCTTGCCATAGACCTTGGCGTGGTGGCGCTTGTTGACGTCGGCATCATCGCAGCGCAGCCAAATGCCGCTGACCGGAAATCCGCCGTAGCCCCTGCCCTCCGGGATTCCGGACTTTTCCAGGAGCAGCAGCGCGCCGCCGCCGGCCCCGAGATAAACGAACTTCGCCGTGGTCGAGCGCGTCTCGCCGCTGCGCTCATTCTTCATGTCGATGCGCCAGCGCCCGCCTGGCTCGCGCCTGAGATGGGTGACGCGATGCGAGTAGTGGACTGCAAACCCCGGCATGCCCGCGAGGTAGCGAACGAGGGTGCGAGTGAGCGATCCATAGTCGACGTCGGCGCCGGTGATGATCCGCGTGGCGGCCACCTGTTCGTCGGCGGCGCGGCCCTCCATCACCAGCGGGACCCACTCGCTGAGTTTCTTCTTGTCCTCCGTATATTCCATGCCGTACCAGCAATGATGCGCGCTCATCGCCGCGAAGCGTTTCTTGAGGAAGGCGACGTTCTCGGGCCCGTGCACGAAGCTCATGTGCGGAACGGGATGAATGAACGATTGCGGATCCGCGATCGCGCGCTTCCTCACTAGATAGGACCAGAGCTGCCGCGATAGATCGAACTCCACGTTGACGTCCAGCGCCTTGGAAATGTCGATGCTGCCGTCGCTTCGCTCCGGGGTGTAGTTGAGCTCGCAATTCGCCGCGTGGCCGGTGCCGGCGTTGTTCCAGGCGTCCGAGCTCTCGAGCGCCGCGCCGTCGAGCGTCTCGACCATCGAGATATTGAGCCCCGGCTCGAGTTCCTTGAGAAAGACGCCGAGCGTGGCGCTCATGATGCCGGCACCCACGAGGATGACATCCGGCTCGCTGCTGGCGCGATTTTCAATCATGGGTTTCTCCGATCACAGGAACGATTGGCACGAGCCTTCGCCCGGTCGAAAAGCTCAAACCTAGCCCGTCACGTCCGCTTGCCCCTCAAAGCGGACGTCGCTCTGATCTCAAAGTGATCGCGCTCTTGGACCATCCGTCTTGCATGACGCCGACGTCGTCGTCTCGAAATCGGCCGGCAAACCAGCCAACGCCGTCCCGCCGGTCGCAAGCCGCGGCATCATCTCGGTTGGGGCGGCGTCGAGATCACTGATGGCACCTTCGTAAACCACGTCATATCCAAGACCTGCCTCGCCATCTGTTGATCGATATGCGGCGAAATTTCGCGGTGAAACGCATAGGCGAGCGTGTCGTATTCGAATCTGCAGCTTGGCGAGCGATTTGGCGGCAAATATCCGTCCTGGGTCAGATCGGCGAACGTCACCGGGTCGGCGCCGAAGGCCAGGCACATGAGATTGTAAAAGCGCTCTTCCGGCTGACCGTGGTTGCTGGCAAAGCCCGCTAGCTGCGTCTGCACGATGGGTTTCGTTCTGTAATCTGCGACGTACATCCTCCAAGCCCAGGCGCCGCCCGCGATCAACCTCCGCGCTCGCTCCTTGCCGAATTGCAGCATGATGTATCCGGCAAAGTTGTCGGCGGCATCTTCCGCATGTCCGAATAGCGGCACTTTGAAAATATCGAACATTGCGTGTCCGACCTCGTGGGTCGTGAGCCAGAAGAATTGCCCGATTGCTGCATCCCTCGCCGTGAGTCCGTCAGACGAAACGGACTCAATATCCCCTGCATGTCTTCGAGGACACGGTGCTCCCTTAACATACCGTAGAGTTCCTGAAGCTCGGCGCTTTTGGGTACGACATATTCGGTTGTGACGCGGTTTGGCCGATTGTTTTCACTGGGGGCATGGACATTCTGACCGGATTGGTTACGAGCGCCTGGCACAAGTACCGGGGCGGCGACGATGTAAAGCTTTTCCCCCGAACGGAAAATAATGGCGCCGGGACCCAAATCGCGGGCCCCGAGCGCTTCGATCTGTGCCGAGGTGTCGCCTTTCGCTCGACCTGGCGTGATGGCAAAGGTCTTTCCATCGATATAGATGCTGTCGTTGTCGGCAATCGTAGCCGGCGGGAGTGTTTGCGATTGAGCCACCGCCAGATTCGACACGATCGATGCAATGCCAACGATGGCACCGATGGAGCTTATGGACTTTCCTTGGAAACCGCTCATCCCCTTCTCCACAGTTGATCGCCCGCGACGCGGATTGATTCTCACGAGAGACGTCGCGCGTTTAAGTTTGAGAAGAGGTAGGGGCGGACTGAAGCTTACTTCAGCCCGCTCCGACCAACACTAAAGGCTCGCAGCCTCGTCACTTTGTAACGGCCGAGATCCAATTATCCTCGAAGGCCTTCTTGAGCTTGTATTGAACATAGTCCGGATCGTAGGCGAATTGCATGAGCTGGGCGTTATAGCCGGCGCTGCCGCCACCGGTGAGCCTTGGATCATACTGCGGCTGCCGCGGATCGTTGAGGAATTGCATGAGCATGGCGTTATAGCCGGCGCTGCCGCCACCGGTGAGCCTCGGATCGTACTGCGGCTGCTGCGGATCGTTGATGAATTGTTGGTTATAGCCGATGCTGCCGCCGCCGGTGAGGGCCGGATTGTACTGCCCGCCGGTGAGGGCCGGATTGTACTGCCGCGGATCGTAGGCGAATTGTTGGTTATACCCGATGCTACCGCCACCGGTGAGGGCTGGATTGTACTGCCCGCCGCTGAGGGCCGGATTGTACTGCCGCGGATCGTAGGCGAATTGTTGGTTATAGCCGATGCTGCCGCCGCCGGTGAGGGCTGGATTGTATTGCCCGCCGGCGAGAGCCGGATTGTACCGCCGCGGATCGTAGGCGAATTGTTGGTTATAGCCGATGCTGCCGCCGCCGGTGAGGGCCGGATTGTACTGCCCGCCGGTGAGGGCTGGATTGTACTGCCGCGGATCGTAGCCGTAGGCGGTGACGACGCCGCGGAGCGTTTGACCTTCGGCTATGTAGAGCTTGTTGCCCGAACGTATGATGATTGCCCCAGGGCCGAGTTCGCGGGCAGCGAGATCTTTGATTTGAGCTCCGGCGTCGCCTTTTGCCTTTCCCGGTACGACCTGAAAGGATTTTGCGTCGATATAGACGCTGTCATTGTCGGGGATTGCTAGGACGGATTGTTGCGCGTGAGCGGTTGCAAATGTTGCGACGCTGACCGCGGCGGACATGATGACGGATGTTGTATATTTACTCATGGAACCGACTCCTATGCGGGGGACTACACGCACCGTCTCGTTGAGTTGTGGGGGGCCTATTCTAACACTGGCCGCGCGCGAGCGATAGATTGCGTGAAACCTGAAAGGTTATCCCGAAAGGTCCAGACTTCATCAGGCGGTAGTCACGCTCTCCGATCCACGTGCGCATCAGGAACGCGCTACTTGGCGCAGCATCGCTTTTCAACTGTACTCGTTTCGTCTGCCGTATCGATTGGCGGGCGGGTAACGCACGAGCAGCAGGGATTCGTCTTTGACGATCGTTAACCTTTACATCGGCACCAAACCTATCCTCTGACGCGAAGACCCCACGACGCGCGACTTTCACTCTTGGAAGCAATTGATGCGGTCCGGATACTCTGCTGTTTTCTCGGGAAAAGGCTTTGCTGAAATTGCCTCGCCTTGATCTTCCTTGCCGTCGGTAGGTTCGTGGACAGCAAACATTCGACCGCGTGGTCGAATTCGGCGAAGATGGTGAAGCCCTACGTCGTCGTGGCGGCCTGAGCGGAGGAGGGTCTATACTCCGCATCGGTCCACGCCAGCGGAGAGGCGCAAGCAGCTGATATTCGTTGAAAACGGACAGGCCTGAGAATGGCGGACGCGATCGACCATGGCGAGCGCGCGCCGGATCGTAGTGCGGCTGCCAGATGGGTGGCGGAGGCGGCGAACGCGGCCGGCCCCCCGCTGCTGTTCGGGCTGCGGCTGTGGGCCTCGGTCTGTCTCGCCCTTTACGTCGCCTTCTGGCTCGAGCTTGACAACGCCTATTGGGCCGGCACCTCGGCGGCCATCGTCTGTCAGCCGCAGCTCGGTGCGTCGCTGCGCAAGGGCTGGTACCGCATGATCGGTACCGTCGTGGGCGCAGTCGCAATCGTCGTGCTCACGGCCTGTTTCCGGCAGGACCGTGCGGCCTTCATGGTGGGTCTAGCGTTGTGGGGCGCCGCCTGCACCCTTGTCGCCACGGTGCTACGCAATTTTGCGGCCTACGCGGCAGCGCTGGCGGGCTACACGGCTGCCATCATCGCCAGCGATCAGCTCGGCGCGACGGGCGGGCCAAACGGCGACGCGTTCATGCTCGCGATCTTCCGGGTGAGCGAGATCTGGATCGGCATCGTGTGCGCCGGGATCGTGCTCGCCGGGACCGACTTCGGCGGCGCCCGGCGGCGGCTTGCCGCGGTGTTCGGGGCCGTGTCAGCCGAAATCGTCGATCGTTTCGGCGCCACATTGGCGCCGGCAGGATCGATGTCGTCCGACACGCAACAGCCGGTTCGACGCGAGCTCATCCGAAAGGTCGTTGCGCTCGACCCCGTGGTCGACGAGGCGATCGGAGAATCTTCGACGCTTCGGTACCATTCGCCGGTGTTGCAGGAGGCGCTTGAGGGCCTGATGGCTGCGATCACCGCTTGGCGCAACGTCGCGGTGCGGCTCACGCGATTGCCGGATCGTGTGGCTCGGGAACAGGCGGATGCCTTGCTGCGCAATATTCCGCGGCAGCTGCGGTTGGTCCCTCGTCCGGGCGAGCCTTCACCTTGGATGGCCGACCCGGTCGGCATGCGACGGCTCTGCGGCGAGGGGGCTCGGAAGCTGATCGCAATGCCGGCCGGCACGCCATCGCTGCGGCTGCTCACCGACCAGACCGCCAGGGTGCTGACCGGCTTGATGCATGCGCTCGATGCGCTCGCGTTGCTCACTGGAAAGGCTGATCCCCCCGACGCTGGTCGGCGTGCAAGGCTCCACGTGGCGGATTGGTGGCCTGCTTTCGTCAACGCCGGGCGCACGTTCGCGGCCATCAGCGCGGCTGAGATTTTCTGGATCGTGACCGCATGGCCGAACGGCGCTTTCGCCATCACGTTTACCGCCATTGTGGTCATCCTGCTCGCGCCGAGAGCAGATCAGGCCTACGCCCTAGCTTTCGGTTTCTCGCTGGGCGTCGGCCTTGGCTCGGTCGGCGCCGCGATCATTGCATTTGCCGTATTGCCGAATTTTGTGACCTTCGCCGGCTTCGCCATCGGGATCGGGCTTTACCTGATTCCACTTGGCGCGCTGGTCGCCCAACCATGGCAAGTAGCGGTGTGGACCGGCATGACCTACAATTTCGTGCCTCTGCTCGCGCCGGCGAACCAGATGACCTACGACACCGTGCAATTCTATAATTCCGCGCTGGCGATTATTGCAGGGTCCACCACGGGTGCGCTGTCGTTTCGCCTGTTGCCGCCGCTCTCGCCCGCCTTTCGGACGCGCCGTCTGCTCGCGCTGACGTTGCGCGGTCTGAGGCAGCTCGCGACGAATCCCCGATGGCTGCGAGCGGATTGGGAAGGCCGCATGCACAGCCGTATCGCGGCACTGCCGGACGCAGCGACGCCGCTGCAGCGGGCGCAGATCGTGACCGCGCTGTCGGTTGGGAGCGAGATCATCAATCTTCGGCGGATTGCACTTCAACTCGGCTTCGGCCCGGAGCTCGACGCGGCGCTCGCGGCCTTGGCGCAAGGAGATAGCGCCGCTGCGAACGCACGGCTTGCCGCTCTCGATCGCCGCCTTGGCTCGCTGCCGGACTCTGACCCGCAGGCGCGACTCGCGTTACGGGCGCGCGCCCTGATCCTTGGCATCGGCGACGCTCTCGAGCAGCATCGCGCTTACTTCGACGCAGGAGCACCCGCTTGACGTTCCTCGAGATCGATTTGCTGGGCGTCTACGTCGCGCCGATCTCGTTGCTGATCATCGCCGCGTGGTTCGTTACGATCGGGTTGCGCCGAATCGCGGATCGTTTCGGGGTGATGCGCCACGTCTGGCATCCCGCGCTGTTCGCGTTCGCGGTCTACATAATCGTGCTATCCTCGATGGTGCTCGTCATCGCCCGCTGAGATTTGCCATGTCCGACGTCGACGCCAAATCGGAGCGCGGCAAGAGTGCCGATCTGCGTATCGTCAGCTCCGCCCAGTCGGCTGCTCGCGCGATCCATCGGACGCGGATCCGAATCGTTCCGGTCTTGATCACGCTCGCCACGACCGCCCTGGCGGTAGGGTTCGGCTGGGCGCTGTGGAACGCCTATATGGAGACGCCCTGGACCCGCGACGGCACGGTGCGGGTCTACACCGTCACGATGGCCCCGGAGGTCGCCGGTCGGATCGTCGAACTGCCGGTCGTCGACAATCAGTTCGTGGCCAAGGGCGAGCTGCTGCTGGTGATCGACCCGACGGACTACCAGATTGCAGTCGAGCTCGCGGAGGCGGCGGTGAAGCAGGCGCAAGCCAACGTGCAAAACGCGGATGCGCAGATCGCCGTGCAGCAGGCGCAGATCAAAGCGAGCGAAGCGCAAGTGGAGCAAGCGAAGGCGTCGCTGGTGTTCGCGCAGCAACAGGCGGTGCGTTATGGGGAGCTGGCGGAAAAAGGCTACGGCCCCGTTCAGAGCGCCCAGCAGTTCAGCGCCGAGCAGCGCGAGAAACAGGCGGCGGTGGAGAGCGCGGAGGCAAACCTGAAGCTCGCGCAACGGCAGATCGAAACTTTGAATGCGCAGCGCGCCAGCGCCGAGGCGAACCTGGCGCAAGCCAACGCCCAGCGCAGCCAGGCCCGCGTGAACCTCAGGCGCACGCAAATCCGCGCGCCGGTCAACGGCTGGGTGACCAACCTGCTCGCGCAGCTCGGCGACTACGCCAATGTCGGGCAGAACAAGATGACGCTCGTCGATGCCGATTCCTTTTGGGTCGATGCCTACTTCACC
>WNFT01003449.1_pt1 | contig 13680 bp, 11 predicted proteins | sample 5400191 | NCBI WGS metagenome assembly WNFT01 (sample SAMN13153359, study PRJNA577476) | soil metagenome | isolation source: 80 cm saprolite under Madrone tree | place: USA:California | collected 2016-06-14
GTTCTGCCTTTCTCCCGCTTGCTTGCGCGATGGCGCTTGCTGTCCGCGGTCGTAATCGGCGCCATGGTTCCCGATTTCGGACTGTTCTTTCCCTGGCGCCTACAGCGCGTCGAAACGCACAGCGCGGTTGCCTTGTTTACTTTTTGCTTGCCGGTGGGTATGGCCACTTACTGGGTGTTCCAATATCTGGTCAAAGCGCCGGTTTTGGAAGTGCTGCCCGACGGGGCGTATGCGCGCTGGCGTCCGTTTTCCTCGCCCGCGCGTATTGCCAGCATTCGCCAGTGGATTTTGGTTGCCTTCGGGGTGGTGGCCGGAGCAGTGACTCACCTCATGTGGGACGCCTTCACTCACGAGAATGCACGGGGTGTTCGCCTGATCCCTTGGCTGGAAGAGCCGATCGACATCGGCGACCACCATATACGCGCGATTCGGCTGATGCAGGACGGCAGTTCGTTGATCGGACTTGCGGTCGTGCTGGGGCTCATCGTGTACGGCCTGCGCCCCGGCGGCGATCAGCCCGTTCGTCCCCGGCTGTTGGGGGCCGCCGAGCGTCGGGCATGGGTGGCAACCTATATGGTCGCCGCAGTTGGCTTGAGCGCCATATGTTTGCTGTGGGCGCCCGCCGGCGCGCACCCCATGATGTTCATTGCCAACCGCATGGCGGTGGCCGCGCTTCGCGGCCTGGCTTTGGCGCTCGTGTGCACCAGCCTGGTCCTGGACTGGCGCCTGCGCGCGCTCGGCGTGTCGAGCGCGCGCAGCACGCGCTAATCGGCGTCCAATCGGCTACCGGTCGTCCGGGCCGGTACGCGGAACGTCACTGGGCGCAGAGGACCACACCACGTACTTGTTGTCGGTGCCGGTACTGGATACCGAGGGCTCGGAGACCCGTGCCGGTGCCTCGGCGGCCCGCGCCGGCGCTTCGGGGGCTCGTGCCGGTGTCTCACGCGCCGTTTCGAAGGGTGGCGGCGAGCCGCCGCCCTCACGGCCCTCGCCCGCGCCCGCGCCTGGGCCGGCAGCGGTCCCACTATTCGGGCCTGTGCCCGGCCCCGGGCCCGACCCCTGGCTGGCGCCGGCACCATTGGCGGTGTTTTCTCCTCCTTCGCGCCGACCGCGGCCGCGCCGCCGTCGGCTACGCCCGCCGCGCTCGCTGCCCGAACGCTCACCGCCGGAGCGTTCGCCGCCGGAGCGTTCGCCGGCGGCTCGCTCGCCGCCGCCGGGCTCGCCGCCGCGCGCCTGCTGTTCCGGGCGGGGTTGCTCGGCACGCGGGATCTCCGGCCGCTGTCCGCCCGGATTGCGCTCTGCCTGGGCAGCCCCTTCGGGGCGGCGCGGTGCGGAATCACTGCGATTCTCCCCGCGCGGCCGTCCACCCTGCCGCGGGTCGCGAGGTCCGTCGCGCCGCACGTCGCGATTTCGGTCGCGGTCGCCACGGTCGCGATGCCGATCCCGGTCGCCGCCGCTGCCGCTACGATAGCGATCGTGACGCGCATCGCGACCGCTAAGCCGTTCGCGTTGGGTTTGGGTCGATGAGGACGAGGGTGCAGGAGTGGCGGTGCTCGTGCCGCCACCGAACAGCCAGCGCCACAAGCGTACGAACACTCCCGCTTGCGGAGCCGCAACCGCCGCGGGTACGGGCGCGGGTGCCGCGGCAGGCTCAGGCATCGGAATGACGGGCGCCGCCGATGCCGGCAAAATGCTGGGCACCAGGGGCACGTCGCCTTGAGGCTTCTTGTCGCGATTTCCGATATTCGAATCGTCGAGGCTGGGCTGATCGGCCAGTTGATAACTGACGGTGGTATTTTCCGGCAGTTCCTTCTCGTCGTCGCGGATTCGCCGCAGTGAGTAGGCGGGCGTCTGCATATGCGGATTCGGCACGATCACCAGCGACACCTTGTCTCGCTGTTCGATCTGGTTCAGCCAATCGCGCTTCTCGTTGATGAGGTAGGTCGCGACATCGACCGGCACTTGCGCGATCACGCGGCCGGTTCGCTCCTTGCGGGCCTCTTCGCCGATCAAGCGCAGTAACGCGAGCGACATCGACTCGACGCCCCGTATGGTGCCCATGCCGCTGCAGCGCGGGCAGTTGATGTGCGTGGTCTCGCTCAAGGCCGGCCGCAGGCGCTGGCGCGACAATTCGAGCAGGCCAAAGCGCGACAGTCGACCCAGTTGAATGCGCGCGCGATCCATCTTGACCGCGTCCCGCAGCATGTCTTCCACCGCACGCTGGTTGGCCTGCGATTCCATGTCGATGAAGTCGATGACAATGAGTCCGCCAATGTCGCGCAAGCGCAGTTGCCGCGCGATTTCCTCGGCCGCCTCCAGATTCGTGTTGCGCGCGGTCGCTTCGATGTCGCCGCCGCGGGTGCTGCGGGCCGAGTTGATATCGATCGATACCAGCGCTTCCGTATGGTCGATCACCAAGCTGCCTCCCGAGGGCAGGGTGACCTTGTGCGAATAAGCAGACTCGATCTGGCTCTCGATCTGGTAGCGCGTGAACAACGGCACCGGGTCTTGGTACAGCTTGAGCTTGCGTTGCGCGTCGGGCGGCATGAAGCGCTGCATGTATTCCTGGGCCTTTTGAAAGGCTTCAGGCTGATCGATGAGGCATTCGCCGACATCGTCGGAGAAATAGTCGCGGAGGCCGCGGGTGACCGCATCGCTCTCCTGGAAAATCAGAAACGGCGCGGGCCGGCCGTCGTTGGCGGCCACGATCGCGTCCCAGGCGGTCTTGAGATTATTCAAATCCCACTGCAATTCCTCGGTGGACCGGCCCACGCCGGCGGTGCGCACGATGGCGCCCATGCCGTCGGGGATCTGAAGGCCGTTCATGGCCTCGCGCATTTGATCGCGGTCTTCCCCCTCGATGCGGCGGGAAACTCCGCCCGCGCGCGGGTTGTTCGGCATCAGCACCAGGAAGCGGCCGGCAAGGCTGATGAAGGTCGTGAGCGCCGCCCCCTTGTTGCCGCGCTCCTCTTTCTCCACCTGAACGATCAGCTCCTGGCCTTCCTGCAGCAGATCCTTGATGTTCAGCCTGCCTTGGTTGGCCGGCTGCGAGCGGAAGTATTCCTTGGAGACTTCCTTCAGCGGCAGGAAGCCGTGGCGCTGCGCGCCGTATTCGACGAATGCCGCCTCGAGACTGGGCTCGACGCGGGTAATCCGGCCCTTATAGATATTGGATTTTTTCTGTTCCCGTGACGGGATCTCAATCGATAAGTCGTATAGTTTCTGACCGTCGACGAGTGCGACTCGCAGTTCTTCTTCTTGAACTGCGTTGACGAGCATTCTTTTCATGTGCCCCAACTGAAATGGTAGGGGCCGAGGAGGTGGAGGTGAGCTTGAGAATGGAAGCCGGGACCGCGACGAATGGGGCAATCACGAATAGGGAACGCCTTCGCGCCAGCCACGCGACCGGCATCAGTTCAACCCAATTTTGCCAAAACCCAATCCACAAAAAAACCATGCGGCAAGCCCCGCGGCCTTGTTCTCGGTTAACCGCTTGTCAGACGCCGAAGCTCAAATGGGCTCGCTTGCGTCTGTCTCATCGGCCGAGCGATGGTCTGGAAATCCAGAACCAACTAATATGCGGCTCCCCAACGGATGGGGGGCCACCGGAAACCGGTGTACATGCAGACCAAACTTTATGGGCGTCGCCCCTTCAAATGGTTCAGCGCCTGACACGGTTTTAGGACATTATCACGCCATCCCGTCAGGGTCAATGTAATCAATACCTTAGAAGATTGCGCAGCAAAGATGTCGATCATGAACAGTAATGTGGCAATGCCCGAGCGCCTGCACTCTCCCAAAAGTGCGGTGACTCTGCGCAAGGTAACCGCCGATGAGGCCGGTCAGCGAATAGATAATTTCCTGATGCGTCTCTTCAAGACCGTGCCCCGCAGCCGGGTCTACCGGCTGGTGCGCAAGGGCGAGGTACGTGTCAACCGCAAGCGGGTCGAAGCGGAATACCGGATTCAGGAAGGGGACGAAGTCCGCCTGCCGCCGGTGCGCATCGACGCCGGTGATGAACCTGGGCGGCCATCGACCAGCCTGTTGGAATTGATCGAGCGAGCGGTCATTTTCCAAGACAAGCATCTGCTGGTGATCGATAAGCCGGCCGGTGTTGCGGTGCATGGTGGGAGCGGCATGAGCTTCGGCGTCATCGAAGCGCTGCGGGCATCGCGCCCGCACGAGACCCTGGAACTCGTCCATCGCCTCGACCGCGACACCAGCGGCTGCCTGCTGGTGGCGCGCGACCGCGCCACTCTGACCGCCCTCCACGCTCTGATCCGCAACGGCGGTATGCACAAGACTTACTTGGCCTTGGTTGCCGGCAGCTGGCAGCTCGGGACCAAACGCATCGACGCGCCGCTGGCGACCGACAACCGCCAGCATGGTGAGCGGCATGTGCGCGTGGCGGCGGCCGGTAAGGACTCGGTGAGCGTATTCAAGCCGGTGCAATTCCTGGGTCCACTCGCGACGTTGATGGAAGTGGACATTCCCACGGGACGCACGCATCAAATCCGCGTGCACGCATCGTTCGCCGGCCACCCGCTGCTGGGCGACGACAAATACGGCGATCGTGAGCGCAATGCCGAACTCAGACGACATGGTTTGAAGCGCACGTTCTTACACGCGCAGTCCGTCGCCTTCGAATGGCCCGGCTCCGGCGTCCCGTTTCACGCCAGTGCGCCGCTGCCCAGCGACCTCACCGCCGTGCTCGATGCGATTGTTCCGATGAAGGGCACGGCGAAGCGCCTGGCGAAGCAACCGGCGAAGCGGCCGGCCCGGCCGTCTTAGGGTAATTCGAAACCAACACCGCGCAGTACCGTGCTCAATTGAATCAGCGGCAAACCGATGAGCGCGCTTGGATCCGCGCTGTGGATGGATTCACAGAGCGCTATACCTAAGCCCTCGCTCTTGAAACCTCCGGCGCAATCGAGCGGCGCCTCGCGGGCGACATAGCGTGCGATGGTGCCGTCATCGAGCGTGCGAAATTTCACCTGGGTGGTATCCGCGAACTCGTGAGCCGAGCGGCCGTTGTGCCGAACTACGGCGACCGCCGTCACGAACGACAGGGTCTGGCCCGAACAGCCTCGCAATTGCTCAATGCAGTGCGCCTCCGTCCCGGGCTTGCCGAGGATCAATTCTCCCAGGGAGGCGTCGGTCCGTACCGCCACTTGATCGGAACCGATGACCCAGGCATCGGGGTGCTGCAATGCCACGACCATGGCTTTGGCCCTTGCCAGCCTCGCCGCCAGGGCGTGCGGCCGTTCGCCGGCACGGCAGGTTTCGTCGACTCCCGGTGCGATGCAGGAAAAGGGCAAATGCAGCCTCGCCAGGAGTTCCCGCCGGTAAGTCGAGGTCGACGCCAGAATCAGTGAAGGCGGAGACTGCAAAAACAACGACTTGCACCCGATTGATTTTGACAGGGGTGGGAACCGGCCCTATTATACGCGGCCCATGGCACCGGCCTTGCCTGACCGAGTCGATTGCGCGCGCCTGGCGGACGATAGAGCGGTTTTGGAGCGCGTCTACTCGCTCGGTGAGATGCCTCGCTTGCAGAATTTGTTGGCGGACGCCAAAGGGACCGTGCGCGCGAGATTTGCGTTTGCGAAATTAGGTGTGGGCCGTGCGGGCGCGACCGTTGCGATTGAGGCGGCTCCGCAACTGGTATGCCAGCGTTGTCTGCAAGGTTTCGCATTTGCCGCCGCCGGCAGCAGTGAGATTGAATTTTCGAGCGTCTCGGGCGGGAGCGCGGCGAATTCGCTGCGCGAGATGTATGAGACGGATGAGGGCTGGGTTAGCTTGCGCGAACTGGCCGAGGAAGAATTGTTGTTGGCCTTGCCCATCGTAGCGATGCATGCACCGCAAGTCTGCGGTCAGGCACCGGCTTACGAGGCGGCCGGCGAGATTCAGGACTTGTCGGGCGATCGGTCACGGCCGTTTACCGTTTTGCAGGATTTGTTAAAGAAAACTTGATAGGACATAGCACTCATGGCAGTTCAGAAAAGCAGAAAAACCCCGTCCAAGCGCGGCATGCATCGCTCTCACTCCGCGCTGCCTCTACCCGCGGTGTCGATCGACGCCAAGAGCGGAGAAACTCATTCGCGTCATCGAATTTCCCGCGAGGGGTTTTATCGCGGCCGCAAGGTGCTCCAGACCAAAGCAGACGCGGCAGCGGCCGAAGAATAAGCCATACATTGGCGGCGGTCCGCCCGCCGCTCGTGCTTTTTTGACGCACTGTGTCTGCGCTGCTCCATATTGCCATCGACGCCATGAGCGGCGATCACGGGACCTCGGTATCCGTTCCGGCGGCGTTGGCGGCAGCCCGTGAATTCAGCGATGTACGGTTTACCCTGATCGGGCGGCAGCCCGATTTGGAGCGCGAGCTGGGCACCGCATCTCCTTCCAATGTGTCCTGCCTGTTTGCGTCCGATGTCGTCGAAATGACCGATCATCCGCGCGAGGCCTTGCGGCGCAAGAAAGACTCCTCGATGCGCCGGGCCATCGATCTGGTGAAGGCGCATGACGCGCACGCCTGCGTCAGCGCGGGCAACACGGGCGCATTGATGGCGACGGCACATTTCGTACTGAAGATGCTGCCGGGAGTCGAGCGCCCCGCCATCGTATCGCTCATCCCGTCGCGCGGCGGACACACATATATGCTGGACCTGGGTGCCAACGCCTCGTGCACTCCGCTGCAGTTATCGCAGTTCGCGGTGATGGGCTCCGTGCTCGCCGCCGATTTGGAGGGAGCGCACGATAATCCGCGCGTGGGTTTGCTCAACATCGGAGAAGAAGAAATCAAGGGCAACGACATCGTTCAGGCGGCGCATAACCTGTTGACGGACAGCGATCTTAACTATGTCGGTTTCGTCGAGGGCCACGATATTTTCTCGGACAAGGTCGACGTCGTCGTCACGGACGGATTCACCGGCAATGTGGCCCTGAAAGCGATGGAAGGCGCGGCGCGCCTGATCGCCGATGCCATGCGCGAGGAATTCACCCGCACCAGCTTGCGCAAGCTGGGCGCGCTGGCGGTAAAGCCGGTGCTCAATGCCCTGCGCGCGCGCCTCGACCCCAGACGCTACAATGGCGCGAGCATGGTCGGCTTGAACGGGATCGTCATCAAGAGTCACGGCAATACCGATCTGTTCGGATTTCAGCGCGCGATCGAAGTCGCGGTATTGGAGGCGCGCAACGGCGTGCCGGCGCAGATCGCGCAACGGTTGGCCGCCTCACGCGAAACTTGAAGGAATTCAATGTACGCACGCATCGCAGGGACCGGCAGCTATCTACCGAAAAAAATACTGACCAACTCGGAACTCGAAGCGCTCGTCGACACCAGCGACGAATGGATTCGCACCCGAACCGGGATCGAGCAGCGTCACGTGGCGGCGGAGGGCGAGACCACGACCGACCTTGCCGAACATGCGTCGCGGCGCGCGATGCAGGATGCCGGGGTTGCCGCCGAGGATATCGATCTGATCTGCGTCGGCACGACGACGCCCGATCTCGTGTTTCCGAACGTGGGCACGCTGCTGCAGGACCGCTTGGGGATTCACGGCTGTCCGGCGTTCAGTCTTGAAGCGGCCTGCACCGGTTTCGTCTACGCGTTGAGCGTGGCGGACAAATTCGTTCGCCTGGGCGAATCGAAGTGCGCGCTCGTCGTGGGTGCGGAGACGCTCACGCGAATTATCGACTGGAAAGATCGAGGCACCTGTGTGCTGTTCGCGGACGGCGCCGGCGCCGTGATCCTGAAGCCTTCACCTACGCCCGGGATCATCAGCACGCGCCTGCACTCGGACGGCAAGTACAAGGATTTGTTGCTCTACCCGGACGGCGTATCCAAGGGGTTCCATTTGGTGCGCGAAGGCAAGGCCGGTGTGCAGATGAAGGGCAACGAGGTCTACAAGGTGGCGGTCAATACGCTGGGGCACTTGGTCACGGAGACGCTCAGCGCGAACGGAATCAAGAGGGATCAGCTCGACTGGTTGATTCCTCACCAGGCGAATATTCGCATCATCGAGGCGATCGCCAAGCGGCTCGATCTGCCGATGGAGCGGGTCATCGTGACGATCAACACCCAGGGCAACACGTCTGCCGCGTCGGTGCCGCTGGCGCTCGATACGGGTATTCGCGACGGCCGCATCAAGCGCGGCCAACTGCTGCTGCTGGAGGCGTTCGGCGGCGGTTTTACGTGGGGATCGGCGCTCATCCGCTATTGACCGGCCATCCCTAAAAAAACGCCGCGGTGTTACCCGCGGCGTTCAGCTAGGCAAATGCTCGGTTTACTTCGACACTGACTTCTTGAACATGCGATCGATCTTCTCGTTGATCGCTTCAATGGCCGTCGAATTCGACTGGCCGGTCGACAACGCCTGATTCGCGGTGCTCTGCGCGCCGGAAGCAGCCGATTGTGCGGAGGCCGCCGCGCTGTTGGCAGCAGCTGCATCGCTCGACGCCTTCGCCGTGTCGCCCTGCAGTTTGCTGACTTGTGATTTCAGATCATCAATCTGGGCTTGAATGGGCTTCAGATCCGTGCATCCTGCGAAAGCAACAACGCAGGCCACGGCGAGAGAGGCCTTAAGTGTGGTGGTCAATGTCATAAAAGTATTCCCCTAGGGTTAATTCGTTCGTATCGGAAAATCCGAAGTGTCGCCACGGGCCGGCCCAGTCACGGTCAGGCGCGTCCGCGTCGCAACACAGTCGTACATAAAGCCAAATTCGCGCGTCGAATGCAACTGAAATGCGTTATTTTTGCGCTATTTGTCGTTCCTCGGCGACGAATTTCGGCAAGTTCCATTCACAGAAATTAAATCATCGTTAAGAATGCAGTCCGAATGTAAATTTTACAGCAGATGGCCATCATTTCGCTAGCCGCGCAATAGTTCCATCACCGCGCGATGGCCCTGATCGATGGCCGAATCGGTGTACGCCCCTCCGCCGGAATCTGAATTGGCAATGGTGATGCGGCCGAATTGCGCTCGCCCGATGACATGCGGCCGCTCGGGCTCGGAGACATCCGAATCGAACAATGGGTTGTATTCCGGCGCATAGCCGTGAGGCCAGCGATTCACGGTGATGGCGGTGATGTCGCGTGCGGGGTCGAAACCTCCCATCCCAAGGGTGCGGGCAAGCTGCTCGCGGATGCTGCGCTCGAAGGTCTCGAACGGAGTGCTCAATAGTTCAGCCCTGCCTAAGCGATTCTGATCATGTTCCGGCAGTCCCGGCTTGCAGGGCGTACGCACCATGTGCACGAGAATCGGATCGTGTGCAGATTTCGGACTCTCGTAGCGGCCGATGTCGACGTGCGGATTCAAATGAAAATACGTGTGATATCCGCCCGGCGCATAAATGCGGTGGACCTTGAGCGCATCGAACGCCCGCCGGTTGCGCAGGGCAACGCTGGTATAGACCAGCGGGGTCTTGACCAGCTTGTGTAGTGCGTCTTTCTGTCCCGCCGGCAGTTCCGGGCATAGATAAGGAATCATCATGTTGTAGCACGCCAGCACCGTGCCGCGCGCGCGTGCGGTGAATGTCCGGCCGCCGCGCAGGTAAGTTACTTCCACCTGGCCGGCCGATTTGGGATCGCCGAGGTGGCGTGCGCGGACGGCGATACTATTCAATCGCAGGCGAACCCGCGACGTGCTGCGATCGAGTTGCGCATAGTTCACGCGTGCGGTCACCACATCGTCGACGCTGTCGCCGGGTACCGCGTTCGGTATGAGATCTCTTACCAAGAGACGCGCGATCGTTGCGTTGCCGTCGGGAAAATGCAGGCGGAACGATCCGCCGGTATCCGCGTAACCCGCCGGTGTGAAACCCATGCGCTGAATCGAACCCTTCGCCAGATTCATGCCTTGAAATCCGGGCATGCCGAAACCCCAACAGTCGAGCGCGGACACGGCGTCCGTGCCGACTCCCCATTCGCCCATGGTGCGCGCGTGATAGAAGTTGAGCACGGAGGGATCCGCATGGACGAGGTCGCGCAGAAACGCTTCGTAACTCATGCGCGACAACCGCTGTTTTTTATCATCGGACGACAGGCCCGGCAGGTAGTCGATCTGTCCTTCCTGGATCTGGACGATGGCTTCGCGCGCGGGCGCGGACAGGGGCGCCTGCTCCAGAAATTGTTTGAACGGAACCCGGCCGAGGCCGACGATGAGCTTGTCGGCGCCAAAGGTTTCTTGATCGAAGAACACGCCGCTCTGCAAACCGAGGCTTTCATAGAACTCGAGGTTCTGAGTCGTTTTGGCAAGTTTCACCACGTCGATGCCGAGCGCCGTCAACAAGCCTGCGGCGATCGGACCGTAGGGTCGCGGACTATCGATTTCCAAGGTGCCGCCGTTCAATAAATTCAGATGGCCGCCCAGGTTGAATTCGTTGCGTTTGGCGTGGCCGCCGAAATCGTCGTGATTGTCGAGAATGAGGATGCGGCTTTGCGCGTTGGTTTGTGCACGGTAGAAGTGCGCGGCGGCAAGGCCGCTCAAGCCCGCGCCGACGACGATCAGGTCGTATTCCTCGCCGGTGTCCGCGGCCGTGGGCGTTGGTTTGCCGTCGCGCAGTGCATGGGCGTCCTCGAAAGAGCCGGGGTGACTGCCGCGCAGGCCGGTGAGGAGCGGGGGATAGTAGCCAAAGGCGTCTTGAGCGGCGGGGGGCAGCTCGGCGGCGCTTGGGACGGCTCCGAGCAGGGGGCCGGAGGCAGCCGCGGCGGCTCCTACGGCGATGCCGTTCAGGAAGTCGCGCCGCGTGATGGGCTGATCCATGCCGAGGAGGCGGTCGCGCGAGCGATCTTGTTTTTCTTGCGTCATTGGAGCCCCGTTCAATGGAATGGCACGGCAAATTACCGCTCCCTAGGGGGACTTGCCAGTGCCCGAAGACTGTATATAATACCAGTCACTGGCTACATATACAGGTGAAGCATGTCGGACCTTACCCCCCGCCAAACTCAGATCTTGAGGCTCATTCAAGACGCCATTGTGGAAAGCGGGATGCCGCCCACGCGTGCGGAAATCGCGCGCACGCTGGGCTTCAAATCACCGAATGCCGCCGAGGAACACTTGCGCGCCTTGCAGCGCAAGGGCGTCATCGATCTCATCCCCGGCGCTTCCCGCGGCATCCAACTCAAGGACATTCTGCGTGAACAATTGGGACTGCCGCTCATCGGGCGCGTCGCTGCCGGCCGTCCGATCCTGGCCGAAGAGCATATCGAAACGCGCTATCAGATCGACCCGCAGTTATTCCAACCCCGGCCGCATTACCTGCTGAAAGTTCGCGGCATGAGTATGAAAAATGCCGGCATCCTGGATGGCGATCTGGTTGCCGTGCATCGCACGCCCGAAGTGCGCAATCGCCAAATCGTGGTCGCGCGCTTGGATAATGAAGTGACCGTCAAGCGCTATCGGCAAGAAGGCACCATCGTGTGGCTGCTGCCCGAAAATACCGATTTCGAACCCATTCGTGTCGACCTCAAAGAACAGCCCATGATTATCGAAGGGGTGGTCGTCGGAGTGCTTCGTCGCGGTAAAGACGTGGATGCTGCGTGAATGCGGAGGCAGGATGCCGAAGCCGACGCCCGAAGGGCGCCCGCAGGGCGAGGGCCAGGATGGCCCGAGTCAATGCGGAGGCAGGAAGCCGAAGCCGACGCCCGTAGGGGCGCCCGAAGGGCGCGAGCCCAGGATGGGCGAGCGTCAACTATCGTCGCTCGCGGATATTTTGGCCGATGCACGCGTCTGGAAGTTAAAAGACGCCTCGGCTGCCCCCACTCGTCCGGTTTGGTCCACCGGTAAGAGCTCGCTGGATGCCCGCTTGCCGGGGGGTGGGTGGCCGACGGCGTCGCTCATCGAGGTATTGCTGGACCATACCGGCTTGGGCGAGGTGCAGCTTTTTTTACCGGCGTTGGTGGAGTGCCAGCGCAAGGTGGGCCAAGGAAAGACCGAGGCTCCCTGGCTGGTCTGGATTGCACCGCCTTATGAACCCTATGCCCCTGCATTAGCGCAAGCCGGCATCGAACTCACGCGCTTGCTGGTAGTGCGCCCTGCCAGCGCCACGGAAGCATTGTGGGCGGCTGAACAGGCTTTGGGTTCGGGTGTCTGTGCCGCGGTGTTGCTCTGGCTGAAGGGCACCGATGATCGCTGGCTGCGGCGTTTGAAGCTCGCGGCCGAGACGGGCGGTGCACTCGGTGTGCTGTTTCGCCCCGAGCGGCATCGTTTCGAATCTTCGCCCGCCAGCCTGCGTATGGTTATGACGCAGGGTGAGTCTGAGGCACGTCTCGATCTACTCAAGGTGCAAGGCGGCCGACCGGGCCCTGTCGATCTTGGCGACTTATGAAATCCTGGACGGCGGAATCGCGGACGGCGGATTTATTTGCCGAGGCTGACGCATCGCCCGCGCGCATACCTGCATTGCCATCGCTTGCACCATCAACGCCAACGCTCACGCCGGCGTCCGCGCCCACGCCACCACGGACGCAACGCTCTGCACCCCGGGTATTGAAGGCGGGTGGTGTACCGCCGACCCCGCAGACAGCTGGCCGCGTACGCTCAAAGCAGCTCTGGTATGCCGCGGTGTTTCCGGAGTTGGTCAACATGGAACATTCCGCCGCCGTACTGCAGCGTCTCTGTCTGCATGCCCAACAATTCACTTCGTTCGTCAGCATCGAACCACCCAATGCTCTGTTGCTGGAGATCAAAGGGAGCCTGAAGTTACTCGGTCCACTTGAAACCTTGCACGCCAACATCGATGCCTGTTGGCGCCGGCTTGAGCTGCCGGCCCACAGCGCCACGGCCCCGTCGACTTTGGCGGCGCTCTGGCTGGCGCGGGGCGGTGACCGGAGTGCCGGCCACCGGGACGCCGGCTGCCCAATCGTCATCGAAGATCTCGGAATGCTGCCCGGGCACCTGGCGAAGTTGCCGATTGGTTGTACGGCCTGGGATCTCGAACGGCTGCAGACCTTGCGCGCCATGGGTGTGACGTGCATGGGTGAATTGCTGCGCCTGCCGCGCGCCGGTCTCGCGCGCCGTTTGGGACCTGCAGCGGTGCAGGATCTCGACATTGCGCTGGCGCGGCAATTCGCTCCGCGCAGAGCGTTTGTGCCGCGCGAACGCTTTCGAGCGCGATGTGATTTTGAGACGGAGATCGAGAACGTCGCTTATCTGGAAAAGGCGCTCGAACCGCTGGTCGTGCGCTGTGCGCAGTTCCTGCGAGAGCGTCAGGCCGGCGTCCAGGTGTTGCGGCTGAAGCTGTGGCATCGTGCGGGGCCCGCGACCCGGGTGCATTTGGGGCTGGCGAGCATCACCAGTGAACGCCGCCGCTTGACGGATGTGCTTGCCCAAAAGCTGGGAAGGCTCGAGCTCGACGCACCGGTTCGAGGCATGGAATTGGTCTCCGGTTCCTTGCAGCCGCTCTCGGCCTGCTCGCTCGATGTCTTTGCCGGCTTGACGGGCACTGGCGCAGGCTGTGGGCGCGACAGCGTGCCGCAATTGGTGGAGCGTTTGCGCGCGCGCTTGGGCGAGGAGGCGGTGTATGGGGTTGCTTCAATCCCCGAGCATCGGCCCGAAGCGGCCTGGCGGCGCGTCCACGAACTGTCGCTGACCTCTGTCCGGCGCATGGGCGAGAAGATGACCGACCGAGGTAGCGGCGATGACATGCCGCGTCCCGTGTGGTTGCTGGACACGCCGCTGG
>WNFT01003450.1_pt1 | contig 13680 bp, 15 predicted proteins | sample 5400191 | NCBI WGS metagenome assembly WNFT01 (sample SAMN13153359, study PRJNA577476) | soil metagenome | isolation source: 80 cm saprolite under Madrone tree | place: USA:California | collected 2016-06-14
GCAGATCTTCAAGCCCGGGAAGCGGTCGAGCGTGCCTTCGAAGATCAGGTGCGAGAGCGCGATCGTGGTTTCGAGCGGGTTGCCGATCGTGTTGGTCAAGAGCCCGCTGCCCTTGAGCCGGCCGCTCGGCTCCAATTCCCTTGTGCCGATCGGGTGCATGAAGATCAGGATGCCGAGCTCTTCGGCCTTGGCCCAGACCGGGTGGAATTTCGGGTCAGCCAATTCCTGCCCGGCGACGCTGCCGCCGACCGAGAGGCCGCGCAGCCCCAATGTCCTGATCGCGTATTGGAGCTGCTCGACGGCGAGGTCGGGGTGCTGCAGGGCCACCGTCGCGAAGGCGGCAAAGCGGTCGGGGGTGGCGGCGCAGAACTCGGCCAGCTTCTCATTCTGGATCTTGATCAGCTCGGCCGCAGCGTCGCGCTCGGCGCGGTACCAATAGGGGTTGATGCTGAGCGCCTCGACATCGATCCCCTCGGCGTCCATCTCCTGGATGCGGTCCGAGACGTTGCTCCACAGCAGCCCCGGCGCCTCCAGCGGGTGATTGATCACCGCCGCCGCCTCGGGAACGATGGTATGAGCGTGGATGTCGACGGTCTTGACCCGCTTGCCGTTGACCACGACCTCGCGCCGCCTCCCCTGCCCCGGCCTAGGGGCTTGTGGCGTCGACGCATTCGAAAGGCTGCATCCGACAAAGGCGAGGCTGGCCAAGGCGCCGGCGATCAGTTCCCCTGAAATAGGCATTTCCGTTCCCTCTACTGAGCAATCGACAGACCGTGCCGGCCAGCCTACTACGGCTCGATCACGGTTCAAAAGGTGTGTCCTCCTTGACAGGTCGTGGATGAGAACTATTTAACTGAGTGGATAATTAACTGAAGAGTTTCATGATGACGGCAGCGACTAGTGCGCGAGCGACATCGGCGCGCCCTGAGCTCGTCACTACGCGACAAAACGCGAGCCCGATGGAGGTCGAAAGATGATGCACAACCGGATCGTCACCAGAGCCGAGTGGGTCGACGCGCACAAGCAGCACCTGGTCAAAGAGAAGGAATTGACCCGCCGCCGGGATGAAGTAAGCGCGGCGCGGCGTGAACTGCCGTGGGTAAAGGTCGACAAATCTTATGTCTTCGAGGGGCCGAACGGCAAGGAAACGCTGGCCGACCTCTTCGGCGGACGCAGCCAACTTATCGTCAAGCATTTCATGTTCGGCCCCGGCTGGAAGGAAGGATGCGTCGGCTGCTCGTTCCACTCCGACCACATCGACGGCACTCTTCCGCATCTGGCGCAGCGCGACGTGACATTGCTCGCGGTTTCGCGCGCGCCATTCGCCGAGATCGAAGCATTCAAGAGACGCATGGGCTGGCGTTTCAAATGGGTGTCGTCATACGGCAGCGATTTCAACTATGACTTTCACGTCTCGTTCACCCAAGATGACCTTGCCACGGGTGAAGTCTACTACAATTACGAGCTGCGCAAACTACAGAGCGAGGAAATGTCCGGGATCAGCGTGTTCTATAAGGACCCGGCTGGAGACATTCTTCACACCTACTCATCCTACGCACGTGGCGGCGAGATGTTCCTCGGTACCTATAACTACCTCGACCTTACACCGAAGGGGCGCAACGAGACCGGCCCCAACCACAACCTTGCCGACTGGGTGCGGCACCACGACAGGTACGGCGCCGAGGGCTACGTCGATCCGACGGGACGCTACCAGGCGCCCGACGCCTCCTAGTCCTGTTGCTGATGTAGGGGCTCCGGCGCCCGCCGGGCCGAGGAAAGCCTGCTCCGCGGGCGATGGCGAAATCCCGCCTCTTCGCCCGCGAGGCGATGCTATACTGCGCTCATGTGCGGGCGCTTTTATCTCACCGCTACAGCGACGGAAATCAGAAGGCTTTTCAAGCTCGAAAAAGCCCCCGAGCTCGTGCCGCGCTACAACATCGCGCCGATGCAGTCTACGCCGATTGTGGTCGCCGAGGAGACCGGCAGAGCGCTTCTGATGGCGCGCTGGGGTCTGGTGCCGGCCTGGTCGCGCGACCTCTCCCCCGGTGCCGGGATGATCAATGCTCCGGCCGAGACGCTCGATGACAAGCCCGCCTACCGGACGGCCTTCCAGTCGCAACGCTGTCTGGTGCCGGCGAACGGCTTCTACGAATGGCACGCCAAGGGCGCCAGAAAACAACCCTACAAGATCACGCTGCGGGCTGGGGCATTGATCGCCTTCGCGGGGCTATGGGCGCGATGGACTCCGGAGGGCGGCGACCCGGTCGACACGTTCACGATCGTCACGACTCGCGCCAGCAAGCTCGTGAGCGAGGTGCACGACCGCATGCCGGTGATCATCGCGCCGGGCGACCATCAACGCTGGCTCACGGCCCCGAATGCGGCGGCGAAGAAGTTGCTGCTGCCGTATATGACCGGACTGACGATCACCGCGGTCGGCGACCGCGTCAACAGCGTCAAAAATGACGACGTGACCCTGCTGCAACCGGCGACAGACTCATGAGCAGCCTCGACACGCTGATCCAGGATCTGGTGATTGCCAACCGCATCCTCGCGGAGGAGGACGTGGTCGACGCCTACGGCCATGTCAGCATCCGCCACCCGGACAACCCCAACCATTTTTTGATCGCATGCTCGCTCGCCCCGGAGCTGGTCAATGCGGATGACATCGTCGAGCTCGACCTCGACGGGCAGCCGCTGCAGGACGAGGGGCGCACCCTCTATCTGGAGCGCTTCATTCACTCAGCGATCTTCGAGGCCCGCCCCGATGTGATGGCGGTCGTGCACGCGCATGCCGAGGACATCCTGCCCTTCGGGATCGCCGACGCCACACCGCTGCGGCCGGTGATCCACTCGGGAAGCTTTATCGGTAGTGCGGTGCCGGTCTGGGACATCGCCGACAATTTTGGCGACACCAACCTGCTCGTCACCAATATCGAGCAGGGCCGCGACCTCGCCAAATGCCTCGGCGGCAACAATGTGGCGCTGATGCGCGGTCATGGCTTCGCCTCGGCTGCCCGGTCGTTGATCGAGGTCGTGCGGATGTCGGTCTATCTGCCGCGCAATGCCCGCGCGCTGCTGCGGGCACAGCAGCTCGGCGGCCCGATCAAATACCTCTCGCAAGGCGAGATCGATGCCCGCAACCGCGGCTACAGCCCTTATTCGACCGAGACTTGGCGTGCCTGGCAATATTGGGCGAACAAGGCAGGCTGCGGCCACCTGCTGACACGGCCCGAAGCGCGCGGGCAGCCCCCCGACAAGGAGCGAGACCGATGAGCGAGCCGATCTGGAACAAGTTTCTGACCGCGCGCGACAAGGCGGTGTTCGCCGCCGGCGGGTTCGGCGCCCGCGCCGGGTTCGGCAAGCGGCCGGCATTGCTCGTCATCGACGTCAATTGGGCGTTCTGCGGCGAGCGCCCGGAACCCATCCTCCAATCGATCAAGCGCTGGCGCAACTCCTGCGGCGAGGAGGCCTGGGTGGCCCTTGACTACATCAAGGCGCTGATCGAAAGGGCGCGCGCCAAGGGGTTGCCGGTCATCTACACCACAGGGGAGCGCCGTGCGGATAATTGGGACGCCGGCAGCTGGCGGTGGAAGAGCACGCGCGGCGAGGAGGCGGGCGGCTTACCCGAGGAAGCGATCGATGGCAACGAGATCGTCGCGATGATCGCACCCGGTCCGAAAGACATCGTGATCAGAAAGCAGAAGCCGTCGGGGTTCTTCGGGACGAACCTCGCCTCCTATCTGACACTCTTCGGCTGCGACAGCGTCATCGTCGTCGGGACGACGACCTCGGGCTGCGTGCACGCCACCGTAGTCGACGCGTTCAGCCTCAACTATCGTGTGACCTTGGCGCAAGAAGGCTGCTTCGATCGTAGTGAGGCCAGCCACGCCGTGAGCCTCTGCGACATGCACGCCAAATACGCCGACGTGGTTTCGACCGCTGAAATTCTCTCCTATTTCGATCGACTTCCCTTCAATCTCTTCGATCTGCCCACCGGCAACGGAAGCGCTGCACCCGTCAAGCAAGCGGCCGAGTAATTATTCACCACAGAGGCACAGAGAGCACGGAGAGGGATCGAACGATCTCTGTGTCCTCCGTGCCTCTGTGGTGAATTTCCCTGCAGGGACGACGGACCAAAGTGCCGTTTGCTGAGCTGGTCTGGCTAGGATTGGCCGTTACTGCCGCTGGGGTCGTCACCGGGCTTCTCGCGGGACTGTTCGGCATCGGCGGCGGTGCCGTCATCGTTCCGGTATTGTACGAAGTCTTCCGCATTCTCGACGTCCCCGAGGCGGTGCGCATGCAGCTCTGCGTCGGGACGTCGCTCGCGATCATTGTCCCGACCGCCATTCGGTCCTATCGGGCGCACCGTGCGCGGGGGCTGGTGATCCCGGAGGTATTGCGGTCCTGGGCATTCCCGGCCGTCGCCGGGGTGGCGGTGGGTTGCGCGGCGGCGGCGGTCGCTCCCGGCAGCCTGTTCAAGGCGGCCTTTGTGCTGATCGCCGGGGTCATCGCCGCCAAGCTCCTCGCCGGCCGCGAGGATTGGGTGGCCGCAAATCACCTGCCGGGCCGGTTTGCGATGTCTGGCTGGGGCTTCCTCGTCGGGCTGGCCTCCTCGCTGATGGGGATCAGCGGCGGCTCGCTCGCCACGATGGTGCTGACGCTCCACGGCAAGCCGATCCACAATGCGGTCGCGACCTCTGCCGGTGTCGGGGTTCCGATTACGATCGCCGGCACGCTCGGCTACGTGCTCGCCGGCCTGCCCTATCAGACCGAGCTGCCGCCGCTCTCGATCGGCTTCGTCTCGGTCATCGGCGTCGGCCTGATCGCGCCGATCTCGAGCTATGTCGCGCCGGCCGGCGCGCGCCTCGCGCATGCCCTGGCGCGACGCCGGCTCGAGATCGGGTTCGGCCTGTTCCTGCTTGCAGCCTCGGCGCGCTTCGTGGTGAGTCTGCTCGCGCCGACGGACTAAGGGCTATTCGGCCGCCTGCAACCATTCCTTCGGGATTGCCTGGGCGCGCTGGTCGGCGACGAGCTTGCGGCGGCGGGCCTGCTCTTCCGGGCTGATCGAAGCCGGGTCCTCGCGGAACTCCGGCCCCATCGCCATCGCCTTCTTGACCGCGGGCCGCTCGCCAATTTCTTCGAGCCAGCTTTTGACGTTCGGGAACTCGTCGATGTCGATCTTGCGGCTCGACCAGCTCGACGCCCAGGGATAGCAGATCATGTCGGCAATCGTGTACTGGCCGGCGGCGAGGTAGCGCTTATTGAACAACCCGAGATTCATCACACCGTAGATGCGGTGCGCTTCATTGTCGAAGCGGCGCAGCGCGTAGGTCAGATCGCCGTTAGTGCCGGCCTCGGCGGCGCGGCGGAAATGGCCCTGCTCGCCGAGCTTGGGGCCCTGATTGGCGAGCTGCCAACCGACCCATTGGGAGACGTCGTATTTGCTGCGCGGGTCCTGCGGCCAGAACCGCCCGGTCTTCTCGGCGAGATACATCATGATCGGGCCGGATTCGAAGATCGAGATCGGGGCACCGCCGCCCATCGGCTCGTCATCGACGATTGCCGGCATCCGGCCGTTGGGAGAAATCCGCAAAAACTCGGGCGTCAGCTGGTCACCGCGGCCGATGTTGATCGGCTTGATCCGATAGGGCAGGCCGAGTTCCTCCAGAAGAATAACGCTCTTCTTGCCGTTTCCGGTCGGCCAGAAATACAGGTCGATCATGGGACTCTCTCCTGTTTCTTAGGGTCCTGAAGTGTGGATTGTGGCCATCGCCGGGAGCAATTGTCCACCGCCAAAGGGAACCGCGAGGTGGCGGTCTTGTTGCGTCCAATCGGCGGGGCAACTATCAATCGGCTCTGAGCGCAAGTAGGAGACGGCTGTGGTTGCGGTTATTGAAGGGAAGGAGGAGGCCTTCGGCGCCAGGTACATCGAGTTCAAGGTCCATCGCAGCGAGACCGATCCCGGTCTCATTCTGGGAAGCTGGCGTTTTGCCCATGGCTCCTCGACGATCATCGATCAGAGCAGGCCGGATTCTCCGGTAGGGACGGAGTTTCGCCATGTCGTCGATTGCGCCGATCAGCACGGCATACCGTTCGTGTGGGTCAACGACCCCGACGAATTGTTTCCGCCTTGGGAACGCCGCTGAGGCGCAAGGCCCGCCGAGCGCTCCGTTCACTTATTTGATGGCCAGCATGTCCCGGACGCCGCGCAATGCCAGATAGTATCCGGGGAGCCCAAAGCCGGTGACCATGCCCTGACTGACGCGCGCGGTCTCGGAGACCGGGCCGCGCCGCACCGGGTTGGAGATGTGGATTTCTATCGTCGGGAAACGCACCTGGGAAATCGCCGCGACCAGTGCGGGATAGCCGCTCGAATAGCCGGCCGGGTTGAACAATGCCGCATCGCAGCCTTTGTCGTTGGCCTCGTAGAGCTTGTTGATGACCTCGCCTTCGATATTGGAATGAAAAATCTCGACCTCGAGGCCGAGTTCCGCGGCATAGCCGCGGATCCGCTCGTCATATTCGGCCAGCGTCATCGGCCCGAAAATCTCGGTCTGGACCTTGCCGCGCATATTCATGCCCGCACCGTGGATGATCAGAATTTTCGCCATCGCATCCTCGTCCTTTGATCTAGTGCCGATGCTAGTTGACGAGCCGATTCATTGACAAGGCTCGCCGTCGACGTCAGTTGCGGCTAGGCTGTTGCCGTCGAACGGGCTCAGCCGGCCACCGATGCCGGTCGGGGGGACGATGAGAGGCGGCATTTGGGCGGGTATCATTGGGGGTGCGGCTGTCGCGCTGCTGGCGCACGCGCATGGCTGGGCCGCCGACTCTTCGCCGAAATCCAAGCCCCGCGCGACCGTCGTCACCGGCAAACATGTCGATGACAAAAAGCCCGGAAGCGTGCAACTCGTGACCTTTCCCGATACCGACTGGACCCCGGTGAAAGTCATTCGGGGTGGGGCGCCGGCGATCGCCGAAGTGCCGCCGACCGAAAAGCCCGCAGCGGCCGAAATCGTCACCTTTGGCGACCCGAAAACCAAGTCCGTCAGAGTGCTGCGGGGCGATGGCGAGCATCCGGCGGCGGGGCCACCACCGCAGGCGACCGGCATGCGCAGCGAATTGGTGGCGTTTGCCGACCCCAGCTTTCGGCCGGTGACGGTGCTGAGGGGCTCGGTCGCGCCCGTGCCGCCGCCCGCCATCGGGCTGTTCGGTCCGGCGCGGGACGCCGACCTCGACCGGGTCGCCTTTGCCGTCGAGGGCGCAGAATCCAGTCACGGGGCCGATCCCAGAATGTGGAGCCCCGAGTGGAGCGCTCCGCAGGGACCGATGCAGGTTTCCGCCGCGGCAGCGGCGGATGTCGGCGGCGGCAACCGGTTCGATCTCCTCGAAAACCGGATGCTGGGTCGCGGTTATCTGGCGCTGATGTACCGCCGATACGGCAATTGGCCGGATGCGATCGCGGCGTACAACTGGGGCCCGGGCAACATGGATGCGTGGATCGGCGGCGGGCGCCCGAGCGCCAGCTTCCCCCTCGAAGTCGAGCGCTATCGCGATCGCGTCCTGCGGGATGTCGGGCTCGACCGGGCAGCGGCCGCGCTGTTGTTCGGCGGCAGCGGGCAATTCCCGGCGATCCCCGCCCTCGACGCTCAACCACGGGGAGCGCTGGCAATCTCCGCCCGCCAAAACGCGAGGTAGTGATCGGCCTACCTCGGATCACCGGTATCCGGTCAGTGCGCCGCCTGGCGGATCAGCGTCCCCCAACGGTCGAGGACCGGGAGGGTGTCTTCGTCATTTGCCGAAGGTAGGCTCACGACGACCCGCGCGATCCCTTGATCGCGATAACGCTTGATGCGATCGAGGTCTTCCGGCACGCCCCAGATCGTGACCGGGATCGTGGCCGGGTCGCGTCCGGCGTCGGCCGCCATCTGCCGGAACTCCGGCAGAAATTCGGTGACATCGGAATAATGCGCCCGGCTCGCATTCGGGATCCATCCATCGCCGTAGCGGATCGCACGCCGCGCGCTGTGCGGGAAAGCGCCGCCAACGATGACCGGCGGATTCGGCTTCTGCACCGGCTTCGGCCAAGTCCGCATTTTCGGGAAGTCGACGATCTCGCCATGATATTCGGGCTCGGGTTTGGTCCAGATCTCCGTCATCGCCTCAATTTGCTCGCGCATTTTCTTGAAGCGCGTTTTGAAGACGGTGCCGTGATCTTCGATCTCATCCTGGTTCCAGCCGCCGCCGATACCGAACAGAAACCGCCCGCCGGAGACCTGGTCGATCGTGGCAACGAGCTTTGCCGTCTGGATCGTATCGCGCTGGATGACGAGGCACACCCCGGTCCCAACCTTCAGGGTCTTGGTCGCCATCGCCGCCGCCGTCAGGGTCACAAACGGGTCCATCACGTCGTAATACTGCTTGCCGAGCTCGCCGCCTCCCGCCGGCGGCGTCTTGCGGGTGCTCGGGATGTGCGAGTGCTCGGGCGCCCACACCGACTCGAAGCCACGCTCTTCGAGCGCCCGGCCGAGCTCGGCCGGCGTCATCGAGTAATCGGTGAAAAACATCGCCGCGCCAAAATCCATCTGTCCCTCCATCGCTCCGATAGACCGAGCTTACCCTCGATCGACGAATCTTCGCCAGAATCACGTGGCACCGGGGCGCCGCCGACGTCGGGACTACAACCACAATTTGAACCGATTATTGCGTGTTCCGCCATCTGCAGCAATTCTGCAGCAAATTCTCCCCTCCAGGTTGCAGTGCGGCCCGCTCCGGTGCCGGACAGCTAGGCCACGGCGGCCTGCGCGAGAACCACGATGCTAGGAAGATACAACACGAATGCGGCAATTTCATAATCAGCACGGAGTGGGCAGGCTTTGAAGTCTGATCTCGGATCGGGCCGGTCACACCTCTCCCTCAAGCCTCCGTTGCCGACGAACCCGGCGGCCCCGACCGAAACGAGCGCATTGGTCCGAAGGCCCGCCATACGCTGTCGCCATTGTCGCTCGAAACCGGTGATAGCGCCGAACAGAAGTGCGGTGCCGAGACGGAAGGCGATTTCGCGAGGGTCCATCGGTGCGCCCCTTTTTCAAAACTCGATGTGAGCGCGGACGCCGAAGACCGAGACCGGACCGCGGTCGCGGTTGTAGGCAGGATTGTTGATGAATTGATAATCCAGCGTCAGCTTGGCACCGCTGACTACAGCAAGGCTGTAGTAGGTCTCGAAAATGCTTTCAGGACCGGAATGCAGCAGTTTCCCGTCGCCGACCAGAATGCCGAGACCGCCAGCGGCAAAGAATCGCTTGGCAGCCGACGAAGCATTATTCACCGCTACTGCGACCCCAACTGTATCGTCGGGTCGCCCCCAACGCTGTCCGGTCAGCGACAACCCAAACGAGACCGTCTTGTTGATGTCAGTGAACTCGAAAGCCTCGTATTGCCCTTGCGACCATCCGGCGCGCGCAAAAAACCCAAGATCACCCTGAAGCTGCTGTTCGAGATTGAGGCTCACCCCGCCTCGATTATGGGTCTTTCGGACGGCGGCAATGTCAGCGGGCGTCCCGGTCTGTAGAGCGATTTCGGTCGCCTCGCTGTAGCGGCCCATTCGGCCATGCGTGAGGAAGCCGAGCAGCTTGAATTTGCCGGGCTGTCTGAAGAGCTCGTGCCGTTCCTCGAATTCCTGATTGATCTGATACTGGTCGAAAAACCGCGTGTCGAGCGCCTTGCTGTTCGGGATTTTCGACAGGTCGAACAGCCCGGTTCGGATTGTCCACCAGTCCTGATACCACTCGACGGCTGCACCATAGGTGTAGCCCCAGGCGTCGGCGGCGTAATCGAACGAGCCGGCGTCGATGATCGACCAGTTCATGAAATCGGCTCGCGGATCATGGGCGTAGCGGTTGGTGTCGAAGACATCGACGACCCCGAACTTTCCCAACGTGAGCACAACGCGATCGGCGGTCTGAGTGCCGGCAAGCTGGTTCAGGCCCGCATCGATGTTCGAGGGTTCGCCGCCCAGGTTGATCGTCTGGCGGAGGAAGACACGCGGTATCCGGGGATACGGATCGGCGGCTCCGACCTTGTAGGCTTCCCCGTTCGGATATCCTGCCACGCCGAGAGTGTCGGAGAGGCCGAAACCCTGATCGACCTCCGGGTTCACCCATAGCTCGGCACCGCGCCACAGGCGAACCCCGCCATAAAGGGTCAGGTCGGAGGTTTCCCTGGCCTGCTCGTGCGGATCGAGGCTGTTTGGGCCTCGGAACGCGGAGGCGAAGCCGGGATGGTATTGGGCAACAAAGGTGGATTGGGCGTGGAGCGCCCAATCTTCAGTGCTCTCCTCCCCCATGGCTGGTGAAAGATGACAGAGGCTCAGGCCCACGACGAGCAGCGGCAACCGGGTCGAGACGAGACCGCGCAAGGTTTTCGTCCGCTCATCAGCTTGCCCCGAGGGATAAGATCAAGGGCAAAATGCAGACCGCGATGGAGATGAACATCGCCCCCCTACTCACCCGCCTTTCTGCGAAGCGGAAACCCAGAATCCCGGTGCGATGCCAAGTTCATAAACGCTCTGAATGAGGCTGCAGATGTTGTGACCGCAACCCCTTGGCGTGAACCTCGTTTCGCATAATGTTCGACCCGTTGTTCTGGGAGAAGGGTACACGCTTGGCCTACTCGGCCGAAAGGTTGCCCCAGCTGGTCACCCGCTCGATGCGGATGGCGATGACCGGGAGGCCGTCGAGCTCCATCCCCTGATACTGGTGGTAGCGCGCCCGCAGCAATGCCTGCGCCCGGTCGTGTTCGGCGCCCGCCGCCAGGATCTCGGCAACGCCGCGCAGCATGATCCAGCCGAGCCGGGTCCAGTCCTCGTCCCAGCGGTCGGCGACAAAAGCGGCAACCGGATTTTCGATAATATTTCGGAGGCGCTTCAATGCCCTGACAGCGCCCTTCGGCTTCTGATCGATCGTGATGTAGAGCACGCCCTCGCTCACGACAAAGCACACCGGGACGAGATGCGGTGCCGCTCGTGCATCGGCGGTCGCGAGATGACCGACCCTGCAGCTAGCGAGAAAACGGGCTTGCTGATCAGATAGCACGCCGAAATCTCGCACGACTTCGGCTCAACTGGCTATCCTGTAATGCTTCGGTTTTGCCCCCACGACGCGGCCCGGCTCTCAGGCGCATCATGCCAAATGGCGCGGCGCAAGATCATGCATAAGAGGGTGATCATCACGACCGGTCCGAGCGGCGCGCTCCCGTGAGTGGCGAGAATTACGAAACTCGCACCGAAAAGCGCAATCATGACCGTTTGCTCACCTCTCAGCAGCCCGCAGCGTATCTGGTCGCTCGCGAGAAAGGCTGCCGGAATCACAATCGCTGCCAGGTCGGCGGCAAAGGCATAGGGTGTGGCGATAAGCGCGGCAGCCGACAGTGTCGCGGCTTTCAACGCGTAGCGCACGGGGGAGCGCCACACCAGCCACACGATTATCGCGGCGCCCATCGCGGTTGCGCCTTGGGCAAGCCAGGCCGCCGCCGCACCGCCATGCAGAGTACGAACCAAACCGTAGACTGTCTGAATATAGCCCCAGTCGGGTGTTGGATGGGCGTGGCCGCCGGCGAGGAGTACCTCGCTGGTCTGCGCGGCAATCTGCCGGGGAAATACTTTCCAGACTGCCGTACCGAATGCAGCAATTGATATGCCGGCCAAGAGGACTGCCGCCGCCGCGGCGCTGGCAAAAGCGCGCCAGCGATTTGAGGCGGCGAGCGCCACCGGAATCAGTATCCCGAATTGCGGCTTCCAGGTGAGACACCCGATCAATAAGCCCGCCAACACCGGCTGGCGCTCGAGAAATAGCAGCGATCCACCGAGCAGCGATGCCCACAGGAAACCATTTTGTCCGGCGTAGAGGGTCCAGGCCGTGAGGGGCGATGCAAGCACCAGAGCAATCGCCGGAAGTCGCCGAACGATGAGATATACTAAGGCGATACAGCCGCTCAGGGTTACGACGTCCCAAGTAATGAAGGCGTAAGCATACGGAAGCGCCGCAAAGGGGATCAGCACGAAGAAGAAAGTGGGTGGGTACGGCCAATTCGGGTAAAAGTAATCTCTCGGGCCGACCAGAGCCTCCTGGATCTTCGCGAACTCCGCGGGATCGTAGAGCAGCGCGGTGTCTCCATGCAGCGCCTGCACCCCGGCAACCCATGGGCATATGAAATCGCTGTAGACCGGTACGCCCCGGCTGTCGACGATCCAAAACCCGGACTTGTAAAGACTCACGAGCAGCACAGCGTAAGACGCGGCAAGGGCATAGCCATACGCCTGCAACCGCCACGCCGCGAAAATGCCGAGAGCACGTGGGGACCCTCGTTCGGCCACAGCGCGCTCGCTGTGCGGTTGGGCTGGCCCGATGCTCCGCTTCATGGCAAGCTCTAGACCTCCTCAAACCCGACGAGGCTGGCCATGAAGATCGAGCGTATAGACCATCTCAATCTGACCGTCGCCGATATCGACCGCAGCGTGGAATTTTATAAGCGTGTGCTCGGCATGAAGACCGAGAGCATGGGCGAAGGGCGTGCCGCACTCTATTTCGGCCAGCAGAAGATCCATCTCGATGCCGCCGGCGGGGCCATGGCGACGACCGGAGAAAAACGGATGCCGGCGCATATCTGCTTTATCACCGAGGCGCCGATCGGCGAAGTCGCGGCCCATCTCGAAGCCTGCGGCGTGCCGGTGCGGATGCAGGGACCGCGCGCCGGGGCGATCGGCACGATCCAATCGGTCTATATCGACGACCCCGATCAAAACTCGATCGAAATTTCCACCTATTGAGCCGGGTTTTCCGACCCCGATCATTTTCTCGTCGCCTCCGCGGAAGCGGGGGCCCAGGGGCAACCGTCGCGGCCCTTGCCGCCCTAGATTCCCGCTTTCGCGGGAACGACGACAAGGAGCGGACCGGCGTTCGAAAGCAGGGGAGACCACATGATCCAGGACGCCCAGGGACATTATCTCTCCGGCGCTACGGCCGAGGCCGTCGCCGCATATGATCAGGCAGTCCGGGCGTTCAACCTCGTCCACGGCGATGCAATTGGCGTGTATGATGCCGCGCGTCAGGCCGCTCCCGAATTCGCGATGGCACACCTAGGGAAGGCCTGGGTGTTCACCGTGGCCAATGATCCCGGCTTGAGGACCCAGGCCGCGGCGCTGGTCGAAGCCGCCCGGCCCTTGAGGTTGAACGAGCGTGAAGAAGCCCACCTCGCGGCACTCACCCATTTGGTGCAAGGTTCCCGGGCTGCCGCCGTCGCGGTGCTCGACCGCCACCTGATGCATTACCCCTTCGACCTTGTGGCACACCAGGGTGCGGCACTGACCGACGGGTTCCTCGGACGCTTCCATTGGGTCCGCGATCGTTCGGCGCGGGCCCTGCCGCTGTGGTCCAACAACCAGCCGGGCTACGGGAGCTTGCTGGCCTTCCACGCCTTCGGGCTGGAGGAGGCCGGCGATTACCCCCGCGCCGAGGATGAATCACGTGCCGCCGCCGAACTCGAACCGTTGAGCTTCTGGCCGCATCACACGGTGGCACACGTGATGGAAATGACCGGGCGCCCGGAAGATGGGCTGGGGTGGATGGCGGCGCGCGAGGCGCTGTGGTCGACCCCCGGCCACATGAACCAAGTCCATAT
>WNFT01004359.1_pt1 | contig 13670 bp, 13 predicted proteins | sample 5400191 | NCBI WGS metagenome assembly WNFT01 (sample SAMN13153359, study PRJNA577476) | soil metagenome | isolation source: 80 cm saprolite under Madrone tree | place: USA:California | collected 2016-06-14
ACGGCGAAGAGAGATTCCTCGCTTCGCTCGGAATGACGGCAACGAGAGGGCTCGCCGGAGAAAATTGCTCATGTGGCAACCTCGCGGCGCGAGAGGCCGGTGCGCGCGGCGGATTTCAGCGAGCGGATACGCTCGGTGAGAGCGGACGCGGCAGCATCAACTCCGGCTTCGCCGGAATTGTTCGCGGTGGCTTTCTCGATTTCAGAGACCAGTGCGGAGCCTACTACCGCCGCGTCGGCGAGTCCGCCGAGGACGGAAACGTGTCCTGGAAGAGAAATGCCGAAACCGACCGCAATCGGGAGATGCGTCGCGTTGCGCGCGCGTCGCAGCAGTGCCGGCAAATCGTCGGGCAGCATATCTTTCGCGCCGGTTACACCGGTGCGTGAAATTAGGTACAAAAACCCTGAAGAGCACGTCGCGATTTTTTCCAGGCGCTCGTCGGTGGACGTCGGCGCGCCGAGGAAAACGGTGTCGAGATGATGTGCAGTCATGATGCGGCGATAGTCTTCCGATTCCTCCGGCGTGAGATCGGTGATGAGCACACCGTCGGCTCCGGCGGCAGAAGCCGCAGCCGCGAATTTTTCCAGTCCCATCTGGAAAACCGGATTGTAGTAGCTGAACAGAACAATGGGAACTTCATTCGCCGGAGATTTCGCTTCGCGAATCTGCCGGACGAGATCGATGACGCGAGCGAGCGTCGCGCCATTTTTCAAGGCGCGTTCGGAAGCGCGCTGGATGGTGGGGCCATCCGCCAGCGGATCGCTGAAGGGTACGCCGAGTTCGATCACGTCGACGCCGGCTTCCGCCATCCCGACAACAAATCTCAGTGTCGCCGAAAACGAAGGATCGCCCGCCGTTATGTATGCAACAATTCCCATTTCGCCGGAGTCGCGAAGCTCCGCAAATCGCCGCGAAATACGAGTCGAGTTGTGTAGTTCAACTGGCATAAGGGAAAACAATAGATTAACACCAAGCGCGAATTCTCCGCGCCGGAAAGCGCGCTGTTACAAACACGTGACAAAAGTTGACGAGCGTAACACGATGAAGATTATTCGCCGAAAACGCGCGAGTAGGTGGCCATGTCTTTGTCGCCGCGGCCAGATAAATTGATGATGACGAGATCGTTTTCTGTGAGTTTCGCGGCGTCGTTGGACGGGAATTGCACGCGTTCGATGAGGCCGGCGATGGCGTGGGCGGATTCTAGCGCGGGGATGATGCCTTCCGTGCGCGCGAGAAGTTGCGCGGCGTCGAGAGCGGCGCCGTCAGTGACGGCGGAATATTCCGTGCGACGCTGGTCGGCCAGCCATGCGTGCTCGGGGCCGATCGCGGGATAGTCGAGCCCGGCGGAAACGGAGTGTGTAGTGGCGATTTGGCCGTCCTCGGTTTGCAGAACGTAAGTGTAAGTGCCTTGCAAGACGCCGGGACGAGCTCCACTGAAACCCTGCGCTGCAGCGAGCCGCGCGGCGTGTTCGCCGAGCGAATTGCCGCGGCCGCCTGCTTCGATGCCGACCATTTTCACGGAATCATCTTTCAGAAATTCGTGGAACAGGCCGATGGCGTTCGAACCGCCGCCTACGCAGGCGAAAAGATGGGTTGGCAAGCGCTTTTCCGCAGCAAGAATTTGCGCGCGGGCTTCGCGTCCGATGCAGGAATGAAAATCGCGCACCATTGTGGGATACGGATGCGCGCCAAGAACCGAGCCGAGAAGGTAGTGCGTGGTGCGAACGTTGGTCACCCAATCGCGCATGGCTTCGTTGATGGCGTCCTTCAAAGTACAACTGCCCGAATTTACGCCGACCACTTCTGCCCCGAGCATGCGCATCCGGGAAACGTTGAGCGCCTGGCGCGCCATGTCTTCGGTGCCCATGTACACGACACATTCGAGACCGAGATGGGCGGCGACGGTGGCGGTGGCGACGCCGTGTTGGCCCGCTCCGGTTTCCGCGATAACGCGCGGCTTTTTCATCTGTACCGCGAGCAAGCCCTGGCCGATGGCGTTGTTGATTTTGTGCGCGCCAGTATGGAGTAAGTCTTCGCGTTTGAGATAAATTTTTGGACCTGAACCGCTCGGAGCTAGACCGCTGAGATGAGCGGTTAGGCGCGAGGCAAATTGCAGCGGCGTTGGACGTCCCGCGAAATTCTTCAAGAGATCCTGGAATTTCGCCTGAAATACCGCGTCTGATTTCGCGATTTCGTAAGCGCGCTCAAGTTCCAGCAGCGGAACCATCAACGTTTCGGGAACGTAGCGGCCGCCGTAGGGGCCGAAGCGTCCGGGAACAGTGGCGGGGATGGTGAGTTGCGAGGCCATGGACTTTTTACCTCAGGGTTTGTAAGAACAACTTTCTTACCTCAGGGCCTGTAAGTACAGGCCCTGAAACCCTGAAACTCTATTGTCGCACACGAGAGCGGAGATTTGGCGAAGTGACAGAAAAACGAAGAAAAAAGTCAAACAGAGAACACAGAGTTCAGAACTACCAGAGGGCACTGAGAATACTAGGAAGCGCGCGAAGAGAACGAGCCGGACTGAAGTCCAGCACTACGCAAAGAAGAAAACTGGAGTCGGATCAAGTTTGCGGACAGAGTTCTTGGTTGGCGCGGGCGACTTCGGCGAAGAAGGCGCGAAGTTTGGCGGGGTCTTTTTTGCCGGGGCGTGATTCGACCCCGCTGGCCACGTCCACGGCGTAGGGGCGGACGGTGAGGATGGCTTCGGCGATATTTTCCGGAGTTAGACCGCCGGCGAGCAGGATTGGATATTTTGCGGCGGCGCGTTTTGCGAGGTTCCAGTCGGCGGGGCGGCCGGTGCCGCCGTAGTTTTTTGATTTCATTTCGGAAGTCGCGGCGTCCATGAGAAAAGAAGCCGCTGCGCTATGTGTGCGGAATTGCGTGAATTGGAATTTTGATCCCGTGCGGAACGCTTTGATGACGGGAAAATGTCGCGCGCATTCCGCAGTGACGGCGGCGGACTCGTCGCCGTGGAGTTGTACTACGCTGAGACGCAGTGATTTTGCAAGCGCGATGATGGATGCGGAATCCCAGTTTACGAAAACGCCGACGGTTGAAACTAACGCGGGGAGTCCGCGGAGAATTTTCCAAGCATCGGCGGGGGCGAGGCAACGCGAACTTTTTTCGTAGAAGTTGAAGCCGAGTGCGTCGACGCCGAGTTCGATGGCGAGATGGGCGTCCTCGAAGCGGGTGATGCCGCAAATTTTGACCCGGGTTATTGGTTGGTCGGACATGGAGTGTTTGCAGCGTACGTTGAGATCCTTCGCCCTGCTGAATCGGGGCTCAGGATCACATGTATTGGAAATAGAGATGGCATTTTAGGATATATGGGCGCAGCAAGAGTAGCTAGCCGGTCGGCCCGAGAAGTTCAGAAAGGGCGGCGGCAGGGTCGGAGGAGAGCATGAGACACGTGCCGATGAGGAATGCGTCGAAGCCGGCGGCGCGAAGTTTTGCCAATTCGGCGGCGCTGCGGATGCCGGACTCGCTGACGGCGATGCAGTCATCGGGAACTTGTTCAATCAATTCGAACGAGGTTTCAATGCGCACATCAAGTGTTTTGAGATTGCGATTGTTGACGCCGATAATTTTTGCTCCTGCAGCGATGGCGCGCCCAAGTTCTTCGCTGGTGTGAACCTCGACTACCGGCTCCATGCCGAGTTCCCTGCCGAGCGCGATTAATTCAATGAGTTGCTGCTGGCGCAACGTGGCGACGATCAGCAGAAAGCTGTCGGCGTCATTGGCGCGCGTTTCCCAGACCTGCCACGGATCGAAAATAAAATCCTTGCGAAGAACCGGAAGCCGGATGCTTTTGCGCGCGTCGCGAAGATTCTTTAGAGAGCCGCGGAAGAATTCGCCTTCGGTGAGAACGGAAAGAGCGGCAGCGCCAGCCGCTTCGAACGAAGTGGCGAGTGCGACGGGATCGAAGGGATCGCGAATTACGCCGAGCGAGGGGGAGGCGGGCTTCAGTTCAGCGAGGATATTAATTCCAGGTTTGGATAGTGCCGCGGAGAAATCGCGCAAGGGAGTTGCGGCTTTGACTCCGTATTTAAGCGCAGTCTCAGGAAGAACCTTTTTGCGATGCTCGACTTCGAGCAGCCGGGCTTCGAGGATTTGATCGAGCACGGTTCCGGTGTAGGAAGGCGTTTCCATGAGCGCGAAATAGTATGCTAGGTGGAGCGGGATTTAGAGTCAAACGGGTGAGGCGAGGAGCGGTGAGTAGCAAATAGCGAATAGAGAATAGAGAGTAGAGAAGACAAAAATATGGCAGCGAAAGAATTGCATACGACTGGCGTGATGAATCGAATGGGCTATCGGGCAGAGTACGGAAAATTGCTGGAAGAAATTGCGCGGGAGGCCGACGCGATTGCGTTGCGATATTTTCGCGCGGTGGAACTGCGCGTGGAGCGGAAGAAAGATGGAACGGCGGTGACGCAAGCGGACCGCGAGGTGGAGGAGATGGCCCGAGCACGAGTGGCGGAAAGTGGGTTGGACCTGGAGGTTTTGGGAGAAGAGATGGGCGGGAACGCAGAGGCCCCTAGACCGGGAGCGCGGCCGCGAATGATCATCGATCCGATTGACGGCACGGAAGAATTTTCGCGCGGAATTCCGACGTTCGGAACGTTGCTGGGAATTGAGCGGGGCGGAGAAATTGTGGCGGCGATGGCGAGTGCTCCGGGACTACATTCTCGTTGGCAGGCGTACAAGGGCGAAGGGGCGTATCGCGAGGGGCGCAAGCTACAGGTCTCGAATGTGGAAAAGTTGAAAGATTCGATGGTGTTTTCTACGGGAACGGGCCCGAGCAAGGATTCTTCGGACCAGACGCGCATACGGAAATATCTGGACGCGGCGCGAAACAGCCGCTCGATTGGCGGATTCTGGCAACACATGCTGGTGGCGGAGGGAGCGATTGAGGCGGCTCTGGACTGGACGTCGAAGCCGTGGGATTTGGCGCCGCTGATTTTGATTGTGACCGAGGCGGGCGGTAAATCAACGTCGTTGAATGGGAATGCGACGATTTATGAGAAGAGTTTGTTGAGTACGAATGGAAAGATTCATGCGGAGACGTTGGAGATTCTGCGGTAGCAGAAAAATTGAAAAACAGATTGCTCGCGGCGCCCGGAATGACGAGGTCTTGGTCTTAGGGGGCGCGACGGAAATGCCGCGATCGAAGATAGCTCTCCAAAATGGCGCTATTAGTTCGGAGACGGTCGCGTAGGCTTACCGAAGAGAAGTTGTGCTACGCGGAGAACAACATGGATATCGTTACGCACGCTAAAAAAGCAGAACGGTTGCGAGAACTGCATCGCGGTCCGCGGATTTTGATATTGGCGAATGCTTGGGACGTGATCAGCGCGCGGATGGTGGAAGACGCGGGATTTCCTGCGGTAGCAACGACTAGCGCCGGAGTTGCGGCAGTGCTGGGTTATCCGGATGGGCAGCGCACTCCGCGTGGCGAGATGCTGGAATTTGTGGCGCGAATTGCGCGCGCGGTTAGTGTGCCGGTTACCGCGGATATGGAAGCGGGTTATTGCACGACGCCGGCGGAAATGGCAGAAATGGCGCGGGAAGTGGTGGCTGCGGGAATTGTCGGATTGAATCTGGAAGATGTAACGGGCGACGACGAGAGTTCGCAGGTAGAAATTGGGTTGCAGATGGAAAAGATTGCAGCGGTTCGCGAGGCTTCCGCGTCGGAAGGCGTTTCGCTGGTGATCAATGCGCGGACGGATGTTTACCTGATGCCGATTGGTCCGGCGGAAACGCGGTTCGAACGGACGGTGGAACGTTTGCGGGCTTACCGGAAGGCGGGAGCGGATTGTGTTTTTGCTCCGGGAATTCGGGATAGGGAGACGATCGGGAAACTGCTGCGAGCGGTGGAGGCTCCGCTTAACATTTTGTTGCAGCCTGGCGGGCCTGGCGTGTCGGAACTGGAAAAGCTAGGAGTTGCGCGAGCGAGTATTGGTTCGGGAACGATGCGCGCGGCGCTGGGGACTGCGCGAAAGTTTTTTACAGCACTTTCGGAATACCAAGAGCATGGGCAATTTCTTGACGGCGCGGTTCCTTACGACGAAGTGAATCGACTGCTGGGGCGCGCTTAAAACGCGGCCCGCGGAATTCTTTTTGCGCCGGACTGAAGCAACCATGATCCAAGTCGCAAGAATCTACGAACCTGCAAAGAAAAACGGCGGTTGGCGTGTACTGGTGGACCGATTGTGGCCCCGAGGAGTAAAGAAAGAGAATGCGCATGTGGATCAATGGATGAAGGAAATTGCTCCAAGCGAGGGGCTGCGAAAGTGGTTTGGACATACGCCGGAGCGATGGCCGGAGTTCCAGAGACGATACAGGGCGGAGCTGGCGAAGAAGAAAGAGCTGATGACCGAATTGAAGCAAGCGGAGAAAACGCACGGAACGCTGACGCTAGTATTTGGTGCGAAGGACAAGGAACGTAACCAGGCGATCGTTCTAATGAATCTGCTCAAAAATAAAAAATGACAGGCGATACCAGGTTGACGGTGCTGGAAGAGGAGGTCGTCAGTTGCCGGAGATGTCCACGGCTAGTGAACTATCGCGAAAAAATCGCGGAAGAAAAACGGAGGGCTTTTCGAGACTGGACGTATTGGGGACGACCGGTCCCGGGATTTGGGGATGCCGCCGCGGAGCTGTTTATTTTGGGATTGGCGCCGGCGGCGCACGGTGGGAATCGAACGGGACGTGTATTCACTGGCGACCGGTCGGGGGATTTTTTGTACGAGGCTCTGTATAAAGCGGGATTCGCGAACCAGCCGACTTCGTTGCACCGCGACGATGGGCTGGTGCTGAAGAGTGCATTTGTTGCGGCGGCAGTGAGATGCGCTCCGCCTGCAAATAAACCATTGCCGTCAGAGCTTTTGAATTGCCGCGGATATCTGGAACGTGAACTTGCTCTCCTGAAGCCGAAAGTAGTGTTAGCGCTGGGGAAAATTGCCTGGGATGCGTATCTGGATATTTTGAAGAGCGAAGGCGTGATCGCGTCGCGTGCAAAATATGTGTTTGCGCACGGAGCTGTCGCGAAATTGCCGAGTGATGGACCCAGGTTGGTGGGTGTATATCATCCGAGCCAGCAGAACACGCAGACGGGGAAGCTGACGCCGGAAATGTACACAAAGATATTACGACGCATCCGGGATTTCCTCGAACAACCGAATTAATTTGCGTATGCCGCAGAACGACGATTTGTAAGAAGATCTTGCGACCTTTATTGCGGAAGACCGGCACGACGGAGAAGGTCGGCGTAGCGGGGATCGGAGCGCAGGAAGTCAAAGCACCGGCGGGTCTTGATGGTAATCACGTCATCAGATCTTACGTTGTAAGCCTTCTCCATCCAGTAAAATGCCTGTTCCTTATCCCCCAAAAAGGCATACTCCTCAGCTATGAAACTGGGATCAACGTATGAGTGGACGGCGCGTTCTTTGCAAATTTCAATGGTGCGCCTGATGGCAGCCTGGTAACCCGATTTTTTGAAGACGCGCTCGGTTTCGGCCTGGAGTTGCAGGTCATCCTTGTTGTCATTCAGAACCGCATTTTTTTTGAGCGCATCGAGCCAGAGCTCATAATGCCCCTGGTAGCGATAAAGGAGGGCAAGATCCCCGTAGGTTCCGGCGAAGTTCGGGTCCATGTCTGTCGTCTTTTTCAACTGCTCCATCGCGAGATCGTCCATGCGGGCGTTCAGCAGTCCCTGGCCCAGATTGTCATTGAACTTCAGATTCAGAGGATCGAGTTCGACCGCCCGTCGAAGGTGGTTGATGCCTTCTTCGGAACGGCCGAGCCATGTCAATTCGAGACCGAACCAGTGATGGGCATTGGCGAAGTTAGGATCGAGTTCCAAAGCGCGGCGATGTTCCTTTTCCCAATCTGACCATTGCCAGGAAGAAAAGTAGTACTGCGAAAGCGCCTCGTGAACTTCGGGAAGCTTGTCGTTCAAGCTGGCTGCCTTGAGGGCGGCTTCTTTCAGTTTGGGAAGCGATTCACTGTGCGGTATTGGCACGTATTCCCCGACTACGGCCCAATAGTTCGCCAATCCGACATAGGCCTGAGCATATTCCGGATCCTTGGCGGCTGCCTGAGTAAAAAGGTCGCGCGCTTTTGCCAGCGCGTCCGGAGTGCGCTTGGCGAAATAAAACTGTCCTTTCAGGTAAAGCTGGTAGGCCTCGGGATCGGAAGTGCCGCCGGCGCTGAGCTTGGCTTTCTGCTCCCCGGTGAGGCGTTCGCGCAAGCGCGATGAGATTTCAGCGGCTACTTCGCGCTGAACGGCAAGCGTATCGGAGAGCTTACGGTTGTACTGTTCGCTCCAGAGATTGCGATTGGTGCGCACGTCGGTCAGTTCCACGCTGACGAGCAGCGCGTCGTTGTGCTGTGTGACGCGGCCGGTGACGATGGCGCCAACGTTCAGTTCATTTGCAGCTTTTTGCGGATCGACGTCTTTGGACTTGTAGCGAAAAACGGCGCTGCGTGGACGCACAGACAGATTCGGAAGCTGTGACAGACTGCTGATAAGACTTTCGGTTAAGCCATCGCTTAAATATTCGGTGTTTGGATCCGCAGTGATATTGGTGAACGGAAGCACGGCGAGCGAATCGATCGAAGAACCACCATGAGGCGTGAACCAGCGGTAGGCCCCGAACCCTAGCGCCGCGATTGACAGCATTGCGACGGCGGCCGCGGCTACGAATGCTTTTTTGTGACGAACCAACAAGCCGACTGCAATCTGCGAATCGGAAGCCGCCGCGCCACTACTTGGCGCAGACATCGCGCCTGATGAGGATGGCTGCCTGGCGGCGCCGGACTCTGGTTGCGCGGGCGCCTGGGAAAACACCACCGATCGGCCGGTATCGCTGTCGCGTTTCAAGCGCTGAAAATCGGCGCGCATTTCCGAGGCGTGCTGATACCGGAGGCGCGGATCTTTATCGAGAGCTTTGTTGATGATGCGTTCAAGGTCGGCGGGAGTGTGGCTATTGAGCCGGGCAAGTGCAGCCGGCGCTTTGTGAAGCACGGCGTCAAAAATTGCGCCAGAGGTGTCGCCAGGGAACGGCAGAACGCCGCTAGCCATCTCATAGCAGACGATGCCGAAGGAGAAGAGGTCTGTGCGCGCGTCCAGTTCCCTGCCGAGAACTTGCTCGGGTGACATGTAGGAAATGGTTCCGAGCGATGTGCCGGGACTGGTGAGATGTTCTTCGGCGAGGGTGTCGCCGGCTTCGGTCAGTCCGGTTGGAGCGCTGGAAGCATTTACTTTGGCGAGCCCGAAATCGAGAATTTTTGCGTGGCCGCGCTTGGTCACAAAAATATTGGCCGGCTTGATGTCGCGGTGGACGATGCCTTCTGCATGAGCGGCGTCGAGAGCGTCTGCAACTTCGATGGCGACCTCGAGGATGCGCTGCAGATCCATCGGGCGGCCGTTGATGAGATGTTTCAGCGTGTTGCCATCGAGAAATTCCATGGCGATAAAGGCACGAGAATCATGTTCACCGATATCGTAGATGGTGCAAATGTTGGGATGATTTAACGCCGAGGCGGCTTGCGCCTCGCGTTGGAATCGCGCCAGAGCTTGCGCATCTTTGGCAACTTCGTCGGGCAAGAATTTTAGAGCCACGAACCTGCGGAGGCGCGTGTCTTCGGCTTTATAGACGACACCCATTCCGCCACCGCCCAGTTTTTCCAGGATGCGGTAGTGTGAAATAGTTTGGCCGAGAAGGGACTGGGAATCCGCCATTGGCGCACATCATATCAGGAGTCTTTGGGTGAAAGTTAAGCTAGTGCCGAGAAACGCCCCGCGGCTACGAGGCCTTAGGCGAGCCGGTGCAAGAATTTGGCGTCGGCGGTGCGTGGCGCGGGCGACAGAAGGAGCTATTCTTCGCTAGATGAGCATTCTGCGCGGTCGCAACTAACGCAAAACAGGCGGGTTAGATGGTCGAGGGGAAAAGCCTTCGGCAGGTGGAGTGCTGTTCTGTCTGTGCGATGCAATTTGGAGGAGATTATGGGCTTGCGATATTTTGTGTCGTCGAAAAAGCGGGCGATGTCGGCGATAATTTTCATGGGATTCGGACTACTGATTGGAGATTTTGCGAGAGCGCAGGAAGCACCGACTTCGCGGGATGACGGAGGACCTGCGCGGACGCAGGCCGCACAGCAGGAGATGAAGGAGTCGCAGGCCGCGCAACCAGAAATGACCCACCCCGCGGATGGGTCGCGACGGAACGGGCTGCCAGCTGAGGCGTATGCCGTGGTGCCGGGAACGCGAGTGCTGGTGCAGCTGGAGGACGATCTTGGGACAGGTGACACGAAAGAGGGCCGACGGTTTAGCGCGCGTACGCTGGAGCCGTTGCTGGCGGGAAGCGGTATTTATTTGCCATCGGGAGCCCAGCTCGTGGGGCACGTTGCGCGCGTTCAGCCAGCGGCGGTTGTGGGGCGCGCCAAAATTTGGCTGGTATTCGACGAGATTCGAACGAAATTTGGACCGCTACCAATCGTGGCCAGCGTGGTGGGAGTGCCGGGCGATCACAGCGTACGGACAGGTCCAGAAAAAGAAGGACTGATCGAAGGCAAGACCAGCACGCAGCAATCCGCGGGGCAAGCCGCTGCGGAAGGCGCGGGAATGGGCGCGTTGCATGGAATCAAGGACAAGAACGCCAAAGAAGCAGCGGAAGGCGCGGCGGAGGCGGCACTGGCGGCGTACTTGATGGAAGCGGGCCGCGGACATGAACTGCAGTTGGTGAAGGGTTCAAAGCTGGAGATTGAACTGGACCGCGCGTTGTACTTGTTAAGGGAATAGATGTTTCAAGGCGTATATGCGACGGTTTCTCACTGTGTTTCTCGGATCGCTCATAACAGCGCACGCCGTATTGGGGCGAACAACGTCTTCGGAGATCACAATTCGGGTGCGGCTGTTGGACTACAAAACGGGCCGAGCTCTGCGCGGCCGATGTGTTGCGCGGGCGCCTTCCGGGAAAGATGGTAAATATTTTCGTCAAGAAGTCCTGAAGCACCGCACAGACAAGGCTGGCGAAGTTGAATTCCATGTACGTGCCGAGGCGGCACCGAAAGTCATTGTAACGCCCCTAAACGATTATTCGTGTGCGAAATACGATCAATTTACGACCGCAGAAATATTGGAGCGCGGCATCCCTAGAAACTACTCGGACGAAAGCTACTGTGGACCGAGGGCTGTGGTTTTACCGAATCCGCAACCGGGCGAGGTGATCTTCCCGGTACACGAATTGAATCTGTGGCAAAGGCTCGCGAGAAGTCTAGACTAGTAAAGCGACCCATTCGCGGTTGGCTAGGTCTCCTGTTCCCGAATTCGGCGTGCTGCCTCTTTCCATCCTTCGCAATCGTTAACTGTATTTATAATATATATACAATATACATAACAATTGCATGAATGTGGGCGTCCGCAGTGAGACTGGTTTCCTTTTTTCCTCCTACATATAAGCTCCCGCGCGCTTTGCAGTGGCCAAGAATGATTGATAGATTGAGATGGTCCAGCCGGTAGCGGATTCTGAGAAGATAAGGGCGGCTATATGAGTGAGGTTCAGCGAATGGTGGACGAGAAACGAGGCGGCGCGCGCGCGGAGGATTTTGCGGAACGGAAGGACCGCGTGCTGATCGTGGAGGATGAAGAGAACGCACGCAAGGGTTACGAACAATTGTTGCAGCGCTGGGGCTACGAGGTATTGAGCGTTGGAAACGCCGAAGATGCGCTGGCGAAGTTTGGCAGCTACCAGCCGGATACGCTGATTGCCGACGTGGAGTTGCCGGGAATGAATGGGCTGGATTTGCTGAGCCAGCTTGGACCGGAGCTGGCGGACGTACCAGCGATTATCATCACCGGAAAAGGCAGCGAAGAACGGGCTGTGGCGGCGATCGAAGCGGGAGCGTTCTGGTATATCGAAAAGCCGCTGAAGGGGCCGGTGTTGCGAGCGCTGCTGGACCGGGCGCTGGGCAAAGCGCGGGATGCGCGTCAGCTGGTGGTGCTGCAGAGGCAGTTACGCGAGACGGGCCGGCTGGGCGATCTGGTGGGCGCTTCGAAGCCGATGCAGGACGTGATGCGAATTGTCGAGATGGCAGCGCCGAGCTCGGCTTCGGTGTTGATCACTGGCGAGACCGGCTCAGGAAAAGAAATTGTTGCGCGAACGGTGCACAAACTTTCGCCGCGGGCTGGAGGGCCGTTTGTGGCGATCAATTGCTCGGCGATCCCAGAGTCGCTGATGGAGAGCGAGATTTTCGGGCACGAACGCGGAGCTTTTACCGGCGCGGCAGAGCGACGGATCGGCTGCTTCGAACTGGCCGATGGCGGCACGCTGCTGCTGGATGAAATCGGAGAAATGCCCAGATCGCAAGGTGCGCAGACTGGGCAGCAAAGTCGAAACTCCAGTGGATGTGCGGGTGGTCGCTGCCACCAACAAAGATCCGGAGCAGGCAGTCTCCAGCGCGCATTTGCGGCAGGATCTTTATTTTCGATTGAATGTGTTTCACATCCACTTGCCTCCCTTGCGGGAACATCGGGACGACATTCCGCTCCTGACGGAATATATTCTGCGGGACATCAACACAAAGCACGGAAAGAACGTGAAGGGCGTGGGCGCAGAAGTGATGGATATCTTTATGAGCCACACCTGGCCGGGAAATATACGCGAACTGCGAAACGTGCTGGAGCGCTCGACCATCATGTGCGAAAAGGATTTGATCACGCGAGCGTGCCTGCCGGATGAGTTTGGCAAGTCCGCCACGAAAAGCCCAAGCGATTTGAGCGCGCTGAAATTCCCGATTGGCACGACGGTGGACGCCATGGAGCGCGAGCTGATTCTGCAGACGCTTGCGGCAACGGGGAACAACAAGACACGCGCGGCGGAATTGTTGGGAATCAGTCTGAAGACGCTACACAACAAACTGAAAGAGTACGGCGAGCGAGCTGAAGGGGAGTAAATCGCGACGATGCAGCTGGGGCTTCGTACCAAGCTGACTTTGGTCATGACGGGATTGGTGTTTCTGGTGGTGGTGGTTTTGTCCGCGGTGTTCGTCTCGCGGCTAACCAGCCAGGTGATCCACGAAACAAATACGCGCGCAAACGAACTGGCGCAGCAGATCTTCGAGCAGGCCAAGCACGCGTTGGAAGATGCAAAACAGGCCGGCGAGCGCCCAGCTTCGAATAGTGTGGAAGACCGCCATGCCTACGTGAAGCGTGCGTTTCAGACCAGTGAGGGATTGCTCTCGGCGTTGCAGTCTCCGCTGGGATCGAATCCGTGGATCTACGATGTTTCGATTGTGGATCACAACGGGCAGGTGCTGGTCTCGAGCGATACCAAACTCGCGGGCATGATTGCGCAAGGACGGCCAGCGTTTGCGCAAATCGATCGCAGTAATTTTTTCCGCCAGATGAAGATTCTGTACGGGCCGCAGCGCGTATTTGAAGCTACGTTCCCATTCACAATGACGGGCGAACCGTTTGGAGAGGTGCGAGTCGGAATTTCGATACCGCTGCTGCGCGATGCCAATTCGGCGAGTCTGCGGACTTCCGGAGCGATCGCGCTGGTGGCGCTGCTGGTATCGACGGGACTGGCGATGGTGGTCAGCGGAGCGACACTCGCGCCGCTGCGCGATATTTCCGCGCAGTTGGACCGGATTTCGGCGGGGCAATA
>WNFT01003455.1_pt1 | contig 13669 bp, 9 predicted proteins | sample 5400191 | NCBI WGS metagenome assembly WNFT01 (sample SAMN13153359, study PRJNA577476) | soil metagenome | isolation source: 80 cm saprolite under Madrone tree | place: USA:California | collected 2016-06-14
GGCCCACCAACATCCGGTCCCTCGTCCCAATCCAGACCAAGCCAGCTCAGGTCAGCGAGCATGCGCTGTGTTGCTGCAGGTCGCACACGCGGCCGGTCCAGGTCCTCAATACGCATCACGAATTGACCACCAGCGCAGCGAGCGAAAAGCCAGGCCAGCAAGGCAGTACGCAGGTTGCCGAGGTGCAAATCACCTGTTGGACTGGGTGCATATCGACCGCGTATCTGTTCGGACAAGGGCTGGTCCTGTTTCATAAGTAGGATGGCCTTCTTTGTTACACTGGGGGACAATGATGAACAAACGAATCAGGGTATGAGCAGACCGATCATGGGATTTAACAAATGAATTTGGTCATCCCGCGGGGGCCGATAAATCGGCGATGGGCGCGATCAATCGGCCCCTACGGCGGCTTCGCCGCCGCTTCTGGTATATCCTGGTTCATGTGTTCATCTCCATAATCGGCTCTTACATGCCGTCAAATGCGGCATTTTTCCGACCATGGGCAGGCTGCCGCCGGGAGCGGTGCCGTAGATGGATAGATGTTGAACTCTGTGAGCAGGTCGACCAGCACGCAGAGGGGCAGGCCCACTACGTTCAAATAGCAGCCGTCGATGCTCGCAGTGGGCTGAAATGATGGGTGCTGGATACCATAGGCTCCCGCTTTGTCCATGGGGTCGCCGGTGGCGATGTAGGCGGCGATCTCGGCCGCGCTGTATGCTCGCATGCGCACAGGGGCGATGCAACTCGCGCTGCGCATCTGAAACTTGCCATCCACGGAGCCGCTGACGGCTACGCCTGTTATGACGTAATGCACGCGGCCACGCAGGGCCAGCAGCAGTTCGCGAGCATGCACTTGATTGCGCGGCTTGCCAAGTACGACGTCGTTGAGCAGTACGGTTGTGTCGGCGGTGATCACCAGCCGACCCGCCGCCTCCGGCATTGCCAGGGCCGCGGCGGCCTTATGTTTGGCGAGCCATTCCGCCAGTCCTTCGATGGGCCCACGATAGTGCGCCTGGGCCGCGTCTTCATCAACGGGGGCGGCGCCCGCGATAAAAGGTAAGCCCAGCCGGGCGAGGATTTGCCTGCGCCTGGGCGAGGCGGAGGCAAGAAACAAGGGTTCAGTCATATTTATATACGCTCCAGGATCGCTACGCATTCAATATGGGCCGTCTGTGGAAACATGTCCAGCGGCTGTACCGAGCGTAAACGATAGGTAGGATGAATATGGCAAAGCATATGCAGGTCACGCGCCAGGGTTGATGGGTCGCATGAGACATAAACGATGCTGGCGACGGGGTGCGAGACGAGGGCGTTCAGCACCACTGGCTGGCAACCGGCGCGAGGCGGATCAATGACGAGTCCATCAACGCGCGATGCTAAGACGGGCAGCAGGTCCTCTACCTTGCCTTTGAGTATTTCTACGTTATTGACTTCCCGCAGATTTTCCTGCGCGTCCTTGATGGCGCTGGCCGATTCCTCGATGGCGACAACTTTATCGACATGCTTTGCCAGCAAGAGGACAAAGGTTCCCACGCCGCAGTAGGCATCGACAATGGTAAATGGGTGGTCATCCTTCGTTTGAGGGCGACCATAATGTAATAATCCATCGAGGACCAGTTGCGCCATTTTTTCCGCCTGGGCCGTATTGGTCTGGAAGAAGGAACTGGGGCGAATATGGAATGTTTCACCTGCCAGCACCTCCTCCAATGTGCCGGTGTGTACGTCGATGCCCGCTTCAAGCAGACGCCGAGCGGCTTCAGGCCCGGGGGGTGGCTGCATAAGCACCTGATTGGTTGCGGTCCCACAACGGATCAAGACCTGGGGCCGTGCATTGGGCAGAGTACTCAGCACGCCCAGGACATCATTGATCTGTTGATGGGCGATTGGACACGATGCAAGAGGTAGTACGCGATGGGTTCCGCGTGCGGTAAGTCCCGCTTGCCCCTCGCGGTTGACGGAGAAACGCATGTGATTGCGGTAATGCCACGGTTCATCGCATGGCACGACCTCCAACACTGGTGGGTCTGCGAAGCCTCCAATGTCATGCAGCACCTGTTGCACCACGGAACGTTTCCACGCCAGCTGGGCGCTGTACTGCATGTGTTGCAGCTGGCAGCCGCCGCAGGTGCCAAACACCGGGCAAGGGGCCGGAGTGCGCAGGGGAGAGGCTTCATGAATTTCGGCGATCCAGACACGCGGGGGGCGGGGCTTCCAGCGGCGTTTGCGTTTCCCGGCAGGTGGCTGCGCAGGTGCCTCCACAGCGATGGTGACGCGCTCCCCAGGTAAACCGGCGGGTACGCGCAAGATGCGTTTCCGCAGCACGGGGAGTGCAGGGAGATCAGCATCCTGGTCACGGGCGGTCACGACAGTCCCCTCCTTACCTCCACTACTACCCTCGCCCCTACTATATTCATCCGCTTCACATTGTTCGATGATTTCGGCCAGAGTATCACCATCGCGGGTCATTTCGCCGAGCGTGACGGTATGATAGGTAATGGTTCGCTCTTGTTCTATCATTTCTTTTTGCGTTTACGCGCTTTCGAGAATTTTGTGGGTGGCTTGACCCCGGATAGCTGTTTGCGTTCGGGTACAGGCGTCCGTTCAACGGGGGGCTGCTCATCCGCATTTACCACGGGTAATTTCGTTGTTTTAAATGCATTGAGCATCCGGCTAATCATCGGGGCCATCTCGTGATGGGGATCGATTTGCTCTGCCTCCTCCAGCAGCGTCTGCGCCCGCAGAAATTCGCCATGTTCAGCCAGTGTCATAGCGAGATAAAAGCGGAAGTCCGCCGAATTGGGATTGGCGCGTAAACCCTCCTCCCACAATTCACGAGACCTGTCGAGTTGCTGGTTTGCCATGTACATTGTGCTCAGTCCAACATACAGGTTCACATCACCAGGATTCAACTCGATAGCATGTCTATAGCTCGCTTCGGCCTCTTCAAAATTCTCCAGCCCACTATAGGCATCAGCGATATCAGCCCAGGCTTTGGTACTGTCAGGATGAATTTCGGCGACGCGCCGGTAATGCTCCAGGGCCTGTTCATAGTTCTCGCGTATCATGGCGAGCGTACCCATATCATGCTCGACAACAGCCTCTGTAGCCGCGTTTGGCGCTAATGCTCTGGCCTGGTGCAGCTGTTCTTCCGCCTCATCCAGGCGATTATCGTCATCCTTCAGCAGTTGAGCTATAAGCAAATGACCCATGTAGTTATCGTTCAAAGAAAGCGATTCGCGTAGATTAGACTCTGCAAGCTCGCGGAAGCGCCCGACTACTTCATCCTCATCGCTAAAAAAGTCCAGCCGATCTTGCAGGTCCCGGATGAACTTTATCTGTATACCGCCGAGCTGCAATAATGTCTCGTCGCGTTTCTCAGGGAAACGTTCCAGCATGAGGTCAAAGTAGACAAGACTGCGTTCAAAATCGTTTAGTGCCAGCGAGTGCGCCGCGGCAAGCTGATAATGCGCCCGCTCATGCGGCGCTTTCTCGATCAGAGCATCATAATAAGCCAGAGTGTGACCTGATCGCCAGCGCGCCTCTTCTAAGGCCGCAAGTTCATCAGAATCCGACAGATACTCATCCAAATCTAATGGATTATGTTGTCTTGAAAATTCATCCAGATAGCCGGCATGTTGCTGAACGCGCTCCTGCAATTCCGCGATTGATAGGTTTCGCGCCTTTACTACTTCATCCGTCATGCTCTGAATACGCCATTCATCCTGCTCCTGCACAAGTGTATATGTCGTCCAGAACCAATGTCGCCTGGTCTCTCGATTGATAGCAGTCGCCAGCGGCAGTTCCTGAATAGTATTGTTCAGTGGCGTATCGCTCATATGGATCGACCAGCCAACCTCAAATTTTTTGAGAGGCGGCACATCTTCATTTAAGGAAGTTGGAAGATCTATATTGGCCTGTTTGGGGTCGAGTAGCCGACTAAATTCCGTCCTGTATATTGCTGGATTGGCCTCTTTTGCCCAGGCACGGTGACGCTCAACCCATTCGTCTTTTGAAAACCCGTTACGGATGCTGCTATCGCTTGAAAGCAGATCATAGGCAAGTTTATCGGTTCTCCATTCCAGATTTTCGAGAAAGCTGGTAAGCACTTCTTCCGGTGGCATACCGCTTCTGACGATATCTTCCTCATCTTCTTCATCCTCATCTTCATCTTCATCTTCATCCATCACGATATCGGAAAGATAGTTGGGCACAAAAGGGACGGCAGCTATGCGCCCACCCGAAAAACTCCATTGTGGATAGATTCTTGCTTCCTCAAGCCCGATCAAGCAGCGACGTGCCTCTTTACGAACAGTCTTGACCGGGCTGTATTCGTACACGGCCTCTAGAATATCGGCGGCATCGACATCACGCTCCCTGGACAATGCCTTAAGCAAGGCCATCTGGGCGGATTCCGGCATACTATTGATGTCGTTCAATGCGGTTTCCACCTCGGCCTCACTTCTGCTTGCATGCAGGTGTCTGGCTATCTGGTGGAATTGGGCAAGAAGATGCTGCGCCTGCGCATTATCCTCCTGCGAAATGGGCGTCTTGCCTTCTTTTTTTCGTGCCATAATAATGCACCTACTTTTTCTTTGTATTAAGTACCTGACGCATGGCCTGCACAATCTCCAGGTTGGGGTTGATATGCTCGGCCTCTTCCAGCATCGCTCGTGCCCGTCTGCGTTCGCCCATCTCAACCAGCACTCCTGCCAGCAGCGCTTTCAGGTGAGCGGATGATGGGTTGACCTGTATTCCCTGCTCTACGATTTTATAAGCATCCGGCAGGCGATTTGTGTTCATGTAGAGAGAACCAAGCTCGGAATAGGGCCGCATATCCTCGGGCTGCTGTTCAATAGCGCGTTTATAATAGATTTCCGCCTCTGCGTAGTTCTGCTGCACACGATAAGCATAGCCAATATTGAACCAGATGCCCTGGTAATTCGGGTTGATTTCTGCGACCCGCTCCAGGTGGGAGGCCGCCTCGCTGAAGCGTTCGAGTTGCAGCAAGCTGCTTCCCAGGTCAAATTCTAGCTGAGCTTCCTCATCTCTATTGGTAACTAACGGCCTGCCCTGCTCGAGTTGTACTATCGCGTCGTCGTATTCACCCTGTTGCATCAGGAGTTCTCCCAGCAGGAGATGGCCCAGCGCGCTGTCCTCAGCTACCAGCGAATCCTTTATGGTGTCCTCTGCCAAGCCAAAGAAATGTTCGGCCCGCTCATCCATTCCAAACTGCACATACTGATCGGCAAGCGACACCTGCAATGAGCCGAGTCGCCTCAAATCTTCTCCGTGCGCATAGGTGGTGGAAAAACGGTCCGCCAGTGCCTCAGCATAGACGAGAGAGCGTTCAACCATACGTATACTCATCGCACGACTGAAAGCATCTTCATAAATCGTCCGGTCAAATGGCAGCTTCACCAGTAGCGCATCATCAAGATGCATCGCCTGAACCATGCGCCAGATAATCTCCTCATAATATTGAGCGCCGTCCGGGTCAGTTGGCGAATGCTCCTTCGTTATCTCCTGTATGCGGTCATCATGTCCTTTCAACTGCTGTTGAAGTTGCGCAATCGGCAGGCCCTGCACATTGGCACCCTCATCCGTCATATGTGAAATGCGCCATTGGCCGTCTTCCTGCGCAAGTGTATATGTTGTCCAGAACCAGTGTCGCCCTGTCTCTTTATAGACGGCCGTTCCCATAGGCATCTCTGGAAGCGCGCCGCTTAGAGGTGTATCCGCCAGTTCGAGCGACCAGGCCATCTCGACTTCGCGCCTCGTCGAAGCTCTACTGCTTATGACGGAACCTGGCAACCAGAGCGATTGCTGGTTATGCTCGCGTTCACGTATAAAGCCCGGTGACATGCGGGCAGGATGCGCTTCATCCGCCCATTTGCGGCGCTGTTCCACCCATTCATCACGTGCAAGTCCCGCGAGCAGATCACTATTACTGGCCAGGAGATCATAGCACAATCCGTAATCGCCTAACGACCATCCGCCAACAAAGTTAGCCACGGTCTCATCGGGTGGCAAATCAGGATTGATAAAGGTACGACTATCATCCTCACCTATGCCAGTCACATTCAACATCAGATGCTGCACAGTTGGCAGATAGTGGCGATAATCTTTGTGCGGTGTAGTCCCGCGCCACGCGTTCACCGCGAGGGCGTCCAGGAGCAGGCGGCGTCCTTCTGCCAATGTGCAATCAACTATCTCAACATCATCTTCCAGTTGAGATTCAAACAGGTTTTTGATCTCCTGAACGCGCGTATCGATGCGCCTCCTGGTGGCGACCTCGATAAAAAAGTCTTTGACGCCCTCTCGCCAGAAATCGAGCAAAAAGCTCATCATACGCGCCTCGCCATATTCAAAACCCTGCTCCCAGCACAAAACAAGCTGTACCTCGCCTTCTTCACGCGTCTGCGTCACATAGCCTTTCCAGAAGCGCGGAGGGTTCTCAACAGGGGCAGGCGCTGTGCTCTCCTGTTCTGGTGTCCAACTGGGGTAGACTTTTGCGCCTGCCAGTTGTATCAGTGCTCGACGTGATTCCTTACGCACCGCCTTGTTGGTCGTCAATTCATTCACTGCCAGCAAGACATCCGCAGCATCCGTATCGTGCTGCCTCGCCAATGCCTTGAGCAGAGCCATCTGTGTAGCCTCATCTGTAGTGCTTATTTCGGCCAATGCACGCTCCGCTTGTTCGCGGCTGGCGCTGCCATGCAATTCTTCCGCGATCCGGCGGCGGAGTTCAAGTAGTTGTTGTACCTGGGTAGTATCTCCTTGAGGAGCAAAAGCGTTTGTATCTTTTTTTGATGCCATAATCTATTCTATCTTTCTCTCTCATATTCCTAATGCACTCAGAAACGACACTTTGGTAGCGCGAATTGCATATCAGCAACACGCTACCTGCTCGATTGAAAGCCACCTCTGTAACGTACTAGCTTTGCTCAGCACAGATGCAAGGAATATGGAGTTTTTTTTGTATTTTCTTTCCGCACAATACATCCATGCGTTCTTAATTCTATTGCTGTTGATTGTATCATGTAGAGGCAGAAGAGTCGAGCGTCCGGCTATACGGCTTCTTCATCCAGCAGGATGATTTATAGGGGCGCAATGTTGGGAAAATCTCTAGCCATTAGTATGATAACACACACGTAGCCTCACTACAAGCCGAAGTGCGGCCAACAATAGTACGCTTACTTGCACGGATGAGAAGACCATGATAGACTGTGTTTTAAAGCAAGTGCCCTACGTAAACAGTGTTGGATAATTCACTGTTAAGTATTTATAGAGGCATAATGGATGAGCCTCTCATTAAAAAGAAGGGTGTAGTAGTGATCGACGAACCTGAACTGAGCCACAGGAGAAATTCCTTGCCAGCACATCATCATACTGGAGACCGATTTGCAGGACGCCGTATCGTCACTATTGGCGGAGGCTCTGGAACTTTTTCCTTTCTCTCACACCTGAAAAAATATCCTTTTAACGTCAGCGCTATCGTCACTATGTCGGATAGTGGCGGCAGTTCCCGCAAGTTAATGGATGAATTTCGCCGCCAGTTACCCCTGGGTGATTTGCGGATGTCATTGGTTGCACTGGCTCGCAATGGTGCATTATGGCGGGAAGTATTTATGCATCGCTTTGAGCAGGCAGAAGACGATGGTGCGCAAGAAAAGATTCAAGGAGTAGGCGGCCATAGTCTGGGCAATCTTATTCTCAAGGGGTTACAGGACATTAACAACGGCGATCTCTTGCTGGCAATTGAAGATGCGCAGGAACTCCTTAATACAGCCGGCCGTGTGCTGCCGGTCACCCTCGCACAGACAAGTATTTGCGCTGATCTTGCGGATGGTACGACAATCTGTGGAGAGACAGATATTGATACGAGGGGCAAGAAGGATCTTGATCCCCTCTCGCCGATAGCACGCTTACGTCTACAACCCGAAGATGCCCCCGGATGTGCACAGGCAATACGCGCTATCAAGCGAGCGGACACGATTATCATAGGCCCTGGCGACCTCTATACGAGCCTTATACCCAACCTGCTGGTGCGTGATATTGCTCGTGCCGTCCGCGAATCTGATGCTGAGAAACTCTATGTTTGTAACCTGATGACCAAACATGGTGAAACAGATGGCTTCAAAGCCTCCGATTTTGTCAACGAGATTCACCATTACCTCGGTGGACGCGTGGATCGCGTAATTGTGAATGATGGACCATTCCCACCGGATGTGTTGACAACGTACGCCCAGGAAGTAAGCGAACCGGTCACAGTGGACCGCGCACAGCTATCGCGCCTGGTGCCTCACGTCGTGATCGAACACCTTAACCTGGAGAACGATAGGCTGGCACGCCATGATCCCGAACGCCTCGTTCGAGCGATCTTTCCCAACGATGAATGGTGAACAGACCGGGGTACAATAGATCTGGCCCCTACTGCATACCTCGAGCGATTTCCTCGAATTCTTCACGAGGGAAAGCTCGCATTGTCTGGGTACGCACGCTGCCCTGTGCGATGGTGCCAAGGATCAAGCGTGCCGCTGTCTGATCATCGGGAGCCTCTGTTATCACCACATAATCAAACTGGCCCAATACCAGGTAGAACCCAACCAGCCGACCCCCGGCCTCTTTTGCCGCTGTATCGAATGACCGCAACCGTCCGGGGGCATTCTTGACCTCTTTGATCCCTTGATCAGTGAGATTGACCAGGCTAATGTAGGTTGGCATCTTCTTCCTCCAATCGCTGACCCAGGGTGCTCGCAAGGAATATTCCTACCAGGATATAGTGTCAACCGGATGTGGTCATGGTAGGAGTACTCCTTGCAGGTACCCTGCGAGCACGTCATCTCTTTTCACCCATTGTACACGTTCTAATAAGTGTATACAAGCTCATCGTTACAACCTGAATCAGGCATACCACTCTCTTCTTCCAGGAAACTGAGATTCTCCCAGGTTACCAAATGAATAGGACTCTTGTGGGAGGATAATCGTGCTCTACACCACTCCCAGCAACGAAGCTGCAATTTCCCCGATCTTTTCCTTGCTCAACATGCCTTGCTCCGTAATCACCATTGTAACCAAGCTGGCAGGCGTGCGATCGAAATAGAAATTGCGCACAGTCACACCTGGAATGGGTTGATCCAGCACCTCTGAAGGCTCTTTCTCCTCCAGATGGGAGAGGTCACCTGACCAGCTATGTGGAGAGATCTTCAACGTCTCGCACAGGACGTAAAAAGGAACCCTATGCCCTTGAGCCGCCCAGGCCAGCAGAGCGGTACCCGCCTTGTTCAGCACATCACCGTTCGCCAACACAGAATCGGCTCCAACCACTACCGCCTGGCACTGGGGCAGAAAAATATCCGCCTGCGCATCGGTGATAAGTGTCACAACAGCACCATGCTCGCTCAACGCCTTCGCCATATCGCGTCCCTCGTAGCGAGGGCGGCCCTCGAGTACAACAATACGTTCGATCTGGGACAGGCAGGCGACAAGTACATCCAACACTGTCCCTGAGATACTATCCGTCATCAACGTTCCATTGAGCAATGGCCGGGCATAGCTCGTGATATGTTCTATTGCGCTATCATAGGCCTTTAGCAGGCGTTCCGCCTCCTGAGCCATGCCCTCCACATCATTCGATGCAGAGAGGATACGCCCTACTGCTCCGGCCAGTGCAGCCATAGCCGGACGCGCACGCGCCAGTTCTGACCCAGCCTGCCGCACTTGCCGCAAACGTTCCTCAGCAGAAACGCCCGGCTGGATAGCTATATCGCGAAGGATCGAGATCGTCTCGTGCACAAGCCAGCGGGAACCGTGCTCGCGATCATTACGCACCTGAGCAATACGCTGCTCGAAGTTATCCATGTTGCACCTCTCATATACATAGCATCCAATGCACCAGCCATCCTGTGCAAGATTCTTCTGGCATGATTACCCTCTCTTATACTTTAATCCGTCTAGGGGATAGATGCTATCCCCCATTCCCATACCAATAGAGATAATTGGCCCACATGATATATATCAATTGACCTTGAAACTACCTTCAAATTCAGGTTACACTTTAATTGGTATGAGCCAATCAAATAGGGAATGCAATGTCTTCACTCTCCAGACGATCAGTATTGTTCGCTCATTTGATTGGCCTGAGCCAATGAGGAGGAAAAGCATGCGTCAACACTCAAATCAGCACCAACCAAGGCCACTATTTACAACTCCAGTTCATACGATCATTCAACTCGAGCGCAATAGTGGTTTGCCATTATACCGGCAGATTTGCCAGAGGCTACGCGAAGCCATCCTCTCGGGCGAGCTTGCCGAGGGAGTACGTCTCCCTACCGAGCGCACCCTGGCGAGCGAGCTGGGAGTCAACCGGACAACCGTCATGAACGCCTATAACGAGCTTGCCAGCGAGGGCCTGATCGAGGGCCATGTGGGACGCGGCACGCTTGTGAGACGCAATCATTTTGTTCGTGACGGCGATAGTTTCGAGAACGAGTCGGCCTCGTGGCTCTTAGGTTTGCCAGCCGGTGAACGCGAAATTCTTGGCTCTGATGCTCACATGTTAAGTGAACTGGCCTCAGCCGGTGAGCGCAGGGAAATTCTCTCACTGGCACCCGGCTCGCCTGCTCCCAACCTGCTTCCCGCCCAGATGCTGCGTTCCATTTTTGCCGACGGCCTACTCGCGGACAGCCAGGCCGCGCTCGGCTACTGCCCGGTAGAGGGACTGCATAGCCTGCGTAAGGGAATTGCGGCAAACATGCGCAGGCGCGGCGTAACCGTCGATACCCAGCACATCCTGATCCTTTCTGGCTCAACGCAAGGTGTTGGCTTGATTGGCCGCTTTCTACTCAATCCAGGTGACGAAGTAGTGGTCGAGGTACCCACCTACCTGGGAGCGATCCAGGCATTTCGTTCGCTGAATGCACGCGTCATCGGCGTGCCTACGGATAGCGATGGCATACGGGTAGATCTCCTGGAATCCATTCTGGCGCGCCATCGTCCGCGCCTCATCTATACCCAACCGGTCCACCAGAATCCCACAGGCTTCGTGATGTCACCGGAGCGCCGTCGCCGCTTGCTAGTTCTGGCCAAACGCTATCAAACGCCGATACTGGAAGATGATCCCTACGGCGAAATCTACTTTGAGGGGAAACAGCCACAGCCACTAAAAGCGCTGGATACCAACGGTCAGGTGCTTTATCTCAGCACCTTTTCTAAAATTCTCGCTCCCGGTCTGCGCGTCGCCTGGATGGCAGCCCCCGAACCAATCATCGAGCGTCTTTCATTGCATAAGCAAATCTTTGACCTGAACACGAACGCTATAGGCCAGTGGGCCGTCTCAGAACTCATACGCCGCAACCTGTTAGATGACCACCTGGCAATGCTGCGCCAGCAGTACCGGTACAAACGCGACCTGATGCTGCAGGCAATCGACAGGTACTGGCCCACCGAAGTGCGTGTCAATCGCCCTAATGGGGGTTTCCACCTGTGGTGTCGTTTACCCGGCGATATGCGTGCCCGCTCCTTGCTACGTGAGGCTGCGAACGAACAGGTTGCTTTCGTGATTGGAGAGCCATTTCACGTCGATGGAGGCGGCCAGCAGCATTTTCGTCTGAGCTACGCCTTTCCTGACGAGGATGATATTGAAGAAGGAGTAAAGCGCATAGGCACGGCCATCAAACGCTTATCAGAACGGCGCTCCTCCCGTGATGAGCAACAGAGACATGTCGAGCATATCCCGATAGTCTAAGTAAACTTCCACAAAAAAAGCGCTCCGCCAGGATTGTGGCGGAGCGCTCTAACAAATAACCTCACGGATGCCATGCGAAACTCACGCCCGACCCTGGATGGAATGTATAGTAGGATAAAATATCCCAGCCACCGCCATTATACCAGTTAAAATTGCTGGTAGATACGCTGCCATCCTTGTTGATTGACTCTACGATTGCCACGTGTCCCAGCCAGCCCGCACCCTGCACTCCTGGCTGTAGTACAATGATCGAAGGCACTTTTGGCGTTGACGAAACAACCCAACCAGATGCCCTTGCGCCATATGCCCACTGATATGCATTGCCCGACCACGGAACCCAGTAACCGGTTAGCTGGTGATAGCGCATATTGGCCCAGTAAGTACACTCTCCAAAGGCGAAACGATTCGGACCCCCACCACCACCATAATACTGACCAGGTGGGGGGCTATTGTTATTATGTTGGATATTCGCTGTGGCCGTGGCTGCCTGCTGCGCAACAAGACTCGGATTGCTGCTACTACTCTTTACCAGATTACTCACAAACTGGAATGGATTGAAGCTATGTCCACCTTCACCTCCGGCAGGAGCTACAGCCAGAGCCGTTCCAAGTGTAATAAGCATCATCAAAAATACGACGGAAGCACTGATTACCCAGCGGCGTCCTTTCGGAGGACGGGCGATGCCTGAACTTTTTTTGCCGGTACCACGAATTACAATCGGCTGGCGTAAGGATGTGGTGGTACTGCGGGCAAATGGAGTGGGCAATGCACCTGTCTGGATATCCGGTAACGCCCCTGTGATGCCAGGAGATGAGGCACGTGGCTCCAACGGGCCGGTAGTAGCAGGGGGTGGCGTATACTCCAGGCGGCGAGTCGTTTTCACGGCGAATGGGCTATTGCTGGGAAATGGTAACTGCTCCACCGGAGAAAACTGGCTCACCTGACCCGGAAGTTGCAATTCGCCGGTAACACTACTTTGACGATCATCAAATGACGGCACACATATCTCCCCAATCCATCAGATTGCATCGAAATAATGCATCTCTCGGCACCTATCCGTCTTGCCAACGCTGACGTGCTGGATCAATCCGCACTCTACAGCGCAGCTAGTGCTTCGCACTCAGGCAAGACGATAGGAGAATGCCGAAGGTTCATAACGCTTTGAGAAAGACTTTACCCGTTGCACTTTTCTCAGTCAAGCTTTGCAGGCCACATGTAGGACTATGGTACCGACAACAAAACACGACCTTAACCTGGGCAGGCACCTGCTAGAGAACATGAATTTCGTGTTCCTTCATCTATCCTGGTGTAACGAATGAATAATAGGCGAGACGCTAGCATCAGATTGCAATAAACGCATTTAGAAGTAAAGTTGTATTATGGTAGAGATATCTCTTGCGGGTGCCCCGGGATGAAGCAGGTATGTTGAGTGGGGTACAATAACAACCGGAATATATACAGACAGCGACAAACAGGAAGGAGCTAAAACATATGGAGAGAACACATTATGACGCCATTATTATTGGTGCGGGCCAGGCAGGAGGACCGCTTTCCACAACATTAGCACAAGCAGGATGGAAGACTGCCATTATCGAGCGCATCCACGTGGGTGGCACCTGTATTAACGAGGGCTGCACACCAACTAAGACAATGGTGGCAAGCGCGCGAGTAGCCTATTTAGCTCGCAGAGGTGCCGATTATGGCGTACACACCGGCCCCATAAGCATAGATATGCTCAAAGTGCGCCAGCGCAAACGCGATATCGTCAATAGCTTCCGTTCCGGCAGCGAGAACCGTATCAAAAGCACCGAGGGCGTGGATCTTCTGATGGGTGAAGCACACTTCACCGGGCCAAAGGAGTTGGAAGTACGCCTGAACAGCGGCGAAGTGCAACAATTAAGCGCCGATACTATTTTCATTAAT
>WNFT01003457.1_pt1 | contig 13664 bp, 9 predicted proteins | sample 5400191 | NCBI WGS metagenome assembly WNFT01 (sample SAMN13153359, study PRJNA577476) | soil metagenome | isolation source: 80 cm saprolite under Madrone tree | place: USA:California | collected 2016-06-14
CACCTGAAAGCCCGCGGCCGCCAGGACCTGCTCGGTCTCGGCGGTCTGATGTGCGCGAATACTGGCGCAGCCGGTCACGCTGAGTCCCAGCGCGACGACGAGAGGCAGGATCGGTATCGTCCATCGCATCGTTTCTCGCATACGAAGCCTCTCGAAGCCCTCCTTGTCATCAGCGGGGCGGCCCGCATCTCGCGTTCACTGTTGTGAGGACGACGCCGACGGTGCCGACTGCACGCGGAGCCAGATTCGGGCAAGAACGCGACATGAGGAAGGAATCGCAAGGATCGACAGCGGCCTCGGTGCCGATCCGCCCGTCAGGCCATCTAAAGAAGTGAAGACAAATTGAACAATGAGAGGTGACTTATGATCCGCAAGCTGATCCTCGCAATTGCGATCTTGGCAATGGCAGCGATACCCGCCCCCGCGCTGGCCCGAGGTGGTGGTGGGCACGGGGGATTCCATGGTGGTGGCGGTTTTCACGGCGGCCACGCGTTTCATGGCAGCGGTCACGAGTTTCATGGCGGCCACGAATTCCGTGGCCATGAGTTCCACGGCGAGCACTTCCATGGGGCCGGCTTCTACCCGTACCCGTACTATGGCTGTCCGTACGGCGTCTACGCGCCGGCCTGCTACTAGGTACTAAGGTGAACCAACCGGCCATCGCCCGAGTGGCCAGGGGCGCCCTCTAGCAGGATGCTGAAAAACCCGACGTTTGATGGTCGAGTCGGTTGAGAGTTCGGCTACGATGCGCGTAACTCACATCGAGGAGGCGCGCATGCGGGGCGACGATCACCAGCAAGCCGGGATGTGGAGCTACCTTGCGCCGGAGCAGCGTGTGCCGGCCGACCATCCCCTGCGCCCGATCCGGGCGATGGTCGACACGATCCTGGCCGAGCTGTCCCCCGCGTTCGCCAAGCTGTACTCTCCGGTGGGCCGGCCGTCGATCCCGCCCGAGAAGCTGTTGCGGGCCCTGCTGCTGCAGGTCCTCTACAGCACGCGGAGCGAGCGGCTGCTGATGGAGCAACTCGACTACAACCTCCTCTTTCGCTGGTTCGTCGGGCTGACCATGGATGACCCGGTCTGGGATCCCACCGTGTTCACCAAGAATCGGGAGCGGCTCCTGGCCGGGGACATTGCCCAGGCCTTCTTTGCGCGCGCCCTGGCGCAGGCGCGCGAGCGCGGCTTGCTCTCCGACGAGCACTTCACCGTCGACGGCACCCTGATCGAAGCCTGGGCGAGTCTCAAGAGCTTCAAGCGGAGGGACGCGCCCGCCGGGCCGCCGCCCGAGGACCCCGGCAATCCGACGGTGGACTTCCACGGTGAGCGGCGGAGCAATGTCACCCACGTGTCGACGACCGATCCGGAGGCGCGCCTGGTCCGCAAGGCGAAGGGCCACGAGGCCTAGCTGGCCTACCAAGGCCATGTGCTCATGGAGAACCGGTATGGGCGCTGGCGGTCGAGGGCTGCGTGACCCGGGCCAGCGGGTACGGCGAGCGGGCCGCGGCGCTGGAGATGGTGGGCCACCGGGCGACCGCCGGCCGGATCACGCTCGGGGCCGACAAGGGGTATGACAGCCGTGACTTCGTCGCGGCCCTCCGGCTGCTTCAGGTGACGCCCCATATCGCCCAAAACACTGCGAACCGTTCGAGTGCGATCGATCAGCGCACCACGCGGCACGCCGGCTACGAGCTGAGCCAATGGAAACGCAAGCGCGTGGAGGAGATCTTCGGCTGAAGACCGTCGGCCTGCTGCGCAAGACACGCCATCGCGGCCGGCGCCGGGTGAGCTGGATGTTCATCTTCGGCCTGGCGGTCTATAACCTGGTCCGCATCCGCAACCTGGCCGAGGCCACCGGATGAGCCGGAGCGGGGTGTCGGACCATCCGCGTCGGGCAGCGCCGCGGCGAGCAAGGCGCTGCGGCGCCTTTCGTAACGCCTCGCAACCAGCAACCGTGTTCCTTTCACCCGCTTTTTCCGCAGCCTGCTAGGCCCGCGCCGAGCATCTGTATCCTCCCTGATACTCTTGACAATACGGGCTGGAATCGACTCAGAATCGGCGGCCAGACTAGACATCGGCCGGCGGGTTGACCTATTCTACCGAGGTGACCCAAATCGGCAATTTGGTCGGAAGTTCAGCCATTTGCCACGGCAACGCGGTCTGAGCCACAGATCTCAGAGTACCTAGAAACCGGAGGCAGCGTGGACCATCGCCGACGCGTCGTCATCACGGGACTCGGCGTGGTCTCACCGAATGGCATCGGCAAGGACGCGTTCTGGCAGGCCCTCGTCGCCGGAAAGTCCGCGATCGACTGGATCACCTCGTTTGACGCATCTCCGTTCCCGTGCAAGGTCGCTGGCGAGGTAAGGAATTTCCGTCCGGAATCGTTTATGACGGCGCGCGAAGCTCGTGACATGTGGCGATTTTCCCAGTTCGCGGTCGCGTCGAGTCGCATGGCGGTTCAAGACGCCAACTTGCCGATCGAACCCCATATGGCTCATCGCGTCGCTGCCTGTTTTGCAACATGCGTTAACGGCTTTGACCAAGTCGAGGCAAATCACCAGAGCTTCATGAGACACGGTTACAAGCAGATTCAACCACTGACCTGCCTGCAGTATTCCACGCATGCACCGGTCAGCCACGTGTCGATTGCCCTGGGCGTCAAGGGACCCACGATGACGCTATCGTCCGGTTGTTCCAGCGGGCTTGACGTGGTCAAGTGGGGCGCGGATCAGATTCAAGACGGCCTCGTGGACGCGGCGATCGTTGGGGGCACTGAAGCGCCGCTTACACCCCTCCTCTTCGCAACATTTTCCGCAATTGAAGGGCTGTCTCAAACATTCACCACACCCAGTGCCGCGTCTCGTCCATACGATCGCACGCGGGACGGCCTCGTGCTCTCCGAAGGCGGCGCGGCCATCGTTCTCGAGAGTCTCGACGGCGCGCTTGACCGAGGCGCACAAATCTACGCTGAAGTTCTCGGTTACGGCTTGGCGAGCGAAGCCCTGCACCTTAGGAAGGTCGATGTCTCAGGTGAGGCTATCGCCCGTGCGATCCTCAACGCTCTCGACTCCGCTCGCCTGTCGGCCCGCCATATTGACTGCATCAACGCCCACGGGAATTCCCTTCCCGACTATGACCTCGCCGAGACGGCAGGAATCAAGAGAGCGTTTGGTGAAGGGGCATACTCCATTCCTGTCAGCTCGATCAAATCGATGATTGGTCAACCAATAGCCGCAAGCGGGGCACTCCAAACTGCCGCCGCCGCTCTTACGCTCCGTCACGGGATAATCCCGCCGACCATCAATTACCACATGCCAGATCCCGCTTGCGACCTCGATTACGTTCCAAATAGAGCGCGAGCAGCTCGAGTCAAAACTCTCCTTGTAAACGCTCATGCCGTAGGGGGCAGCCATTCGGTCCTCGTCCTCGGACGTCTTGGCAACTAGGGCGATGGACCCTCAGCTAATTGTCTATTCTGTCGCAGCTGCAGCCAACATCGCTCTTGGAATCCTGATCTATTTACACGCACCTGCCCGCCCCGCGAACAAGCTCTTTGCCTTCTTCGCTCTCGCCGTTGGTGGGTGGACCGCAGGCATCGCGATCACCTTTCATCTCCTCGAGAATACCTTCACACTCTTTCCCCATCCGTCTCCTGTATTTTTTGCACGCGCGACATTTGCCGCTGCGAGCCTCAGCGTTTATTTCCTCCTTGCTTTTCTCCACACCTTCCCATCTCCCCCCCGACATTCCGGCAGGCGAATCCTGTTCGTTCTGGGGGCGACCGCCGCATTTCTCGCCTTCGCTTCATTCACGCCGTTTATCGTTGTCGACGTCTTCTCACGCAACGATGAGCTGCGCGTCTCCTACGGTCCACTCTATCCCCTGTTTGCTCTCTTCATTCTTATTTGCATCGCGCACAGCTTCTATATCGTAGTACAGAAGCTCCGCACGTCTCGCGGTATAGAGCGTCTCCAGACCCGCTATTTGCTTCTGGGACTAATTCTTCCGGTTGTCCTTGCTGCCATCACTAACCTCATTATTCCGCTGTTCGTACGCACATCCCGCACTAGTCGATACGGCCCCATCTTCTCGTTCATTATGGTCGGCTTAATCGCACACCTCGTCATACGTTATCGCTTCATGGACATACGTGTCTTCGTCCGCCGTGGCGTCACGTACGTCCTCGCCGTCGCCGTGACTGTCACCCTCTTTCTTCTTCTGTTGGCATCAACTGACGCACTAACCGAACTTCACCGAAGTCGTTCAATCTACATCGAACTCTTTTCTGTACTTCTAATAGCCTTGCTCTTCAACAGGCTGAAGACCTCGATTCAGCGATGGACAGACCGTTATCTTTATCGCGAGACGCCCGACTATCCGCACGTCCTTCGCGACGCGACTAGTCGCATGGTTGCCCTACTCGACCTTCCACATCTACTTGCCCATCTTTCGCAGGTCATCACCGCCGCAACTGCGGCGGAGTTCGTCGCCGTCTACATCTGGGATGGAAGCAGTGCGTTTGAGAAGCTCTCACAACATCCCTCCGGTTCGACATTCCTCGCATCCTCGATTCTCAAAGATTCCACCCTTCCCCTCACTCTGATTCGAACGCGGCAACCGATCTCCCTTGAAGAAGTCCTCGCTTCCTCGCCGGGTTCCGCAGTCGTGGATTCGCTGGAACAGTTTGGCGCCGCCTTGGCGATACCGATGTTCGGCGATTCTGACTTAATTGCGATTCTCGCTATCGGGCCCAAGCGGTCGGGCGACCCATACTTTTCCGAGGACATAGACCTCTTGTCCATTCTCGCGAGCCAAGCCTCGATCGCAATCAAGAACGCTCAGCTCTATCGCCAAGTTCTCCAAGCAAACAACTATATCGAAAACATACTCACGACGATGGAAAGCGGTGTCATTGCGGTTACCGCTGACGGCCACGTTACTCTGTTCAATCGAGCAGCAGCTCTTATGGCTAACCTCGCCAGTGATCGGCCCCACGGTAGCACCATAGATAGCTTGCCGCCATCACTTCGCGGACAGCTAAGCGCAACCATCGCCGACGGGAGGGGGCGAGTCAATGTCGAGTCAACCCTTGTCTCCGGCGACAGTCGTGCAATACCGATCGTTTCTTCAACAACCGCGTTCCCCCACGCCAATTCCACGCCTCTCGGTGCCGTCATTGTTTTCACCGATCTCACACGCCTGAAGGCTCTCGAGACCGAAAAGCGCCGTGCCGAACGTCTCGCCTCCCTCGGTGCGCTTGCCTCTGGCATCGCTCACGAGATCAAGAATCCACTCGTCGCGATCCGCACGTTCGCCGAACTTCTGCCGGACCGGTTCTCCGACGTCGAGTTTCGCGATACATTTGCCAATGTTGCCATCCGTGAGATCCAGCGCATCGACGAGCTTATAGCGCGTCTTCGGGATCTCGCTCCGCCTTCGACGCACAATTTTGCTCCACTCATTTTGCGGCATCCAATCGAAGAAACCCTAGAGCTTCTACACGCCCATCTTGAGCAGAAACGGCTTCGTGTAGACCGCGTTTTCCCGAGTCAAGATCCTGTGGTCATGGGCGATTTTGTTCAGCTAAAGCAGCTTTTCCTTAATTTATTCCTCAACGCTATTGAAGCGATGGATCCTGACGGTCAGCTTACCGTGTCGCTCAGCGTTCGCGCTGCTGCCATGACCGATCTTTCTGAGGCCATGGTCCACATTTCTGACACAGGCGTCGGCATCGCTCCAGCGGTCTTGGAAAAGATGTTCGATCCCTTCGTAACGACCAAGCCCGGCGGCTCCGGTTTGGGCCTCGCCGTCTGTCGAGGTATCGCTGATGGGCATCGCGCTAGCATCAAGATCGAGAACAACCTCCATACCAACGGCGTCACCGTCACGCTCGGCTTCCCGTTGATTCCCCAAACGGCACCTCTTCTCGCTAGGTGACCGCGCTGTGCTTACCTCCTTTGTTCTTCTAATCCTCCTGGCCACGCTCCACTGGCTTCTCTCCTTTCACGTTCTTCGGAGTAATCGTCACGCGCTTGAGAACCGGGCCTTTGCCTTCTTCGCACTCTTCACGGGTCTCTGGACCGTCAGTATTGCTGTCGCCCATCATATTCCGCGTTCAACTCTTGTCGTGACCCGCCTCACCTTCGTTTTGGGTGCGATCCTAGCGTTCACCTTCCTTCGCATGGCTTTCATAACTGCCGACGTGCCGTCACTATGGCTCCGGCTAGGTCCGCTCGCCCTTTTTCTCACCACGGCCTTCTCGGTCCTCGCACTAACCTCTTATGTTGTCGTCGACGCCCGTCTTGTACAGGCCGGCCTCATTGTCGTCTACGGTGTCGCTCACGCACTCTTCGCCTCTCATGTCGTGCTGTATTTCGCCGTAGGCTTCCTTCTCCTAGCGTCCAGCTATCGACGAGCATTTGGCCTGATGCGGGCTAGATTGCGCTGCCTTATCATGAGTCTATCTCTTCCAATACTGGGCGCTGTCATAACAAACCTACTGCTACCCCTCTTGTTCAACAGATCTACAGTGGGCGTTTACGGACCAGTCTTCGCCGTCGTTTTCTTTGCTCTCACTGTGCACGGATTCATCCGCTACCGACTATTCGATGTCACGCTCTTCATCACACACAGCGCCACTTCTATGTCAGCCCTACTGGTCTCGCTTATTCCCTCGTTAGTGTTTCTGCTGGCCTGTTGGTCTCGGCTCGCCCGCACGTTCCAGCCGACCGAGTTGTTGCTTTTCCTTATGGCATTCGTTCTCGTCGGCGCTGTTACACCCACGATTAGACAGATGACAGGGCGGGCTCTTGACAGCTATGTCTTCCGCACTCGACCGGACTATAAAGGGGCTTTGAGGCAAGCAAGCCGCCTACTGACCAGGGTACTCAGTTTAAACTCGCTGCTGCGCTTGATAGCAAAGACGATCGCCGATTCCATCGGCACTACCTCCGTTACGGTCTTCCTTTTGCGCGGAGACGGAAGCTTTTGGGCTGCTTGTAATGAGTCCTCTCGACCGGAGACTTCAACCCCCCCGGTATTGCCAGATTCCATTCAACGGACTTTGACCGAGCTTAAAAGGCCCATCATCTTAGATGGAACAGCCGGCGGGCGACACGAGCCGTCACAGGGTCCTCGGACTGAGCCTCACGAAATTCTATTTGTCCCGGTCGTTTCAGGTGACGAGATTATTGGTGTCGTTGCATTGGGTTCAAAGAGGTCGGGCGATCCATTCTTCTCGCAAGACATCGACCTGCTCTCGACGCTCGCCAACCAGGCTGGAGTGGCCATCAAGAACGCGCAGCTTTACGAGCAGGTGGTTCTGATCAACGAGTACCTGCAGAACATCGTTGGCACGATCGAGAGCGGGGTCGTCGCCATCACTCGAGCTGGTCACGTCACGATCTTCAACCGTGCGGCGGAGCAGTTGACGGGGCTCGGCGTCGACGCCATCCTCGGACGAGCGATTGCCGAGCTCCCGGCCGCACTCCGCCAGCCGCTGGCGGCGACCGCCGAGGATGGGCAGGCGCGCGTCCTGGCCGAGGTGGAACTGGCCAAGCCAGGCGGCTCGGCGCTGCCGGTGCTCTGCCTCACCTCCCCGTTGCGGGACCCGGCGGGCGGCCTCTTGGGAGCGGTGGCCGTCTTCAGCGATCTTACGGCGCTTAAGCAGCTCGAGATGGAACGACGTCGCGCGGAGCGGCTCGCCTACTTCGAGGTACTCGCCGCCGGGATCGGTCACGAGATCAAGAACCCCCTCGTGGCGATCAAGACCTTCGCCCAACTGCTACCGCGGAAGTTTCTGGACGAGCAGTTCCGGCAGGAATTCGCCCGGGTCGTCGGGCGCGAGATCGGGCGCATGGAGCACCTCGCCGGCCGGCTACGGGCGCTCGCCCGACCCGGCGGAGGTCCCCACCGCGCGCTCGACTTGCGAGCGCCGATCGCGGACGCCGTCGAGCTGCTCCAGCCGCGTCTCGATGAGAAGGGTATCGCGATCCGCTGGACACCCGGGCCCAACCCGTCTCAGGTCCAGGGCGACCACGCGGCGCTCGAGCAGCTCTTCCTCAATTTGATCGGCAACGCTCTCGACGCGATGGAGGCCGGTGGCGCCTTGAGCGTCCGGCTCCGGAGCACCGAGGGCCGCATGATCGTCGAGGTCGAGGACACGGGCCCGGGGATCCCCGATGAGTTCCTCCCCAGGATGTTCGAGCCGTTCGTCACCACCAAGCTCCACGGGTCTGGCCTCGGCCTGGCCATCTGCGCCAGCATCGCCAATGCTCACCGGGCTCGGATCCATGCCAGTAACGTACCCGGACAGCGCGGGGCTGTCTTTACGATAGAATTCCCAGCGGAGGTCGCGGCCTCGACGCCAGTGAAAGCATGAAGACAATCCTGTTGGTGACTACGGACGAAGATCTCCGCGCGCGCCTGCTACGCCCCCTTGGGGATCGCTCGGTGTTCTTTGCTGATTCGGATGATGCCGCCGTGAGGACACTCCGCCTGGCCGAGGTCGATCTCATCATCAAGGACGCGACGGGCGCGGGGCGCGAGATGGCGAGCTTCGCCGCCCGGGCCCGTGAATTGTCGCCCTCGGCGGTGATCGTCGGGGTCTCCGACGACGCCACGACCGTCGACGAGGCCGACTACGCGCTCGTCCGCCCGTTCGCCCATCGGGACCTGACCAACGTGCTGCGCCAGGCGGAGGATCGACACCGACTCCTGCACGAGGTGGCCGCACTCCGCTCGCAGTCGCTCCCCGGGCCCACGAACGTGGACCGGCCGGTGAGCGCGGCAGACATGCCGGCCTCGGTCCTCGAGCAGGCGCTCAAAGAGTTCGCCCGGGCGCTGGCGGCCGGCTTCGATCTTCCGCGCATGCTGGAGCAGTTTCTGGATGCCGTGGGCGAGATGGTCCGTCCGAGCCGCAGCGCCCTCCTGCTGGTCGACGACGCCGGGTCGACATATCGCATCCGCGCCCATCGAGGCCTTGCCTCCCCGATCGTCGAATCGGTCCGCCTCGCGGTCGACAGCGGCTTGCCGCAGTGGCTCGCGAAGGAAGGACGGCTCCTCCCCCTCGACGAAGCGCAGCGGCGCGAGGCCGATCACCGGACGCGCGGACTCGCCCTTGACCTCAGGCTGCTGCAAGCGGTCGTCGCCATTCCCCTGATCGCCCGTGGCGAACTCGTCGGAATCCTCACCCTCGGCGAGCGAGTCGTCGGCGGTTCGTACGGGCGGCGCGAGACGGAGATCCTCTTCGTGCTCGCCTCGCAGTTCGGCACGGCGGTGCGCGATATCGGTCTGCATCATCAGATTCAGCGGGAGAAGGAGTATAATGAGCAGATCCTCGCGCACATGTCGAGCGGCGTCATCACCATCGGCCGGGACGAGAAGGTCAGCACCGTGAACCGGCGCGCCCAGGAGATCCTCGACCTGCCAGTCCGCGATATCATCAGTCATGACCTGCGCGTCCTGCCCTCGCCGCTCGGCGATCTCCTCTTCGAAACGCTCTCGCGTCGCCGCACGGTGCATCGCAGCGAGGTGCAGCTGGCGTTCCGCAACCTTCCTCTCGAGGTATCGACGTATCCGATCATGGGCGACGCACCGCAGCCGCTCGGGGCTGTCATCGTGTTCGAAGACCTCTCGGCCCAGAAGGCCCTCGCGGCCGAGAAGCGACAAGCCGAGCAGTTCCAGCTCCTCACGCGCGTTATCGCGCGGATCGCCGATGAGATTAAGAATCCGCTTGTGTCCGTCAACATGCTCATGGAGCTGCTCGAAGAGCGCTACGACGATCCCGACTTTCGACGGCACTTCTCCACCGTGGTGCGCCGGGACGTGCGCCGCGTGATGCAGGTCTTCGAGAAGCTGACGGCGCTGGTCACCGAGAGCGACCTCACGTTCGAGGCCGTGGACGTCCGCACGATCGTGGACGAGATGCTGGCGAGCCTCGGCGCGACGCCGACGGGCGCCGAGACAACCGGCGCCAGACTCCTCGAGCTGGTCGATGAGACCTCGGGCAAGACCCTCCTCCTCAGTCTCTACCACGAGGCGAACCCGCAGCTCGTCAAGGCCGATCGGCTCCAGCTCAAGAAGGCCCTCGCCTACCTGACCTGGTACGTACTCCACAAGTCGCCGGGCGAGCAGGCCAAGCTCTCGATCTCGGTCGGTCGCGGCGAGGAGCAGGTGCAGGTGCTCCTGTCATCGCGCACGATCCGGCTCGACGCCGACGAATTGCTCCAGCTCTTCGATCCGATGCGGATGGTGCAGGAAAGTCTCATCGCCGTCGGTCCCGCCGTCAGCCAGCGTATCGCCGAATCGCTCGGGGGTCGCCTCCAAGTCCGCCAGGGCCGCCACGAGCTGAGCTTCCTCATGACGCTGCCGGTGACGCGCCAATGAGCACGACTACGCTTTCCTCGTCGTTGCCTCGCGTCCTCGTCGTCGACGATGAGATCGGCCCGCGCGAATCGCTCCGGATGCTCCTCAAGACCCACTATCAGGTCGCGACGGCCGACAGCGGCCCCGTGGCCCTCCGGGAGCTGCCGCGCTTCCGGCCGGATCTCGTGATCATGGACGTGAAGATGCCCCAGATGGACGGCCTCGAGGTCCTGCGCCAGATCAAGGTGACGGACCCGTCTGTCGAGGTCATCATGATCACGGCGTACGCCTCGCTGGAGACCGTGAGACAGGCGCTCACCTACGGCGCCTTCGAGTACCTCATCAAGCCGTTCTCGCGGAAAGATCTGGAGGAAACGGTGCACCGCGCGCTCACCCGCCGGCGCTCCGAACTCGGCGCCCGCGGCCAGATCGCGATGCTCGTGAGCGAGATGCGGAGCCTCGCCGCCAAGACTCGGGAGCTGGAAGAGGCCGCCCGAAGGGAATCCGCGGAGCAATCGCTCCGCGTCACCCAGCTCTCGATCCTCCGGGAGATTTCCCGCGGCATCCTCGGGCAGCTCGACCCCGACGAGATCACGTCCGCCGTCAGCGAACAACTTCGCACGGCGCTCGGCTACGACTCGGTCACGATCGTGTCGGACACCTCGGTGCCCGCGGGCGAAGTGGTGTGCCCGATTCGCGACGCCGAGGGGATGCTCGGCTACCTCGTGATCGATAACCGCGCCAGTGGGCGCGAGATCGACCCGCGCGAGCGCGAGCTGCTCGGTATGCTCTCCGAGTATCTCGCCATCGCGCTCCGCAACGCTCGCCTGTACGGCGAGATCGCGGAGACGAAGCGGTCGCTCGAGCAGCTTATCTCCTCGGCGGCCGACGCAATCATCTCGATCGATCCCGCGGACCGGGTGCGGAGCTGGAACCCCGCCGCCGAGCGCATCTTCGGCCTCAAGACCGACGACGCGCTCCGGAGGCCCGTTATCGACGTCCTCCCCGGACGCGAGTACGGGGCGGCGCGGGACCTGCTGGCGCGGGGCGCGACGATGCACAGCTTCGACATCGCGATCCACCGGCAGGACGGGACCGAGGCCGACCTCTCCGTCACGCTCTCGGCCGTCCGCGGCAGCGGCGCCTTGGAGGGCGCGCTCGCGATCGTGCGCGACATCACACTGCAGCGCGGCCTCGAAGCGCAAGTGCTCCAGTCCGAGAAGCTTGCCGCGCTCGGACAGCTGGCCGGCGGGATCGCTCATGACTTCAACAACCAGCTGCAGGCGATCCTCGGCTACACCCAGCTCATGCGCCGCGCGCCGTGGGACCTAGAGCTGGTGCAGAAAGCGCTCGGGATCGTGGAGTCGGCGGCGCTGGGGGGCACCGAGACCGTCCGCCGCATCCAAGAGTTCGCGCGGGCGCGCCCCGACGAGGCGCTGGTTCCGGTGGACGTGAACCAAGCCATCCACGACTCGATCGCCATCACGCGGCCGCGGTGGGACGAGGAGATGGCACGCGGCGGCGTGCGGGTCGAGCTCCGGCTCGAACTCGGCGCAAGGCTCCCGATCAGGGGACGGTCTGCCGCGATCGGCGAAGTGATGACGAACCTCATCCTCAACGCGGTGGACGCCATGCCCGGAGGCGGCGTCCTTACGATCGGCACGCACCAGGAGGGGGCGGACCGCGTGGCGATCACGGTCAGCGACACCGGCGTCGGCATGCCCGAGACCGTGCGGCGACGGGTGTTCGAGCCGTTCTTTACCACGAAGGGGCAGCGGGGCTCGGGGCTCGGGCTCTCGGTGTCGTACTCGATCGTCAAGCGGCACGGCGGCGACATCCGAATCGAGAGCGAGCCGGGGCGCGGCACGACGTTTACGCTGACCTTTCCCGCCGCGGCGTGGACCGCGGAACCGAGCGCGCCGGCCGCCGCGGTCCAGAGCCGACGGCCGGCCCGGGTGCTCGTCGTCGACAACGAGCCGCAGGTGCGGAGCGTGCTCAGCGAGATCCTCGAGCGCGCCGGCTACGGCGTCACGACGGCCGCAGGCGGGGCCGAGGCGCTCGAGGCCTTCGCCCCCGACCGCTTCGACGTCGTGCTGACGAACATCGGCATGGACAACATGAACGGCTGGCAGCTGGCCGAGCGGATCCGGGCGCAGGACGCGGCGGTGGGGCTCCTCCTCGTAACCGGGTGGGGGCTCCACGAGAGTGAGCGCGAACGCCTCCACACCCTGCGCGTCCACGCCTGCCTGTTCAAGCCGGTGCACCCCGCCGAGCTCGACGCGGCCGTGCAGGCTGCCCTGCCCGCCCGCGTCTGAGGGGAGCCCTCAGCCCGACTTCTTCATCGGCCGCCCGCAGCACACCTTCGCGACGGGCGCCGTCTTGCCGCACCTCTCGCAACGATAGCTGGCCATCAGAGTCGCTCGATCACCGTCGCGATGCCCTGGCCGAAGCCAATGCACATCGTCTGCAATCCGTACCGCTTGCCTGCGCGCTCCAGTTCGTGCAGGAGCGTCGTCATGAGACGGGCGCCCGAGCAGCCGAGCGGGTGGCCGAGGGCGATGGCCCCGCCGTTGACGTTGACCGTCGCCAGGTCGGGGTGGAGCTCGCGCTCCCAGGCCAGTACGACCGACGCGAACGCCTCGTTGATCTCGATCAGGTCGATCTGGTCAAGGCGGAGCCCGGCCTTACGCAGCACGCGCTGGGTGGCGGGGATCGGCCCCGTCAGCATGATTGTCGGGTCCACCCCGGCCAACGCGGTCGCCACCACCCGGGCGCGGGGCGTGAGCCCGAGGCTCTTCACGCGGGCTTCCGACATGAACATCAGGGCCGCGGCGCCGTCGGAGATCTGGGACGAGTTGCCGGCGGTGACGACCCCATCAGGCTTGAAAGGGGGGGGGAGCGCCGCCATCTTGTCGCGGTTGACGGGCACCCGCACCCCCTCGTCCGTGTCGAAGATGGAACCGTCGGGCAAGGGCACGGGCACGATCTCGCGCGCGAACCGGCCCTCCGCGATGGCTCGCCCCGCCTTCTCGTGACTCTGGGCCGAGTACTCGTCGAGCTCCTCGCGCTTGAGCCCCCACTTCTCGGCGATAAGCTCCGCCGAGATCCCCTGGGGGACGATCGTGAAGCGCTCCCGGAGCCGGGGCGACAGGGGCCCCTCGCCCGGGCCCTGCGCGTTCGAGCCCATCGGCACCCGCGTCATGTGCTCGATGCCGCCCGCGACGACGACGTCGTACTGGCCCGACATGACGCCCATCGCCGCGAAGTTTGCGGCCTGCTGGCCGGAGCCGCACATGCGG
>WNFT01003461.1_pt1 | contig 13663 bp, 16 predicted proteins | sample 5400191 | NCBI WGS metagenome assembly WNFT01 (sample SAMN13153359, study PRJNA577476) | soil metagenome | isolation source: 80 cm saprolite under Madrone tree | place: USA:California | collected 2016-06-14
GGACGATCGTCGTCGGAGCTGGGGTCGGCCGTGGGCGAAGTTTTTTGCTTGTCGGTCTGCTCGGTGCGCGTACGCAGAGTCGGCTTGCCGGGACCGTTGTCAACTGCTTTGCGGGCGAACATTACATTGCGCAACCGGGCTTTCACCGAATCAAATTCGGATGACGTGACGATATATTCCGGGCGCGACGGAAGAATTTTCGCAATTTCCTTTTGCGTGTTTTCGATGCGGTCCTGCGTCGGCGGATGGGTGGCAAACGCTTTTCCGATAGTGCCGGGACGGCGCTTTTCGTCAGCCTGAATGCGCTCAAAGAAGGTTACGTAGGAGTTGGGATCGTATCCGGCTTTGTACATATATTGTAGGCCGAGAAAATCGGCCTCGCGTTCGTTGTCTCGCGAAAACTTCAGGAAGGTCATCGGAATCAGGAAGTTCATGCCCTGGTAGATTCCGTAGCCAGCCCAGCCGTAGGGAAGCATGATCATTGCGGGAATCGAAGCGATCTGGATCAGGTCGCCTTTGGTGGCTTGCTTGGTGCCGTGCCGGGCGCAGACGTGGGCAATTTCGTGGGCCATCACGCCGGCTAGTTCAGACTCTTCCTGCGCGCGCAGAATCAGGCCGCTATTAACGTAGAAAAATCCGCCAGGCAGCGCGAAGGCGTTGACTTCATCGGAATCAATGACCTTGATGGTGAAGGGAACTTTCGCGTCGGAATTGCGGACCAGATTCTGGCCAACGCGATTAACGTATTCGGTGACGACGGGATCGTCGATCAGCTTCGAGGAGCGTTCCACTTCCTGGGCCAGCTGCTTGCCGAGACCGATTTCGCGTTCGATGGAATAGAAGTTAATGCCTTTGCCGACGCCGCGGTTGCCGACAGCGTCCACATCCTGTTTGGAGTTCTTAGGCTTGACGCTGTCCGGGGACGCGATGGGAGTATCGGAGCCAGGATCACCTTTCTTCTTGGCCTCTGGAGGCGGAGGAGTGGGCTGCGGGGGAGGAGGCAGAGGTGCGGGTGCCGCGTTTGGGTCCTGCGGAGTGGATTGCGGAGCTTGCCCCTGTGCCGAGGGGTTCTGTGGAGTGGCTTGGCCCGCAGGATCCTGCGATTGCGCGAGAGCGACACCGGAAAAAAGTAGCACGGCAAGAAGGGTGCCCAAAAGCTTTGGAGAAGTGGGTTGCATGATTTGCCTCCCGAGACCGGTTCAGCTCCAGGCTGCATAGTACAACTTGCTTTTCTCAGGGTTTGTAAGACAAACCCTGAAACCCAGAAACCCGAACACCCGGAGTATACACCCGGTTCGGTATCTCTTCGCCATAGGATGATAGGTCTGGGGATAAGGTTTCTCGAAGGAAATGCGGAAATAACGATGTGACGAAAGAAAGACATTAATGATTAGCGACCAGAGACCAGTGGAGATCGGACGCGAGTTGGTGCCGAGCCGGGAATGCCTGGCTGCGCCCGAGTAGAGGGGTACCCCTATCCCCGGGTATTTTTGTAAAGAGTGTGGAAGTGGCAGAAAAGAATGGAGATAGCGTTTCACTCTTTTGCAAGGAGTCAAAAAGAGTGTGCAAGTGATTGAAAACAAAGAGGCGGATATTTCGCTCTTTGGGCGCGAAGAGTGAAAAGAGCGAAACCCTAGGACTACTCGGTGTAGAAACGCGGCATCTCGCGAATGTGAAAATATCCGAAAGCTCGGTTCTGCTGCGCGGACGAGAAGGGAACTGGAGAAAGCGCTCGCGGTCGAGAATTGAGGTCGAGTCGCGCGACCATATAGGGGGGGGTAGCACGGATATTCACAAATTGCAATAGTACTAGAGTGTTAATGGTTCGAATCGGAGGTAGGAATCAAATGACGCCGGAAGCTATACTTTTGCCAATGCAACCCGACCAAGAAATCATAAATCGCTGGACCGGTTCGGCACCGTACTGGGAGAAGCACCGCGAAATCATCCGGCAGATGTTTGCGCCGGTAACGCAAGGTCTGGTCGAGGACGGGCAGATTGGCAGTGGGCAGGTGGTTCTGGATATTGCCATGGGTCCGGGAGAACCGGCCTTGAGTGTGGCTGGCCTGGTTGGACCGAAGGGCAAAGTATTTGGAATCGATCCCATCCCGGAAATGGTGGCGGCCGCTCGCCGGGCGGCGGATCGTCTTGAGTTAAGGAACGTTCAGTTTGATGTGGCCTTTGCAGACCAACTACCGTTTCCAGTAGATACGTTCGATGCCGTGATTAGCCGGTTCGGGGTGATGTTCTTTCCGTCTCCGCTAGACGGGCTTCGCGAGATGTTGCGAGTCCTTAAACCAGGACGGAATCTGGCTTTGGCGGTCTGGCATTTCGCGGAAACTAATCCTTTTCACTATGCGCTATCGCGGGTCATCGACCGCTACGCCAAGTCGCCGCCACTTGCGCCGGATGCTTTGGATGCATTTCGCTTTGCCACTCCCGGGAAGTTAGGGAAGATACTGAACGAAGCTGGCGCGATATCGGTATCGGAGCGACTCCTGCAGTTCCCAATACAAGCGTCCATCTCACTGGAAGACTTTTGCACGCTGCGCATTGAGATGTCTGAAAAACTTCGCGAAAAGATCGCTCGGCTATCAAACGATCAGCTGGCAGAAGTGAAGCGTGAAGCGCTCGAATCTCTTCGTGAGTACTGCACTGGGAACCGCATGAGTTTTCCTGCTGAGGTTCTCATTGTGAGTGGAGTCAAGGCCGTCCCACACAGCTGAATCTCGTTTCGAAGATGCGACAGTGTGAGTAGTTGGCCGCGGTCGGTGCTTTAGGATCCCGCGGTGGAATTTGCGAACCTGTTAGGCGAGCCTACATCAATATGTCACCCCGCTTCGTAACTTATCCGACGTGGCAAGACGTGTACGACGTCCGCCCGACGTGGGAAAGCCTCATCGAAGAAATTAGGCCCCTGGACCGGTTCCACAGCGTTTGGCTATTAGCTCGCATTAACACACTCCTTGCCGTTGATCGATTCCACTTAAATGAAAAGAGCACGGTGCAGCTACAAACACAGCTGGTGAGTCTGTTCATTGATGACGAGTTATTATTTGGACGTTCTTAAGAGGAAATTTGGCGCAGAGAGGCGCCAGCCTTTTCATTCCGTACAAGTCTTGATTCTCATTAAGCTGATCACTCTGTATGGGGCAAAGAACGACGGACTGAGACCCGACGCTGATAGGTCTGCCTCGTATCGCCTTGGCCGCTGTCTGACAATGGTGAATGACTTTCTATTTACTCCCTCAAACTCGCGGGCGATCAGGAGTGACCGAGCGTCGATTCGGAAAAGACGAGAACCAAGAGACAAACGGCACACGGCACATGGCATTTGGCACATGACAAAAGAACCGACCTAAAGGTCGGCCGCTACAACGAACGTACAACGACCGTACAACAACGAACGTACAATGACCCGTACAAAGACCATGCAAGGGGCATGCAAGGGCCATGATTGGTCTAGAGGTTGCGGAGGAGGTAGCGGACGGTTTTGGCGTTGTTGTGGATGGCGGCGCGGCCTACTTCGTGGAAGTTGAGGCTGGCGTGGAATGCGTCGGAGACGGGATTGGGTGGGTCGAGATTGACTTCACAGGCGATGCGGGTGTGGCCGGCGGATTTGGCGCGCTGGAAAAGATCGGTGTAGAGGGCGCGGGCGTAACCTTTGCCGCGGGAGGCGGGAGAAGTTACTACGCGATCGATGTAGACAAAATTGGCGTTGGCGTTTTTGTCGTTGTGAGAGTTTTCCTGGTGGGCTTTTTCGAAGAAGGCGCGGAACCAGAGAAAATTTACGTGCTGGTAGCGCGAGGATTGATCGAAGGCGATGAGCAGAGCGTCGGAATCGTTGATGGCGGCGGAGAAAAAGGATTCGCGGATGAGTAGATCGAGTTCAGCGAGGGTGAGGGGAGATAGTTCGACGGAGTGATCGTTGTTGAGGGCGAGGAGAGCGTCGCTGGCGGAGTGGAGTGGTTGGATTTGCGGGAGAGTCATGAGGTGGCGGAGGACATTATACGGCGGATAGGAAACCGATGAGCAGAGCGGGAATGAACGCGAGCGGGGAGATGGCGGGTGTCGATCAACGCCGCGGGAAAGAGCGGATTTTAATGCAGAGGACGCAGAGGGCGCAGAGATGCGGAAGAAGGGAGACCCACGTTCACAAACCAAGGGTGGAGTTCCGCTCGGAATGACGCTCGGCGGATCGGTCAACATGCAGACAACAATGGAGTTAGACGTACATTTTTCCAGCCGGGCTTCTACCCGCGCTACCTTATATGCACTTTGGGGTTTTATGAGTAGGCTAGGGGCACGTGATTAATGGCACGGCCCAGAACTCTCATTCAATTCACAGCGCCCGGATTCGACAGGACAGGGTCACTCCAGCAGGCTCGAGAAAGCTCGAGAAAATGGACGGGCGAAAGGACGGAAAATGCGTTTCGTGAATGTAATTCGATTGTTGGCGATTTTGGCGATGCTGCTTGGGGGAGTGGCGTTCTCAGGGACGGCGCCGGCTCAAGTGGCAGTGGAGTTTTCGGTGGGATTTGCGCCTCCTCCGTTGCCGGTGTACGAGCAGCCGATTTGTCCGGGAGAAGGATACGTCTGGACGCCGGGATATTGGGCGTGGGACGACGACGACGGAGATTATTACTGGGTGCCGGGAACCTGGATATTGGCACCGCAAGTGGGATATCTGTGGACGCCGGGTTATTGGGGTTGGGGTGGCGACGCTTACGTTTTCCACGTGGGCTACTGGGGACCGGTGGTGGGATTCTATGGCGGAATTGATTACGGTTGGGGCTACAACGGACACGGGTACTACGGTGGACGGTGGGATCACGACCATTTTTATTACAACCGCGAAGTGAACCACGTCGACGAGCGGCAAATTCGCAATGTGTACAACGAGCGAGTGGAGAACCACGTCAATGTGACGCGAGTGAGTTACAACGGCGGAAATGGCGGAGTGAACGTGCGTCCGACGCCGCAGGAAGAAGCGGCTACGCGAGAACGGCACATTGGGCCGGTTGGGGCTCAGAATCAGCATATACAGGAAGCGCGAGGCAATCGTGAATCGCGTGCGTCGGCAAATCATGGCAAGCCGCCGATCGCGGCTACAGCAAGACCAGCGGTGTTTAGCGGAGGCGGAGTTGTAGCTGCACGCGCCGGTGGCAATTACAATCCGCCACCGAATCGTGGCGGCAACCGCGCAGGAACTGCCACAAATCGACCAGCGAACGACAGTAGACCAGCAAACGAAAACCGGCCGGCGAACAGTCGCGCGGGAAATAACAATCCTAATCGGCCGCCAAATGCGAGCAACAGGGCGGAGACAAACAATCGGACCACTTACAACCATCCGAGCGAGGTCCCGAAGCACAGCGCGCCACAGGCGGAAGCGAACTCGAATCAGAAATACCAGCAGCAACAGGAGAAGCTGGCTCAGAAGCAGAATCAGGAACACCAAAAACTGCAGCAGCAACAGGAGAAAGAACATCAGCGGGCGCAGCAGAGCGCCAATGCTGCGCGACAACAGCAGATGGAACAGAAACATCAGCAGCAGACGCAGCAGATGGAGCAAAAACATCAACAACAGGCGCAGAAGATGGAACAGCGTCAACAACCAAGGCAGCAGGCAGCTCCGCGTCAGAATGAAGAGAAGAAACCGCCTCACTGAGGGCGGTGAGTTTCAGTTTCGAAACGTAAAGTGCAGGGATGTTCCGTGGCCGGGCGAGAGTCCGGCCACTTTTTAATTACCGTAGACGTTGAAGGAGCGACGGCGAACGATGCTGAAGCGAGCTGGCAGGCTTGACGCAGCGCGCACTTTCCTTGACGATGATGAGGGTCCGTGGACGACGGGAAGGCGGCCGGGGAAAAACAACGATGCGGCGAATCATTTTAGGCGCGGCGCTGGTGTGGAGCTTGGGCGTGACCACATGCGCTGTGGCGCAGGAAAAAGCTGCCGCGACGGCACAGAGTGAGAGTTCGGCGCCAGCGTCAGCAGTCAAGAAACTGACGATTGAAGTGAGCGGCGGAGAAAAAAACGTCGCGGTAGAGAACGCGAGCGTCTATTTGAAATACGTGGAAGAGAAAAAACTTCGTAAAGACAAAAAATATGCGTTGAACGTGAAGACTAACCGGGATGGAACGGCTCACATTCCCGATCCGCCGCAGGGAAAAGTATTGATTCAAGTAGTGGCGGGCGGTTGGAAAACGTTTGGACAATATTATGATCTCAACGACAGCGGAGCGGTGATCAAAATACATCTGGATCGTCCGACAAAGTGGTATTGAGAAGCCTCGTTGAAAAGCGACTGCAGAAAAAAGTTTTGCGGAATGCACCGAAATAGTGCAAACCGCATCAGCTTATTGGAATACAGGAAGTTAGGTAGAGAGGGTGCGGGTTTTTGCACAGAGTTATCCACATTTCTGTTCAAAACTTTCACGGAAGAGAAATATTTTTTGCGAAGTTCGGCAGAGGTTGTGCTCACCGGAAAAAATTACGGGTCGTTGAAAAGCCAGAACTTAGCGTGACAGAACTTGGCATGATGGCGAAAAGGATTTTTGGGAATGGATGAGACGTTCGAAGGACGATTTGCGCAGGCGCAATTGCTGTGGGGAAACATCGCGGCCCGTCCGATGCGAGCATTCCTGAACATTCTGGCGATTACCATTCAAGTTTTTCTGGTGCTGATGATTGTCGGCCTGACGACCGGTGTTGTTTCGGAATGGGGCAAGCGGGTGGAAGGGGTCGGAGCGGATATTCTGGTGCAGCCGCCGAACTCTTCGATGTTTTTTGCGTTTTCGCGCGCGGTATTACCAGAGTCGCTTGCGGACAAAGTGGCCAAGCTGCCTGGCGTGGACGAAGTGGCTCCGACGCTTACGTTGATGGACCAGAAAAATTTTGTGCTGGTGTATGGAATTGACTACAAAAGGTTTAATGCGCTGAGCAGAGGATTCTTGTTTCGGTCAGGAAGGCCGTTCGAGGCGTCGAATGAAGCCATTGCCGACGATATCGTTGCACAGTCAAAACATTTGAAGGTGGGCGACCCGGTGACGCTGTTGAATCACGAATTCAAGATTTGTGGCATTGTGGCGCACGGAAAGGGCGCCCGTTATTTTATTCCGCTGAAGACGGCGCAAGATATGACTGGCGCGGACCAGCGAGTTTCGATGTTGTATGTGAGGAGCAAAGGCGACATTGAAGCCACCCGCGGACAAATATTGAGCGTGGCGCCGGGCGAGGGAGTGAAATCGGTGGCCGAATACACGACGCTGATGAATTCCTCAAAATTACCGGAGTTGAAACCGTTCATTCGAACCATGGTGGGACTGGGAATGGTGATCAGCTTTTTGGTGGTGCTCTTGAACATGCACACTATGGTGCTGGAGCGAACGCGCGAGATCGGGATTCTGAAAGCGCTGGGAAGTTCGCGGCTGGACATCGTGAGATTATTGCTGGGAGAAACGCTGGTGCTGGCGCTGCTCGGCGGAATCAGCGGTATAGCGTTCACGTTTCTGGTGGAAACAGTTTTGAAGGAGACTACACCGACGCTGCAGATTTTGATTACGCCGGGATGGCTGGGCGGTGCGCTATTGCTGGCGTTGGCTGGAGCAGCGGCGGGAGCGGTGTATCCGGCAGTGCGTGCTGCGAGCTTTGATCCGGTCGTGGCGCTGGCGTACGAGTGAATCTTGCAGGGCGAGCGTGTAAACGCCAACTGCTTCACCCAAGGACGTTTCGCGTAGAGGCCTGCATCAGTAGTGAGAGAGTGAATGGATGAATGAAATTCGGATGGTGCCCGCGGGCGATAAGCACTACGAAGCGACGATTTTGGAGAGACGCGAGCTGTCCGAGGATTTATGGCTGGTGAAAGTTGATCCGGGCGGGCCATTTCAATTCAAAGCGGGACAGTACGCGACGTTGGGCGTGGACCACGACGGCAAACGGGTCGAGCGAGCGTATTCGATTGTGTCTTCGCCGTATGAGGAAGGACTGGAATTTTTCCTGGAGCTGGTGCCGCAAGGCGAGCTGACTCCGCACCTGTACAAATTGTATCCGGGCGACAAGCTGTATTGCCGAAAAATTGCCAAAGGACGGTTCACGCTGGACTTGAAGAGCGGCCGGACGAATCATCTGCTGCTGGCGACAGTGACCGGACTTGCGCCTTTTGTGAGTTACGCCCGGACGATTTATCGCGACTGGAAATCCGGGAACTCGCCCATGCCAGGCAATCACAAACTTTATTGTTTGCAGGGCGGCAGCCGTTCGCGGGAATTCGGCTATCGCGATGAAATGGAGAAATACGCGGCGGAAGCGCCGTGGTTGAAGTACGTAACGACGGTGAGCCGTCCTTGGGAGGATCCGGAGTGGCATGGCGAAACCGGGCGCGTGGATGATTTGATCCGCAAGTACACGGATTTGTGGGGATTGCAGCCGGACGACACGACGGTGTATCTGTGCGGACATCCGAACATGGTGGAAAACGGACGAGGAATTATGCAGCGCGCGGGCTGGCAGAAAGGCTCGATGTTTGAAGAGATTTACTTCCAGCCTGCGAAAGAAGATTGAAGTAAGCGACCGAGGCGTATCGTTTTAATCAGAAGCTGGTGTTTATCCGGCGGAAATTCTGTCGTCAAAATAATGTGGCTAACGGCGAGGCATTTTCAGCTTGCGATTTGTCACGGCTGAGGTTTCGGCGCCGGTTCGCTGGGAACTTGAGTGTTATTGTCCACTGCGTTTTTTCCTTGCTGCAAACAATCCAGGGTTTTGTCGAAAAAATGCATCGAATCTTTCAATGTCACCAGCAGTGACGGCTTAGATGGAATTTCGCCGCCGGGTTTGATCACCGTGCCTTTAAATCCTCGACTGATACTGACGTAACGGTTCCCCAGAATCCCCTCAGCCGTCAACGAAGCATTCGAATCGCTACGAATCGCGTCCTGGTCGCGTTTCTCGACCTGCAAGACCAACTCAATTCGTCGCTGAGGGCTAGCCGATGCTCCCGCAAGCTGAATCGCGCTCACTGAACCGACCTGAATACCGTCAAGCCGGACCGGAGCGTGCACAGTCAGGCCCGATGCGTCTGGAACGTAAACGCTCAATTGGTATTTCGGAATGAAAATGCCGGATGACCAGAGATAGTAAAAGACACCAACAAGCAGAGCTCCACCGAATAGAATCCTGGCGACTCTCAATGTCCTATCTGAAATTCGAATTGTAACTTCCGCCATTTCCTGTGCCCTGTGTATATTTTTACCCGTCGAAATAAATAAGGGCAAGGAAGAATCGAAAGCAAAAACATGCAAGAAGAGTGAGCGCACGGCCCACCCTTTTGTCTAGCTCATGACGTTTCGATCAGACGCCGGGGACGCCGTCGGCGAGTTGGTGGGCGACGTCGTTGACGGTGGAGAGCGGGACAGCGATGTGGACGTTTTCCTCGTCATTTACCACATCGATCTGGATTTTAGAGCCGGTGGTGGCGACTCGAACGTGGTCGCGGCCATCCTGGACATCAACGAAAGTGGTGTTGGGATAGCGGCGCAGCTCCGAGGTAACGATTTTCAATAGGGGCAGGCATTCCGACGCTTCGGCTGGGATATCGCGAAAGTGGCGTTTGGGTACGAAATGCATGGCCATCGGCACGGCGGCTGCCGGTACCCAGAAATGAACGTGCGATCCGCCGTCGTGGTGTTCATCCACATCCACTTTGATTACGCCTTCATGGAAAGTGTAAACACCGGCGGCTACGATCGTACCGGTGAGAGCGAGGGCACATTTTGCAAGGATGATCATGAGTTTTTCTCCGTGCCCTTAGTCCGAAATGTTCTTGGAATCGAGCCAGACGCGAACGGTGTTGTCATCGCTCTTGACGGTGACGAGTTCAGTATCGCCGTGAGCGGAAAGGGCGTGGAGGGCGGCGACGAGGTCGAGTTCGTCTTTGCCGGCGGAGAAAAGGGCATCCACCACTTTCATCGGTATCTTGACGTCAACGCGCGACTTTTCCGTGGATTTGGCGTCCTTGCCGGAGCCGGAATGCTTTTCGGTGACGTGAACCAGCATGTAGCCGTTCTGCTTGGCCACGCGAACGTCTGAATCGTTGGATTGCACAGTGACGAATTCGCCGTCTTTTGCGGTACGGACCGCGTCGAGAAGCGTTTTAAGATCGATGCCATTCATGTCGGCGTCGTTGAAACGGACTTTGCCGTTGTGCAAGCGGTCCTTATTGATGGCGGGCAAAACTTTCTCAGCCATATCGAGGGGAACATTGACGCGAACGGTCTCGTTCTTGGACTCGGTACTGACCACGCGAACGTGCAGCCAGCGGTCGGAAGTCTTTGAAGAATCGGAGGTTACAGTGACCGACTGAGAGTATAGTGCAACTGGCGCGAGCAGCACCGCGGCTGCGAGAGCGAGCGAAGCGCGGCGGGCCAAATGTCGTGAAACTAGGCGTTGCGAAAGCTGGCTCATGTGACGATTCCTCCTCGAGGACGGCATGCGCGACGGACCAGAGTGTAGCCGGGTTCGCTGCGTCTGGTAGAGATACGCGGGACCTTGGAGAAAAGTTCCAGTAACCTTTACGGATTCCGGACCTCGCATAAACGACTGGGACAACGCCGACCGAAAGTCGATGTGAGCCGGTGTTGACAAGGCGCGGTCAGCTGGGGAAACGGTGAAGAGCGGCGAAGCGACAGCTACGGTGGACAGAGACGAAGCGGGATTGATTGCGCGGATCCTGGCTGGCGAGAAAGAGCTGTTTCACGAGCTGATCCGCCCGTACGAGCGAATGGTGTATGTGACGGTGTTCGCGATCGTGCGGAATGAGACCGACGCAGAGGACAGCGCGCAGGATGCCATGGTGAATGCTTACCGGCACCTGGCGAAGTTTCGCGGCGAATCGAAATTCAGTACCTGGCTGGCAACGATCGCGATGAATGAAGGCCGGCAGAAGTTGCGCAAGTTGAAGCGGGCCAAGGAAGATTCGCTGGACGAGCCGGTGCCGGGCGAGGAACAGGAAATTACACCGGCGCCCCTGACGGACTGGCGAGAGATTCCGCTGGAAGCATTGGAGCGGAAGGAGCTGCGGGAAGCGCTGCGAACCGCGGTGGAGGAGTTGCCGGGAATCTATAGGCAGATTTTTACGTTTCGCGACCTGGATGGAATGAACGTCGCGGAGACGGCGGCGGCGTTGGGAATCAACGAAAACATGGTGAAGGTGAGGCTACACCGCGCGCGGATGATGCTGCAGAAGCGACTGGTGCCGTTTTTGAAGACGACGGCCCCGGCGCGAAAAGGATTCTGGGGGAGGATGCCATGGAGCTGAACTGCAAGCACGTGTGGGCACACATCTCCGACTATATTGACGACACGGTGACGGCCGCGGTGCGCTCGGATATTGAACGGCATCTGGAGCATTGCGAGATTTGTTCGGCGATCCTGGATTCGACGCGAAATATTCTCGTGCTGACGGCGGATGACCGGACTTTTGAGTTGCCGGTGGGATTTAGCAAGAGACTGCATGAACGGTTGGCGCGGGAGCTGGCGGCGGACTGAGAAACCGTACAAAATATAAGTTACAAAGTACAAGTGAGCGCTGAGTTGGCTGCTTCGACTACGGTACGCGGTGGATCATGGGGTGGAAGATCCATTCGGCGGCCAACAGGACTAAGGTGAGGATCGAGAGGGCGATTTGCAGGCGCTCGGAAGTTAGCTTTTTTGCAGTGACAGGTTTTTGACGCCATTGCGATGCGGGTTTGCTGCGCAGGCTGCGGATTTTCCAGATTACAAAAAGATTCATGAGCGAGCCGAAGAGGGCGAAGAGCATCATCGGGATGCGGATGGCGTCCTGGTGAAAGCCTTTGGCGGGGGCGTGAACGCCCGCCGCGGCCGCGAGAGCGCTGAGACCGAGGGCTACGCGTACGCCGCTGATCGCGATGACCGCGGTGCAGGCGCTTTGCAGGATGGCGAAGACAATTCCGGACCAACCTAAGATTTTCAGGCGCGACGATAGGGACACGGTGGACGCAGAATCTTGCGGCGCATCGTGGGGATTTGCTTCGGCAGTCGAGTTTTCTGGCACAGCGATTGAGTTTAGCGGAGCGCGAAATTCGCGTCCAATCGGAGCGATGCAAGTAAGGGTTCGGCTGCTCCTAGATTCGGGTGAGAGCGATACTCACGCATTAACAGGGTCGGAGCGTTTTAGGGTGGGAAGTGCCTTGATGGATTTCCCGCTCTGCTCTTGAGCCAGGCGTAAGTCGTAAAGCATTTGCAGATTGAGCCAGAACTGTGCGCTAGTGCCAAAAAAATGCCCGAGGCGCAACGCGGTATCGCCGCCACGAGTGCCGTTTAAGATCTGCGTAACGCGATTCGTTGGTACGTCAATTTTGCGCGCCAGCTCCGACGCGCTGATATCGAGGGCCTTCAGTTCTTCCGCGAGGTGTTCGCCTGGATGAATAGCGGTGATTGGCATAGTGAATTTCCTAGTGGTAATCGACAATCTCCCGGAAGCCGAGGATCATTCATTGCGGATACGATGTATTACGTGTTACGTCAAGCGTAACGAGCAGTCCGAATCGCTACGGCTGTTGCGACGGATAAAGATTGCGTCCAATCGAGATTGGAAGGTAGCAGCTAGGATTTTTTTTGGGATTTTGCGGACGGTGGCTCTACAAATTTGATTCGCCAGGGGAGTTTGCCGGAGTCCAAGGTACAGATGCCGACCTGATTGGATTCGGACGTGCCGAGTTGACCGATCCAGGCTACGCGGAAGCGCGCTTTGCCGTGCCAGCGGCGCTTAACTTCGATAACTTGTCCCGGAGAAGTGAGGTACGCGACATTGTCGAGGCGGGCGCCGCCTTCGCTGATATCCATGGTGTAGGAACTTTGCGAAAAGGGATTGCCGTTGCGATCTTTGCCACGAACAACCACACGCAAAATCTGCGGGGCGCGTGAGCCGCGACGCGTTTTTCGCCAGAAATTTATTGCGGGTTTGGCGAAAGCGAGGCCCACATCGAAGCCGCCATTGTAATGAGAATCCTTGAAAACGACGCGAACTTCCAGTTCGTCTTTGGTAAATTTATTTACGATGAACAGATTTTCGCCGATTTCGACGGGTGTGACCAGCCTGACCAGAGCGCCGCTGGCATTGAACATGAGGGTGGTGGTGCTCTCATGGAAAGTGCCGAAAGACTTGCTCCAGCCGTAGACGATGACGGGAACAGAGAACGCTTTGCGCTCGCTTGAACGGCTGCGCTTGGCTGTTTTGCCCGGCGAAAACAGGGGAAACCCTTTTTGAGTGCCGGAGGTCGAAGATTGTTTTTCGACGCCTTCGAGCGGAAACTCCTGCTGTGCGCCATGAGTCGGACATTCGAAGCCGCAGGGTGAGGCGAGCAGTTGGTCGAGGGATTCGACGCGGCTTTGCAGGGTGATCCAGTCGTCGTGATCGCCATAACGGCAGCGAACGTGAAGAGAGAAGGTTTTGGGGCCGCCGGTGAACATGAAAATTTCCTAACATGTATGTTACGCGTGTGGGGTTAGGAGGAAAGCGGAGAGAAGAGGTTGGTTGCCGGAGAGTAATCGGGCTGGTGATTGGTGACCTGTGACTGGTCCGTCGCGCGGGTGGTTCGCGAGGGGTAAGCGCTCAAGATCAAGCCCGGACCAGGAACCATAGTT
>WNFT01009334.1_pt1 | contig 13663 bp, 12 predicted proteins | sample 5400191 | NCBI WGS metagenome assembly WNFT01 (sample SAMN13153359, study PRJNA577476) | soil metagenome | isolation source: 80 cm saprolite under Madrone tree | place: USA:California | collected 2016-06-14
CCCCAAGGCGAGGAGCCGAGCGACACAGACACCTGGACGGAAGCTAAAGCGCACCCGGGCGTGATGGTCAACTCCGGCCCATTTGATGGCACTCCCGCGGATGAGGCAATTGCTGTAGTTACCCGCTATATAGAGGAACACGGCATCGGCAAATTCATGGTCTCCTATCGCCTGCGCGACTGGCTGATCAGCCGCCAACGCTACTGGGGCGCGCCTATCCCCATCATCTATTGTCCGACGGATGGGACGGTGCCTGTACCGGAGGATCAACTGCCGGTCATCCTGCCCGAAAACGTCGAGTTCAAGCCGACCGGAGAATCGCCCCTGCGCTACGAGCCGGACTTTGTGAACACTACCTGCCCAATTTGTGGAGGCCCGGCGACACGCGAGACCGATACCATGGACACGTTCATCTGTTCGTCCTGGTACTTCCTGCGCTATGCCGACCCTCACAACGATCAACAGGCATGGAGCAAGGAGGCTATGGAACGCTGGCTGCCCGTCGATCAATATATCGGTGGGCCGGAACACGCGGTACTGCACCTGCTGTACGCACGCTTCTTCATCAAGGCGCTGCGTGATATGGGCTACGTGGATTTCGACGAGCCATTCAAGCGTCTGTACCACCAGGGTATGGTGCTGGGTCCGGATGGTCAAAAGATGTCCAAGTCGCACGGCAACGTCGTGGCTCCTGACGAATACGTCGAGAAGTATAGCACCGACGCGGTGCGTTGCTACCTGATGTTTATGGGGCCATTCGACCAGGGCGGCACCTTCAAGGCTGACAATCTGGAGGGTGTATGGCGCTTCCTGAATCGCTTCTGGAACCTGGTCACCGAGTCCTGGATTGACAATCCATCCAGTGAAGAGACCGGCGAAAGCAAGGCCATCGAGCGGCTGCGCAACAAGACCATCAAACGCGTTACGGAAGATCTGAGCAACTTCCGTTTCAATACGGCACTGGCTGCGCTGATGGAGTGCAACAATGCGCTGATTAAGCAGCAAAATGAGCCGGTGACACGCAGCATGGCCTATCGCAACACGCTGGAGACGATGATGCAACTGCTGGCTCCGATGGCACCGTACATCACCGAAGAACTGTGGCACCTGACGGGTCATACCGGAAGTATTCACCTGACGGAATGGCCCACTTTTGACGAGGCGCTGACGCACGAGCAGACATTCACGCTGGTGGTACAGGTCAACGGCAAGGTACGCGAGCGGATCGAAGTTGCCGCCGGTACAAGCGAAAGAGAGATTCGCATGCTGGCGCTGGATAACCCACGCGTGGCCTCATTCATCGGAGATGCCACGATACAAAAGGTGGTCTATGTGCCGGGGAGACTGATTAATATTGTTGTAAGGAATTAAGCGATTTTTGTTGGGTTATGCAAAAAATCCAGACCGATTTAAAGTCCTGGATTTTTTACATAACCCAAACTCATCACCATTTTTTGTAACCCTCCAACGTTGATATCATTAGAAGAAACATTACCTCCGTTATCCTCTGACATTGTCTATTAATGTTCTCAGGATTGGCGGGCATTTCATGGAACTTATGGCATGGTTGGAACGTATATCTGACATAAGTTGATGCAATGTGAGGAAACTCACAGCCCAGGGGTAAGGTTGTAGATAGCTAGAAGACATATTTCCGTTTATACTTTGCTCAATAGGAATAAGTAGAAGAGGATGTATGTTGTAAGGCTACTAGCAAACTCGTATTTGAAAACTTATAGGGTTGCTCGTCTATAACAATAGAGAATGAAACTATAGGCGAGGAGCCACAAACAATTTTTGAAAACGCGGAATATACCAACGGTTAGCCCACATATAAGGGTAGAAGGAAACTATTATGAATCCGCAAATCCAATCTGAAAAACATCTTGAACTGCTTGCCAATGCTGAAATAGCCACCACTGAAACAGAGACGACTGCGCTTGCCGGAGCCGGCTTCAATCCCGACGAAATCGTTTCCCTGCTCTGGCTGCGTCAATGGTATCAAAACGGCGGCAGTGATCGTATTGAGGTATTGCGCCGCCTGGAATTCCTCAAGCTAATGGTTAAGAACGGGAAGATTGAATTATAGGTCAGAAGACAAAGGGGCTGCGGGGCACGGCCATGACCGTGCCCCGCAGCCCCTTTGTCTTCTGACTTACAACGCCTCTAGATCATTATATTATTAAATTTGCCTTTGAGCAATCGGCAAACCTCCTCTACATAATCCAGAGCTTTGAATGTACTCAACATCCATGGTATACTATTTCTATGAACTCCCGTTTCAGTTATCTCAGCCATTTAGAATGCAGCCTGTGCCATCGTGACTACGGCGCCGATCAGCTCTATAACGCTAGCCCTTGTTGTTCGCGGCCACTCCTGGCACGCTATGATCTGGCCGCCGTTGCACGCGACATGGCACCGGGCGAGATAGCACAACGTCAGTCTACAATGTGGCGTTATCATGAATTGTTACCCGTGCGTGAAGAGCAGCATGTCCTGACGCTGGGCGAGGGTATGACACCACTGCTGATGGCAACACGCCTGGCACCGCAAGGTCTTGAACATGAAGCGCAAATCCTTATAAAGGACGAGGGGCAAAATCCGACGGGCAGTTTCAAGGCTAGAGGTATGTCTGCCGCCGTCTCACGGGCTCTTGAATTGGGAGTGAGCGGTGTAGCGACGCCAACAGCTGGCAATGCCGGAGCAGCCATGGCCGCGTATGCAGCACGCGGGAAGCTTCCCGCTTACGTGGTTGCACCGCAGGATGCTCCTGAAACGTGTATAAAACAGGCAGGCTTATATGGTGCTGAGGTAGCACTTATACCCGGCCTCATCAGTGATGCGGGTCGTGTTGCTGCCGGCGTTGCTCAGCAGCGCGGCTGGTTCAACGTGGCGACATTGCGTGAACCGTATCGTGCCGAGGGCAAGAAAACGATGGGGCTGGAACTGGCGGAACAGCTTGGCTGGCGGCTGCCTGATGCCATTATCTATCCGGCAGGCGGCGGTACCGGCATCGTTGGCATGTGGAAAGCGTTTGCCGAATTAAGTATCCTGGGCTGGCTGAAAGATACGCGCATGCCGAAAATGATTATTGTGCAGGCAGAGGGATGCGCTCCACTGGTACGCGCCTTTCAGGATGGCATGGATGAAGCCGGGGCATGGCCAGCGCAAGAGGCGCATACACAGGCGGCAGGACTGCGCGTGCCTTCGGCCATCGGGGACCGGTTGATCTTACAGGCAGTTCGCGAAAGCGACGGAATCGCATTAGCGGTCAGTGATGAGTCTATGACGGCCATGGTACACTTTGCTGCTCAACGTGAAGGAATGTTGATCTCGCTCGAGGCCGCGGCGACTATCGCGGCCTATCACGCGCTCATCAACACGCACTTTTTAGAACCTGGCAATCAAACCGTCCTCTTTTTTACAGGGAGCGGTTTAGCTGATATAGGTAAATATTCCTGACAAATGTCAAGCACACCACAGTATTCACTGTACAAATATGTTATGCTACTATAAGGAACAAGTTGTAAGGGCATATATATTCACAAGTAAGGGGAATGCTACTCCTTTCGTCCTGCCTAACCGCGTAGCGGTAGCCGCGCTGTAGAGTGCGGATTGCGTAGAGAGCCGATTGATCGCGCTCGTCACGTCGGCGTTGGCAGGACGGATAGGTGCCACCCTCGCACTCATTTATGAAAAAAGACAAGGTTGATGTAACCAATGGACACCTCTATCCGTCTCTACAACTCGAATAGCAGATTGCGTTCATTGCTGGATGATGAACTCAAGGGTCGTCCTACCGTTCCTTTACGTGATGAGGAGGATGGCCGAGCGGAAGCACCAGTCGATGAGGAAGAGCGAGTGACCGGCTCTATCGAGGCGCAGTCTGCGGCAGTATCGCAGGAACAGGCGCAACGGGTGGATGTGGCAGACTTTGAAGCGATATTCCTTCGTTTTCAAGGGCCTATCACAAATTTTATCTACCATCTGATCGGCAATCGCGAACAGGCGTATGATCTTGCACAAGATGTGTTTGTAAAGGCATATAAGGCACTGCTAGGAGGCACGGTGGTGCAGCCCGGAGCGTTATCCGCCTGGCTGTATCGCATCGCGGCAAACACAACGACAGACACGTTGCGCAGGCGGCGTTTAATCTCCTGGCTGCCACTCTCGTTGTTTAATGAAGATCGTGGCATAGGTGCAGGCGTCCTATCGGATTCGGGAGGCGTCGCATCGGAGAATTTTAGCTCCAACAACGAGGATAGCCCGGGCGAGATGCGCAGCAGTTCCGTTAGCTCATTCTACGAGCGCGGAGGCTACGATGGTGGGCGGTTCGAAAATCGCGTTGCGGACCGTGAAATCGTCGAACGCATCTTTAAGCAATTGCCACCTAAATATGCCGTCTGTCTTTGGCTCTATGAGCATGATGGATTATCTTGTGCAGAGATCGCGGAAGTTCTTGGCATCAGTGCCTCAGCCGTGAAAATGCGCTTAATGCGGGCACGGGAACGCTTTATTACATTACATCAACAAGAGGTGGGTGACGCGTGAACTGTATCCAGGCGCAGGCAATGCTGGCCGCGTATCGTGACTTGAAAAATGAAGAGGTAAATACTCTTGAACTGGATGTGCATTTAGAACAATGCGCATCCTGCCGTCAGGTGCTTGCTCGCTATAGCTTTATCGGCGAGCAAGTACGCTCTTTGCCCATCATTGAGCCCCCGCCTCAGATGCATGATAGCCTCATGCGTGCGCTGGCCAAGGAACAACTTTGGTACATTCAACGATCTGCCCCTGGAACATTCCCCACCCCCGAATTTCTCACACCTTATCTTACGGAGAGAGCGACCACAAGGATCGCCCCTCAACACATTCCAGATTCTATCAACACATTTTCGACCGCGGAGACGGGTCCACTGCCTATTATCCATGCAAAACGCAAACGGCGTCCCCTTTCACAGGTGAACCAGTTCGCGGTCGTGGGTATCGCTGCCATGTTTCTAATGCTCTTGATGATGGGTGGCATAACCTCTCTGCTCTTGCTGGCACATGGCAATTCACAGGTAGCAAACACTGTTAACACTGTCGGTAGCAAAGCCGTCCAGACCATCGTGCAACAAAGCGATTTAACCCAGCTAAAATATACGACCACCACTCCTTATCAGCACGTGGCCAGTGCCGTCGCTGATGACAATTACATCTACTATACAGCATATCGCGATGGCGCTAACAACGGTTGGATGCTAGAGCAGTTAAATCGCACTACCAGGCAAACCACAGATTTGCTTCCTAAAGCCAGTACAAATGTGCTGGTTGTATTGGGAGCCGCTAACGGCTGGCTGATTTGGCTGCAGTACGATAACCCCAAATCGGTATCTCACGAAAACGTGCCTGATGCGGGCGTTTCCTCGAAGCTCCAGCCATGGAGCCTGCACTATCTTAATCTCAAAGCACTGAGTACAACAACAAATGCGAAATCCAAGGAGCCACCTGCTCTTCTGAAGGGCGTGTTTAATCACAGCACGGCTCCCCTCTGGGTATCTACACCTGTACAGGGCGTCTGGTTCATCCAGAATAGCTTGCTTGTTGCGACGATCGATGACAATGGTTTTTCCCATCTCCTTCGCTATGATCTGGGCAACGCCTCCGATACCGGCAGCACCCCACCTGTTTCCATGAAAGAGATTGCAACGGCATCTGTCGGCGATGTCTTTACCTCCCCAACTGCGAATAGTGATGGCAGCAATATTTTCTGGTCGGAGGAATGGCTTTCTAAGGACGGCAATCTTCACAGTAATATCTGGGTTCAGCGCGTCCTCGATACCCCAACACAAACCCATGGTAAAGTGCCGGAAAATACAGTGCCGACGACAGAACTTTACCGCTCAGATGGCTTGTCTTTCCGTCCACAGGTGGCGGATAACACATTATTCCTGCTGAGCGCTTCTGGTGCCACAAATTCAACACAAGGCACACTCGCAACTACAACACCGCTAAACATCGCTTCGGTTCCAAGGATCGATACCAGCATCTATGCTGAGTCACTGGATAACTTCATACAGGGTACCGTATTGATGATCCCGTTGGATGGCGCTTCCGTGGGCATACCAACATCGCTGGGTATGGCGGGTCAATCCTCAGCATTGCAGGCGGGCAATGACTTCGCCTTGTGGCAGGATAACGATGGCTACAAAATGTATGATGTGCAAAAAGCGTCCGATGTAATAGTTGGCGGAGTGCTGAGTGGTGCCAACTTTGTTGCAGTGAACGGCAATACAACCGTCTGGACGGCAGGTGCAGGTACCCCAACACCAAATGCTGGTGTCGGCCTCTCCACAACACTGCTGGCATTTAACTGGGCGAAGTGACCGCCACGATTATTGCTATTCTGTATGCTCCGTGGCCATCTGCTGAACATCAGCCCCCAACTGCTTCGCCGTCGCTGGATCAAGTCGAGCAAGTTGCTCCCTCATCTCCATATGTTGCTCCTCCAAGCGCTTGACAATCTGGAGGATTAATTCGTCCTGGTGGTCGAGGTGATCCATGATGTGACGAATCTCTTCCTCGCCTTTGCAATCGGTTTGATAGTCGTTTTGTGCCGTGAGGCGGTCCTTTTCGGCCTGCCTGTTCTGGGACATCATGATCAGAGGGGTCGCGAATGCCGCTTGAGCTGACATTGCCAGGTTGAGGAGTATAAAAGGATAACCATCGAAGTGTAAAAAAAGAGCCACAGAATTGAACGTGACCCATAAGATCATAAGAAACGCCTGTGAAATGATGAATTTCCATGACCCCATTGTTGCAGCGACCCTATCCGCCACCTTCTGTCCCAGGGTCATTCGTTCAGCAGCAACTTCATTAACATTTATAACAGCAGGATGGTTATGCTTGAAAGTAGGAAACTTGAAGTGCTTTCCCTCAAGCAATAGAGTGTGCCCCTCGCCATGACTACGAACGTGTTTTGGGACTACCGTATCTGTACTGGGACTAATATCCATGTTGTCTCTCCTCTTCTCTACGTGGTTTCTAGCACCCGAGCAGTTTCGCTATCAGCATACGCTGCACCTCGCTGGTACCTTCACCAATTTCGTTGACTTTGACGCTGCGCCAGTAGCGCGAAACCGGAAATTCGTCCATGAAACCATAGCCACCATGGATTTGCACAGCCTGGTCGGCAGCTCGCTTGGCCATCTCAGAGGCAAAGAGCTTGGCCATCGACGCCTCCCGCCTATAGGGCTTGCCCTCCATCTGCAGCCACGCGGCCTTATAATACATTAAACGAGCTAACTCTATTTCTGTATCCATATCGGCAAGTTTGAACTGGATCGCCTGGAATGAACTGATAGGTTTCCCAAACTGCTTACGTACCTTTGCATAGCTGAGGGCTTCGTCAAGACATGCCTGGGCGAGTCCAACGGAAAGCGCGGCAATAGCGATACGCCCGGCATCGAGTATCTGCATGAACTGCTTGAAACCATCTCCACGCTGGCCCAGGATGCTTTTTTCGGGAACAAGGCAATCCTCGAACGTAAGTGGACGTGTGTCCGAGGCTTTCCATCCCATTTTCTTATAGGGATTACCGATGATGTAGCCAGGAGTGTCTTTGGGTACGATAATGGTGGTGATCTCTTTGCGACCATCGGAACGCTTGCCGGTGACCGCGGTAATAGTGACGCCGCCCGTCATATCTGTACCCGCATTGGTGATGAAGCTTTTGGAACCGTTAATATGCCAGTGCCCATCGCGCAGCACAGCACGTGTCTGAGTACCTCCCGAATCGGAGCCTGCTTCAGGCTCGGTCAGGCCGAAAGCCCATAGCTGCTCACCACGAGCTAATGGTGTCAGATACTGCTCTTTTTGTTCTTCGTTGCCAAACAGGTAGAAAGGGCTGGACCCTAACGAGGTATGTGCCTCCATCGTAATGCCAATGGAGACATCCCCACGCGAGATTTCCTCGATTGCGAGACAGTAGGAGAGGAAATCAGCGCCCGCGCCGCCATATTCTTCAGGGAATGGCAGCCCTAACAAACCGAGTTCTCCCATCTGGCGAATAAGGTCATAAGGGAATGCTCCCGTGCGATCCATTTCTTCCGCACGCGGTTTGATCTCTTGTTCCGCGAACTCTCGACAGGTATCGCGAATAGCCAATTGCTCTTCATTGAGCGTAAAGTCCATATCATTATGCTCCTTTTCTCTGGCACATGAGCTATACGATTATTATCTGATGGCTTTATTATACTTGGTTTTGGCAAGAAAGGGACAGAGAAGAAACAGATTGAACGGACATGCGACACGAGGCGACCCCGCGGGGTCGCCTCGTGTCGCATGTCCGTTCAATCTGCATTTATATAGCCGTAACCACAACTGGCTTTCCTTTTGTCACCACAACGGTATGTTCATAATTTGCCACCGGGATACCATTGTTCGCCTTCAAGGTCCAGCCATCGGGCTGCTCCTGAATACGAGTGGCTTTGGCAGAGACGTGAGGCTCTATAGCGAGTACAAGCCCCTCGGTCAGACGCTGCGAAAACTGCGGGGAGTAGTAACTCGGAATGACGCGTGGCTCTTCGTGGATGGTCCTGCCAACGCCGTGTCCACAGAGTTCACGCACAACGGCAAACTTGTGATGCTGGATTTCCTGCTCCACCGTGCGACCAATAGCATTGATCGGCTTTCCGGCCTGTGCCGCCAGCATACCTTTATGCAGCGCGGCTTTCGCGCATGCACATAAGCGGCTCTTGACAAAATGATGCGATTCCCGGGGATACCGTGGGCAGCTTCATCGTTCAATGAGATGCAGGCGGTACCCGGAAAGCCATAGACAAACCGTGGTGCGGAGCGCGCCCCGTGGCTCTGGAGAAATGCGTCCCCAATCTCATCGAGTTCACCCGTAGTCATCCCCGGTCGCACGCTGTTCTGCATCTCCTGTAATGTAAGGCCCACAATCTTACCGATGCGTAAAAGGGCCTGTAAGTCTTTCTCTGATTCAATCGACATCCATCATTTCCCCTTCTGTGAGTGCTGCCTTATTACCATTCTCTGCGCTGGCGCTGGCACCAACGCCCTTGCGCAGCATGGGAACTTTGTCGAGAGCTTCCCATGGAGCATCGATATCGGTACGGCCAAAGTGACCGAACGCCGCGGTAGGCTGATAAATGGGACGACGCAGATTTAATGCCTGGATGATACCGGCGGGGCGCAGATCAAAGTGTTCATTGATTAGACGCACAATATCCTCGTCGGAAACTTTGCCCGTGCCGAACGTATCAACGAAAAGCGAAAGCGGGCGGGCTACGCCGATGGCGTAGGCCACCTGCAACTCCAGGCGCTCGGCCAGGCCGGCCGCTATAACGTTTTTGGCGATATGCCGTACTGCATAAGCGGCGGAACGATCCACTTTGGTTGGGTCTTTGCCGCTAAAAGCACCGCCGCCATGACGGGCCATGCCGCCATAGGTATCGACGATGATCTTGCGCCCGGTCAATCCTGCATCGCCCATAGGACCGCCGGTCACGAAACGTCCCGTCGGATTGACAAAAATCTTCGTGTCAGCATCAAGCAAATTTTCAGGAATGACGGGCTTGATAATATAGTCTATCACATCCGCGCGAATCTGGTCCTTGTCCACGTAATCCGCATGCTGCGTGGAGATGACGACGGTGTCGACCCGTACCGGGCGGCCATACTCATACTGGATGGTGACCTGGCTCTTGCCGTCAGGCCGCAAGTAGGCCATGGGACCAGTACCCTCCCACGATTTGCGCCGCACTCGCGACAATTGACGTACGAGTTTGTGAGCCAGGCTGATGGGCATGGGCATGTATTCAGGGGTTTCGTTGCAGGCAAAGCCGATCATCATGCCCTGGTCTCCAGCACCGATGCTCTCCAATTCGCTATCACTCAGATGAGTTACACCCATCTTGGCCTCCATTGAACGGCTGACTCCCAGGTCGATATCTGGCGATTGCTTGCCGATAGAGGTGACGACGCCACACGTACGATAGTCGAAGCCATAATCCGCGCTGACATAGCCCACCTGCTCAACTGTCTTGCGTACAACAGCGGGCATATCGATCCAGGCCGAGGTGGAAATTTCACCCGCGACAAGCACCAGGCCTGTCGTGGTGGCCGTCTCGCAAGCAACGCGCCCCATCGGATCTTGTGCCAGAATTGCGTCGAGGACAGCATCTGAAATCTGATCGCAAAGCTTGTCAGGGTGCCCCTCGGTGACCGATTCGCTTGTGAAAAACGATTTCGGGCTTTTCATGAAATTGCTCATTTTCTTTTCTCCTTGATAAGACAAACACTATTTTTAATATTTATGTCAACCTGGTTCATTTCAAAGAAATATCCAGGATACAAAAAAACCCCTGAATGCAGGGGTTTTAGCTTTGTTGCATATCCCCCTCATCTTGCGGAATATTCCGCCGGAGTTGGCACCCTTCCTAACTATGCAGGCGGGTTGCCGGGCTTCATCGGGCCGTTTCCCTCCACCTCTCTTGATGAGAGCTTCATGGACACATTGAATCGTGTCTGAGCATGTTTGTTCAATTGTGTAAGTGCATGGTTGCCTGTCCCCTGGACAGGGTTCCAGTAAGATATCGCTACCTCTAAAGTATAACTAGGGAATAAACGCAATGTCAAGTTTTTGCTCAGGCATGAGTGTACGCACGATTTTTTGCAGAGCGTTCATATATGGATGCTCTGCAAAAAATCGTGCGTACACTTCAAATTCTACGTGCCGGATTCCCACGAGTTCAGGTATTTATCTTGCTCAGGAGTGAGGGTATCGATGCGCACACCCATAGCCCTGAGCTTGAGACGCGCAATCTCTTTGTCGAGTGCAGCAGGCAAGGTGTAGACACGAGGCTGCATCTCGCTTGCATGGATCAGCATGTACTCAGCGCCCAGGGTTTGATTGGCAAAGCTCATATCCATGACGCTCGCCGGATGGCCTTCTGCCGCAGAGAGATTGACAAGACGCCCCTCGGCGAGCAGGTGAACCTGCCGCCCGTCGGCATAGGTGTACTCATCGACGAAGTCGCGTATGCGGCGCTTCTTGACCGACAGCGCTTCCAATGCCGGGATGTTGATCTCATCATTGAAATGGCCCGAGTTGGCAATAATCGCGCCATTTTTCATGCGTTCCAGGTGTGGACGATCAATCACATTGACATCGCCGGTGACCGTGATAAAGATATCGCCGACCTCGGCAGCTTCGATGCCCGGCATGACACGGTATCCGTCCATGACCGCCTCCAGCGCACGAACTGGATCGACCTCGGTGACGATCACGTTAGCACCCATGCCATGGGCCCGCGAGGCAACTCCGCGACCACACCAGCCGTAGCCGAAGAGACGGGGAAGCGCAGCACGCCATCCCTCTCCATACTGCGCAGGCGAATGACCCCAGTCGTCGTCTCTTCCATACCGCCAATGATCGACGGAATGAGTTCGGTACGAGTCGTGTGCAGCGTTGAAACGAGGTCACAGCCATCGTCCATGGTCATATTGGGCTTATGGTCAAGCACGGCGTTGATATGACGATAATAGGTCTGCTCATCCTCGCCTTTAATGGCAAAAGTGGGAATACCATATTCGCTGATCAGTGCGGCAGCTACATCATCCTGGGTCGAGAGCGGATTCGAGGCACACAGATTGAGATCGGCACCGCCTGCCTTCAGCGTAATCGCCAGGTTGGCCGTCTCGGTCGTTATATGCAGGCAGCCCGACATACGCACACCCTTCAAAGGTTGATCTTGAGTGAAACGCTCCCGAATGAGACGGAGTACGGGCATTTCCTTGGCGGCCCATTCAATACGGTCTTTGCCGCGTGGAGCAAGTGAGATGTCTTTGACATCCCCTCTCATTGAAGTTGTCATAAAATATTTTTCCTTTCTTTTTTCAAAAATTTTTCAGTGATACTCGTAATATAGTATCACATTTCGTCCAAATACCCTGAAGCAGTCCGCCAATTGGGATCAAAATGCGAACACATGACAAGTGCCTGGTAGCGTTCTGCAATATCATCCATCGTGAGGGTGCGCAGGCGTTCGATGCTGAAATCTTCACAGACGAACGAGCCGACGATATTGCCATGGACAACCGCCCGCTTGATTTCATCGACGGCATAGCTGCCATCCGGCTGGGGTTCTATCAGAGAAAGATAGCCGAGGAAGCCTCCGGCAAAAGCATCGCCTGCACCGGTTGGGTCGATGACCTCTTCTAGTGGATACGTGGGCGCGCTAAAAAAGGTGCCGTCCGCGCCAAAAAGCAGCGCCCCATAACTTCCCTGCTTCACCACTACATACTTTAAGCCCATATTCAGGAGTTGCCGCACACCGGTAACGATGCTTGGGCAATTCGTGTACTGGCGTATCTCTTCCTCGCTCATCAAAAGAATGTCCACACGCTTGATGACTTCGGTTAACTGGGCATGAGCGGTCATGATCCACAGCTCCATGGTATCAAGCACGGTGAGGCGCGGTTTTGGTACCTGCTCCAGCACCTCCACCTGCAACTCTGGCTGGATATTCGCCAGGAAAAGCAGCGAACTACGGCTGTACTCGTCGGGGATAACGGGATGGAAGCCTGCATAGACACCCAACTGGGTGTCGAGCGTATCACGCGCATTCATATCCAGGTGGTAGCGTGCAACCCAGCGAAACGTACTTCCCTCTTGAATCTGGAGGCCCGCCAGGTTAACCGGGCGCTTACGCCAGAAATCGAGATGTTCCTCTGGGAAATCACTGCCCACGATTGCCACCAGGTTGACCTGGTTATAAAGCGAAGCTGCTGTGGTAAAATAGGATGCGGCTCCGCCAAGTGTTTCCTCTGCTCTGGCAAATGGTGTTTCAACCGTATCCAGGGCCACTGAACCAACAACTAGAATGGACACTCCTCCGTCCTCCCTTTCAAAATCCTCAAACTGGTGTCGCGTCGCTTAAGTGTTCAATGACACCATCTAGAAAAGCCAGCGTATTACCGAACTTCTCGCGCGCTCTATCGCGAGCAGGAGTAGTATACAACGATTGATAGAGGTCTACGAAACGCTCTTCAATATGACGCAGCATGGCGGCAAGCACTTCACCTGTGACGGCACGGTTGGGATAACGAGCGCCAAACTCGATTAACGACGTGACGACGGCGAGGCCGCTCAAACGGCCAAGCTTATCGGCATCATAGAGAATACGACCTTCCAGAGGCATAGATTCCCCCCGCTCAGACGCAATAGCAATTGTATGCATGAGAATGGCCTGCTCAACTTTACTGATACGCTCGGTCGGCACATCGAGTTCACGTAAAAACTCCACGGCCATTTCCGCGGATCTGAGATGATGGTCGAGGTAGCCGTGGGCGGCGGTTGAGATGTTATGCAAGTACCCTGCGATAACCAGTGCCTCCATATCCGGCGCACCTGTATCTTCCCCTTGCTCCTCCAATTCCGCCGCCAGCATCTTACAATTTGCCACGACAGCACTTACATACTGGAATCCTTCTGTATCAAGTATCTCCTGCGCATAATCTGCAGCGGCCTGTGCTACTCCTGTCTCCATCACAGCTCTCCTTCGCCCTGCTTCTCAGGAATCAGTAGGGGCGACGGCTTGCCTCGCCCATTCTCAGGAATGAGTAGGGGCGACGGCTTGCCTCGCCCAATATGATA